>Ga0181612_107546_pt1 | contig 11472 bp, 8 predicted proteins | sample HoacroProtozoa21_FD_119630 | JGI IMG/M metagenome (GOLD analysis project Ga0181612, IMG submission 119630) | Hoatzin crop microbial communities from Cojedes, Venezuel. Combined Assembly of Gp0051906, Gp0051904, Gp0051908
CATTTTGTGCTCTTCCTCTGTGCAGGACTCAGCTGTTGACTTTCAGTGTGTTTGGTAGCTACCTTTAGAAACACAAGCTGTGCAAACAGTATGGTGCACATCCGTGGTATTTTGTCCATAATCTAAATACTTTCTGAGACACCATTTGGCTACTCAACTCCATGAAAAAAACATACGTGTGTGTCTCTAGGGTTTTTTTTTCAGTTGAGCAAAGAGGCATGAAAGAGAATTTTTAGTGTAGGACATTACAAAGCGACACTTTGGTTTTTTCCCCCAAAATACTCCTCGCTTCTGAGAGGGTTGTACAGGGATCCCTCATTTTCTGAATGCTTTGGATCTATAATCAGACCTGACGATAGGAATGGTCAGAATGAATCCTTGCCTTCTACATGAAGAGAACATGAAAAAATGCAGAACCAAGTGGAGCTCCCATTTGTTTCTGAGGGAAGGCTTGGTACCAACGGTGTGATAATGATACAGCCAAATCCCTGCCTCTGAAGCAAAGGAGAAGAGAAGAAAGCCGCTGGCTTTGGGCTAGCTCTCTTTGCATCTCTTCGTGCTCCTGGTATAGACAGTGTTAGGACCGTACCTCCCATGCCTGGAGAGCAGGAGGGGAGGTCTCCTTTGGGTGTCATTTGCAGATTGATGACAGTGTTGTAACCTATCATCTCCCAGTCAAGAGTAATGCCATACAGTGGACACAACTGCGTAAGGTACATCAGCGCTTTCAGGGAACAAGTCCTTCATTAAGCTCCAATGTAAGCTTATTTTACAGTAATCCCATGGGACACCTCCTTCATTTTATGTCATACAGTAACTTCCCAGAAATCCAGATCCCAGCACCCCTCTGAATAGTTAAAAGTCTCCCCAAAGACTTGACAGGATTAGGTAGCAAGGGCTCTTTTAATACTATGTTGGTTTTTTCCCTGACATTTTTCCTGTACTGAACACACGTATGCTTTTAGATTCTGGCTGGACAAACCTCCCAGTCTACAGCATTCGTAGCTACTTTGTTCCCTCATTCCTGTTGTGTTAAAAGCAATAAAAAGTTTAAAAAAACAGCCAGTCTCTCAATCAGTTTAATTTCTGTCCATCTATCATTATTAATTGAACCTGAGGTCCAATTTTGAGCAATTTGGTAAAAGACACCAGCGCTTTGATTCTCGCATTTGACCTGTCCAGCTAGAGAAATAAGTTCCAAATACTGTCAGTGAAGTCAATACGAGCAGCATACAGAACTTCACCCCACCAAAGGGATTTGTTTTTAAGCTTCTCTGAACTCTAGCATCTGGATGAAAGCTGTGGTGTTTAGAATTAATGATGTCTTGGGTTAGCTCACACAGCTTGCAGCGCTCTAGGTCCTGCAGTTTGATGACTGTCACTGTTGATTGGGTCAAGAATAGCTGCCACAGACGTAATCAGTGCGCTTCCTCATTTTATCAGCCTGGTGCAAGAGGTAGTCATTTTTTCCAGGGGACAGAATTAATGGGGGAATGTGCTGTGGGGCTGGCACATGCTGCCTCCAGTTTAATAGCTGAATTAGACTCTTTTTAAACCTTGGCACCAAGAAATGTGATTTCCTGATGCTTAGGGCTAATGCTGTGGTAAGTGCTGGGAAATCTTAACTGATAGAGCTAAGAGTTAACAGAGACAAAAAATCAAGCACAATAAATCTTACCTGAAGTGTTCAGCTATGTATGAATTACATATGTGCATATATGTATTGGTCTGAAAGCTATGAGCACACAGAGAGATTAATTATAGCTTAACCTGCACTTAAAAGGATCATCAAATCTAATATTTTTTCATTCAGTATTTCAGCACTACTCCTGGTGGCCAGGCTTGGGGGAAAAAAGATTTATAGCCACTATGTGAGAAACTGTATCAAATAAATAATGGGGCCAAATTAAACACATTGATTAACTATAATTCACCACCCTGTAATCTCTTGATGACTGAGGTCTAATTTAAGACAGACTAGAATCAGGATTAAATTCTGAATTGCCATTATTATTACATGTATTCATTAGGTTCTAGAGGAATTCAGGAGAGATTAAAAAGACACCTGTAAATTAAGACCAGCTATTAATGGGGAAAGTTGAAGGACTTCTCCATATTAATGGCATTTTCCTTGTTCAGATAGCCTGACAAATGGGAGCATTACACTTTACAGATTGTTTGTATATTCATGGTTTTCATCAGTCTAGTTTGTTGTCAGAAAATCCGTACAGCACCTGGAAATATAATAATGGCCACTGTGTTGCATTTACTAATTAGAGCAGCAGAAAGTTAATTAGAGAGCTTTTCAGGGCAGTTGGAAGGGGTAAGATTCAGTCCATTCTGCACCAGTCCAACGGAATAAAACGGAGGGAGAATGGGAGAGGAGTGGAGAAAAACACTGTTTTAAATGATCTGTGCACAGAGTTATTAGACACTGCAGGTTTCAGCCTGGCCAAGAGGTGCCAAACCCAGGCAAGTTACTAACCCATTTGAACTTGAGGGATGTCATCAAAGAGGTGAATGAGAACCTTTCTGTTATCTTCCGCATTTGGGTCAGAAAAGAGGTAAACACCACCACAATCTTCAAATTTTTTGCAAGTTCTTGTGTTCTTCTGTCAGTGATATGTATGTAGCCCTGTGAGTCGGGTGCGTTAGAAGTCTGCGTTTTCCAGCTCCAGCCACATGTTTGGCTCCAAGACACCGCGGCCCAACCATTTGGCAGCTTGGCTAGTTAGAACTGTAAAATCGCAGTGGTATCTTCTGTAAAAAGCCGCATATGAAAGTGCCCATAGAGCACTTCAGTCTGTGTGAGGGTGTCGTTGGTAGGGCTTCTCCCCGCCGGTTGCGGTGAGCTTGGTGGATGTTACCCCTCTGGTTGGAAAAACTTGTTTCCATTGACAGCCCCAGCTCTAGAGAGTAGAGACAAGTGGTTGCTCAAGGCCAGGTCACGCACAAGAAAACACTTTGGTACCTGTACAATTTTCTCTGGCCTCCAGAACACCTGGAATTAAGTCACTAACCTTATATGTTTGTGTTTTGGAGTAGCAATGAGGCAAAAATACCATCTAGTTTTCTGGTGTGAGGAAAAGCTCTAAGAACTGACTTTTAAGATCCTCTACGTCCAGCTCTTGCGTGATAACCTTTTGTTACACTTTCCTTTCCCAGGTATCTGGTGCTTTACGCCTACGTGAGCATCATCTATATGTAATGCACAGGTAGCCTTGCAAAAGCGGCTATGAAATGATGCTGCCCTCTTGAATGGCTGATTCCATACTTGCTAACAAAGCTCTTGCTATCGTCAGTCCCGCCTCTTCTGCCATATTTAAGCCTGTTTTCTGATGTTTTGCTTTCAGTAGAGAGGCCATTATTCCTGCAATCTGTCGTTGCAAGGAGTGCTGCCTACTTCAGAGAACCTCTTGCAGCCTAACTCGATGATTTGGATCATTAATATATCACAAAATGACAATAAGAACTGAAGTGAGGGGGTAGGCAGATACAAAGTGCTGATGAAGATAGATCTGCTCTGCTGTCAAAATTCCACTTACAAATATGGGAGCCACCACTGGATCTATTTTAGCTAGAAGGTGAAGCTTTAACACACCTAAAGAGTATTGATTGTTAACCCTGTCGGTCTCAGTTCCGGAGTAGACTCAGAACACTGAAGTCTTCTGCTTTTCCTCTGGGCTTTTGTTTCTGGAATTTAGTGCGACATCTCTTAAATCATTCTGCTACTGGTGTTTTGCTTTCATGAACCTTTGTTTATGGTTATGATGACACTGAAAAGGACATCTTTTTCTAGGTGTTTTCTCATTTGGCACATGATTTTCTGAGTTCTACTTCTTCTCCTTTTCCTAAAAAAAAAAAATCTTGCTCTTAATTAGATTTCATAATATCAATGCTTATTTTTTTAAAAGAATGCAAGCCTAGGAACAGCAGTCATTCATCTCCTCATCCGCAGCAGCAGCACTACTGATCTTGTACACATTGGCATGCACACGGGGCAATAAAAAGTGACATGATGTAACATTTCAGTGAGGAATTGTAGGCACTGGAGCCAAGTCCTGTCATTTAAGAGTTTCTGTGAGGAGTGATTTATTCTCAGTTTTCCAGTGTGGGCTTTTTTGAGAGAGAGAGAGATTGTGTGTGTGTGTTGGGAATTCTGCCTATGCTTCTCAAGTATTACCAGTGTCTTTAGGGGTGTCTGCCTTCAGGTACCCAGCCTGACATTCCAGAGGGGCTTGATTCTTGGCACACGTAAATTCAGCTTGTTTAGAAAAACCCTTCCTCAAGCAAACACCCCAAATCATTGGGTTTGACTATCTGTTACCTTCTGTTCTGAAGATGCCAAAGATGATGGCTCTAAAGGACACTGCTTCAGATATCATGCCCTGATCTAGCAAAAGAACCTCCACAAGTTGACATTTTCTCCATCGGTACAGGTTTTTAATAAGTAGAAACCTTTTCCTCCTAGAATAGGACGTAGGACAGAGGCTGATGGGCCGAATCACTTCACTTTTCACGTTATTAGTCTTCCGAAGGCAGAGATGAATTGCCTAGAGCTGTTTCTTCCTTTTTAGAGGCAAATATATAATCTTATTAATGATAATGGTTTTTTGCCAACAGCATGATGTTCTGTATTGTTCACTTTGATAATCAGCATGAAACCTATTAACTGCATGAGATATGGTGTTGGAAATCTGGGGTAAAATCTTTGGCACTTGGAAATACTAACTAACATGTTTGCAGTACTGCAATCTCCTACAGTTAACATTCTGGCAATTACAAAGATACACGCAGTTAAAGATAAGCTTTCTGGTTTATGCTATGCCTGTGCTTTACCCTGTAGTCAAAATCCAAAGTAAGCCTTTTTTGGAAGCTGCAAAAGCTTGGAAAAGTTTAATCTAATTTCATTTCTTGTGACTGTGAACATTTGGGTACCTCATGGTTCTGACAGAGTCTAGCAACGACTAAATCAACAGAGCATCTCTTCTCAAGCAGTGTTGATTCTGGAGGAAGTAAATCAATCACTCAGCCAAGGATTTCACCCTCGGTTGTGTTTTGATGCTTTCATGTTGTATTTTGTGTTTCTTCATCGCTGTTTTACTTTTGGCTAGCGAGAACGTGGAATTAAGCTGCTTTTATCCGTGACTGTGTTTCTGCTTAGAGTCAGTTTTTCTTTCCTTGCATGTGCCTGTCTCAGTTGCTCAATTTTGCTGATGAAAGTTTGAAACTTCCCCTTCACAAGAGGTCAGCGAAGCTGGCAATTTGTCACTTCAAGACATCGGTTCCTATAGCAAATCTCTCATTACGTTTTCCTCGTACATATCAGAGGTTGAGGTCGGGTGGCCCCGGGTTGTCTCGCCTCTGAGGGGAAAGCTGGCACTGGAGTGTTTGATTGCTCCACCACAGCTGTGAATTTGAAGAAGTCAATCTTCTCTGCTTTGCACTGCCTCTAGGGCGTATTTCCTCCTCTACACAATTTAACAGTGATTGGCTGTTTTAATAGCTTTTGAATAAGTTTGTTCTTAAACGTGTTTTCCCTGTTTCTCCTCCATGCACAGTATGGAGTTTGCACTCTGAGTAGCTTACTGGTTTGCCTCCATGCTTTCCATGCCCTCTGCTCCCTCTAATCATCTTTTTAAGTGTAGCAATAAGTAATTAGGGAATGTCACTTACGCTTTCTACTTCTGGTGCCATGAAAAGAATTGATGCTTATCGTGGTTACTAGAAGTCCCTTCATGACTTTCCTGTTAAAACTGCTCCGCTATCTGCTGAGACCTGCATCTCTCTGTAATTACTTTCCCAACATTGTTCTGGTAGGAAGACTATCTGTAATCACGCTATGACATCCTTCCTCTAGACTCCTACTCGCTAGAGCCTGTTGCTTTAGATTTCTCTACGTTTTGGAAAGTAGGTAGTGAAGATTAAGCCCTGCCACATCCATTTAGCCGTTTCCCATTTACTGGCTTGCTATGCAAACTTCAGAACGTCTGTCAATGGAAGACTACGGCTAGCATGATTTTTCATGTACTTTTAATTTCTTTGGCTGAAGTAGATGAGATTTTAGCAAGTGAAATCACCCCACTCGTTTCTTTCTATTGCATGGCACTTGAATACATTTTTGCTTCTTGAAGAAACACAACCTTAGTGTTTAATGGGAATCACATCTATGAATTAGATTTGCTAAATATCACTCACACAAACAGCAGTATGTTCTCATAATATTAACTTGTGATACTTTATATCTGTTTTAGCAGAAAATAAGAAATAGAGATCTGACTTGTAGGACAACACTGTGCTTATCTGCTCGCTTAGGCTGGCATTGCTCAGAGCCTCCATGCTGGCGCTGGCAGGGGCTGGGTGCAGCACTGCCGCCTGTGCGCTCCCAGTGCACTGGGATTTGCAGCTCGACACACTTCCATCCCCTGGGCAAAACCAGGCTGTAGCAAAGGAGAGCAGGATTATGGCTCAGCTAAAAGCCACTCGTGCAAATCCACAAAGAATTTGGGGCTGCTGACTCTCATTGCCTAACAGGGATTTGGGCACTTAAATCCTTCCAAGAGGCCAAGTGGGAGGGGAATTGTTACAGAATAATTAGCAAATACTTTGGTCTGGAGAAAAACAGGATCTTGTGCTTTCTTTCCTGTGCTTTCCCTGACTTGCAGCGATTTCTTTCCCTTTAAGAACAAAGCCAGTGTAACAGGCTAGTGGATCTTACTAAGCAATCTAATATAGTTTGTTATCTTTGCAAAATACATCCTGCAGTTTCTCGTGTGAGGTCTCTGTGATGTGCTTCCCCACACATGCTCTTAAAGCCAGCAGTGCCTTAGAAACGTAGCTAACAGTGCAAGTCAGCTGAAGAGCGGAACATTTGGAAAGAGGGAGAGCGGCGTAACCCATTCTTTTGCTTGGGGTGTTGAGCTCTAAGGACACAACAAATGGGTGCAAATGCCCCTGTGGCTGGAGAAGCAGACAAGGGGGCCAGGGGCTCTTAGGAGAGAGAGGCACTACACCGCTGGTGCCGGAGAGAGAAAATTCAGATTGACAATCAGAAAGACATTTTGGTGAGAGTTGAGTGACTGGCGAATGCAGGCATCGGACCAAAGGAGCAGACACTTCAGTTAGAGAGGCATGATCCCCCTCATCACCACCCCTGTAGCTTGAAAGAGGAAGAGTGTGTATCAGAGCCCACAGCTGGAGCTGTTCTTGCCTGGCTGTGGTGGGGTGAACAACCGCTGTGTTCTTCTCACAACAATTGTTGGCGTGATTCAAGTCACCCTTAAGGACCAGGTTCTGTTGGCCCGAAACTTCCTTGAGCAGCCAAAATAAGGTTTCATCAGCCTCGTCATCCTGGTTAGGAGGTTGGTAGCAAATACCAAACATAAGATCCCCTTTGGTGACAGCCCCTCTAATCTTGATCCAAAGGCATTCAACAGACCTTCTGTGGTCTCAACTCGCCATCATTCGCTCAAATTTATCTTTTGCATAAAGTGCAACTCCACCTCCTCTTCTTCCCTTCCTATCTTTCCGAAAGAGTCTGTAGCCATCCATTGTGGTCTTCCACTCATGCAAGTTTTCCCGCCAAGATTCTGTGATTCCTGTGATGACATAACTCTCGGACTGGGCGTGGAGCTCCAGTTCCTCCTCTTTGTTCGTTGGCATACGTGCGCTTGAGGCAGCTGGTCTTAAGGTTGCCTTTGGAGAGGGTACAAAAAAATCTCGAACAACAAAAGACTTAATGCCCTCCTGAGGCACTGGATGCTGATGTGCCTTATCTTTTCTAACTGCAAATTAAAGAATCAATTTCTGTGCATAAATTGTTCATGAACAGGTCACAGTAGGGTGTGGGAGAAACTATAAGGGTCCTCTGTGCTATAACCATAGCTGTTCTAAGTGCTTACACAAAGACCTGTTCCTGGGGTTGCTGGCAGGCCTCGTAACCGTATAGGTGGGGTGTCGAAAAGAGGGCAACTCTCTTTGGCCTCATAGACAGGAGTTGAACTGCTAATACCTTTAGTTTCCTGTGAAAATCCACGCAGTGCAAGTGCTCCTGTGAAGTGTATTTGACTGGACAGGTTGCATAGTCTTTCTCTCTTTGTGTTAAAAAAAAAATAATAATTTAAGAGTATTTTTTTAAAAAAGCAAAGAACGTGACATTTGTTGCTAAGCAGAGAGGCAGACTATTTGTGTTTCTAATAGGAGTCACTGGGAAAAGAGAGATTTGGGGAAAAAAAAGCAGCCAGAGGGAATAGGCTGATGAAAGCTATAAGTTCTAAGAGGGTTTTATTTCTCTGCTGCTTTGTAGTTCCTGTGGGTAAGCGAGTAAACCTGACAGTTCAAACTACATTTTCCACAATATCTCAAAATTCATTTGACTTCCCATGTTACTAATTATTTTTCCACCTCAGAATCAGCTATTTTCTTTCAGGCTACGGCAAGGAAAAAAGATACAGCTTTATTTCCAGGGTCAAAAAAAAAAAAAAAAAACCAAATCCAAAACCAAAGGAAAAAAACTAAACCAAAAAAACCCCAAAGAGAACTCTCTGCATCCTTCATACCATGCAGCCTTTTGTAAGTAAGGATATCGTTCCTCTGGTTTTTGATGGTTACAGTAATGTCTTAGTACCTACAAAGTGGAGAAAGGTGAATCCTTTTCTTTCCCTTCTTGAATGAATGTGCTCTTTTATTTAAAACTTATTGATTTCTATAACGCTAAATATATTCTGCAGTCAGGAGATTTTAGTCAGCACAGGATCAGTAGGCTGGTGTTGAGAATTGTGGAAACTATGAGCATTAATTACACCTCTTTTTTAGAAAGCATCATACAGGCATTAATTAAGTCTCTAATTCGGCATCCTGTTACATTTTGCTTCAGAGATGTTAAAGGCCTGGCAAACATACCCTTATCGCATCAGTGGGAGTCTTTACATTGATTTCCGTGGGATTTGGACAAGTCACAAAGGAGTCGATGGAATTTTTAATGGGGTGATGAGGGATTAAATTCCAGATATCTGACCTATCCCATCTTTTTTTTTTTGCTTTGAGTCTTTGGTGGTCAGAGAATACACTCTAGAAAAGTAAGGTTGGAGTAAAAATATGATGTCCAGAACAATACCTTAGTGGTTCAGCTGATCTGTGCAAGTTCTGTCATCATTAAGTGAATGAGAAACTAAATGGATAATTCACTAAATGGATACAAGCTCAAGTAGCCATAAGTAAATGTTTTGGAATTGTGGTTTAAGAGCAAAGGTGAGAGACCAGAATTGAGGTGGTGTAAGGACAGGCCTTCTTGAAGATAAAAGTAACAAGCAACTTGCAAACAGTAACTTGAGAAATTATTTATGGATATTATTTATAACCAACCTTCAGAAATGCAACCTTGCAATAATGAAATGGGATTATTCATAGAGCAAAAGCTATACAGTAAGGTCAAAGCTGAAATATGGCAATAATATATTCTGTGGTTTTACAAGGTCCTAGAACACCTTAAAATATAAATTCACACTACCTCTAACTGGTCTTCTGTGGAGCTGCCACCTTCGCTGCCTTTTTCTTAGAAGACTCTTCTAGTCCTGTGAAGAAATGGATGCTGTAAGAGCTAGGCATGGGGACGCCACTCGGGGGGCGTCATGCCTCAGGATTTTCACAGACCCCTAGAAGACATCCATGCTCTACAGATGTCAGTGAAGACTTGTGATTATCGTCTTATAAACCTTGAGGCCTGGGCTAGTAAAGATTTTAAAGAGAATTTTCAAAAACCTGGGGAAGTTGGGCCAACGATCTGAGGGGTGCTTTATTATCAGTGAGAAGGTTTGATGGTTAATTTGAGGGAAAGACAACTGTGGATTGTGACAGAAATTATTTTGTCATCTATATCAATCATACTGTTTTTCCCTTCACCTATATTTTCGAAAGTCTATTCATATAATCTCAAAAAAAAAAATCAATCAAATGTTCACCTTATAATGTATCTTAGTAATAGGTTTAATGTCCTTCTCTGCTTCATTAGGTCAATTAAGCAGTTTTGGAAAATAATTAACAACGCTAGGAAATATAAACATTTTTTTCTTTTGTGCTTTCAGAGGGCAGAATGCCATTTTAAAGTCAGTTATACTAAAGGTGTAACAACGTAGTCTACAATATGAAGCTTCTGAGATGTGGAGTGTGGAAGTGACAGTAGAAGATCGTCTCGGATCCATCATTGAATTGTTTGATACACCAAGTATCCAACTTCAATCAAAAGAAGCATGTAAGCCTCAGGAAACGTTCCTTTGTAGGTAAGATAATTAATTTATCTAATACTTTCTATCATCTGAGAGTAAGGGAAACTGAAAAATTCAGTCATGTAAGAGCTGAACAGAGATCGGGTTCTGTCATTTCATTTGCACTTAGAGGTAGATGGCGTTTCGGCTGATTTGAGTATCTGTGACTGAACTGCTATTTCTTGTTGCAGTAAGCGGATGTAATGTGACCAAGAATATCAGGCAGATGGCAACTTTGTCTTGTCCCTTGTCCGCTTTTGTGTCACGAATTTCACTGTATTGCTGTGGCCAGTTGGCCTCAGGGGATGATCGGGTCACAGATGTTTCTGTGATCGGGGCACTTTTAGATGAAATGGCAGCTCTGATGCCGAGATGTTTCCTGACTTTCTGTCCACGTTAGCTGGCTTTGGCAAATTGTTCCTTACGATTCTGTGTAGTTAGCAAAAAGAGTAATTTTCCTATGTATTCGTCAGTCTCCCTTCAGCAGTGGAAGGCCGAGCAAGAGTAGTTTTGACAAAGGAGGTGTTACTCCTTATGGGTTTCTGCTCTACTTTTTCCTGAGCCTGACCTCGCTTGAGGGATAGGCAGAGATACTTGGCGTATCCTCAAGAACTTCCTTTGCTCAGATATTTGGCAGCTTACTGTAATTAAATAATGTTCTCCATTTTTCAAGCAGCGTAAACTGTACAGATAGAGCAGCCGCTGGGAGTTTAAATGCCAAAGAACGTTAAAGAGAAGGGTGTCTGCAGTTCTTTGGATGGGTCTGCACGGTCCTTGTGCTTAGACTGGGGAAGGGAAAGGCGGAATGACCAGTACAGTGAAAATCAATCACTTGAACATTTCCAAATAAGGCTTTCTGACAAGATTCTTTTGTAAAAGGTTATTAAGGGACTATCAGCAGAAATAAGATTTCTCTCCATTTTCCCTTTCCTGGAGGAAGGTGAAAAGAGGAGAGAGAAGATCTAAAGCCAAATACCGTACCTTTATTGACTTAACTGAAATTGCTGCCAATATCAGCTGATGGAGGGAAGACTTGAATCTGTCTCCTAGTAACATATTCACTTCTATTACATTAAAAATATAATATGAACCCATGACTTTTTTTTTTAATTTAAAAAGGAAACAGCTCTTCAGCTGCTTACACGGTGATGTAGATAACCATTGCACTGGGTTTTCTCAGATACTTGGCATATTTAATGAATTTCTCAGA
>Ga0181612_115949_pt1 | contig 11472 bp, 5 predicted proteins | sample HoacroProtozoa21_FD_119630 | JGI IMG/M metagenome (GOLD analysis project Ga0181612, IMG submission 119630) | Hoatzin crop microbial communities from Cojedes, Venezuel. Combined Assembly of Gp0051906, Gp0051904, Gp0051908
CAAAGGCTCTATTTTTAAAACTAGAAGTCTCAGATTCATCAAAAAGACATGGTCTTATATTTTCAAACTTTCATTCTTAACTGAATAATTGTTGTTGTGTTGCAGATACATAGAAACATGTTATGTTAGCTTTTAAAATAAATAAAATAGAATGGCAGTACTCCACCTCATGTTTCTGGTAGCAGGATCGAAGCAGAGTTACGATTCTGTATGCAACCTAACCTGTTGGTCTTTCAGAGACAAAACTTGGGAAGTCCATGAGTACTTAACTGGCCTTCATGAGGAACTGAAATCTTGGCGGGATGTTTATTGGCGTCTTTGGGGGACTGTCAATTGGTTGACCTGCTCAAGATGTAACCAAGTTAGTATATTTTAACTTTCAATTGTTTGTCTGTAGATGGCTTGTTGTGGGTGACTTTTGGGGAGTGTCATGGTTTAACCCCAGCCAGCAGCGAAGCACCAGACAGCCACTCACTCCCTACTACTCCCCCCTCAGTGAGGGGAGGAGGAGAATGGACAAAAAGTAAAATTCGTGGGTTAAGATAGTTTAATAAGACAACGAAGGAAGGAATAGTAATAATAATAAAGAATATACAAAGCAAGAGATACACAGTGCAATTTTTCTCACTGTCCAGCAACCGATGGCACAGCCTGTCCCCAAGCAGCGATAGCAGAACTCAAGGATTCCTGCCCCCCAGCTAACCCCATTTATATACTGAGCATGACGTCTATGGTGTGGAGTATTTCCATTGGCCAGCCTGGGTTAGCTGTCTGGGTGTGCTCCCTCCCAGCTCCTGCACACCTGCTCATTAGCTGAACATGGGAAACTGAGAAAAGTCCTTGATTTCTTAGCAAAATCTAAAACCATCAGTGTATTATCAACATTCTTTTCATACTAAATCCAAAACACAGCAGCTATTGCGAAGAAAATTAACTCTATCCCAACTGAAACCGGGATAGGGGGTGAGGCAGGGATTAAAGCAGTTTGGAAAACATATGCAAATAAAGCTTGGTATATGTTCTTTATAGTGCAAAATTTTGACTTCTATTGGTAATCTCACCTCTCATTATCTCTCTTCTTATTCTGATGTAGTCTTTTCTGTGTACTGAATTGTCCCATTGCCAGTACCATTCGCAGCCAGTTCTTTATCCAGGTGTGGCAAGCGCTCTGGGCTCAACTGCAACAGGAGTATATCCCTGTTGTAATCAAAAAGTACTTCGATTTGATCCTATGACCCTCCCAAAGGTACTTCAATACTAGCTCACTTTTAAAAAGCCTAACACATGGCGGGAGGAGGGGTATGACAGCGTGTTACAAAAACAGATCTTTTCCAAATCTTTTCCAAAACAAGAATTGTAAATTGTTGCGGTGTCCCAAGGCAGGCTAGGACCTTGGGACACAAAAGTTGAACATTTTTTATTGTGTTTACTGAAATTGATTCTTCCTATTAACTCAAGTATTTGATCTTGTGTGTATATGTGTCGCAGGGCTGCAAAGTGAGGGATCACATGGTTGATTTGCCTTCAGGATATGAAGATGGGGATGCTTTGCCATCTCAGACTACTAAAATACTGAATGATGTGCTCCATCATAGAGACGTTATTGTTGTGTCTTTCACTAAGGGTGAGAATAGGTAAGAACATTGTAATGTGTTACTGAAATAACTTTGTCTTCAACACTTCACACATGTGCACATTACATTTGATTTCTCTCCCATTTTAAAATGGGTGACATAAATGTTTTTAAAGGTAACTTTTTTCTGTTGTTTAGTTGGAAATTGGGAAGAGAAAAACAAGTACTTTTTCCTTTTATATTTCAAGCTGGTATTGTCATTCAATCCCGATAAGCATTCACTCCTATCTATATTTTAATGGATTGTTATCAAAGTATTATGTGGCTGACTTGGAGGTCTGTATTCTCTTGGTACATGATGACTAAAGAGAGACTGATGCTAAAGTTATGAAATAGAAAAATTTATTTTCACATCTTTCTCTTTAAGTGATTCTGGTATTGGGCTCTGTGATGAAAAAGGCATTGAATGTGATGTGCTTGTAGAACAAAATATGCCGTGGGGTCCCAAAACTGGAGAAATCAATGCTGTGAGTGACTGCTAATGCTTTTTCCCCTCATCTTTCTGATAATGAAGATTCTTAGAAGGGTACTTTGAAGAAGTCATTAGACAACTTTCAATAAAAACAAAAAACATATGTTGTTGGAGGAAGAAGTGTATTGCTGAGCATTGCAGGATAGCATAGGCTAGCATAGGTACAAAATATCTGGTTGGTGAAAAGGCAAAACTTTTACTATATCTGCCAGAAATACTTCTGTATATCAGAGGCAATTCCCCATATGTTTGTGCTTTCCACCTTATTCTTAAACTGATGATATTTAAGGATAGTTTAAAATACATCACGTGTCAAATATTTAAATAATTGCTGCCTTTGTTTTGTCTGCTGATGTATCTGGGTATGTCCATATTACTTTTGGAAGCCCATAAATGAAGAACAGTAGCTTGGGTTGTGGTTTTGGGGTTGTGTTTTGTTTTGTGGGGGTGGTTTGGGTTTTGGTGGTTTTGGGTGGGTTTTTTTTTTCTGTTTTGTTTTTTTCCCCCAAGATATGGAACTTTCCCAAACTATGATGTTTGTATGTTACTATGTGTATGTCGAGTCAACAGAGATACTTTCTAAGCCAAGTTTAAGGAGACTGTTTATAATACTATCTCTGGTTTAAAGAGAGCTTTCACACAAAGATCAATTTTTGAAGTTCTGCACCCATTGTGGAACTTCTGGTAACTCAATGGTCTTCATGGTAGCGTGATGCTGCTGATTCCGTGAGAAATTCAAACACTGTCAGAAGCTCTCCTGCAACAAATGTGGGAGGATATGAAGTTTAAACTTCGTAACAATCTGGTACATAACTGCCCCCCTGTCCTGGACTCCTTTTTGATTAAAATAATCTGTAAATATTTGTAGTGCTAAGGTTAGTCAAATTAAAACATGATTGTGCATTCACTGCATTTAATTGATTAGTAGTTCACAGCATGTTTGCACACTTAGTTGTTCCACCAAAATTTCTAGTTGAAGATGAGAGTAGGCCTTCTAGGAGTTACCAGTGTAGGTTGCTGTACTATAACATACTATTCCGATTTTTAGAATTTCAGTCTTTTTTTCATCTAATTATCATTAGTTCTTTAACTTATATGCCTTTCTCTTCTTGTGACTATAGTTTCTTTCTCTGAAGAACTGGACTTTACAGCTGGTTAGTAAGATATTTTGTTCATAACTTTAAATATTTGCTCTTTTGCACTGGCAGATAGCTTTGATTTTTTTTCTTATTTTCTGATTAATTTGGTGGAAAATGTATTTTCTTTTGCTTTAATTTGGAGGTTGCAGTATTAGCGACAATTTTTCACGAAAGTATAAAGTATGTGTAAAGTACTACTTCGGCTTGAATAAACATTAAAAAATCCTTTGTAAATGTTCTAATAAATGACAACAAACAATACACCAGCAATGCATGTGTCAGTTCTTAATAGTTCATTAGGCTGACAGAAATGTAAATCATCAAAATCAGAGTTTGTCAATGTTTGTCTCTTTGATAGCTTGTCCGAGATGCTTCTTCTCTTCTTTATGCTGCTGCTTCATTGCCAAAAGCTTTTATTGGGGTTGAGGGCCTAGTCAAATGCAGAGGATGGGGAGTCACTCTTCCAGCAGCATAGGATGTCACACAATCTTCTATTTTTGTATGTAAATGCTTGAGAGCAGCAGTTTACCTCTGTCACTATTGAGGATTTGTGCGCAGTCTGATGTTCCTAGTGTCCTACAGCAAGACTGTTCTTGCTGCAAACTTTTTGAACTTGCAGTCCATGTTTGGCTTCACCATTTCTCATGGATTACTAGGCACTCATTTTCACTGACTTCAAAAGATATATTTGTGCATATTCAGACAATGTAAACATCATGTTCCTTAATATTTTCATCATCCTGTGCTGATCAGTTAGGAACTATTTGCTGTGACCCCATCTATCGCAGTATTGGAGCCAGCAGTTTATTAGGACATAGAAGAGATAGAAGGGCAGAAAAAACAATAGATATTAGTGAGTTCACAAAAAAGCCAAACGGATATTCCAGACCAACTTGCAATAAATTAACAATGCAGGTAGCCCTGGTGTACATAATCTGTGTGCATTTGTAGTGCACTGCGATATGCATGCTTTGTGATATTTAAGTACTGAATTAACATCTTGGCAATTTCAGGGAGTTTGCAAGATGCAGCAATCCTCAATAGAACTGTTAGTAACCATGTAGTTTCTTGTATTCTGTGATTATGTGGCTAGCTCAGACATTTGCTACCAGAACATAAATTTTCTTATTAATTAAGAAAATAATATAGCCACCAACACATTGGATACTAAACACTGAATCATACAATAATATAGGTTGGAAGGGACCTGTGGTGGTCATCTTATATGTATTTCTTCCCAGTCTTAAAGCAGGGCTTTGAAATTAGTTTAATCTTCAAAGCTTTATCACTTTGCTCAAGGTAATATCCAGTCAAATCTTGAGTATCTCTGAAGATGTAGATTCTACAGCCTCTCTCGGCAGCCTGTTACAATGTTTGACCGCTTGGAAGAAACATAAATAAAAATATTTATCAAAACATTCTAAGCAAAGATTTCAAATTACTTTCTCAACATTTGAGAATCACCTACTCTAACCTAACTGTGCACACAGTTACATCACTAAGATATGGAGCTACATTTTAAGTCAACTTCTTCAGGACAGATTTAATGTATTGTTTAATAGGAATCAAGCCTCATTTATAATCTGGCACTTTCCTCCTGTTGGTTAGAAACAGCAGTCATTGTTTTCTGAAGAAGAGGAGTATACCACTGGCTCAGAGGTCACTGAGGATGAAGTGGGGGACGAAGAAGAAGTATGCAGGAAACCAGGTACATCAAGTCTCTACAGTCATCCTCCTTGGAATTTAGAGATAGGGATTCAAGGCAGCCTAATTCTTCTGTAAGCAAATTTTAAACATTAGCCATTTTTAAAATAAGAAATAATGTTACTTGAATTTTAGTTCTGGTTTTTCTGTGTTTAGATACAAATTGACTCATTGCACAGTGCCATCAAAAATCACTGGCAAATGAGGAAAGCTGCAACTACTTACATCTGAGATATCCTCAAGGTTGACAAGAACGTATTTTGCAGGAAAGACTATCAAATTACTTTTATGAAATTTCATGTAGATAAATGTTGGAAGAAAAGGCAGTAGCTACATGACTGGTTTTGTAGGCCTTTTTTTTTTTTTTTTTTAGAATATTCTTCTGATTTCATAGTGGAATGACTAGTGAATATGGCTAGAATTGTGTCTGTATTGAAGATAGACTCTAAATGATCTAAAAGGATTTTTGTTGGTTGTGGGATTTTTAATTGTTGGTTGTGGGTGGGGTGTTTTGTTTTTTTTTTTAATATAAGGAGTTTAGGAACATAGAAAGCCAAAAAGTGGCTTCTCCTTTCCATCCTTGTAATGAGTCTTTTGAACAGAGACAATTCTTTGTTCTTTTTGTCTTGACTGACGGGGATTGGAGTGAAAGTTGAGTGAAAATTTTTGTACTTAGATTTAAGCTTGTTTGGTCTGATATCACTCAGAGCTTGTTGATTGAATTGATATAGTCAAAGATGTAGCTTTTAGGTGCACTTGCTTTTAATTTTACAACAGAAAAGTTGTGCAGTTATGTGTAACCACTCTGCATTTTAAATATGTACTTGAGTTGCTGTACAGTTCTCATGGAAAAGAGTTGGAGTAACCTGTATGTATTAAGCATGCCTGCAACACTTAACAAAGGGAAAACAGCCTGTTCGTTTACTCTGTTTATAAAGGAAAAAATGCTTTGTAGCTGTGTAGTTAAGAAATTCCAGGTATCTGTGATGGTATGAGTAGATATTTATTCAATTAGCAGGGAGAAAGGAGAAATTAAAGAAATCCTACAAGCACCCAAAGAAAGTGGTTTGTTCACCTAGTGTTCAGAAAAAGGAGAAGCCATCCGACAAGGTAAAATCAGAGCTGTGAAACCAGCCTCTCTGTTTGGGTTGAATAATGAGGAATTAACTCTTAAGTTTTGGACTTGATCTTAAAACATACTTAATGTGTTTTTCTTTCTTTGATAGTCAAGTTCCCGAGATGCATCTCCATTCATGTAAGTAATTTTCAAACTCCTTGAAAACACATTGTAGTATAGCCCTTTTTGTAAACTGTTACTGGTGACATTGTGTGCATCTTTCTTTTCTAACCAGTGTGAGTATGCAGCAGAACAAATGGGATGTCTCCAGGTCACTAAGATTCAACCAAGATGCTCAAAGAGAAGATGGTCTGTTCTTGCATGAGTTTAGCTTTCATAAAGTTAATATTATGCAAGTAAAATCATTATTTCACATAAGAAATGGCTAATTTTCTTAAAATATAGCTACTTAGAAACCTTTAGGTTGAACTTAATCTCAGATACAGCAATGTTTTTTGGGGTGTTTTTTTTTAATAGTCGCTCCTCATTTGAAAGAGAACAGATTTTGTCCAGGCTAGTGATTAGTAATCAGCTGTATCCAAATCACACAGCAATTTCAGACTTCCGAACTGTACAAAAATATTCATACAGCTAGGAACTCTTTCTGAAAATGTTACTTTAGGATTTGATTGGCATTTATTAGCAACCTCATCTATTCTACAGGAGAGAAAAAAATGTTTGCGGTAGGAAAATGGAAAGAAAACCCACCATATAAAACTGTACACTGTAGTCTTGCACACAGATTGAAAAATAAATGGGCAGCATTGGGCCTACTGTCTTGGAAAATATTGGAAAGGAGTTCAAAGTTTGCAGAAGAAAAAAAAATGCATTATAAGTGTATATTAGTGTGGCTTGTGTTCTTTATTTGGAATGTTAGCACATAACCTACAGAAAAAATAGTTAGTGTCATCTGATGACCTTATAAGTATGGAAATAATTTTTCCTGCATCCCTGTTCCATTTGTTGTCTGTACAGATAAACAGAGATAAACATTCACTTCTCTTTCCAAGTCTTTCTGACTAAAAATATTCAGAATTATATTAGTTTGTTCTACCTTTTTTAATCTCTCCTGAGATTCATGTGCACTTTTGCTGGTTTGAAAACCTCTGCCTCAAAACCATTCCTGTAGATTTTGATCTCAGTGTAATGCCTGAGGCTGATTCTGGTGTCTTCCAAGAACACTGCTGAAGCTACATTACTCATCAAGAACCAGGATCTGGGTTGTTAAAGATTTTTATATAAGCAGAAAAGAAAGCTGATTTTACAAACAGAGTACCACTAAAGTGTGCATCTAATTCTTTTTTTGTATTCAGTAGCAAGGAAAATGTCACTTCTAAATATTCTTTCTTGTTTCTGACAGATCAGAGAAGAATGTCTGAGATTACAAGGCACTTAATAAAAATGAGACTGGGAGACCTTGATCGAGTCAAGTCAAAAGACAGCAAAGAAGTAAGATTTGTCCTGTCAGAATGTAGTGTTACAGAATTGAAGTGAGCCTTGGTAACAAAAGTGTGTACCACAAATGAAAATATCATCTGTTCAATAAAGCTAAAGAACTGAATTTTATCAATTTCCATTTTGTTCTAAGCATGATTTTTTGAGGAAAATAGTTTTAAAAAAATATTTAAAGTTCACTGCATTTAAAAACTGGGCATGGAAAATAGGATGGGTTTAAAAGATTTCAGTACTGGATAGTGATAATGAAACAGTGTGCGATAGGTTCTGCTGAATATTAGTGACTTTTATGAACATCACTGATTAAATTAGAATAATGTCGAAACTTGATTTTTTTTTTTTTCTGGATTTCAGTATGCAGGAGGCATTTATTCTAGACTTGAAGCTCAGATAAAGGCCTCACCACAGGTCAGTGCACGACAAAACAACGCTGAGAAGAATGCCAGGTGAGATACTAAAATAAAAGGAAAAGGCAGAACATGGATTTTGGGGATGGGTGGGTTTCGTTTAAAGAAAAACATACCTCTTTTTCATATGCTTTTTTGCATCAACACCCCTTCCGGCAGGTTAACTGTATATGATGTGAAAGCTTCCTTTGTCAAACTAAACTAGAGCTAAAAGAATTAAACTCTTGTTCCCATGGTGCAAGAACTGCTTTGGAACTTCTTTGTTGGAAGGTTGGCTGCTGCTCCAGTATATTTTTATGTGAAATTATGGATAACTGGAAAAGTATTAGCCAAGATTCTTTAGCCTATTCTTTAGCCTTCTTCCAAAAACAAAACCAAAAAACCCTACACACCAAAACCCAACATTACTGCATGTTGGTCTTCTGTGCCTTAAATGAATAAAACAAAAATGAACTGAGAAGCTGGCACATTGTGTGCAGTTGTAGAGCCTAGAACTGATCATAATCTGGGCAACAGGTGAGCATCTCGAGCTGAAGCTTGTAATGGAGTTTCTGACCAACTTTTAAGGGATGGGCTGGAAGCTTCAAATATGTTGTCAGAGGAATTTTTCACAGGTCTTATTTCTGTCAAATAAATGCATGTGACCTTTCTGTAGTGATTTCACAAGAAGATATTGGAAATCACAGTTTTTCAGCTGTGTACCTTTGTATGAATACGTAGTTTGTGGGTACAGGCATCCTGGCAGAAATGCAATTTTCTCAAGAATAGATTTTGAGCGTGATATTTTTTCCTCTCCTTCTCTCAGAAGACATTATAATATGAAAGTAATTTCAAACAAATAATGTACTAGAGAGCTGACTGGACTATAATTTAAAATTCTAGCAGTAATAATGTACATGTGTGTTTTATGTGTTCTTAATCCAGGTCAAAATCCCGTTTTGGTCAAGGCCGTCTAACATAAGGACTTGTGAAAAATGTTAGCCAGAATTCATTACTGCTTCCTGAAACTGTACTGCACTCTGACGTACAGAGAATGCACGTATCTGAAAGTTTCCGGTGACTTATTACTTTAAGCCTTGTAAATTATTTTGTGTGATAAATCCAAATCCAATAAGGTCTGTACGTATTTTAATTGTAAATATACTATTTCTTAAATACAAATTTAATTGCTTTTTTAGGCTATTGCATTAAGTTACATAGACAATATTTTATAAATCTCAAAGTTAAATTATTAGAATAACTTTATTTATGGAAGCAGACATAAATATTCCTTTTAGTATGCTAGAAGTACTGAAAAGGTAAAAGCAAGACTACTGAATTATGAGTACAGTCAGCAGCATTAACACAATTCACGTAGAGTATTTATACTGTGTAGTATTTAATGGTACATTTTTAGGTCTGTCCTCTGGGGATTTGCATTTAAAGTCTGTTACAATCCCTGTGACTTAGACTAGTTTAAGAAAAATTTTAATGCATTTCTGAGGCTTCCTTCTGTATATCACACAACTCCTATTGGTGTAAAGGTGGGTAGCAGGTAGAGACTAGACCTCCAGAGATTATATAAATGCCACAGTGATGCAATATTGCATCTTGCACATGAAACGCTTGCTTTACATGTATGTGAAATTGATACTCATTCCCATTCCATAGCTGACTCCTCTTGCACAATACAGTGTTTTGTTCCCTCCTAATATCCAAACTTTAGGATGTAAAGCAGTTCTGTCTCTTAATGATGCTGTGCCACTAAATTTCTGAGCAGATGTATGCTGTTAATTCTGCATCTTTCAACTGAGATGAATCATGAAGATTTGTGCATGTAGATCTTTTGGGTCTAGTTACTTTCTGAAACCTGCCTGAATAATACTCTTTAGAAGTCAGATGCACTTTCAAGTTCTATGTTTGGAGCAATAGAATACAAGTTTGTCTACATGAAAAATCCAGCGCTACCAAAATGAAATAACTTGCCTGAAAGGTATGTTGCATATTAGCACAGGAAATGGCAATAATGGCAATAATAATGTCTGAATTCAAGTAAATATATTCTGACTTTTTGAAACAGGTGGGAAGAATGCTCAGGGAAAGCTTATTCCAGGCCATGGCTCTACAATAAATTGTGACTTCGGAAGTCAGGAAGATCCTGGGTGGGAGGTTGGGGTGGGGTAAGGAGAGAGACATCCCTGTCTAATAGCACACTTTTGTCCAGTCAGGCGTTTTTGTTTGTCTTGTTTCTTGAGGATTTTCAGTAGGTATTAGAAGACTAGGATAGCAATACTTGAAAATGCTGCTTTCAAGGTGGAAGATTTTTATTGAAACAATTAAAAATGAATGTTGTTTATTGTGTGTTTTGTCCAGTGCTATAGCAATTTTGAAGTTCAGTGAAACCAACAGGCAAAACTGTGTTTTTCGATGGCTTTAATTTCAGGCAGGAATGGTAACTTTGCAGGAGTGCTGTAATCTGTATCGTATTAATAAGGCCTTATTAATACCTCAGGCCTGTTTGCAAGTAGTAATGCAGTTTTAAGCACTTATAGTAAACATAGGGAAACTGATCGTTGTTTGTTGAAAGAGGAAGTATTATAAAATCCACCAGGTATGAAAATGCAGTAGAATAAGTGTTTTGCCAGAATTTTGTGACTTCTAATATTGTTCCAAATTCCCATGGTAAACTTTGCTATGAAAGTTGCAGCCTGCATGTATGTGTGTTTAGTGTTCATAGAAGTACTGACTGGAACAGAAGGGAAAACTGTGCTGGTTTTGCTCTGTGATAAAGTGCCAGTTCTATGTGCCAGTATTGTTTTATTCAAAAAGATTTTGAGCATATAAAAATAACGTATATGATGTGCAGTCTGTCTTTTTTCCCCTTGCCAACCACCTTGATTTTTTTTCTTGTATTAATTTTAAAAATTTTTCTTGGTTTAATGGAAATAAATGTTACTGATTTAAGAAGTGTGTGAGTTTTTTATAGATACTTGTAAGAACTAAGTGTGCATAAATGTTGTTTGATGGTTTCAGTCATGCATATGTATTTGTGGTTAAATTGCAGTATCATGGTACAGGCTTTTTATCTGTCAAGGATATCGCTGAATGCAGAGCTACTCCAAATCTACGAGAACTTAAAAATATTTTTATCTGTGTTGAGTTTTGAAGCTGGATTTATGAGTGAGCTGCCCTACAAATTACCCAAATATGCAAAATGTCAAACTAAGCTATGTTAAACATACATAAGTCTATGGGACCTGGCGAGATGCATCCCAGAGTTCTGAGGGAACTGGCTGATATCATTGCCAAGCCACTCTCCATGACATTTGAAAGGTCAGGGCAATCAGGCGAAGTCCGTGGTAACTGGAGGAAGGGAAACATTGTGCCCATTTTTAAAAAGTGAAGAAAGGAGGACCCTGGGAACTACCGACCTGTCAGCCTCACTGCTGTGCCTGGGACGATCATGAAACAGACCCGCTTAGAAGCTATGCTAAGTCACATGGAGGACAAGAAGGTGATTTGAGACAGCCAGCATAGCTTCACCAGGGGCAAGTATTGTCTGACCA
>Ga0181612_149678_pt1 | contig 11472 bp, 6 predicted proteins | sample HoacroProtozoa21_FD_119630 | JGI IMG/M metagenome (GOLD analysis project Ga0181612, IMG submission 119630) | Hoatzin crop microbial communities from Cojedes, Venezuel. Combined Assembly of Gp0051906, Gp0051904, Gp0051908
AATCACGCCTGCCACCTGCCTTACTCTCTCATCCGCCTGATGGTATAAGCAAATTTTAGTAATCAAATTTTGACTTAAAATTACAAAACACATTCAATACTCCAAGATGCGAGGGAAGCATACATGCAGCTGTATTCAATACATTCTTTCAGTTTCACATGTGCACGAATGAGAAGTCATTCACACGCTTCATTTTTTTTTCCCTGCAGTTCATATTTTATCTCATACTGGACTGCTATCCTGTCATAAAATATCCTTCACAAGAACTAGAGCTTGTACTGTTTTTGGTAATTTCACAGCAGAACAATGAAAGTGAAACTTAAATTGTGAACATACAGAAATATGACTGTTGAAATACTAGTTGCAAACTTAGAATTTCTTAGGCATTTTCATTTGGCAAGCAAATTCATATTTCTTCCTAAATACTCTGATTTCCATTCGACAAGAGAACCACTTTTCTAGGGCACAATTCATATTGCAAGTGAGATAACTTGGCAAAAACATCCTGATCAGAGTTCTAACTGAGCAAAGTATGTGGCAGTCAATGCCACTTAACCCATTCACTAAACCGTGCCTCAGATCCCAAAGTAATTCAAAGTGCTTCACCCTTCCCTGTAAACATTGTATATGACTTCACTAAAGCTCTGGGGTTTATTGCCTTAAAATTCCAACTCTATGCCTAGCTGCAAGTACTACAGAGGTGCTGATAATGAGTATATTTCTAATAATCTATACCACACAGAAGTGAGCATGCTTTGCACAATCTCTGAGCCAAAACACCAAGTACATGCTCATAACAGCACAGGGCTAAGACCAAGCCAGTCAGAGTAGTGCTGGTGATATGATCCATCTTCCCAGAACTGAAACAAGCTATTTGCTGGCCAAGACCAAGACACAGGATGAAAATCACTCAACAAGCATAAACACAGCAAGCAACACATGATCCTCTGAGTCTTTGAAAGCAGGTTTCACACTCCATCACTTTCATGTACGAAAAAGGTTATTGTTTAATTTGAATGTAGTAAACTGGCAATGTGTTAACTGGCAGCCCTTACAATACATCAGTTGGTTGTCTTTATGCATTTTTTTTTTTAATAGGTTTGTACCAAAAAGGTGTCATTGGCATGACCTAAGTAGTTGCTGATCTTGGATAAAATCTACTGTACCAGTCTTCCATGGAAATGCAACTATACAGCATCACAGCTGGTAACACGCTGTTTTACAGAAAAAACAAGACATTCAGGCCCTTTGAACAGTGTGTGTGAGACACACAGAGAGTATCTGTGGATCTAAAGCGTGGATGTTTTCAGTTAATTTGGTGAATATCACTCATTATTGAGACTAGTAACTAGTATGGTGGGTACACTAGAAACTGTGCATTTAGTGTGACCTATTTTTCATACATAATTGGTGAAAACAACATTCATTTTCATTGCCATGCAGATCACAGATAGTTTTACCTATGTTTTGAATTCTAACCAGAAATCCTCATCACCCATTCTGTGCTTTCAGAGCTGTGTTTCAAAACAGGAAAAACTTTTCATGGTATAAATTAAAACCAAGCAAAGCCAAGACTCTGGTATTGGCAACTAATAGCTCTATGGTCAAGGCTGAATTGAACCATACCTTCTTTAAGATCTTTTTTTTTTCTTTTTAACTTTCACTCTAGCCTTTGCTCTGGAAGCAACAAGTATATGCCAAATTTCCACTTCTTTTGGTATTTGTTATTAAAACAGACATTTTGCAAGGCAAAGGGAAAAAACCCCAACACAAATACCAACTGAAAATTTATTATCTTAAATATTTTTTTAAATATCCCTTCAACGTTCTTCCTAAAGAGTTATTTACTGAAGGCAATCTGTTCACAAGAACATGGACCTGGAATGTGCCTCCTGCATCAGCAGGCTCCCCGCTCTGCTATTTTAGTGGGTTTACCCTTTTCATATAATCCCACTTATCAAATTATCAAACACTATCTTAAGAAGTGTCAGCTTTCTTACCTCCTCCAATATCCCCACATCTACCCAGTTCCACTGGAAAGATGTTGGAAAGATTATCCATTCGTTCTTGTCAGGGCTGAACAGATCAAGCTCTTTACATCTCTTTGGGCAAGAGAAGCTCACCGCTTCACTGATCAGCCCACTGTCTCTTCCCTGAATGCAGGCCAGTTTGAAAGCTGGTCTTGAGCAAAGCTAACCAGAGCTGGACACAATGCTCTACATGACATCTTACCAGTGTCTTGAAGAATGGCAGCAGTTCTTCTAATATATCTAACGTCCCTCTGGATTACATGTGCTTCTTTCCTGGCCTCCGTAGCTATTCTGAAAGAGCAAATGAAGGAGAAATTTTTTCAGAGGTTGCTTCTATGTGGAAAGATGGCCTAGAAAATGCTGGTATACCTAAAAATCTTTGTTTATCCTGCTGCATGAGGAAGAATTACTGTTTTAGTTAGCCATGTATGCAGATGGAAACTTTCAGAATAGTCGGAAAATTCATGCACATGTGCTAAATCATCCTACTTTTCTGTTGTTCATTAAGTGACCAGACATTGATCACAAGTGTAAGTTTCACAAACATATGAAGTACTTTGCATGCTATGCATTTGTCCATCACACTGAAGTGACTTCATTATATCTGTGTTCCAGACTGGTTTTCAAAGCTGGTCTAACAGTGTTGGAGATGTAAATGAGGTAGCAGGCACCAACAGAACAGCATTTATCCAGTATTACAGAATAATTGCTTTCAAGACCATCAGTGTTGGTTAGTTCACATTTCAGTGACTTTTAAGCAGTTCACTGCTTTGAATCCTGAAGTTGGTAAAGCTCCATGTTTATTTTCCATAAATACAGAAACAGGTTGTTCTGGAGGCTGTAATTTTCTTACACTCTGGCTTTCCACTGTAGTCTGAGCTACAGCATAATATCCCTGAAAAGAAAGCAAGTCTTTAGAGAACACAAACAACCAATTTCACAGTACAAGCAGTTGTAAATAGAGCTAAATTCCCTTTAGTAATAAACTATTCATCTTTGTGCTTCATTGAGTTCAAAGAAAAGCATTTTTCAGAGTTTAAGCAATTAAGTTTACATTTTATTTTCTCCTCTAGAAAGGAAGTTATCACAAAAGCATGGGATTAAGAAGCCACTGTGCTATTGGAGGTGTTCTCTATGTATGAAATTTCAATTTAGCAAAGCATGTAAAACCCTAAAGGCAGTTAAGGCCCAACATGCTAAACCCATTTTGTTTTCACAGTGTATTTATTTTGTATCATCACTGACCGAGTTGATTAGCTGCCGAATTAGGACGGCTGAGCATTAGATTCAGCTCGTAAAGTCTACCAAGCACCTCCCACAAAACCAAACTGACAATTAACTAGGCAAATTAGCTAAAGTACATTTTGAAACAATATATGTTTATAAGTAGTATCCTAAAGGGTGAAGAGGCTGTGTCCACACCAGAAATGCATTGCCTTTAAAGGAGTGCTGGGGATGGGACATGGCAGTGCTCAACGGACCCTGGGGGCAGACGTTCCCACACACATGCAGCAAGTGCTCCTGGCTGCTCATCGCTGTCTTCCCTCCCTCCCACCCGCCTGACCTGCAGACCATGCTGCCTGCGAGATCACCCTGATGTTGTTCCAGCCAGCACGCAGCAGAGTACTTATACAGCTCAAAAAGTCTTTTTTTTTTAGTAAATGAAGCTCCTGTTGACCAAAACCAATTAAGCAGCATTCGCACCAGCAGGTCTGAGAGAATTACAGTGTCCTGCAGAGAAAGCAGTCAGTAACCTCTGTACTGGTACACCTCCTTACGTGCTTCGTGCAGACACAGCCCCTCCAGCAAGGCTGAGTTCTGCATCATCTTGTGAACCTCAAGCTCACACCCTCTTTCAGATGAAAAAAAGCTATTAGTGGCAAGAGTCCAGTTGCACTGGCAAAGCTGTCCCTTTACTTTGCTTTTTTATCAGCACAGCTATGCAAGTTAAGATTCACGCTCTGGCTGCACAGTCTAGTTCTCAGGCAGCGCAAATACCACTCCTCCTGTGTCCTATGGTCGGGAGCTAAATGCAGGAGACAGAGGACTCCAGGCAGTGCGTGTTCAATTGCTGTTGTGTCAGCGGGGGTATCACAATGTCTCCCTCTGAAAGAAGCACGAGATGTAAAGCCAAGATCCCAGCCACTTATGGTTATTGTTAAAGATCCCCTGTCTCTTTCTGTAAATGCAAGATTGTCTATCTCAGTGTCTTGGCTGGATTCAGCCTCAGATAATTATAGTCTGTCAACCTAAACTTCCGATGCAGATCAGGCTGGGTTGTTGTGCAGCTAAGCAGGACCTTTGTTTCACAGCTTTTCAGTAGTGCATGAAAAGATCCAAGCACGATTTGAATACCTTGAAAGTTTGCCTTCAGTATAAAAAGAGCTGCATGGAGGTAAAACCATCATTACTACCATGATATAGTTTCACACTCGATTTAGTGACTTCTCTTTTTTACTGTTTCCAGAGTGTTAGAACTGTATTGACAGTTGTCCCACAGAAGTCTTCACTTGTGTTGAAAAAACTTGTATTGTTGAAAAAAACATGTCTTGCAGCGACCAGTTAAAATCCCTTCAGAGATCTTTGGTCATTTAATGGTATTTGGTTTCTTTTACATTGTAATAAATTAAATGCAGCTGAACAAGTTGCTTTGCATAGACCTGTTTGTCTGATTTTGCCCTCTTTTCAGGTACATGAAACAGCTGTGGTACAACCACAATTGTTTGGTCGCTCATGTTATTTGCACAGTGCTCTGGCAATAAATTGAACTAGTAGGTTTGGGCAGATCTATCACCATTCAAATAGTGTAGGTTTGGGTAGTCAATTGATGACTACCTAAACTGGATGAAACACCCGTTTATAAGCAGGAGCAAAGACTGGAGAAATTACTAAGGGAGGCGAGCAATCTCCCCAGGAAAAGGTTAATGAAGACAAGGTACTGGTACTATCATATAAATGTAGCCCATTGAAAAAAAAACTTTCAATTTTAAAACAAGCCAGAATTTTGGAAATGTATAAGGAAGGAACTGGTGAAGCATGTGACCTTGGTGTTGTAAAATCAGTCATGGGAACCTAGCAGCTATTGAAAGGCAGGTTCTGTTAGTCAAGGAGAGGCCTATGGAGAAGGAAATCTCCTAGTGAGCTTTTTCCATGAGGAAAAATGAGAAGTAAAATTTTCGATGCTAGAATCCAGGCAAGAAGTGGAGGAGCAGCAGAATTGGATCATAAATAAAGTCCTAAATGTCAGCCATAGAAAGGACAGACAGAGGCAAGAGAAATGTGGGATTCCAAAAAAGGGTGAGAGAAAAGCTAGTTAGCAGGTAGAATGTCAGGCTGGAAGCACCATTTATTTGTTCAGACACATGAACTTACTGATGGGACTCTGAGATCGAGAGCTATAAAGTCTGAAATTGCTGTGAAACTTACAAAGCAGCTGTTGTACCACATTCAGTACACCACCATATGGGAAAAGGGAAACTGAGGTAGGTGTGCACCTGGAGGTTTTAGAAAGATGACCTTCCTTGCAGCAGTAGTTTAGGAAGACAGATGTCCTGAAGTCTTTTCAATCTGCTTTTGCTGTGTCTTACAAGGAAAGAAATTAAGTTTGGTTTCATACATATATGCTAGATTTAAAATTAGCTTTGTTCTCAAAATGAGGAAGCCAGATTTATTCTTTGTTTAGTGGACCCCTTTCAGGTTTTTTTTTTTGTAACGTCTATAGCTAGTAGTTACTCCAGCAGACCTAAAACTCCGCAGCCTGTAGCCCTCTTTCTCCCTAGTACAGGGGCGTGCCAGTGGCTCATTTCACCATGTGACCAAAGGTCTTGCCTCACTTCGATGAGCTGTCCTTACTGCTCCAGCAAATGTTTAAGTCGTGGCTGAGGAGGGGTGTGGGTGAGGGCCATACACACTCTGGTGTAGAGCTGCTGTCACCCAATGCAGGGGGGTACACTGGTGGACGGATCTCCTGCTTCAGGGTTACCAGCACAGTATCAAAAATACGTCTCCGAAAGAAGGGCACATCTGCTTAGCTGTGCATCGTCCCTTGTGCCTAATGATACCTCCTTACCAGTGCTGACAGCAAGCATGCACTCAGTTGTATTTTGTCAGCTTGTTTAGAAATTACCAGATGTCAGACTTCACGTGGCAAATGATCACAAAAGAGGCATTTTCTAATCTACCTCTGTTTCTTCAAAATATGCTGTTTCAGGACTACCAACACAACTTTGGCTTAAATGACTAACTTCAAGCTGTTTTCTAAGTGCGTTTAACTACACCAGTATAAAGTGCCATGGGGATGTTTTTATAGTTTGTCTCAATGCAAATAAGCAACGTGTACTAGCAATTAGCTACACAATGAACAGAAAGCAAGCTGTAGTAGTTCATGGAGTTGCATGGGTCTACATACATGTATCTTCATAAAACATGAGAGCAGTAATCCCCATGTACTTCACTGCTGACTCAACAACTGCAGTTTAAATGACTGCTGAAAGCAGATTAAAGAGACCCTCCACAATCACTTGAAAAGAAAAAAAATCCAAACAACTTTTTTCAAAAAAATTCTTTACTATAGAGGGTGGTAAATATTTTTTTTTCCAATATTTTATCATGTTTTAGGAGTAAGAGTGGATGCAATAACAGATCTTTGGTGTGTGCTAATGTATGAAACTACCACAAACTTTTCTGCCTGTATTGCCTTTTAAACCAAACAAATCCATTAGAAGGTTGCATATCTTCAAATTTCATATTTAAAGACAGAACAGTATTACCCAGATTATTTGTTTTTAAACCACACCTTTTCAGTCTGCTTTGGTGAAAATAGTTTGCTTTGCTGCACAACTTAATAGATACATACACAACCTCACATCTTCCCATTGTAATAATTTGCTTCCCATTAAAAAAATATAATGAGAGTACTTTAGTAAGACACTAAGCATCAAGTTGAATCAGGTTTGTTTTGCTATACATCCTTTCAACATAAGCATGTATGGATATATTTACAAACACATGCAACTGATGCTCATTTGTTGTTGCTCAGATTCAATGTGGTGTTTTGTTACATCCAACACAACCCAGACAATGTACCTATCCAGTTTTCCTTTTAATGACACTGCGCTATTCTGACTTACTGCTTTGGCTTGTCTAAAAAACTACCTTTCTTAAATCAAAGTAACCTCTCTATCTCCAAATCAATGTTAAACTTAGTGGAGTTGTTCTGCAACTCTTGAAAATAGAAAACAAGTTAGCTCAGGAGTATTGTCTTTTGATGCAGAACTCTACAAATAGATACCATTCAGTCCTCCACCCCATCTTCTCCTTTCTACATAGGATGGCGCATGACACAAGACACAGAGGAGGATGACTAAACAAAAAAAAAATTAAAAGACTGCAGGTAAATATCTGATGAAATGTAAAAGAGAAAAAAAAGGAAGAAAAAAAATTCTGCAAAAATGTTGGATTTCAGTAAATATATTCTACTGAAGCCAAACCAGTTACTCAAAACTACGAAGAAGTGAAGAAAGTGTACATTGCTTACATGGTATTTTTAGATTCAAAATATTATAAAGTTTAAGAAGCCATAGATTTTATGCAAGTATGGTATGTATCCTAAAGGATAAAAATATCAACACCACAGTTAAGATGATTTACTGTAAAGAATATCACATCAGCTGTGAAAGCCATTCACAGTATTTTTTTATGAGACGTCAGTAATATACTGCCCATCTTTTCACCAGTGCTACACTAAGCAAATTTAAGACTAGTATAAATCCAAGATTATTAAGAAACTAGGATAGTCATTGTCCAATTATGAGGGGTGGGGAGTACAGCACTATTCCCTCCCTCCTTTTCCATCTCTCACTTTTCAGCACTGCCTGTCTCCTCCAAAGGCCAGAGATGATATTCTGATGCAGCAATGGCACTGAAACTCTGCTGCCATCATAGCAACAGTAAAATTCCCTCCTAGCTACATGAATTCCTAAAGGTTTATGTAAGCCAGTGGCACCTATTCCACTTTCTGTCTTTGGTGCCTCTAGAAGGCTTTTTTTTTTTCTCCATAATGTAACGGTTTCTATACTGACACCACCTCCTTCAAGAAAGGACCATCTCATTCCACTGAAGAGAGGTCAGTTTGTTGAAGGATTTTGACAGTGTCAACATAAAATATGTAACCAAAATTGTATAAAGTTTAAAAAATCTGAACTTATTCTCTGAAGTCTAATCAGCTTGATTTTTTATTCTAGCTCCTTGCCAACACTGTACGCTCTAGTGAATACTAGAAATTTATGCGAGTTCAAAGGACTAGTGGACAAGTTCACAGAAGACAAATCCACCATAAAGGCTTATACACTTCTTTTGGCCCAGTATGCCCTTGATCTACAGAGTACTGATTTAACTTGAAACTTCTGAAGCTAAAGCCTTTTTAAAACAGAGCATGTATCGGACTGCTCAACAAGGATCTAGATCAGATTGGACAGTCAGAATACGACGTTTTTAGAGAGGTTTAGCATGTACTTGAATATGGGCTGTCAGGAGGTTGTACAGACCATATACAGAAAAGGAAGGCTGATACACACATGCCAAGCTTCAAGATTATGGTGTGAACTATATAGTCATGCAAGGAACTGATTCAGCTCGAGGTCTTTTATCCACCTTAGTCTTCTGCCTGCCATCACATTTTGATCAGCATTCTTAACATTTTAAGCAATTTACAGATTCTTTTTTTTGCCATTTTACATAGGATCTTTTTAATATTGCTGCATCTCCTCCAACATTTTGGGTAGAAATTGTTCTCGAAAGTTACACCTGTTTTAAGTCCAGAAGAGATATAATTCAGTCTTGAGTCAAGTAACAGGTTTTGCCCTTCCATAAAAGTGTTACGGTTTGGTGAAGCGTGACCTTGGTGTTGTAAAATCAGTCACAGGAACCTAGCAGCAATTGAAAGGCAGGTTCTGTTAGTCAGGGACAGTTAGTCTTTTTTCTCCTAGCCCAGCAGAGCTAGAAACAGGATCCACAGACCTCTGGAAAGGGAAGATGCCCAACAGACCTGGAAGGCATAATGCATGTTTCTGCTCCCAGAAGTGACTTAGAACACTGGGTGCAAAATCAGGTAGTGATTTAGATTTTTTATTTAAACTATTTGAAATCATGTCTAGCAGCCTAAGGGCTCAGAAATAGTAAGTATATTTAGCTCGCTATGGCTCTTCCCACCTGAAGACTTCAAAAAACTTCAGTTAAATATCATCATTTCCATTTTTACAGAGGAAAGACCCAGTTCACCTTGTCCAGAGCCACAGAATAGGTCATTGCTGCGACCTGAACTGCTGGAGGTATGGAAATTAAAAATCACCCAGTTTAAGGGCAGAACGACACAGAACTTATTCTGAGGGGGCTCTAAAATAGAGTTCCTCTAGTATTTATCTCTCTCTTTCTCTCCACACACACACTATGGTGTAGACAAGCAGAATGATTAAGGGCAGCTTTTTGGTTGTAATTAATTTTTTAAGTAAGAATTAGTACAATTATGTCAAGCACATGCCAGTAAAAGCTTTACACTGCAACTTCAAGTTTCACATAATTCTACAGTTAAAGGTCTTATAGCTGTATACACACACACACACACACCAAAACCTAAATGTTGCATTCATAAACATCAAAATCCATGCATATCCCTAATGAATAAACATTACCTATGCCTTAATGTATCCACCATATTGATGCATCCTCTTGCTTAGATACACTTCAGCCGCTGCCAAAGTGCTCATACTGAGACAAGACATTCCTAGGGTAGATACTGTTACCCCTGTCCGCCTTGGATCAATATGTTTCTCAAATAGTTAAGCAGCAAGCTTTACTGGATATTTTACTAAGATGAGCCTAAAGGACCTGTGACATTACCTTTTTTGTTTGTTTGATACTCCCAGGTACCTGGCAGGGTAATCTTAGAGATTCTGGCCATCCTCAATACACTTTCAGTTTCATTTTTTACCCCTTCCATCTGCTAGGAAGGAAGGGATAACTTGTCTACACAAATTCAGCTTTATTGTGGAAAGCCATTACCAGGAAAGAAGTGATATTTTATGCTATACAGCACAGTAGGTAGACAAAAACCTTAGGGCTTTCTGTAGGCTAGAATTACCAAAAATCTGACTACCTCCAAGACCAAAATAAAATGTCTTTTTTTTTTTTTTCTGCAGGCTAGATTGTGCCTTCAGATACATTTGTTCAAATCCTAAGAGACTTGCACATAAATATCTGAGTGTAGCCTTAGTGACAAATGCTTCCCCATTCCAACACGTTATGTTATCTGTTATCTATATCTTCCTGTTTCTTTTTCTATCACACCTGAATCTTGGGGGACACTATAAAAAGAAGTGTAGCGTGTTCTATCTGTTGACAGTTTCATTTATAAAGGAAGATTCAATAATGCTGTATCTTTGCTGGTCATCGGTAAGTGTAAATGGGGTCTTGCTGTCAGTGGTATACCTCAGCCACATTTCTTTTCTCCTCTCATTGTGCCTACAGATAAAAGTTGAAAATGCAGAAAGATAAAAATAAGAGCAGGGGAATACGAGCTACCCTTATCAAGTTCATGAAAATACAGTGATCTGCCAGAATGCTAAATAAAGCAGAAAAATCCCAGAAGCCAAGATATTACACGATAAGACTATTTCCTCTTATACACAAATAGAGATATAATAAACCCCAGGGTCCAGCTCTCCTCCTCCCACTCCATCTTTGTGACTTAGTACATCTCCTCAAAAATTATTAAAAAAACTCCACTCAACATTAAATCAGTGAGCAGATTTTGTTGTCCCACCTAGCCTAAAAGCTGTCTATGCCTTAAAGACTTTCAAAGGAAAGGAAAAACTATTCAGCTAGATACCATGGGCTACAAAACCAGTGTGTGTGTAGCACTCTTTATTGCTTTCTCCGTCATCCATTACATTACCAGCTATGTACTAACAGATTCCCACTGACCACAGAGGCATGCATTTAAGTTACTGAGATCAAGCAAGGTAAATCTACATCCAAACCTTCTTTTTTTGACTTAAAACCATTTGGATTGGTGGTGATAGTCTAATATTTCTTTCATAACATCCAGAATCAAATTGCTGTTTAGCATTCTTCATGATCATTTTAAAAAAAGACAATTAAAAATTTCATAGTTCATGTCATTTGAATTTTAGTAGTTCCAGAAAACTCGGTAACAAAAGTGTTGTCCTTTGCAGCCAAAACTAGTCCCAGAGCCCAATTTCTGGGAAATGAACAATGATTTTGTTGTTTGCAAGTATACAGTATTCAGTGAGTTCATAGAATATTTTGGGTTGGAAGGGACCTTAAAGATCACCTAGTTCCAACCTCCCTGTCATGTGCAGGAACACCTTCCACTAGACCAGGTTCTCAAAGCCCCATCCCACCTGGCCTTGAACAATGCCAGGGA
>Ga0181612_158842_pt1 | contig 11472 bp, 6 predicted proteins | sample HoacroProtozoa21_FD_119630 | JGI IMG/M metagenome (GOLD analysis project Ga0181612, IMG submission 119630) | Hoatzin crop microbial communities from Cojedes, Venezuel. Combined Assembly of Gp0051906, Gp0051904, Gp0051908
AAAAAAAGAGAGAGAGAAAGGAAGATAGACATGGTAAGAGAAAGCAGACAACTGGAATAGAAAAGTCCCTCTGAATCATGGGCACCATCTAGAAACATCTGGGCTAAGATTCAGCAAAGCATGTCAGCGTGTGCTAGAAAGAGAAAGTAACTTCACTTATGCCAGGAAATTTTTCAGTGAAAATAGAAACAACTATTTAAATTTTACATAAATATTTCTTTGATTTTTCTTTTTAAAATCAAAATAAAAATCACAAATAGTTTTTGACAAACCTGGTAACAGAGTATTTAAAGCCATACCATTGTCAATTGTGGTTGTGTCCTGGTAGAGTTAAGTGTTTGACTTTCTCACTGAAACAGAGATGTGAAGCATATGGATAGCTTTACTCCTGTCTCAGTGGAAATACTCACTTGAGTAACGCAGCGCATGTGCTTAAGAGTGTTTTCAGCAGAAGAGACTACAAAGTTACTCCTGAAATGTTTGTGAGCAAGCAACTTTTTCTCCATATTGGTGCTGCTGTAGTTGGTAGGTGGAAGAAGGGTACTGATGTGCTTGAACATGTGCGGACACAATCTCTTCAGAGCTGCGTAATGACCTCGAAGTGTCTTAAAATGTCGTGGGCTCTCAGAAGCTAGCTGACAGTTAGTCCGTTTACCTCTGATCTGTTTATGGAACATTTTGAGCCAAAAATGCTATTCACATCTCATAGTGAAATCTGGGGAAGTTGTGTCTTCACTCCTGAGCAGACTTCGAGAAAAGGCAGGTTCCTAATTGGAGTAAATAAAAAAAGCTCCATTGCCGTCTCTTTTTCCAAGCTGATTTGCACCGGGACGAGTGGAGGCTCAGAGAGCATTTTCAGGCATTCACAAAGTTAACTTCTAGAAATGACAAATGTGAGCTCCAAACCAGTCATGTTTGGTTTTCAGTGTATTTCAGGTCAGCCATCGGAGAACAAGCAGTTCAGTGTCTAAACTAATCCAAACCTCATCTGTAGATGCACACACCATTCTAACCATCATGCTCATCTATCTGTGTTTCGTAGCTGTACTTAGACACTAGTTGGTTGCCAAAATATTAATTGGCATAAGTCTCCTTTCTGAACTATCAAAATTGGTGCAACTGGAACTGCTTTGAAAATATGTTCATATAAACTGCTTTCTGTGCTTTTCACTTTGTGGAGGGTATTTTTCCTGGCTGTTTTAGAGGAGCAACCTACCTTTTATTTACCCTTTTCCAGCTGCTGCTTTGCTTTGGACATCTTTAACCCTCAGTGCTTATTAACCTCTAATCCTGCCCTGCATTGCATCTGTCTGTTCTCCCAGATCCAGAATCTAAGGAAAGAGAAGTTACCCGTCGCTTCTCCCTAGCCTCCTCCATCAGCACCACAGTTAATGCTTCTGCTGTGACCAAAGGTACAGTCATGCCGCTTGCTTAGCTACCCTTCTCCCTTCCTGCTGACTGATACATTTACTGCCAAATGCTGTTCACAGAGTGAGTACATCAGGCTCAATTTTTACAAAAACAGGAGGTTCCATTAGAAGAAGAGTCAGGACCAGTATGACACCTGCAGGGGGGCAGGCCGAGACATTTTGAATGTATATCAAGGTGTGTTGCCAGCATATATAGTGACTCTTCTCAGTTTCTCCACGATAGCCTTCAAAGAGTGGTGCTGGTTTCCATGGAAACTGGATTAATTTTTGGCTGATGTGGGGTTAGGTTTCCAACTTCTCCCTGGTTTGGAATAACTGAAATTCAGTAGAAATTATTTCTCTGATTCCTTAAACCTTTTTAGGGTTTTTGTTTTCAAGATGGAGAGAATCTCCTCATCGCATAGCAGATATCAGATGGTAACAAAGCCTGAAATCAAGCCAAAAATGGAGTAGCAATAGATGCCAGTTTTAAGCGTATTTAGCATAATCATAGTTATAATTAGAAATTACATTTGCAAGGAAATTTTCAGACGTGTAAGGGAGCTAGGTGCCCAGTATGCACTGAAGTCTGTGCAGTTTTTGTGAGAACTTACGAGAGTTTGATTTTTGAGCTGTAACTATTTTGAGAAAAGGCACTTCTACAAAATTTAAGTTACTGCACTAGTGCCTACTTTTAAGTGCAAAAGCAATGCGTGCGTTTGGGCAAGCTGGTTGTGTTGAAAATCCGTAAGATTGTAGGCACATATGCCTATGTGTCAGAGTTACTTTTGAGAACAGAACATATGGCCTTACATCCAATTCTGAATAATACTGTCTTGGCAATTCCTGGAATGAAGGAACTGATTTGCAAGTTTAAGATTTGCAGGGCAATTCACAAACCAAAATAGCAGGAAAACCAGGTGAATTCATTGGTATAAAAATCTTTGCTATATATTTGTCAGAAGAAGGTTGCACAGTGTTCAGTGCACTCTGAATGGTTGTGAGGGATATGAACCATACCCCTGACTGTGCAATGAGGCTGTCATGAGATGAGAGCGTGGTGGGGTTTATTGGCAGAGGAAGGATGTGATATTACTGCTAACTACAAATGTTTCATTGCCAGCCTCCTTAGACCATAACACTAAAACATCACCACATGGAAATGATGGGCATAGCATAGGAGAAGAGATTCTTACAGCTTTCTGTCCATGGCAACAACTTCAGAAATACATGATCAGTTACTAAGTTATGGGAAGACTGAGTTATTTCCTAGTATTTATCTACAAAGCTGGGAAACAGAAAGAAGCACATATGAACAGAGAGAATGGGCAACCAAAGGTTGTTTTTTCAGTGTGGTTTATCAAAGAAAGCATGGGTCAATTACAATGAAATTGAAAATTCATTACAGTTTCATATAAAAAAATCCTGTCCTAGGATCCTGTCCACCACAAGACTGTTGGCAATTTCTTGGAATGCTGAGAAAACTACCTTCATAATTATTTAAAAGCTGGGGAAAAATATCAGTGCTTTTCCATTAAGCGTTTTATTTACTGCTTTAGGAAAATAGTTCAGATGACAAAAGAACTGAAGCCTGAGTCTTGTCTCAGCATCAGCCCAATGCAGGTCTAGCCAGGGTGTTTGGATCATCACATTCAAGGGTACGGCATGCTGCAGCGTGCTGATCCTCACTGCTGACAGTTCAGCTCCGTCACATCACCAGCCCTCCACACCTGGAGTCAGGACACAGGACAGGTGCCCTCCACTGCTATGGGGCCTAAGTGTTGGCTTTTGTGGGCTCTTCCCTGCCAGCCCCATGGGTAGAGCTGAGGTGGTGAGTCTGCCTGCGTTAGTGCCATCTCCTGGACAGGAGTGAGAGAAAACATCTGTGGAAACCTGATGGGAAGAAGACACATTTGCTATGTCTTAATGTCTTTTGAAAAAACGGGTCTGTTTCCTATCCGCATCACAAAAGCCTTTATCTTCACCACCTAGAATTTAGGGGTTGGTCATTTTTCTGGGTGAAACAGAAAGTATTAGGCAGATAGAGTTTCCAGGAAATAGAAAAGCAAGTTTCTCCTTTAACAATATTTACAGCCTTGTGACTCTGCAAACTTCACACAGGTCCCCTTGTTCCTGCAGTTAAAGTCAAGAGACATGAAATAAAGAGTGACCCAACTCCCCTGGGGTTTGAAGGTATGAGTGTTTCCATCCTGCATGAAACCCTGTTCGGCAATTTTTTGATATTATTCACTCAATTCATATCTCATCACTGCTGGCAGAAAACACTGGAGTCCGTTAAGGGTTTGGTGTCAGTTTATCTGTTTAACTATGATAAACACAGCTTGTCACCCCCTTTCCTGTCCCCTGCACTCATGATATATTTACCAGCTTTCACCTAGGGATGGGCCTAAATTAAAACCCCAGTTTTCTGCCTGTTTTGGGAGGTAATGCTCTAGACTGTGATCCCGATCTGGATTTTCTGCCTGGTTTCTACCTCACTCTGTAGAGTGCAGCAGCAGGGAGCCAAGGGGCTACTTTTCACATTCACCTGCAGTCTGGCCGCTTGCATCCCTGTTCCCCTGTTAGTGTCTGTGCCTAATAAGAGGAGCAGGAGCCATGTGCATGAAGACTACAGAAGAGGCTAGACTGTGCATTAATATTCATTTAAGGTGCAGTGTTTCATTTCAGCCAAGAAGAATTTCCACCTATTTGTTGCAGCAGATTCATCAATTACTGCTTAATAAACAATACCAAAGATTTAAACTGGGAAATTATTCCCCAGCCACTGGGAGATCACCAGCTTCTGTTGTCAGTTTTCCCCTTTACATGAGCACTTGCCACAGCAGGTTGCCCTGTGGGGCACAAGCAGCCAGGTACCCCTGCTGCAGGACAGGCAGGTGAGAGATGTAGGCTGAGGAATCCTTTCTTCGGATTGTGTTGCTCTGCACAAAACCTTGGCAGACAGGGCAGGAGGCCAGGTCAGCTCTGATGTGTCACTGATTCCATCACTATCTCCTATGTCACTCCCAGCAGAAGAGGAGTCTGGAACAGAGAGGTTGGAAGAAACAGTTCAGAGGCAGCAGAGGAGATAGTAGTTTTGCTGTTTGCACAAAGTTTGTTTTTGCCAGTGACCCCTGGCACTACATTTGGAATCATCCTGGCACCCAGCACCAGAGTTTCCTGAACTGTGGTGTTTGTACCTCACTTTCCTCACTGACAGATACTTCTGATCTCAGCACACCACGTGGCTGCGGAGGTAGGGGGTGTTTCGAGGTGCAAGTATGACCCATAAGATAGAGCTGAGTTGATCCTCACTGGTTCAAAACATGATCCTACTTCACAACATCCCTCACCAGACTGAGTTTCTTGAAGTAGGAAACAATGAACACTATCATCCCTTTACCAGAAGGTACTGCTGCTCTTGCCAGGGCTCTGACCAAGTTAATAATGCAAACGATTTGATGTACTTAGCTAAAAACTTCCCCCACAGAACTGCATTGCATTCAGCAGGAGTGAAATCATTCATTTCTGGGTGGGAAAAAGAGCCTCCCTGGTCCCCTTACGTTGCTGTATGGATGGGCATCAAAACCATATACCATCACCTACAGAATGATTTGAAATGCTGCAAGGAAAATATGTTAAAAATGTGTAAGGAAGCTGTAGTGAAATGGAACACTGCACTGTTCATCCAGTAATAGTTTTCCTTAATTAACACCAATATTTGTTTCATTCATTTGGCTGTTCTTTGTCCTTCTCAGACCTACAGTTTTTTTGTGGAATGCTGCTGTCTTTTCACTCTTTTGTGCTGGTCATGTGTCTCCTCTCTTATAACTGTTGGACCCCAGTCCACGTGTTTCTTAAAGAGACTGCCAGTTGCAGATGTGATACAGGAATTCACTTTGTACTGGTTGTCTGGTCCCTGTTTCACCCTGAAGACACAAATTATACTTCCTGTCACAGATGCATTTGAGAACACCATATTGGCCCAGACTAAATGTAATACCGGTTCCACCATGAGACCTGTACCTAGATCTGCTTCACAGACAGGTAAACAAAATTAAAATATTTATCATCTCAATTTGAGAATGTAATATAAATTTATGATAATATTGAATCTCTTTAAATTAAAGAGATTTTTCTCTTTTAATGAACATTATTTCTGTGAAAGCAATGAAAGAACTAGCTTGGATCGCTAGCAGGTATAGAAACAATGTCCTAGATTTTGGTTTTCTGTAGGTCAGGCACAGCTGAAAATAATTCTTTTAATTGATGTCAGAGAGCTCAGAATTTGATCTGTGTTATTTTCTAGCTTGAATTAAGTACGTAAAATTTAATCTCTGAAATTAGAATAGCAATTTGTATGGAAGAGGAAGGCTGGTGCATGTATTTGTAAGGAATCCTTGCTGTTCAGGTTTCTGCCTTGAATGCTTTCTATAAACGACAGTGGCAAAAGATTACTGAAGCTTTGTCTAGGGGGAAGGGGGATAGCTTTTTCTTCTGGTGTTCATAGCCCAACCTGTGAACTTGAACTAGAATTGCTGTAGCAATTTGAAGCTAATTAGCATCAATGTATTCTTGCACATTTGGACAGTTGCTAATATTTTGCTGGTGTGATTCAACTGATACAGAATATGGGGTCCAGTTCTACATGCTGCATGGTCTGCAGCTGAAGTTGCCTCTTCCATCTCAAAACTCTGCTGGTATAGACCTTGGCAGGGACATTCACAACCCAGCACGTGAATGTCACTTCAGAGGCTACTTTACGCCTTGAAAAGTATGGATGACCTAACTGTACCTGTTGGGTTATAACCGGGGATGCTGCTCTGGTGGAAGAAGGTCTCTGGCTCTCTCGTAACTGAATGGCGGTGGTCAGGGCAGTCAGAGCCCCTGCATAACAGGAGGGAGGAGAAGGGGCTGCAGAGCTGCATGAGCACATGTTGCACCAACCAGTGCCTGTAGCAGGGAGGATGTGCATGGGCAGGGATTAAATAAATCAATTAATAATCCTATTTCTCCCAGGTCAGGTTGCTTTTCTGCTTACTGTCTGGCTTGGGTTTTGTATTGTCTCAGGCCAGGTGTTGCTGCGGGTTATGTGTGCTGGGTTATGCATAATCCCACTGCATGAGCATCCGTCTGCATGCCTTGTTGTCAGAGCATGGCTTTGCCTTGCCAAGAGCAACAGCCCACAGGCTGTAAAGAACCTGATGCAGCATTTGCTCAGCCAAAGTCCCTGTCAATCAGCTAATGCACAGCAGCTACATGAAGTAGGCAGGCACGCAGTGATTTGACTGACTCCATTCAGCTTGTACCTGTCAGGGCCGCAGAATCCCTTGGTAGGTGCAAGGTCTGTTTCCTCCCAGCTGGACTGAAAAGGGACAGGCATCAAGTGTGAAGGAAAGTGTAGATCATGATTGCCATCCGAACAGAGGAGGCTGAGTTTGCCATCATGGGAGCCTCAGGCAGGCAGGTCTTATAAGGCTCAGCCTGAATTTCCCTCAGGACGCATCCTCTGGGCATGACTTTGTGGGAAAGAAACTGGCTGTTGTGCTTGGGCTGGAAATCTCTTGCTAAGTCCCTTCCACTGGCCTGGTGTGGTTTTGGGTGCAAATCATGCAATAAGACAGCTAACAGTAGAAATATGAACAAAATCTTCTCTACCTAGCACCAAGGTCTGGTTGTCTTTGTGCCTTGTTGCTTACTCTGTCCCTTCCCTGCACTTCCAGCCTGCCCCAGGGTATAGTCTAGCAAGTTGCTCAGGTGGTAATATGACCTTGGGGTGAGATGCAGATAAGAAGGCAACCAAAATTCAATGGCTTCGGACTTCAATTTATAGATAAACACGTAGAGGTAAGCTGGAAACTGAATGACCATGGCCTTCCGAAAATCACGTCAGTAAAAGTTGTCATTTGCTACAGTGCTCACTCTGCAGACATATTCCTGGCCCTTGCTGCTTGTACCTCCTGAACTGAAGAGACTTAGCAATGCTAAACACTCAAGGTATTGATCGGCAAACATGCTGTTGCCACACAATCTGCCCTCCCACAAATGACAGCAAGTGGTGCAGGTTTTTAGAGACAGAATAATGGCCTCAAAGTAATTTTAATGGCAAAATCAGGGAACAAATTGTAAAAAGGTACAAGCCTTTGTAAGTGGAATAGTGGCAAGAAACCTGTGACATTTGTTTTTGAAAGACTGAGTGTGAAACAGGCTCATGACTGATAGCTAACTCTTTTTGTTGTATCTCCTTTGAAAAGGTTGGCCCAGCAGGCAAATGCCATCTCTAGACACATTTGAAGATTTTGAAGCCATCCCCTCCAGCACAGATGAACTCTCCAACTCTTCTGACTTGGAGGAAGAGACCAACCCTAACAATGTAACTCCTTTTTCAAATTATGATGCCCTTTCCCATTGCAGCCTCTTTTTCTCTAAAGATCGTGATTTAACCTGCAAAGTTTGGTTTCATACCAGCCTTAAATTCATGGATGCATGGGAATACAGAAGATGGGAATTTGATCTGGGGTGTTGGAAGATTATTCCAAGATGGTTTTGTTGATCAGGATCAGGACCATAAAAAGTTACCCTTACTTCTAAGCTGTACCTGTTACAAAAGTGAGGGGAAACTCTGAGCCTTTAAACAAGCAATTTCAGATTTTTCCAGATAACTTAACCTGGTGTCACAAACCCAATTTCTATATCAGAAAAATGTCTGGCCAGTTAGTTCTAATGCCTGAATGCACGGCACAGTTCTGTGCAAAGTTTGAATAATATTTATCCTGGGTATGACAAAAGGAATAAGAAGTGATACAATTCCATACAGAAGAAGTCTCTGCCAGCTTGAAATGTCTAATGTACTATTTAACTCGCTCTCTCTTGCAGTGTTCTTTCATCCATAGTGACTATATTTCTGGTGCATTGTTTCATTCATTTTAGGGGACCAACCTTTTTCGAGTAGAAGGCAGTTTTGACAGCTGTTTCCCAGATTCTCTTACACTCGACGATGGAGATTTAGTGCAGTTTGTGCAGGAAGGAGAGAATGGTCAATGGTAAGTACAGCAGAGTGACAGAATTCGACAAGTAGAACAGTCCTAGCCTCCTGGAAAAGATGGAAAATATTCAGAAGAATGTCAAAACCTCTTCAAAAATCCAAATCCACTCACCCTGTTGACCACAATGTGAAAGAGGCAGTGGGAGGCATGAACATACAAGCAGCTTTGGTTAATTCCACCTGGTTGGCTTTCATCCCAAATGCTTGTGACAGGAGGCTTAAGAAGACAGAAGTTAACATCGAGGAAATGGAGGGGGCATATTTGGGCTTTTGACACCTTCTAGCCAGAAGGACACTGTCAAAGGCAGCACCCTCCCATAGGATACATCAGTAGAATCCCCATGTCTTCCACCAAGCTGCAGCAGTGAACCAGAGAGCATTCTGAGCCCCCGAAGGCTTAGATATAAGATGTGATTGACAAAGTGGAATGAATCTGGCCCCCTTGAGCTCGCATATGTTTCAGTGTATCTATTCTCTCTTGCTGACAAGTGAGTGTTAAGAACAGACCTGGCTGGACACATGAATTCTCCTTCCATTGGTAATTTGGAGGCAGAAGATCTGCTCTGCTTGAAGTCCCTGTGCAGTCAGAGCCTTCACTCAGAACGGACTGCCAGCTGAGATGGGAACAAGTCCCGTAGGGTGAAGTAGGTGGGAAGTGAGCTAACTGCATCCACCCCAGACTGTTTACAGCGAGGGGGATGGACAACATGAAAGATTCATTTTCCTGAGCTCTGGATTTGGCCCAGGGTCTCAAACACAGGCCAAGGCCACTGCTTCCTTGTCACACAGGCTGCTTGCAAGTGAGCTTGATCTGGGATACTGGGTCACCATCCGAGACTGCTGAAACTTAAGTCACCGGCTACCTGTTGGACTGCCCTGGGTCCTCTGCCTTCTTCCTTAGTTTGGGAAATAGCTGCACAATGTGCGCCTCTAAGGAACACAACCCAGGGAAAGGGAACGGAGGGAAATTTACTGACTGTTCTCTGAATTTCAGGTTAGTGAAGAAACTGGTCTCCGAGAAAAGCGACTGGGTTCCTTCCAGTATATTGCAGCCAGCAGAGGTGGACAGTAACAACATAATTAAGAACAGCAATGCAGGTAATACAGAAAATGTGTTACTGGCGTATTTTTTTTTTCATACTAAAAAAGGATATGATAAAAAGGGATGTGATAAACGTACACTTCCTGTATTAAAGTACTCTGCCTGAGCGTATGTCTGTGCTGCAGTCCTTGGTGATGCTGCTGAGTTAGCCTGAAATTTGGTGCTGTGGGTGTCAGAGCTGGTTAGGCACAGCAGCTTACCTTGGCATGGTTTGATTGTTTTTCTTTTCCTGGGCAGAACTTGAATCTTGCAGCAACCTCCTGTGGCCACCAGTATCCAGGCTGGCTGCTTTGCAGCTAGCCCGAGTGTGTCAAACGGCAGGGTGTGTTGTAACTGCAGGATAGCTTTCATCCTGACACGAGTAGCGTTTGGATTTAGATCAACATCAGGGCTGTGGTGCTGGTCTGGGTTTGAAAACATTAAAATCTTGTGAACCATTACTGCTTTCATCATGTTTCACTGCTGGCTCCAAAAGTTGGAGGAAGGGCTGCTCTGATGAGATTTCAGCCAAATCAGCACTAAAAGTCATCCTTTCTTCAGCTCTGGTTCTGACCTAACAGGTTGCACTGGAAAAACTGAGTCTCAGCAACTCTGCAGATCAAAGGTGATAATTTTAGATTAATTTTTGCCCATTCTTAAACATAATTTACTGAAACGTGTCCTGCTTTTCTTCTGGTAATAAAGCAAAATCTGGCACAGCCATTCCCTGAGGACCTGCAATAGAGAGCTACCAGCATTTTATTCGAGTTACTGGATTCTTTTGATTCTTTTTTTTTTTGTCAGTTTGTTAAAGTGGAGAAAAATCTTTCTGAAAGTTAACCAAGATTCTTTGCTGTGGCTTAAAGGGAGTTTGGTAACTGCTGCTTCTTCACTTTCACAGCAGGTCAGTTCTGCCTTCACCCTCAGTGCCTAACTATGGCTCTCATATCTCTGGCATGTCTAATGCTTCAAAAGAAAAAGCCACACATACATTACAGTTAGTTACATGCCAAAAGAGCCTCCCTTGCCTTTAGTGAAGGAATTAGAGCAGTAGAATTGTGATTATTTATTTTCTATTTTATATCAGGCTTTTAACAATGAACCTCAACACTGTAGAGGGGAAATCCTGTAGATGTGTTGTAGTGACAATGCCCCTGTGCTCCTTTTCAGACATGTACAACGATTCCTGCAGCACAGCTTCGGTAGAGTCAGACACCAAGGAGAGCGAGGTGGCCAAAAGCTTCCCAGCAGAACAGCGGGCTGGCAGCTGAGCAGCAGGACCAGCCTTACTCAGGACCCCATCCATCTCTCTGTTTATTTTGGGTGGACGCTGGATTGAAGTTGCCTTTCTCACAAGCTCTGAGGTTCATAATTCACTAAAACTTTATCAGCATGAACAGATGAGAACTGTGCTGTCCACTCGTCGACCTGGGAAAAACAAACTTGAAAGGAGCATTAAACATCCAGAAATCATCAAAACCCACCTTCAGTATTAGAGGAGAAAAATGCTTCTCGCATTGTTTATCAAACTGTTTCAGGAGATGTGGCCTAAATTAGGTCAACAGCAGAGCTGAAGAGTTACTATGCACGCACATTTCAGCAACTTTGCTTGAACACCGAGTTACTGCAGAGGGACACAGACACGGTTACCAGTTCTTGCTCTACTGTGGGGTTGCCTGGAGGTTTTTCCATTTGCTTGCCTCTGGCTGTGCCTTCCCCGTCCTCCTTAACTCCAGCTAAAACATCACAAATGTGCCCTTTTTGCTGATGGTCAACACCAAAACCATCCCATTGTAGGGTGGCTGTGGAAAAGAAACTTCTGACTTGGACTGTCAGAGAGCCTTCGCACAGCAATGACGTGACTCCTTTTGCAATGGCGCGGTGACCGACCCGCTGCATACAGCGTTCTGTTGGGATGATGCAGATGGCAGCTCCTC
>Ga0181612_178603_pt1 | contig 11472 bp, 9 predicted proteins | sample HoacroProtozoa21_FD_119630 | JGI IMG/M metagenome (GOLD analysis project Ga0181612, IMG submission 119630) | Hoatzin crop microbial communities from Cojedes, Venezuel. Combined Assembly of Gp0051906, Gp0051904, Gp0051908
GCTTTGTGGTTTACAATTACAGCTGAAACCAGAAGGATGCTGTGTGCTATTTCCAGTTTGGCTGTGGATCTTCTGGTGGAGAAGCGCTGCGTATTTCTAATCCTTCAAACCCTGGCTTTAACTCTGAAATCAGCTGTGAACCCTAATTCAGATGTGAATTGTGCTTCTCTGTATTTTTCTAATTAGTATTATCACCTGTCTTTTATTGGCATGTCAAACAGATGTCATCTGCCATTGCAAGCGACTCCTGCTTTGTAGCTTTATCAAAGTGGTCATGAAAGCCTGCCCTGTATTAGCTTGGGAAAAAGCAGGAAAAGACTCAGATCTTTTGGTCTAAGCACAGTGCTGGGGATGAAGTACTGCTATGGTCTTCATCATGTTCTGTTAAGGCATTATTTTGGTGTCACTGAGGAAATCAGCTAATGTCTCTACACCTACTTCTCTTGAAGATAATCTTCTCCACATCAAAAATAAAGCCACTGCCTTCAGTTATCTATCCCTGAAGCGGGTGGGGGAGGAATCATGTTTGCACAGTGCTTTGTAAACCTACGTTTTTAAGAATTATCTCCTGGCACCAAAGTCAGAAGCCATAAGTCATTCAACACCCTCCAACTAGGAGATTAGATTCTACTCATGTCCCTGGGAATGTTCTTTCTGGCTTGAAGCTGTTCTTATTTAGGTATCATCATAAGTGTGTCTTGTAGCCAGTATTGTTTTGTGGCCAATACTATTGATATAGCTCTATAAATCTGCAGACACTCTGCAGTAAGAGTGCAGTGCCAAAAAACCGCAGAGTTCCCTGCTCTGTTTCCGGTTTGGGAGCACACGCTGGAGCAATCCAGCTAGACAGATGTGGCAGGAACACCTGACAAAGCTACTCAGTAACTGGAGAGGGACTTCTGCATGTCTCTCAACTGGAATGATTTTTCCTGCTCAAATGTTACAGAAAATGAGTGAAAAATAAACAGGATACATTGCTTATTAGTATTCCTAGGACCTATACCCAGAAGAGGTATAGTTGGCAGTCACTAGGGGTGTCTGTTTGTTCTCAGTCTTTCTTTTCTCGGCTGCTAAAACCAGCTACCAGTCTTACTTTCGTTCATAGTATGAAGAGCGTAGCAGCATGCTGGAAGACTGCTTACTGCAGGAAAAGCAGCCCCCTTGCAGACAAGAATGAGAGACCAAGAAACATCAGTCCAAGCTGATGGGGCCAAAGGGGACTTTGCAGCACTGCAAGAGCCACCTTCCAATCCGTGCAACCACTGCAGCAGAGAGCTGGGAACCCCGGGGATGCTCTTTCTTGGCACCGTCCCAGGTTCTCAGCTGGCTGCTCTGCTCTCACTTGCTGTGAATGAGAGAAACTCTGGCTTCAGATGCTACCCTCCCTCTTTCCAAAACCCCACAGTCTGTCAGGAAGGGAGGTGCTTTAGCAAGGGGAACACAAATTTATTCAGTGCAATTCAGCCTGCTGAGGAGGACAGCTCTCAGAGAGCAGGTGGCAGCATTACAGTCATAGGAATACACACAACAGCTGTTTTTATGCCAAAACCCATAATGTGCCCCTTTCCAGGCCCGTTCTGCCCACTACCCAGCACTGCCCCCCACAGCAGCCACTGCACCCATTCTACCACCACTGGGGTCCAGCTCCAGTATAGCTACCAGGTGAGAAAGTTTGTGCCTGTAACAACCCGTGATCATCCCACCTTCTCCAGCACACCGTCTGCCAGGCAAGACAGTGTTCCTCCCCCAGGTCAGGTCTTAACTACCCACTGGATGGTGGCAGTCCTGTCCTTGGAGCCGCTACCTGCTTGAGAAGATGGAAAGGGGAGAGGATGGAGAGTTGCCAAAGCTGTACTGAGACCAACTCTCCATGTCATGTGTTGTAGCCATGGGATTTTGCCCTTCGGCTGACTCTTAAATGACTGCTCAGCTGGAGTGGGCTACTGTCTGGCCTTGCAGCTCACAGCGCAGGAGGGAATCTGAAGAAAGCAGCTGCTTCACTGCTGAGATGGGGACAGTGTATTGTTATTATTTATACTTTGGTGCTGCCGAATGTGTTCTGGCTGCTTTCCAAAGGCAGAAAGGAACATGGGCCCTGCCCTGGAGAGCAGTCAGTGCATTACCCAAGCTGTGGGCTCTATGAACAAGCCATTCCTCCCATTCAGAGAATTGTTTGAGGCTGAAGGGAGTGCCAGGGATCAGGCAGACCACCCCAACTACTGCCACAGACAGGGATGTGTTTAATCTTCCCAGAGCGATGGCTGGAAGCTTAGAAGAGATTCCACGGTGTCCCTTGATAGTTTGTCCCAATTGCTGAAACTCTTCTTGGAATTACAATTTTTTTTCCTAGTATTTATACTAAATGTTCCCGGTTGTAGCCTCAAGCCATAACAGCATTTTCTGTCATTTTACTAACAAGAGTATTTGATGTGTGCTCTCCTTCAGAACATCCCTTAATGCATCTGAGCACAGCCAGCCTGTCTCCTCTGTGGAACGAACCAGTCCAGGGCTCCCAGCGCTTCCTCAGAGGCCACTGCACTTTCGTGGGTCATGCACAGCTCCAGTCAGCTTGCCTGTCTTCATCTCAGCTTGTACAAATGAACACTGAACACAGGAATCTCTTTCTCTGCCTTTCTTAATACATACCAGATGGCCAATGCTCTCAACACTTCCAGTATTCAGGCCCTCTGAGCTCTTTGCAAACCATCATTTAGGAGGCATCACAACCATTGACATAATGTAGAACTCTTTAGTTGTAATTAAACTCTTTCGTTACAGAAGCAGAGAGATTAAGTGGCGTTTCATAAGGTGTTTCAGCAAAACAGTGGCGGAACTCAGACTGCAATCCAGAAGTGCTGTGCACGGACCTTTAGGCAACACTCCCTCCATTCCGTTGCACGCATTTCTATACATACAGCTGAAGAAACATGCTGATGTGATGTCCTGGTCACATAGTCCTGGCAAAGCAAACTCTTAGACAAAGTCAAATAATCTCCGAAGCAGATTCATGTAGTTATTCACAAACTGGGGAAAGACACTTTCTTTCAATTTCTCCTTTTCTCTTGTAGATAACTGGTAAGGTAACTGTAGTCTCAGCTGTGAAAAGCAGATTAATTATTTATCGCAATTCTTCCTGGGCAAAGCCTCTCAGAACCATTTTCTACTCTCTGGTGCCCCAGCTGAAGCCCCTGGCAAAGGAACTCAATTTCTGGGAGCATTGTGTAACTATGCATTCCCTTTTATTGGTGTCTGAGCACCCAGAATGCTAATCCTCTCTGAAAAAGTTGGTCATCATTAGCACACAACTGGTTAAAGTGTGCAGCAGTGGCCTGAGTCCTCTGGTCTGGGTACAGCTACCTAACTGTACTTTACCAGCAGGAGTAAAAGAAAAAGAAAGGAGGAAAAAAAAAAAGAAAATAAGAGAATCCAGGATACAGTATCTATAAAGCAGGATGTTTTGCAGAGTTTGCTGTGAGGTTTTGGGTGGCCTTCATTAATCCTGACTCAGAGAATGCATGAATATTCCTGGCCCTAGGAGGAGAGAATTATGTTGCATGATGTTCTTATCTGAATTTGGTGTCTGAAATGCATGCACGGGCTTCATTGATTTTCTACCCTTACTACAGTGTTTAGTACACTTACAAAAAGTAATTGGTTTTGTCTGTTTTACCTGTCTTCTCTTGGGGTCCTGGATCACATCTTAGGCAAGCTTATATGCACTCACGCAGGAAAATTCAGTGACTTTGGCCATTAGGCTTACGTATTTAGGAAGAGCAGTCAATTAATTATCAAGACCTAGAGGATATTCTCTCAATTTATTTCCAGGGTCTGTCTTGAAATTTTCCATGCATTTAGGGCTTGCAGAGTAGCCTAATAGTTAGAGAGGCATAATTGGTGTCATAAAGCCTGATATTTCTTCTCAGCTTAGTAACATCATATCCATGTAAACATTTTGTATTGTACTTGGCTGAGCATCTGAGATGAATCCCATTCTGGTCTTGCTGTTCTCCAGCTACAGAAGCAGGTTAACATATCACAAGGCTGCTGGGAGATTTTGCCAGCCACTGTGCACATCACCATTTTCAAATCTAAGTGTTTATGATGTGCAATGTTTCGTAAAGAAAACTACACCTTCATCACATAATACCAAATAACTGGGTTGACCTGAAAGAGATTGGAGCCCTTTAAAGTGGGGCAGCAACCTACTTTGTGGCCAGTTGCAATGAAAATCATGACCGTCATGATGACACTGATCAAAGGACCAGTGGAAGAGGCAACTATGGGCAGTCACTGAATATCCACTCTGAGGATATGGAGATGAGGAACACACTGCCTGTGGAGCCTTGCAGGGACCACGTGTGCTGCAGCATGGCAGGATTCTCAAAATGCCAAGGCAGATCAGACAGGTTGTGCAGTCAGTGCAACCATCGGAGCCAATGCAAGCCTTCCACTCTGGAAGGAGAAAGGATGCTGGGGTCTGGGCAGCCCCAGGACCAAGAGGCTGCAGCTGCCTCACTGTCATTTGCTCTGTGTTAAAGCTGACAGCTGCAAAAACATTCCACGAGTTTTCTGTTCTTTGTGGGGTTTCTCACTCAAACCCAGTGTTTGGCTGGACTCGGAGGAAATCACAGACTTTCTGTTTCCAGCACGAGGAGCGAAATGAAAAGCGACAGCTAGAACAGCTGCTTCCTTCAGCCCGCTTGACCCCTTGGGTGGAGACCAAAGCAAGTTGCTTCCCCTGTTATACTCACTGGCTCAGAGGGCAGCCCTCACACATGCTATTAATTCTTAGTAGGGAGGAGGACCTCCTGCGGGACCTCAGGTAAGGTTGGTGGAAATCCAAAAAAAAAAAAAAAGTGAGGTTTCAGCAACTGTTTTTGTTCTGCACAAGAATGAAATGAGACATGCGTAGATCTTCCCCAGAAAATGAGTTTATCCTTTGCTGAGAAGAGACCCTATCCCAGGTGAGTGCCTTCATGGCTGGACAGAGAGACCCAAGATGCTGGAGCTTTTCCCAATCAGGCTCTAGCATTATTCTTTCAGTTTCTAGCGAGGAAGATGTCCCAGTGGTTCAAAGCAGGGAGTGCCCACCTCACTTTGGTGTCCAGCACTGGGGCTCTTCTCTTCTATTCTCTCCTCCCTTCCAGCTTGCAAATCAGAAACCTTCCCAACAGCATGTTAGCTGAAACGCCCCTGGGACAGCTGGCGGAAGAACGTTGAGAAATACTCAGTGCATGACTGGGCAGAGATGGGAAACGAGCATCAAAGTGTTCTGGTGGGAGTATATTTAGAAAGAGCATTGGGTATCTCAGGTACTTTCAGACCAAATGAGGAAGCAAGGTTTAACTGCTCCCTTATGTGAGGCGGCCACTCACTGAGGGCCGTGGGCTCAGAAGTGAGCCTTCAGTTCACTAAAATTCTTATTTAGCTGCTTAGATCCTTAGTTAGTAGGTTGTCTGAGAGCATGCAAACAAGTTGGAATAGGATGGGAATGAAACCCAGATTCCCTATGTCCCAGGGCTCTATTTACCAGATTGTCATTCCTCGCAGACACATTGCATATGACTCATATCTGCAATGTCAGAAGTGAACCAACATGTCCCAGTAAATGGAGGAATGTTTCCAGATTCTCTGTGACCTGAAGTTCCTCAGAATTCCAGCATCCCTAGGAGGGGAGGCAAGGACAGACAGTATGGACAGCTGGACCTGCGCAATCCTCACACATCAGAAAATATCCTTTCATAGAATGATCAAATGTCATCTCAGAAATAGATTATTTACTCCTACTGAATAGTCACTCCAGAACTTCACTTTTCTGAAAGGTTGAGAACTTCTCTAATTCCTGGGCTAAGCATACCTTTTCAGTAGAATATAACAATATTCTCAGCCAGTTCCTGCCTTTTTGTTTCTGTGCCAAAGTTGATCTTCAGCTTAAATAGGTTTTAACACCCTGGTTCTGTGTGCCAGAACAACTGTTTCCTCGCTTGGCCTCATCTTCATAGGCATAATAAGAAAAGGTTATTTTAACATTGTAAATGATAGCTTCTCTACAAGGACCAACCTAATAGACCATTTCATTCACATTTGATTTCCTATTTCTCCTCTGCATTGACAATTTTTTCAAGCCTTGTGTTATCACCAGATTTCACTGGAATAATTTTAAACATGTTATTCATGGAGCTATTAAGATAGGCATCAAGTTTTTCTTTGAAGAATTGTACTGGTAACTTCCCTCCATCCTTTTTTAATGTCACCCTGTGTCATCTCCCCTCTAGCCTGCTCTTTTTCCATTTTTTCACTCTTGTGGTAGTCCCCAACTTCTCCAGCTCTGTTAAAAATTCCCCATCATGACCTTACAACTTTATTGTTTCACTGAAGTCTAGACAGATGTGACCTGTCACATCTCCTCTGTCTAGATCAGCTATCTTATCAAAGAAAACCATGAGGTTATTCAGACCTGAATTATCCTTGGTAAACACTTGTATTTTATCCCATTTTTCTATTACTTCCTCATCTTTGATTATTGTTTCCTTCCAAAATTGTTCTGATATCCCTATACACTGTTGAGGTCTGACTGACAGTTTTCTAATTTTCCAGATTGCTTCCTCCCTCCATCCTAAGTATAGGTACTACATTTTCTATTCTCCAATCATATAGTACTGCCTTTAACTTGATGGATTAATTAAAATATTTACTAACAAACTTGCAATTTCATGTACCAGGTGTCTAGTGAAGATTATTGGCTTCCCTCGCACAGGTCAGTTAAGCACCCGGTGTTTTCCTTCCCATTGGTCACCCTGCATTTTTTCCACATTCAGCATCTTTAAAAGGTACTTATTACATGCTTGGGTCATCCCTGGACTCTAAATTCTAGTGACCCCATCACACCTCATGCACATGTAGATTGTGTCAGGCATCCACTTAAAAAACAAAGGTGGGGTACACCCACCATTTTCTACATCAAATCCTTGTTACTGTGTCTGCAAATCTTTGAGTCGCCTCTCCTCAGCTGCCACCCTTGTATTTTCTTCCTCCTCTCTGCCTTTAGAATAAGAAGGGAGAAAAAATTCTTTATGTCTCCAACAAACTTCTTTTGCTGATTGTTGGCTTATATGTGCTTAGCTCACCCTAAACAGCTTATATCAAGAGAGAATAGAATAACTCCCAGAGCAAGCAGGAGAAACTGATTCTGATTGTCCACTCTGAAAGGAAACAAATAATCTGGGTGCTGGCATTGCCTGCCCAGAATGCTTCTGGACTCTCTCTGCAGAGTTCATTTTTAGCTCTATAAGTTGAAACCAGTGTTCTTTCAGCTATACATGTAGTAATGGCCAGAAAGGGTCCTGAAGTGAGATGCACAAATCATACAGATAAACTCAATCTCCTTGTTTTAATTCCAGCTACAGGATCTTTGAGAACACCCTGTCCCTTTCCCTACTTAGAAACCTTATTAGTAAGTGGCTGCTGCTCTGTTCAGATGGGTTTGTTGCCAGATGTCTCTACAGGCAAGACTGCTTGTTAACCTCAATCTAATAATAAATATGAACACTGGTTTCACAATACCTTTTAGCATGGGAATACAAAGTGTTTTAAATATGTCGAGCATTTTAACAGCAATGAAGAACAAATTTGGTAAATTTTTTTTTAACCTTATAACAGCAGATGAAAATTAACACTGGGAAGAATACAAATATAATGGGATAGCTTTGCCTTTCCAATGGATGACAATCTACATAAGATCTTAGGACAGATCTCATCTTTAATTGCCTTTTTCAAGCTCATGGTGATGGTACTGAGATCACTTGCAGCCAATAAAGATGGCTCCCAGAGACCAGTTTGTATAAATGTGCTTGATGCAACCACTGAATAGCATGTCCCCAAGAAAATAAGAGAAAGCATCCCCTTGGTCTCTGCTATAGTAGTTGCATTGCTTTCCTGCTAGGTTTTATTTAACATACAGTGAATCCATTAAATTGGTGTTTGTTCCTCTGGTACATGCAAGAGCTTCAGGGAAGATCAAGAATAGGAGGTCATCTTGCATACCAGCCTTCTTGCTCACTGCCACGCTTTTCTCCAGGTAACCAGTAACTCTTATCAGAAGTGCTGCCCTGCTCCTGCAGTGATCTGGCTCTGAGTTCAGCTGCCCTCAAACATCCCGAAATAGTGAAGGCTTGGCTTTCTCAGATTTTCCTTTTCCTAAAGGAAATGTGATGGGAGTGCCTCAGGACCCTCATGGCCCTCGTAAGAACCTGTGTTGCCTGTGATGACAGGCTATCTAGGTGCTGCCAAGAGCAGTACTACTCCTTCTCCAAAGAGGTGTTCTGCATCTGGAGCTGAGCCATCCATGGGATTAAGTCCATCTTTGCAAAGAGCCTGTGCCTAGAACATCCTGGTGAAGCAAAGACTTTTTTCCCAGCAAGGCGTCATGGTTCAAATCAACCAGACAACTTCTCTCTGCAGGATGACAATGTGTGAACAAAGAGCAATACAACAAATACGATACTAGAAGCATTTCATGCTTTGGAAACACCGTGAGCTGTTTTTTGGGCGCCACAGCATTTGGTACCAGTGAACTCCCTTTCCTGTAGAAGGGAAGAAGGTTGGAGCCCTACCCATGCTGTGAACTGCAGGGCTCCCAAATCCGCTCGGTCTCCTGGATGAGCTCTGGGAGCCCCAGCTGAGCATGACTGAGCTACTTGGGAACTGCAGACCCTCAGTGCCTGCCCAGCTCTCTGACAGCCATACTAGCAACCAGGCACAGATCCAGGGGAATTCAGCCTGTATTTCAGTGGGAATTTATTCATTTAGATGAAACAGAGGATGTTTGTTTTCTGTTAATCATTGCTTTCCGATGAATAAAACATTTTGTCAGAGAATCCCCAGCAAACTCTACCCATGATTCGCCTGCTAGATTTCAGCAGTGAAACTCAGAATCAGCTCTGAGGCCCTCTCCCACCTCTGGACACCAAGCTCTTTAACAGCCTTTGCGTCCATGAAAGCCTCCACAGGGCATGCTGACGTTACTGCAGTTCAGTGGCACTGGAGAGCACAGCACCCATGGAGAGCGGGCATGCCTTGAAATTTGGTTGTGGTTTAGCTTCTCTAGCTCATTCCCTCACTTTTTCTTCTTCTTCATTTGTTACAAAGCCCCCAGACATCCTTTTCTCTTCTGTCTCCCTCCAGAAGAACACTGGCATGGCTGGTCTGCTCTTTCCTGAGATAGCAAATTGGCTGGAGACCTCAGAAGTCATAAAATGTTGGCAGCTGCCACCATTTTGTCACAAGATTCTAAAATCTACTGTTTTTCATACAGCTCCAGCAACCAGACTTATGAGATAAATACAAATTTTCACTTTCTTTTGTTCCCTCATGGCAGTAGGAAAAAGATGCAATAATTGAATGGCAAAAATGAGAAAAAAGAAAAGAGAAAGAACTCCAGGCCTGAGCCTGCTACTCTACAGAAGTAGGGCTTGCAAAGGTCTCCAAGACAGGAACTTCTTATACAGTTTGTGCAAATAAGCAGGTGGTGAAGGATAGACACCATGTTGGTTTCTTATGAGGGGACACTGTGGCAAGATTCAAACCATGTTAGACATGAGAGAATCCACCCAGACACACAACCACAGGTGCAAATCCACCAGGCTCCATGCTTACAGAAACACTTGTTTTCCATTTCATTATTTTGAACTCAGTCTTCACGTGTTAAGAAAGGCAGATTCTCAAAGTTTTAAACAGAGTCAGCAGCAGAGACAGTGAGATTTCACTTTCTTTTTACAACGGCAGATTGCTGAATTCTTTAATATGCAAAGATTTTTGATCAGCAATTTATACGACACTTAAAAAAGGCAGATGTTAATACAAACAGAAAACAGAAACTGAATATAACTCATTTCCTCTCACAGCTCATGGTTTTCTCTACCTACAGGTTCTCTAGCTGTCCTCAGTCTTTCATGAAATATAAGGTAGGCAGGGCTTGAGCCGCTAGTATATGCCTAAAAGTCCTAAAAAAATCAAAAACCAATATACTTTTGACTTCTTTTCACTCCATAAAGAAGAAAAGGAAATAGAATCTGGAGCCTGTTTATTTACTTACCATTGTCCTATGGAAATACACACCAGCCCTGTGACACCTGTCAGTGCAAACCCCTTGCTTTACACTAGGCAAAGATTTGGTGCTGCTTGTTTTGCCCTTTTAGTGTGGGAAAACACCATGGGGGGAAAAAAGCGCTGGTGCTTTCCATTTCTTGCATTAATCCTCTCAGCCTGCAGAGTTATCATTCAAATAAAATGATAACAAACCCAGCCATCTGCTTAAAAAGCCCAGGCTGGTCATAAATCCACCAGGTCCCTTAGATTTAAAAGAGGGGAAAATGCTTCGAAGCAAAGAGGCTCTTATGCAATGCCAGCCCCCTCCCCGGGCATGTTGAAACCTTTAATCACCTACGGAGGAGGAGACGTACCGCGGCCTGGGAGCGCCGGGTCAATGTTATTCCTCTTACATAACATCCTGCTTTATTTGCTGATTGAATGGGCTTTTTTTCTTTTTTTTTTCGACTGAACTTGTCCCTCAGATGCCAAAAGAGCTTAGTGGTAAATTGCATCCCTCCCCAGAAGAAAAGCAAACCTCACCCACAAGTAAAAACAAAACTCCATCACAGATTGAGCTTTGCTATCTAAAAACAAACTATCATTAACAACACACAACCCAGCAAAGAAGGTACAGCTAGCAACAGGCACCTTGCTGACACAGAAAATGAGGGCTAGCTTGGCAGGACAGAAAGACAGAGCTCCCCCTCTCTCCCACAAACCTGAATCACCCACTACATATTTTCTTTACCCTCCTGGAGGGAAAATGTTTTATTGATAAGGCCTCTCCTAGGCCTGTGATTATCCCTCCCAGGGCTGAGTGAGATTTGAAGCTGGTCAGCTTGACATCATGTCTAGGCAGTCTCTGTCATTGGCAAGCACTCTGCGCACCTGAGAACAGACCAGTGAGTCCCATAATGGGCAAAATGGGGCAGGAGGAAGCTTTAGTGGCATGTTGGACATGACGAGGAGGCTGCACAGAGATGCTCCTGTATGTGTGTACCACAAGAAGTCCTCTTACATGGGTGCATGCCCAGCTCTGCCCGCTCTTGTCCGGGCACCCAGCTTTGCACAGCCTGACATAATTAAAGCACTATCCACATTTCCTGCAAGCAGACACGTGAACACAGCCACGCATGCAGCAACAAAGCCGCCCTTGATGCGTACACACAGCCATAGTGCCAGCAGGGCAGCTACTCCCCACATCTCCCAGTAACCCACAGCGGTGACTTGGCGGGGGTCACCTACCCCGTGCACGTGCGTGCCATGCGCGGACACCACGTGGCACCTCCAGCTCTCTGCCCTGTGCCTGTTGTGTTGGCAGCTGAACTTGCTAGGGAAATCTGGCAGTTTGCAGCCTGACGCTTTAAGGCAAAAAAACGCAGA
>Ga0181612_111827_pt1 | contig 11471 bp, 6 predicted proteins | sample HoacroProtozoa21_FD_119630 | JGI IMG/M metagenome (GOLD analysis project Ga0181612, IMG submission 119630) | Hoatzin crop microbial communities from Cojedes, Venezuel. Combined Assembly of Gp0051906, Gp0051904, Gp0051908
AGAATCATAGAATGGTTTGGGTTGGAAGGTACCTTTGAAGTTCATCTAGTCAAACTCCACTTCTATGTGCAGAAACATGTTTCGCTAGACCAGGCTGCTAACAAAACCCCATCCAACCTTACCTTGAACACTTCCAATGATGGGATATCCACAGCTTCTCTGGGCAACCCATTCCAGTGTCCCTCCAGCCTCACTGTAAAAAAGTTCCCTCCTTATGCCCAGTCTAAACCTACCCTATTTCAGCTTAAAAACGTTGCCCCTTGTCCTGTCATTACAGGCCGTGGTAAAACATCTCTCCCCATCTTTCTTATAAGCCCTCTTCATATACTGAAAGGCTGTAATAAGGTCTCCCTGGAGCCTTCTCTTCACCAGGCTCCCAACTCTCTCAGCCTTTCCTCACAGCACAGGGATTCCAGCCCTCAGATCGTTCCTGTGGCCTCCTCTGGACCTGCTCCAACAGGTCCATGTCTGTACTGTACTGAGGGCTCCAGAGCTGGATGCAGGACTCCCCGTGGCATCTCACCAGAGCAGGGTAGAGGGGCAGAATCCCCTCCCTCGCCCTTCTGCCCACCCTGCTGGGGATGCAGACAAGGATATGATTAGCTTTCTGGGCTGTGAGCACACACTGCTGGCTCATGTCCAGTTCTCCATCTGCCAGTATCCCCAAGTCATCATCTGCAGGGCTGCTTTGAATACATTTGTGCCCCTGTCTGTATGGGGATTGCCCCAACCCAGGTGCAGGACTTGCACTTGGCCTCCGAGAGGCTGTTTAATATCAGCTGATATGTCATCAGCTAGAGAATCAGAGTTCAGAGGCGTTCAGGGTAAAGCTCACAGAGAATATTTATCCCTGAAAGCAAGGAGCAGAGTTTTAGAGCTGCAAGTGCCACCACAAATCCATGTACTGGGAAGGTGAGTGCAGCAGTGCACCTGAGAGTTGTCAACAGGGCTATGGTGTTTTCTGAGCTGGAGCGACAGTGGGACAGGGGACAAGTTCTTGTTGGTTATACCCATCCTGCAAAAAAATAGCAGAAAACTGATAAATGGGGGCTTCAAGGTCAGGCCTCCACCTTCACTGTGAACTCAAAGAAACCTTATGAATTAGAGTGCCATCTTGCAGACAGCAAAATTTGTTCATAGTTTTGTAGATGGGGAGGGACTTGTGTGTGTCTGTACTATATGGAGCAAAGCAAGATTTCTGTCCTCCCATTTACAGAGCAAGCCAGTAGGTACAGTCCCTTCAGACCCTGGAGGTGTTGCTTGCTGCCAGACAGGACAATTGGTAGCTGGTCAAGGAGTGCAGCCTATGCCTATAGGCCACCCGTACTCTTCCCCCCTATTTGCTTGTCTTGGGCAGATTTCCAGATTCGTCTGCTAGCTTGAGGTTCCTTAGCGATCTGACCTCGACAATGAGGAATCTTCAAGTTTTTGCCTTGTCAGAAAAAGATACAGAATGTATCCTCCCTTTTGTCCAATATATCATCGTCTGTCCAGCTGCAAACTCTAACTAAGCTGTGTCTCTGCCTTCTTTACATGAATGTGACAGAAGTGAGGACCCCTTGGAAGGGTGCTGGGAGAACAGGATGTCTCTATGTAAACTGTGGGAGAGGTTTCACTTTGGTGAATTCAGGGATCATGAAAAGAATGACACCCAGGGTGGCCCACCCACTTCTCATCTCTAAACACAGCATTGTCAATATAGAGTAAAGGTTTTTGCTAGCCCTCTTCTCTTGTGTTTAATACATTTAAGTACTGCACTCTGCGTATGATGAATAGTGATGTTATCAGAAAGCATTCAAAAACATATGTTTTAATGAAATGTGTTGACAACTGCTGAAGTAAAGTTTTTGTTAAGTCTCAAGAGTTTAGCCATGACAAGCAGTATTAATGAATTGAATTAATTAAAAAGCATTTCAAGATGAAACAGGGCCTGTTCTATGTAAAATGCTCTATACATTAGACAAGCATTATGGAAATCACTGCTTTGTACTACACTGTAATGCAGCCATTTATAAAAGCTTCTCAAGATCCATGGATAGGAGTAATTTTGGTTTAGCGTGTCTTTGAAATTCATTGAATACAGCAAGTGCTATTTAAAAGCTTGAAATCTGGATAGTTCCACTGCCATCAAAGTTCGTATGGCTTGGAGAAGGAAACGGGAACTCAACGTTACTGGAATGAGCAAGTGGGCATGGGAACAGGATGAGCTGAAAGAGCACCCAGTGAGCACCAGCAGAGGCTGGTGCTGATGTCTTCAGGGAGCAGGCTGTCTGACTAGCAATAACTCAGGGTCTTGAACTGGTCTGAAATGTGAATCATTTTACTAAGAGTCATTTCTCTTGTCTCTGCTGTTCCTCTGCTTATCTGCCATGAACTCCACTCCTTTGTGGACAAGGCTTGTTCTTTAGCACATCATCTCCTTTTTACGTTGCTTTTGTGCCCTCTCTAAGAGTAATGCCATCAACAGTGACCAGTGGCATTGCAAAAAATCTGTATTCCATATCAGATATCCCTATAATGGGCAGAATAGCTATGTGAGTGTGTGCCTGTGTGGGACCTTTCGGTGTGCAGTGCTGTTAGGATGAGCATCTGGCCGTGGGCCTAAGAAACCAAGCACTAGAAAGGATAGTGCAGTCCTATAGCAGGCGCAGAGGTAAATGTCCACTGGCAGCCTGGAGCAAAGAGCAATTGTGCCTCACCTGGCCAAAATCAATCAAAAAAATGGATCATTTGCAAGGAGCTTTTCTCAGTCAGAAATGTCTACCTGTTGGCACACAGGGAGAAAACTTACGTGGATTGAGTTAGGATTGTGACTTGGATTTGGATGAGTAGGTTAACACCATCAATACATAACATATGAAAAGAATATATCTTTAAAATATTATTAAATATCTAACATCTTCATAATAAAAATATTGAGATCTTAATAAAATGGTCTTAATAAAAATATGAAGGTTGAAAGATGAGAAACTGTGAAAAACAGTATGATTTCATACAAGCATAATGAAGGTTGTTTGATTTTATGTGTTTTAGGATTTGGCTTGTAGCAGATTATTTCAAATGGATGCACCTTTATCAGTTTAGCAGTTTGTCTGGGTCTCAATAAAGGAAATTGCATTTTTCAAGGAGAACTAGACACAAAACTATTGGTAGATTTCAAGTGTTTTAATATATTAATACTGACCATTCAATCAAGAATATGACTACTTAGTAGAAAAGAAGAAAAAAATCCTAAATACAAAATGATACGTTCAGGTTCCTCAAGCAGTGTAGACACAAACTTAGAGGATGGTAATGTTTGCTGAATAGTTAGCTACTGCACATGCTTCTAAAAATTCAGTTGAGACATTGCTTGGAGTATCAGTAAATCTGACAGGCAGCCTAGCTGGTTAGCACATGGGATAATTCATTTGGCCCTTAGTGTGTTAGGAAAAGAGCTGCCAACACTGCATCCCAAAACGCTTAGGGAGATTCATCCCATAAGCAGGTATGATTCTGCTCTGTACAAAAAATGAGAGCTTGTTCTGCTACTTCACTAAAACATGAGCAATATGTTTGCACTTGTCACAGTTAACATTTGCATTTAGTGTGTGCATGGTGAGAACTTCTAAGCTTGCTTATACCTGCTAAACAGGCACAGGTAGCGTTTGTGTCTGACCAAAAGAAGTCTCTTCCCTCTGGCTAGATGCTGTACTACATGTAGAGCAGTATCTGCTGAAATGAGATCTAGCATTTTCTGTTTCCCTTCAGACTCTTCTTGCTAACTAGACTCTAGAGAGGACCAAAAAAGCCTTTTCTATGCATTCATGCTATTTTTAAGGGCTGGCCTTGATTAACAAACTATTACTGCTGAGTCATGCTGGCCCAGGTGGTAACAGTAAGAAGAAAACAGGTTATAAAGGTGATGGTACCTTTCCCATAACGTATAAGGACTAGTGAGGAGAGGTGTAAGAGTGAAGTGGTGGCAAGCATTTGTGTGGCTGCAGCAGTAAGTTTAGGGTGACTTTGAGACTTCAGCCCTGATTCTTTATTAAGTTTCATTTAGCAGCGCAGGTAGTTTCCATGCGGGGCAAGGTACTGATGCAGATCTGTGTCTTATGCTGGGCTAGATTTCTGTTTTGGTGTAGTAAACAAGAAATACAGCTATTAGCAGCTGCCATGGCAGGAATAACTAAGGCAGTCTCTGGGATCAGCCATTAAGCACTGAAGGTGCTTAGCTTGTCCCTTATTACTATACCCTGTATCCCTAAGAGAGTCACTGTTCTGTAGAGCCTGGGAAAACTCCTGCTCAAAAATAAGCTGTACGTTGTTGCAGAGTAGTTACCAGAATAAAACCTCAGTTGTTGCTCCATGCTGTGAAGACCTGAAGAGCTGGTAAAATATGTGGTTGTGTTGTTGTGGCTTGTTGCTCCAGCTGAGTGTGAAGGAGGGAAATGACTTTCAAATAGTACAGCTAACTGCCCGTGCTCTTGAGATATCAGTATTTCTTGATGTCAGTTACGTCACAAGAGCAGTGTGTTCTGAGATCGCACTGTCTGTCAAGCAGTGTGACCAGAGGGAGACAGCAAGTATGCAGCACAGCTAGGGTGATGAAAGTAAAGGTCTAGGATGCTGGGCAAATACTTAGTGCTGCTGACTCATGGATAACATTGCAGTGTCCTATGGCAGTGCTGGTTTTGAAGGTCTGTATTTGGAAGAGCCATACATTGTAAAATTCTACCCGTGGGGCACCTATGGCTCAACTGCACCTGGGCTCCCAGAAGATACAGCTGTTTTAACCAGCTACTTACATAGCCAAATGGTCATCTCTAGCATTCCTTAACCAGCTGATCTTAGAAATTATTTGAAGATACAAAGCTCAAGACAAATGCTGACTGATTATATTACCAGTAATAATTGCTAACTTTTAAATGATCGGTCTGTCTGCATATGGGTGTATGTTTCTTCACTGTTGCTTTTCCACTTAACAATCTGGTTTGACTGTGATTCGGCTCAGTTCAGTGCTGTTGGACTAGCGTGTTTAAGTCAAAATATCCAGTTGTTTCCTAATCAAACTGTTACAGTATTTTAAAATCAAAATTGTAACTTATGCTGTGCACAAGAGGGAAAGTAAATAAAATAGGGGAGGTAGATACTTGTGGGAGAGACAGCAGTAAGAAGGGCAGAAGGGTGTGGTGATAATGGAATAAGAAATATCACTTGTACTGTTTCATTATGGAGACCAATAAACATCTTCAACCCAGCCAAGATCAGCTGTAATTAGAAGGGAAGAAAATTGGTCTTCAGCTCTTTTCTTATTGCCAGAATCTCAAGATAGAATTGTGGCAGCCCTGAGACAGTTGGTCAGCCACAATGCGCTGTATTGTCATTTACTTTTGAGAGTAGCAGGAGTCTTGTCACTGGAGAATTATTTTCTCTGACTCTTGGTAAGAATGGCTAGCTTTGAAACAGTTTGTAAAGCACAAATTGGGGAACAGTTTCATAATGCACTTGATTTTTTTTTATTTTTTTTTCACTCAGTCACAGCTGAGAATAACATCTGTAGTAGTTACATGAACATGATCATTAATCACTTCAAATGATGTAACATAGCCAGACTATGTAACAACTACTATTTGAATTACATTTTGCAGGGAATGATATAGTTGCAGTTTGTCCTGAAATCCTGGCTGGAATCTGTATCTAATCCCGAGTGAAGTAATTTTGTATTCTTAGTTCAGCATACAGTAGAACGGTGATCAGAATTGCAATAGCATCACTGAACTGTGTACAAGACACTAGAATTTAATGAGCATTAAAAAAAAAAATCCTTGTAGTCTTCTCCAAGGAGAAATTGCTGTATATAGTAATGCAGAAGGTAACCCTTCAAAACATAGGGCACCAGCCAGCCTTGCGTGTTTGAGAGAGCAAGGGGCTCTCCAGACAGACACAGTCTCTCTCATACACATGCAAGGTACTACTCATAAGAAGAGGGAAGTCTGAGTCCTTGCTGAAATAATGGCAGAGAGGGTCATCTCAAGTGCTTTTCTGATCTTTAAACTCATGATGCTGCTATACGTTTCTTCAAAAGAGCAAATAAGCAGCCTTGCCACACTGTGACTTGAAGGTGAAGCACAGTAGAGTTACAAGTTCTAAATACTTCACAACCTCACAGTAATACAGCAGAAGTCTAGTCAACAGCCCCCAAAACAAGGATGAAGATATTAATCAAATCTGATGAGGCTCCTATTAATTAGGGTTGATAAGTGGTAGTTAGACTTTTGTTAGTATTACCATTTGGAGATTTAACTAACAAACCTAATGGGGCTACTGCTGCAAGATGCTAATTAGATATGGCAATTCCACTTACTCATGCAGCCTCGGCACACAACCATCACACATCAATATTTAATTTAATTACTGATGTTGTGGTGCAAGTCACATCTGATTTAAGACATAAATATGCTTAATTAATAATGAGATAAAACACATACAATATGTCACCTTTTGTCATTTGAGCTTTATTAGGTATGGTAAGAAAAGACAAATGTGAACATTGGAGAGGCCGTGACGTGGTGCTCTGCGTCTCTGCATGATCCTTGTCCTTGATGTTACCTGAGCTCACACGGTATTATAACCAAGACAAACAGCGCTGAAACTGTGCAGGGCACAATTCTACAGAAAGCTACACTTGTGTCTTGAGTAATTCATTACTTCATTTTTTTGCATAATTAAAAAAAAGTGAACATAATTCTTGGATTATATGCAGCATCTATAGAAATTCATTTGATCAGGTTTGATCACAGTATTCTAATTTGTGCTCATGTGGCCTGGTACAGAGGCTAGGTCTGCAAGAAATCATTCTGCAGCAGCATCCTTTGGAAGTCAGGCTTCTTTCCATTAGCAATGGATATTCTCTATTCAGAGCTTCCTACAAGAGGCTGTTGAGAACAGTGTATATGATTGCTGTGCTGTGAGGTAGAGCTCTGGAAAGGTGCATGTGGAGAGATTGCTTACCACTTCGTAAAGTATGGGGGGAGAAAAAGACAGACAGCTAGGTCTTGAGGCTAGTTAGGATGATTAACCATATTACAGCAGCTTCTAGAAAGGACTGGATCTCTGTTTCTTAAGGGGCTTTGTAACCTGCACTGCCCCAGTCTTAGCCCCAAAGACTTACAGTTAAATATGAAACAGTGAATAAACAGGTACCATACAACCAGTGCACCAGATCTGGTGAAATTAAGGAAACTTCTCATGTTCATTTTTTTGTGGAGGATCAAAGCCTTAGAAGGTTCCCCTCTATACACAGTGGCCTTTGTAAGTCTGTGCTTCCAGGGGTTCACAAGCTAGCACCGGAAGTTTGTGTGGGTTGAAACTTGCTATGCAAGATCTTTGCCTGGGGGCCATTTGGTTTGATGTGTTTGACAAAATTTTAAGAGCTCCTAAGTTAACTGCGCCAAATAAATAGTTTCCTGGAAGCTGAGAAGGTTTTTGGAACTTCCTTGAGGGAAAATTCCCAATTGGAAAAAAATCTGTGAAAGCAAAAGCAACTCATGACATTGTAACCTACTGAAACATATAGTGCTCTCAGATCCATCTATAATCATTTTTTTTATAGTGTATATAACTCTTCTAGTATTAATACTAGCTAGTATAATGGGAACCTGTTGGACCATCAAGAATAGTTAGTGAAGGAGACCGTTTCAGTCTGGTCTGAGAGCTCCTCTCACAAACAGACACAGCTGACAAATGAAGACTGGGAAAGCCTTCAGCTGGCCAATCCTGTTTTAATACTCATCCGAAAGAAAACACATGGGAAGAATAAGAGGGGGAACACTAATGCATGAAGCATCAGTGAAGCAATAGACAGGGGATAATGGAATTGCCAGTGCTTGCAGTGAGGGAGACTCTTCTTCAAGGATAATGAAATAGAACTGCTGTTTTTTTCAGCTCCATGATGCAGTGTTGTAGGTGGTCAGCATGGTTGCCGCTGTGATATATTGGTATGATGGATGTAATGCAGAGTTTCCAAAGGATGTGACTGAGGTGTGGAATTCAGCAGTGCTGAGCTCACATCTTCTGTCAGCTGCCAGAAGTAGGAGAGACACCCTGGGACCTGTTCCCTCTAATTACAGTCCCTGGTCATGACAAGTATAAATGCATCCAGAATCAGAGAATGGGGGATGGAGGAATCCGTGGAACCCATAGATTCACCAGCCAAACCTAACATTCAGGAGTGGTGTATTAGGAACGCTTTCCCCATGAGACCAGCAGCTTGGATGACTAGCCAAGAAATGTATGGGAGACAATAACAATTGAGAAGAACCTGTAATTTTCCCCCAGGAGAGAAATAGTGCTACAGCTGGAAGGACAGGGTGAGACCAGCGCTGCCTCCAGCTCTGTCTGAGCATACTGCAGATCTACAACTTGCATGGCAACAGTGAGGCTGAACATCACCATAATGTACATGATAGTGTGTGTTCACCTGAAGAGGGAGTGGAGGAGGTAATAGTGTAGCTTGCAGTGATTTGGGTTTGAGAGAATATGCAGCGCAAGTTATACCAATACCATGGGTATGCCCTGGGCAGAGACAGACTGTGGTAGTTTTACCAGAATCAGTAGCTAAAATGGAGGTGTAGTATAAAATTAAGTTCTTGTAAAGAAGTTGCACAGGTTGATGAAAGCTTTATCCTACTGTGTGCTTAGCAGTTGTATTGATATGCGAGGCACAAGAGAGTCCCATTCTATCTTCCTTACAGTGCCACGTCGGTAAACAATTGTTTCTTTCTTATTTCTGAGAGCTTGCTGTCTAATCCTGAGGTAGTCCTGAATGGTCCAGTTTTAAGTTGTCATGCAGAGATTTTATAAGTTCTCCCATGGCAGAATGTGGGCTGTGTGTGCCACAAAGTGCACCCATGAGCTGATGGAGAGTATTAGAAAACTGGCTGATCCTTCATGGAGCCAAAGGCATGCAGAAAAGTGTTCATATTCTTTGTCTCTTCTTTTCTCCCTTCCAAAGTCCTACCTGTCCTCACTGGGGAAAAGCTGAGCACAGTCTGGCCCAGACTGATGATTCCAGAGAGCTCATGTAGTGCCACTAGCAGCTACATGTGTGAAATCCCCCTCACACTCTTTCTGCAGAACCCTCTTCCAGAACAGGGCCTGGAGCTGTCCCTTATGGTTCAGGCAGCAGCAGCCACTTAGCACAGGCAGTTGTAGTACTTCTCACTTGGAAAGCCTGCCTGACTTTTCCAGGCTTGCTAGTGCCTGTGGGAGAGGAACTTGATCCTCCAGCCCTCCTTGCCATTTGCAGGCTTCCTAGAGACTTGCTTTTGTATTAAACTGCCTGAATCTGGTCTCAAGATTCAGGAAGACAGCAAACCACTGGTTATTATTGATAGCAATTACTACAAATTACGATAGACACCCAGATGACATCTAGCAATATAGGCTGAAGCAGATTAAAGATTACAACAGTCATTTGATAAGGAAATAATAGTCAGCCTATCCTTTCAGTAGAGAACTATTTCTGGCCTCTGCAGTTTAGAGTACCTGCCAGATATTCTCACTGTTCTATTGATTTGTACTTGAAAATGTTTCTGAGAAGCCGCAACTTATTTAGACCCCCTTTCCTGTGAATGAGTAGTTTAAAATTGTTTCTTCCAAAGTTCATTATTTTGCACTTGTCTATACTAGTATCTAATAAAGTTGTGTTGCAGAAGACTCACAGCTGGATATGACAGTCAGAACCAGATGTTCACACCCTAGGCCAGACACAGCTGTTTCTCTGTAGCTGGCAAGGGGTGTAGAACAAGTAATTGCAGACAGCAAACCTGAAAAAAATAAATCTAAGGTAATCAGGCTGAATATGCCTGGAGATTTAGGCCATCTGGAAGATTGCCAGAGGGCTATTTATTTTGATGTCTACACCTGCTGAATGGGAATGCTTTGTGTGAACTCAGAGCTTTAAGTGATGCTGTATCTCTCCCTTTTTCAGCACTCCGCTCCCTCTAGGCAATGTTGCTTGATAAATTGTGCTCTACAACTTAGGTCTGTTGGTTTTTTTTTTTAAAAAAAATAAAAAAATAAAAAAAAGCCACTAGAACCTATGTTGTTTCCTGGCTGTTGACAAGGGTAGAAGGAAAGCACTGGAGAACAGAAAGGGAACAGTGTGTTATAGACTGCCCCTTGGAGGGTTAAAGTCTGTAGGCAGTGTGATCTGCTAGACTGGAACAATTTTCTTTGCTGCATTTATAATGAAATAGGAGAGAAATTCCTGTAAGCTTTTTACCTACTATTCTGTGCACACTCCACCTTCATGTGCTTAGTGTAACAGATTTATCCCGCAATGCCCCATCTGTCTCAGCCCTGCTGGCATGCAATCCCCTATTTACAGACAGCATCTGCCTGCCTTGCTATCATCTTGAAAGCTCTTGGGATTTTTGTTTTACAAAAATTTTTGGTGTTGTTAGTGATGATGAGCATGCTCCTACAGGTGACAAACATTTGATTAGGGTGATTTCTCAGGGCGAAGGCAGGATTTTTTTGATAAACAAGACCAAGAGGATCAGAGATGGATCACTATCTTGAAGTTGCTTACAGAGGAGAGGTCTCTCAGAAGATGCTGGTTTCCTTAAGTCCCTGTGCTACCGTAAAGAAACAAGAACATCTCACAGATGAAAGAGCAGTTACCTTAAGGACAGATGTTCACTGCTGCAATAGCAATCTCTTCTAAACACACAAATATCTATCTTCTCTTGTATTTGATTTTTACCAATATTTTCCTCGTCATTGTTCTGATGCATTCAGCATAATTCTGTGAGCAAACTTCTACTCTCACACTCACCGCAGCCATTAGCAACATAGATTTTGCCATTTCCCCAGCATGTGCCAAGTCGTAACCCTGTTGTAGTTGACATGCAGCTTATGCAGCTGCATTGATAACTGTGCCCACTGCTGACAGTACCATTCCTGGTTCTCACATGTGCAGCAAACATGCATCTTCTTTTTTGTTCATGCACGTGACCATTCTTCAAATGCTGTTGTTGTTGTTCTGTACTGGTTTTGGCAGGGATAGAGTTAATTTTCTTCACAGTAGCTCATATGGCACTGCCTTTTGCATTTGTGCTGCAAACAGTGTTGATAACACACTGATGTTTCAGTTATTGCCATAATGGTGCTTACACAGAGTCAAGGCCTTTTCTGCTCTCCACACTGGCCCACCAGCAAGTAGGCTGGGGCTGCACAAAGAGACAGGAGGAGACACAGCCAAGACAGCTGACCAAAGGGATATTCCAGACCATACGGCATCATGCTCAGCAATAAAACTAGGGAGCCGGTTGGCGGGTGGGCCACTACTCAGGGACTGGCTGGGCATCTGTTGGTTGGTGATGAACAATTGATTTCATCTCCATCACTTGTCTCCCTTGGGTTTTATTTTTCTGTTATTTTCCTTTTCATTTCAATTTATTATTATTATTATATTTTATTTC
>Ga0181612_171418_pt1 | contig 11471 bp, 4 predicted proteins | sample HoacroProtozoa21_FD_119630 | JGI IMG/M metagenome (GOLD analysis project Ga0181612, IMG submission 119630) | Hoatzin crop microbial communities from Cojedes, Venezuel. Combined Assembly of Gp0051906, Gp0051904, Gp0051908
ACCTGCATATTTATTTATTTAGCCCTACTGAAAAATAGTTAAAGTTTACTTAAAATAAGTAAACAGTCTGTACCTTTTAGGTGATATGCTGGAGTCTGAGCCTGTTTAGTTGTTCTAACTCTTCTTGTGACAGGAAATAACATAGCTTTGTTGCAGCATCATGGGGAATCATCAGTGCTGATTCACTTCATCTATAGGTGACAGACTCCCCCTAAAATATGCTCTATTAAAAGATTATGCAACATCCACGCAGGTTCTGAAAGTAGAGATTTTTCATTATTAATTTTTATTTTTCCAGAGGGAGAGTTATCAAAATCTGTCTAGTCCATTAATTTCCTTTTACAAGCTGTTTATACTATTAAAGCTTAGTATCCTCACAACTCCTCTATCTATTATTTCCTCCACTGTTTAGCCATTACTGTTTCTGTATACCTTGGAAGCCACTTATGCTTTTGATTGTGGAATATTCCTTCAATTTTTAGCACTTTTCAGTCGGCTCAGGTTTCTTGACACTTCAATTAGTGGTAATTGCTTGGTGGACTGTGGATAATGGTTTTCTACCTAAAGAGAGAGAGATAATATGTTTTTACATTGCTATTACTTTATGTAAAGAGTTCTCAGCTAAGATCAGGGCGGTGTGCTGCCATGCAACACAAGCATCCATCAAATGAGATGATTTCTGCTTAAGAGAAGTAGTAAGTAGGTGAAAAAGACTGAAGAAGCAGTATTACCCCTATTTGGCAGATGTGGAGCGAGGACTCGGGGACTGTCTGGATTAAATGGCAAAAAAATATTATGTGGCTCTTTGGGTCCCGGTGTGCTGTGTGGTTCAATCCAACAACGTGGAGCATGCTAGAAATTTATTACGGATTATGCGGTTAAGTTTCTTTGTCATGGAAAGTAGGATGCAGAAACATGGGGAAGGTGGGTAAGCAGTCAGTGTAACGTTTTGAGATATGGCCAAGATATTCACATGGCCAAGGAGCTTGGTCAGTGCACTTCACATATCACCAGAGAGACTGTGTCCAGCCCGTGAGCAGCCCAGGTCTGTTAAACTACAGACTGATGAACTTTCCTTGTAGCGTTTAACCTGTAATGGCTAGTTCTGAAATATTTCGGTCTGGTTGTATACTGCATCTTAAATGACAAAAGCCAGTCAATCACATATAGGATCTATTATAAAATGCTTTTTCTCACTGTCAGTAAAATTAATGTATATTTTAATTTTAGAAAAAAAAAAAGAAAACACAGTCCTGTTTGGTAAGAAAATAGCATGATGCTTTTGAGAGACATAGCCAAATTTATTCAATTCAGTAAACACTGGAGGTTCATGTGCTCTCTTACTCACTTTGATGGGATCACCGTGGTTTGGACTTGGCTAGAGGTACACCAGCCAAAGATCTCACTTTGTGGCCTTCGGTTGAAAGAACACTGCACAGGAATGCTGAATTAGCCCTCCTCCTGTGCAACTCGAGATGAGCTGGAGTTGAGTGATTATAGTGTCAGAATGAGAAGTAGTTCAATGGCATATAATGGATATAATTTCTGTGGGTTCCTCAGGACTTGTACAGCACAGGCTGGGCTGTTAGTGGAGATCACTTGTGAGAGGAAATATGATTTCCTGACTATACGTAATAACATTAGATCTATTTCATATTTTTGTATTCTTTGCTGAGCTATTATGCAGACTTGACAAGTCATTAAGGACCAGACATAGTTACTTTAAGAGACGCTGAGCACTGAAACAGAAGAAATTGAGACTCTGGATTTAAAAATGTAGATACCAGGATCATAAGCAGGAAGTTTGTGGGATAGGTGAAACGAGCACACTGCTGTTTTGGAAGTTTTGGTGTCGAGTTGTAGCCTGAGAGAGTCTTTCTACTTCAGTTGCTGTTCAGTGTAAAGTGTCATATTACTGCAATAAATTAGATACATTTTCTTGTACGCTCTTTCAAGGGACAATGGAGGATAAAGCAACTGTGGAAAAACTCCTACTAGCTGTCTGCCTTTCTGGACATTATGAAGTTTAAGCTGTCTCATTTTTTTAAATGCTTGCTGTCCATCTCCTCTGCCTACCTGAGTGCATTTTAATACACCTATTCACCTCTAATGCCAAATTCTGCAGCATTGTTTTTTTTCTGAAAATAGACTCCAAGGGCACCTTTGTTATCTACAGTATGAATTGTTTATTTTAATAGGATGCTACTTTGCTACAATATCATTTCTTAAATTGCGTTTTACTTTAACAACCACATCCACCCAAAATGTAATACTTGTGACTGAAGAAATACAGTTCTGAATCATGAAGTGGAAGGCACATGAGTTTAGGTGTGAGTAAAACTAGTTTTCATTTTGCACGTACACTCACAAAACCCATCGAGAATCATCATTACAACATCCAGTGTCTTCCATTTGTAGCAGTGCCAAACCAAACTGAAAGTGTGAATTAAAATATGTCCCAGTGAAATGAGCAGAATTTCAGTGATGAAACAATGTATTGCTGAGAACCATTTTAACGCTATTGTTTAATGATGTTCTCAGAACGTGAGATTGTATACATATTCAGCAGTTGTAGCGTGGGTCTGTGACTGTTGTCTTCCAGAGCAACATAAAACCTTGAGAGGTGAGCCAGCATCGTGCACTCCAGCAGTGTGTTAGCCACTGCTTGCTGCTGGCTAGAGTCCCTTGCTCCTTCTCATCCCACCTGGCCTTGCAAATCCAGGTGGTTGCAACAGCCTGCTGCAGTGAAGAGGCTGAAGGCCAAGGACTGGCAGAGCCTTCACAAGGGGCTGGTGGAGAACATGGTGTCAGCATGGCCGAGGCGAGTCAGTGGTATAGCAGATGCATAAACAGCCTTCCCAGTGATTGTTGCAAACACCTATGAAATGGCTGTCATACTTCTGGCGCTTGATAATGGTAGAGCTGGACATCAGTAGAGAGTCTGATGGGCAGAATTTTCAGTGATGTAAAATAACATTAGAGATAGTCAGTAGGGCAGACCTTTACTCCTCAGTACAGGTTTTTTTGACTCCTCAGTATAGGTTAGGTGTGATTCTCGCAAGTAGGAATTTTGGAGTTTTGATACCAACAACAACCCCCGTCCTTCTCACCCCACTTCCCTCCCCCCCCCAAAAGAAATTTGAAGTTTTTTGAACTTCCTTGTGCTCTTCTTTTGAGAATCAGTATCAGTACCTTGATTTGTTTAGTCTGGGTCATGTTTCAGGCCCCATAAGATCCGTATCCCTCCAAGCAAGAATTCAGAAAGTTATTTATGAGACTGAGATCAGGGCACTGCACAACCTTTATGATATTATGCTGTCCTTCCTAAGGAGGAGAATACAGTGCAGTCTGTAATACAAGAAATGACTGTCCCTCTAGGAGCTCTTGAAATGGATAAGAGACTCCTGTTCTTCTTACATATCTAGGCAACACAGCAAACCATAGAAAGGAATTAAAAGGTAGTTAGAATGGCCTAAGAAGGACAATAAGCTCATGGTTCCAAGTTAACATTAATTATGTTCTGATGAGTTCACAGCAAGGCGGTTACTCACAGTAGCACATCTAAGAAACAAGATATTATTACTGTGATATTTTGGCTGGAAGTAGTTATGATAGCCACTGACTGAGGCTTGGTATTAAGATTCATGAAATACATAGTTTCTTCTTTTTAAAATCAAAGTATATCAATTTCAGTTCCTGGTGTTGTGTTACTTCAAATCCCAAGGTGTTGGTGAGACTCTAAGCTACATAGAGACAGAGGATGGCTCTGCCCTGTGTATATTAAGATGTATTTCAGTATTCGCCTGCTGGTTTCAGTGGAGTTACAAAACTCCTGCAATTATTTGCAAGTACCCTCATCAGTGCCTTTAGCAGAAGTAGGTTGTGTACCATTGTTGTAGAAAAATTGCTGTTAATGATGCACTAAGTGGTAGGCAAGAGTAAACAACAAATACAGGACCGGAGGAGAAGTGGAGACTAAAGAAGACTTTTTTTCCTCCTGCTGTAACCCTCTGTTCAAATTCTAAGTGAACTTAAATTTACTGGCATGCCCAGTGCTATGCTGACATAAAGAGGTGCTACCTGTTAGAATTCACTGGGGCTGGGATTTGAGGCAAACTGCAGGTCCTTACTCTACTACCCAATCCTTCCTGCTTTTGGAGGTGGGGAACCTGATCAGAGGTATTATCCAGACTGTCTCAGCTTCCAAAATGTTTAGTTTTGAATGTTGTTTCTTTCAAGGAGATGTTTAAAAATATGCTGTTTTTTGTTTTTATTTAAGTAAGTAGGTTGTGCTTGAGATAAAGGATTGATTTTTACATCCTGCTACAGGTTCCTGTCCTCACCTTGGGCAATTTTTCTGTGGTTCAGTGACCCATTAGAACAACAGGGGTGAGAATTGTCTGCAGTCAAACTTGTGTCTTGTTGGTGTGGACTGGGAGCGTTTTGTGGGGAAGGATCATGCTTTGAAATTCCTGGCAGAATGCAATCTAACTTCTGTTTTGGGGTTTCTGTATTCTAGTGAAATACTTATTAGCGTGCTGTCATATCATCTGGGATAAATGGTTGAATAGCTAGGAACTTGATATTCTTTTTCCAACATCAATGTTTTCGGATTTCATTTTTTTCTTGTTTAATTTGTTTCCTTCATCCAATATTTAAAACTAACAAGCATAAGCAAACATAGAAAAAACTTGAAAGGCTAAAAATCAAACAAATGAAAAAACCTTCCCATTTATATAATTCAATTAAACACATTCTTCCCGTGATGCATTGAGGAAATGTATTATTACAGACACAAATCACTTTGTAGTGTTGTATTATTAACTGCTCCTGGGGCCAGATGATTCTTCTGCCAGATCAGAAGGAAGGAGTGATAGGATGTAATGTTGGTTATCCTAATTGTTATGGGTCCTTCAACACTAGGTCTTACGTAAGTTCCCAGAAGAGGGATGCAAAGATGTGTGTATTTGCACGTACTGCTACAGGCCATGTTCCTGAGTGGGGGTCTGTCCTACACAGCCTGGAATTTGAGGATTGAAAATGCCGGATCGTTGCACCAAGGAGACACGGGGTGACCCAGGAAGCAGAGGAGTGGTTTCCGTAGTGTGGAGTCCCAAGGGTCGCTCCTGTGAATAAGAAGTGCCAACATTCAAGCACACTTCAGTAGCAAATAGGGATTTTACTAAGACGACATTGCTAGGGCAGAGAAAACTCTGCAGGAAATGTTCAAAAGATGTTTTGCTTTGCTGATTCAGATATCTGTAGATTTCATTAAACCACCTTGTAAAATCATCACGGTAGGGAAAAAAATGGTGAGGAAAGGATTAGGTCGTTGAAAGCAGTCTCAATCCATCGGGCTCAGGCAGGAGAAAGAGGTGGACATCGCCAGTGCTGCACCTGGCTACTAGGAGTGTGTAGTGATGTCTTGCTCAAGAACAGAAACAGTATATCACACTTTGAGAATTTAGTGATGGGAAGAAGACAGATTTTGAGTGCATATCCCTTTATTTGGAAGCCTTCTTTTCCCCAGTATGCTTTCCTAGAGAGTAATGCCATTTGTTTAAACCATCCTAAACTTTAGGATTTCTAGATCTTTGGAAAGAGTTTAAAATGCCCCGGAGATCTCCCTGGTGATTGCTGTGCATGCATCTGCCTGAGTATTAAAAATAGACTGTTTTTATTTAATTGAATGGTGGATAATTAGAGATTTCTCACGTCACTCCGATGGCAGATTCAGGATTTTATGTGTGTCCAAACAGTGCCATCTGGGTTGTTTATATCACTGTTAGCCTTTTGCAGGAATCCAAATGGCTATTTGAAGACCTGTATAGTGTCAACCTAATAAGTAAACAGTAGGTCATGCTACAACCCCTTCCAGTTTCTTGGGCCAACATGTAGAGCCCTTTGCTTACACAAGCGCTGGATGAGTGTGTGTTAGTCAAAAGAAGTGGTGGAAATGAAGAAAACATCATAAAAAACCCCTAGGAGGACATGTGGAATTATATGAGTTAAAAGACTGAGTCCCAGTTTTAAACATTCTCATTTCCTTGCCTCTTTTATTTGACTCACTTCCAATCCCTTTGAATTACATGGCATAAATTTTATTTTTGTATTTACAAATGCAAGGTTTATCCAGTAGGAGAGTGAGTTTTTCAGGGAGTTTCATGTAACTAAAGCATTTTACTACTGAGTTAAAAAAACAAACAAACAATGCAACAGAACACACATCCCTGCTTGAAATAACAGAAATCTGTTTTAATTGATTGAAGGTAATTAACAAGATTGATTTCTTATCCACCCTCCAATCTAGTTTAGAATTGTAGATTGTATGAGTGGTAAATTTGGAAGGCTTGCAAAGTTCCCGGTGGGACTTTGATTTGAGATTAGGGTTTTGTAAAGAATCAGGAAATGGAGTGCTGAAATAAAGCTAACAGATGGTACTGTCTCTCCTTTAAAGAGACCTCCAGCTCAGCTGGCAAAACTCACAGTTTTTTGATTTGTCTAGGAGGCCAGCAATCTCTTATTTTTATGGTAGTTTGGGAGAGGAGTAGTTTAACAAAGCTCACAGAACTCATACAGGAGAAATTAATACATAATGAATGGGATCTCTAGGGCACGGACCAGATTAGACTCCAACAACCAAAGCAGTATGTAACATTTGATAGTCAACGAGACCCAAAGTTCTTCCAGCTCAGTTTAATTTTCTTTTTGGTATGGCAGAGCTCACGGGTAGTTCTCCCTGGGTCTGTGCTCTCGTTTGCTTTGTCTAAATCGGGGCACATATCGGCTTACACCTTGCCCTAAGCACCAGGCTTGGAACTTGCCATATGCAACATGTGAAGATGCTTGAAGAAGTTTTTATTCAGCGTGATCTGATTGTGTTGGGTGCTTATGATAAGGAGGTGTATACTTTGCAATATTTGACCCAATTGTGGTGAAAACTAATGCCAAAAGTGACCTTAGAAATAAACCATGCCTTTTCTATTTACCTTTACAGTAGAAAAAATTGAAATAAAAGTTCATATGTTCAAAATGTTCAGTTGTGTTTTTCTTTACTAGATAAGAGTAGCTCTCATCAGCGCTGAGAGTGTGTCCTGGCCCTCCCGTTTTCTACCAGTTGCTCTCCACAGGGTAAGGGAAGGCCGGTACCTGTTGGGCCTGGAGACTGGCATATTCCCTGCTGTGCCTCTCTCCATCTGTTTCGATTTGGAATTGGAAATACTCTTTGGACTGCGAACCTTGGGGAAAGTCAGCACTGAACAGCAAATCCCCGAGAGCTGCCGAGCGTGGTACTCTCCAGTGGCTGCAATAAAGCCCTTTGGCTTGGAGACAGAGGAGAAGACAAGTGATTGCCCTTGCTGGGGTGCAGCTGAGCTTGTTCTGCCCTGTCTAAGCCATGGCAGAAGCCAGGGACTGAGTGAGCTCTCTATGCACACTATGAGCTGAGGTTATGGTAAAACACCCAGTCTGCAGAGGGTCCACGTGAACGTGAAGCTGTAATTCTAACAATAACCACGCTGTGTCCTGGTTCTACTGAGGGCCCCCCAAAATCTCACTTGTCCTGTAGTGGTGGGCGGTGACAGCTCACCAGCTTCTGCTTGGGAAGCCAACACGGGGAGATGGTTGGTCTTGTGTCTGCCATGTACCACTCCTTGTGGGAGTATCCTAAAACCTTCAGAACTAGTGAAAACACAAGATTTCTTTGAGAGCGCCATGTAAAAATATTCAAGTAATATTTTTCTGCTTGGTTCCTTAATGTTTTAATTCTGGATGAATTTGAGGCAGAAATGCCTATTTGAAGAAACAGAGAATCTAGGATGTCATTAAAATAAGCTGGTTTATTCAGTAGCATGGATGCTTATATAGCTACTGATGCTTCAGAAGTGTGATACAGTTTGTAAGGATGGTCAGCTAGGAAGAAATGGAAGGAAACCAGCGGGCTTGTGGTGTGAAGTCTGTGTGTGATTTCCAAATAACTTTGCAGTTACCATCCTAGGTTCTGACTAGTCAGTTTATGAAGAAATTTTCCTTTTGAAAAATGACCTGTGTCAGTACCTTTTTTTGTTCAAAGGAAAGGAACTGTTTCGTGACACTTTTCAAAGGGAAACTTTGAAATTAAATGAAATTTTTATTGTTTTTCAGATTTCTCCAGTATGGTTGTTGGAAAATAAGCCAATGAATAAATAATCCAGAAATAAAACTGCTTTTGATTATTTTGAATGCATAATTTCCTATGAAATGTCACCAACTCCACACAAGAACTTTTCTTAATCTTTTTCATTAGGGGAAAAGGAGTTGAAGTTTTTCAACCTTTTTGTCAGTAAATGCTCTGAGACACTAAATAATTATGAATCTTACTATACGTATCTTTTTTGAAGAGCTTACATGTTTTGTCGCTTCTGTAGCCTTTTTTTATTTGGAGAGTTGATGAAGAGATCAGCAAAATTTAGCAGTAGATTTGACGTTTTGCGTAGGCACATTTACAAATCTGACTACTAAAGATACATCCAGCAGTCCCCAGCAAAATGAAAGCTGCTGGGTCGGCAAGTTGTCTGCCAGTGCTGTTAGTTGTTTAGCTTTCGTGCATTAGTAAACACCAATAATACTTCTTCAATCTCCTTCTGTGCCCGTGATTCATTATTTTATAGCCATGCGTCACATTCCAGTTCAGATGGTTTTTTTTCAGGCTGAAAAATCCCAGTCTGCTTAATCTTTTCAGATTCTTAAAATGTTTTATACCTTTGGCCTACATTCTTGCCATTTTCTATTTTTTTTTCCAATTCAACTATATCTTTGTCAGATAGAGAAACAAAAGGTTCACAGTTTTCAAGTTGCAGTCACATGCCTGTTTAATATATGATGTCATATTGATGCTTTCTGGTTAGCTTGTTCTCCAATTTTTCTAGTAATATCAAACATCCTCTTTGTGGTTTTGGCCCTGTCTGAGTCCAGAACTGATGCTTGCATCCAGCAGTTTGCCAGAACCTGGAGTGATGGTAGCAGATTTACAGCCTATTTCAGGGAGTAGTGGGGTGGGGTGTGTAGCAAGGATAGTTTTGTCTGTGTGCTGTGGTACTTGAGATGTGCTGACACCATGTGTTTTCCATTTTGGTCCCTGACCATTCAGTATCACCAGGTCCTCGTGCAACTTTTCACAACGAGTCAGTGTTTTTGCGACCCACCAAATTTCATGTTATTGTGGATATTGTCTCTGTTTTCAGTATTCATTGTTTTCTGCGATATGGCATTTATGAAGCCAAGAAATAGCATTGAGAAGACGAGATCTCCCTAGTGTCCACTGATAATTTTGTTCCCAACCTTTCTTTCCTTTCTTTCTTATTTTCTCTAATACAGTAGTAACCCATAAAGGCACATACCCTTTTGTCATATATCAGCTTGGCTTGTTTGCAGTTTGTCTTTCAGTGTTTTTTCAACAAAAACTTGATGGAAAGTGCGAGTGCATAATATCAATTGTACCATCGTTATCAATACATAAACTGATTCCTTTGAAGACTTCTAATAAATTTCTGAAGTCTGTCTTCCCTCTGAAAAGACAAGACATCTTTTAGTCATTAAGTAATGATCTGCTTGTTTGCTTGTTCTGATTTCTAAAATAATTTTTACTGATTTATGGATTTATTTTTATGTGGGTACCCAGGCCTGTCTTGAAGCTCTTTAAAACATGCTCCTGCATTTACCCCCCTCTGTTTCTCTGGTAATGAACTAAATTTCCTTGATAGGGTAGACATTGCCACTAATAGTTGAGCAATTTTATATTGAATTTCCTTATGGAACAGTATCAACTGAGCTTAGTGGATTGTTTCTGTTCATTTTATATGTTAATTCAATACTTCAGTTCAAAATTATTTTTCTCACCCATTCCCTGAAAAGAAAGAGCTGAGAGTTGGAAATAAGATGTATCCTACTCGGCTCTGATGCAAAGAATTCATTTAACATCTTGGGTGTGGCCTTGTTTTCTTCAAGGCTGTCTTGCAGACTTTTTCTCAGGTTTCCTTTCTATCACAAGTGTATAAAGGTATTTATTGCCAGTTTTTATGCCTTATAACAAATGACTTACTATAAGTTCTACATTACGCTGGTATTCTGTATTTACAAAGGTGATCCTGATTTCCATTTTCATCATTTAATTGTGACTCCCTTCATTAGAAGGAAGTCTTACTACTTCAAATAACTTCTTTTAGTCATGTTTTACCAGATTTTTTTATTTCTTTCCTTTTAAAGAAATTTGTTTTCAGAGCACGTGGCATGTATTTATTTTGAATCTCTGATGACTTCAAAATACTTTTTTGGCGCTTAAACTAATTTATCCTGTTGTTACTTTCAATTTCGATCTAACGAGTCCTAATTTTTACATATTTCCTCTTTTTGAAATTAAGCTCTGCTTTAAAGAAATATTTTTTGCTTTGTGTGTGTGGCTCTGTACTTGAGTGTATTGGATTTCAATGTTGTGTGGCCAGTGTTGCAGAGTAGCTCCTCAGTAGCAGTGTTTTCATTCTAAATGCTGCTTAAGTCTAAAGCAATCATTGTGTCTGTGTGTTAGGTACCTTGCCTACCAACTCCAGCAATTACACGTTTCTATTTTCTAAAATTTGACGTTTAAGTCACTATGATTCTTACTCTCTCTGTTCAAAGGTGACAGAGGTCTATGTTTGCTCTTCTTATGGGTCTTTTTTTACTGCCTTATCTACCATTGTATGAAGTGATAACATCACCTGGTCATGTTCTTGATAACCCAGATCTAGCACTCTAATGTGGAAAGATTTCAGTCCATATAGATATCAGGATGATCAATAGTAACTCATTGTCCCTATTGTGTTCTAACCTTCCTTTAAAACACAGCACCTTTCTTTTACCAGTGCCTCCCGCTCCATCCTTACATCAGTTGTACCCTGCAACTGCGTTGCCTCCTCCAAGTGTTTGCTTTCCACTAATACATCTCTGGGATGTATCTTGATATATACAAGGCATTCATCCAGGTTAGTTAGACTTCTAGAATTAGCATGTGTACATTTGACATAACCCTAGAGACATGTAGTCATGTTCTCTGCTTAAATGGGACTTGACTTCCTGAGATCATGCTTTACTGGTTAATATGTGTGCATTTGGTCAATTTCTGTCCTGTTCTGTAATCACGAATATAGAATTTGGCTCAATTCATTCCTTAGTAAGTCATATGAGCACCAACACAGAGGGAAATCAGACTGTCTGAGAATGTTAATATTAGAGTCTCCAATGATATCACGTAATAAAAGATCTGGGAGCCTGCAGAATCGCTGCATATTCTTTTAGTCATAATGTGTTGACTTAGTGGTGTTTTAAATAACTGTTGTCTCAACACTGTTGTCTCAGCGTGGGTACCAGTTCAGGTAATCACAGAATCACAGAATAGTAGGGGTTGAAAGGGACCTCTGCGGGTCATCTAGTCCAACCCTCCTGCCAAAGCAGGGTCA
>Ga0181612_128757_pt1 | contig 11470 bp, 3 predicted proteins | sample HoacroProtozoa21_FD_119630 | JGI IMG/M metagenome (GOLD analysis project Ga0181612, IMG submission 119630) | Hoatzin crop microbial communities from Cojedes, Venezuel. Combined Assembly of Gp0051906, Gp0051904, Gp0051908
GATTTCCCATTGGTGAATCCATGCTGACTACTCCTCATAGCCTTCTTTTCCTCCACTTGCTTGACGATGACCTCTAGAATGAGCTGCTCCATCATCTTTGCTGGGATGGAGATAAACATAAGCACTTTTCCAAAGCTCACTGCTCTGCAATAGCTTTACTAGGAGGTGGTTCGGGGTGTGTGGCATCTTGCTCTTTTTAGTACAGACTCCTGCCTTCTTTCGTCCCTCCAAGTAACAGTGATGTCTGTGTGTGTGAAAGGGAGGCCGCATGACACCTCTGCCCTCGAACAACTCCAGCATATGCTAATGCAGCTAAAAAGTCCCTTACTGTTCTTAGGGGAGAAGGCAAGGAGCTAGTTCCTATTCCAGTGAAGGGTAGAGGAAAGTAGAGAACAGCCATAAAAAACACTACTATCTACCCTAGAAGCAGGGAGAGAACAAACTCTTCAACCATGTAAGTGATTCTGAGACTCCCCTCTTGCACCCCACAGAGAGTTCCCAAAACCATTCCCTATCTCTGCCTGGTACCACAGAGCTGTGAAGAAATAGACTGGAAAGATGGAGGGAAAGCAGGAGTAGTAGTAACCAGGCTATGTGCAGCATTTTCATAGAGCCACAAGGTAAGTGAATTTGCATCTCAGGTTGGATTGTCCCAGGTTTCCCCCAAAAGACTGGGCCACCCTGTATCTGCTGTCAGGTATCAAATAACAGCCATGCTTACCCTGCACGCTAACATGGACAGGGTCTGAGCCACCCAAAAGCTATCATTCCTGGTGCTTGCTGTGTTCAATGCCATAGGAACTGTGACTGAAAGGCACCAACGAAATTGCACTCTTTCTGTTCTCTCTTCATAGGATTTCACGCTACTCTGTTTCAACCCTGTGTTCACTTCCCTAAGAGTTTAGCCAAATAACAACGGGGCATTCATCTTCCTCATCCAACACATCTTCCAAGTCCAGATTCACAAACTCAATATGGTGTCACCCTGGCATTCATCACAAAGAATTTTAACTGGGTTGCGTTTTTGGGTTATTTTGTTTTGCTTTTAATTCTGGAAATGGTGTTCTCCACTGGTATCTAAACTTGATGCTGTTTTGTGTTAATATGTTTACAGAATGTTGTATAAATTATTTTTTTCAAGAAGCCACCATTGTTTTCTTTTTGTCCAGAGGCCTTGAAAGACTAAAGTACAGAGCATGCAATTCAATAAAAATTAAATCCTCTATATACTCCTTACATCACTTGGATTTAAAATTATGCACACTTCCTTTGTTTTACATAACTCTCCTTGCATGGCAGTCAGCTCTTATGACTGAGCTCAGTTACACCGATGTTCACCATGGCTGCACATCAGAATTAAAGAGTGATACAGAATCTGAAGTTGCACACCTTAGCAAACACTAATGGACACGGGATAAATTCATCCCAAGGGCAACTCTGTTTAGATCAAGGGAGGTACCTCCATAATGCATTTCATCCTGTAAAATTAATTAGACTGCCTTACAGTGAAAACATTGTTCATGTTAAAGAATATATGTTACAATACTCTTAAATTTATATTGAATATTTGCTAAGGAATTTATTTTGCACTTACTTTTCCAGCTTGTTTGCAATTGTCAAGAACTATTTCTTGAAGAAAGAAAACATTTTTACGTAATATGTCATATTGGATCAAATTATTTTAAGGCCAAGAGTAAACAATACATCTCTTTGTGCAGGCATACTGCCATGCTGCAATCAACCCTCAGGCAATGATGATTTGACATCTTCATATGTTATCTGCATGATCTATGTTGTACCTGCTCAGGACAGAGAGCGTATTTTGGTATCCCTGAGGCACTATTCACAATCTGGTCCAAAATGAGCAAGAAGTCTATGATAAGCTCTCAGAAGTGCCAGGTGCTTACTTCTTGCTTACACATAAAATCATTCCAGGATAACACTAAGCACAGTTACTGTGAAATGGGTGTTCTTGAGTAGCTCTGTTTAACATGCCCCCTTGGAATCTGCTGCCCTTAACAGTGGTCGCATACCCATAAGCACCATCAGATTTGTGCTGAACATCTGCTCCTCCTCCTGGTTTTGAATGAGTGCTGGATGTTGAGAACAGCTCGGGACTTAGCTTTGTATACAGTGTTCAAACATTATGCAATGAATGAGTTAATTTCACATTATGAAACATCAGATAAACATTTTTACCCAGAGTGTCTTTTCTTCATATCCTTTCATCATCCTTCCATCATCCAGTTTGAAAGAGAAAATGAAAAGGAGGGACAACACTTGTTTGAATATTTGCTAACCATGGACTACTCCTTCTTGAACTCTCATTTGAAAGAGCCCTTCAACAATGGCAGATTTTTCCTTCTCTTAGTCCAGTTCTCGGGGATTTTTTTTCCAGTTTCATTTCTTCTAGTACTAACCTCTAGATTCTTATAGACACTCATATGACTTTGACTCAGCATATGAACAACCATAGCTTTAAAAAGCAGTGAGCTGAATGCCAGGCAGGCAGCTGTGCTCTGCGCAATCGCACTGAAACTGAGGAGGAGTTCTGCAGCTGGAGGTGCTAAATAAGCTCCCTCCTTGCAGAACATCCCCTATTTCCTTCACCAAATCCACCCTGCCTTTAACAAAGCTGACTACTTGCTTGCTAATTGCTTCCTATTAGATAATCTGCATCTGTCAGCTAATTTTCCTGAATTATATGCAAAATTATACACAACTATATGACACTCTGCAGTAAATGCTGTCTTATCTGCACCATACATAAAGTCATAGTTGTGCCCTATTTGCAGAAGGCCTGACAGAACATGAGTCAAAGCAATAGTAACACCAGCCAACACAAAAGAGCCCGCACAGAAAAAGAAAATGCCTACAGAAACAATCTTTCCCAAAGCATTTCCATTCTAGTTTCAAAATAGCACTCACATACTTTAATGCAGTTCATGTGACACTTGCTTATCTCTTGGACCTTGTCTCCTGTGTGCTCTGTAGCATACTTGGAGACATGTCTGTTTATTCTGAAGCTAGTGCTTGAAATAACCAAACCAGGTGGGGATTTTTAATTTTTGTTTGTTTGTTTTTATTTTTTTTGTTTAAGCACAACTTCAGCTGAAGCAAGCCTGGACCAATGTCAGGGTAGGCTACTGAACCTGTGTTTTGGGCTATCATACAATACGATACTTCTGAGCTAACTGCTCATAAGTCTGTGCCATAAATTAGTAGATCAGCTTGCTTTCTGCAAGTTCTCTGTTGAGATTTCAGTTTTTCCCAAGTAGGTATCTTCAGTGACTTCAACTTATGTGTTGTTCGCTTCTAGCATTGTGTTCTGCTTCCATCTGTGCGGCTTCCCATCTAGGATGCCAGATTCATTGTCATACACTATTAGCTGTACTCTGCAAGTCCTCCTAGTGTTTTGCTATCTGTCAGACGACAGTGCTTATATCCAAGAGTATTTGTGTGCATTTTTCCAATAAGATACAGGATAACTTTATACCAAATGCTTTCCTAACATCCAAACTATGATCATTTTTTGGATGGAAATGTATTTCCACAGCTGATTGCAGTCATTATGGTACAGAAGCACAAAAATGCCTTTGAGCAAGGTATTTACAAACATAAACCATAAATATTTACCTAGAAGGCTAGTCTGTTTATAGACATGCTGTCGGTCACCTTCTGATAGTCCATCTCTTATCCTGCTCCACATTTTGACATGATTTTTCTCTCTAGGGCTGTCCGAATGGGTTAGACAGATGTCTCCAAAGATAAGCATGCGGCAGGCATTACTTCTTCCTCAGTGGCTTGTCAAGAAACTACTGCTATAAAGCTAAAAGACTCTAGAAGATTTCTATAATCTTGTAATATCCATCTTTAAATTTGAAACAGTTAGGAAACCAGACTGATCCCATAGACTTATCTTGCACATCAGGGTCTACGTCACATCTATCTCCCTCAGCTTCCCTGCCTGTGAGCTCTTCAATTTATGTTTCACACACACACACTGTAAGGCATCTTAAAATGTGGCAAGTTCATAACGCTGATACTCAGAAAAAGTCTGTCTAAATATACACTGGTTGTCTTTGTTTATTCTCACACTACAAAAACAACAAAGTAATTAGTACAGGCAGTAAATTCAAAGATTCTTTAAAAAAAAACAGTTATCAAAACTGGAAAGAAACAGTGGCAAATAGCTGACTATACACAGAGATAAACTTTTCTGAGAAGTTTCTGTAGCGTAAAAAGACATCTGTAACACCGAAAATCCCATGAAGCTACATCCTGGGACATATACTTTGGGTATACACGTTTAAAGTATTGTCCCAGAAACACTTTCTATTCAGTCTTGTGAAAGTCCATGTACCTTGCTTATCTTCTCCTTTAGTAGAAGTGCTAAAAAATCTGATATTATCACTCATCTTCCCTGCCTGACATAAAATGAGTCAATGTTAAAAAAAAAAAAATTACTATACAGGTAAGAAACAGGGGAAGGGTAAGAAGCAAAAGTGAAAAATACATGAGATGCAATGCAGCAGCATGGAAAGAAGGTTACTTGCTGCAAGTTATGTGTACTTCTTGGTCAAAATATTTCAAATTGATTAGGTGTTTGCAATCATAGTTACATTAAATCCAAATTTACTAAACTATCAGCCTCCTCATTTTCTCTGCTACCTCCATACTGGTATTATCCTTTCTTTTAATGAAAAATGTTATATGTCCTGAGACATAGAAATCACTTCCTGCGGATTAAAAATGACAATGGAAGAGAAAAACTGAAGACAATACTAGATTATTCAGGAAAGATGAGATCTGCAGTTAGGACCTACCAAATTTAGGATGGTCTGGTTGATCTTTGTAGATCACATATTCATTTGGCCTTCCCCAAAGTTCTACAGTATTCAGAAAGTTCAGTGAAAATCATGCTACTTGGGCACACCGGTGTCTAATCTGAATGAGAACTGCAGAAGTTAAATCTGAGCAAAAGTGAAAGAGAGACTCAATTAAGCATTTCAGTTTCATTAAAAGAATTAAAATGAGTATAATATAAAGTCATTCACACAATTTCAAATGCTTCTCTTTCACTTCTTGTTAACAGGCGTAATTAAAGTCAGCTAACAGCGGTGTAGAAATATTGGGAATACACAGTTTTGAAGTAACAGCCAAGTAAACAGTAGGCTCTTGTGTGAGACAAATTGTGGCAGATAGCCAAGAAAATACTTGAGTGACTTAAAGACAGGTAAGAGAAAAGAAAGCACTGGGAAAATTAAACACTGAAATAAATAGATTTAATTATTTTTGTTTTACAGCTTATTTCTACTTCACTGTAGGTTACTTTTTAATAAACACTCAAAGACATTTAGCACAAATTGGCTATTTAAACAGAAAAGCTCAAGAAACTTATTTCTGGGGCCTTATAAACACATACAATGTGTTTTCTGCATACGATGCAACGGAATAGTCAAAAATAACCAAAAGAGGATAGTGGTGGAGGGGCAGTAGGGAAAGCTTGTAATCTGTCATGCTGAAACATTCCATGCTGTGATATTCTCAAAACACCTGGAATTCTCAGAGTATGTAAACAATTGAATCATAACAGGAATAAACCAGTATCAGATTCCTTCAGTTCAAGACAAAAACCCTATCATGTCTCACAAAGAAATATCACAATTTCACAACAGCAAATTTCATAATTTGTGCTCATGTGTACACTGCCAAAAATCTACTCTCTGTAAAAAACATAAAAGGCCTAGTATCCCTATTGTTTCTTCAGTTTGTTTTAAAAAGTGATAAAGTGTTAGCAGTATAAATTCTGACACATCAAGAACAGCTCATTTTTCTCATATCAAGCTCAGACTGACATACTAACTAAGGTAATATCCTCCGCCCTCCTCTCAAGATCAGCATAAAATATTTGCACATCCTCTTTCTGCCTGACAGCAAGTGTCGTTTCCCATACTTCGTAAATTAGGAAATATCACAGAAGATGAAACTTCATTAAACAATGATTTGGCAAGAAGCTGTGTCTGTCATCATCATCGTCTTCTCACAAGAAGATTCACTTTAGAATTTATGAAATTCCGAGTTAAAATGCAGAGGCATTATTTAAAACTGGTTTTTTATGCAAAACAAGAAAAAATTGCTAGCTACACATCGCCGGTTCCCAGAGCAAAGTCAGTCTATGCAGCCTCTAAAGAGGTAAACAAAAATTAAGGTTTTTCCTTCAGACAAAGGTATACCAAGAAAGATACGAAGCTCATTTCAGTTTGACATCACAACTGTACATTCAGTTTATGATGTTCAGCAAGTTGCCCCACACTCATCAATGGAGACACATTCTGGAGGGGTGAAGTTTCTGACAGATTTTACCCACCCCTTCAGTACACTGTCATTTTTGGTGGAATAGACCAACCACTATGGAAAAATACAGATTCACAAAGAAGTTTTTCTCAGAAAAGCAATTAATCTGTTGATTTTCCTTTCCTTCTTCTACTGTACACAGGAAAATAATTTAGAATCATAGAATCATAGGTTGGAAAAGACCTCTAAGATCAAGACAGATGATGACAGTGAACAAAATCAGACCAGCCTGCCCTCCATTGTCTTTGATCCAGAAAATCCTTCATGCTATTACTTGCTCTTGGAATCTTCCTTTCTCCAAGTTTCCCACATTAGCCTGAAAAAATACCTACCACTGTTTAAACTCTCTCACTACTGTTCACAGATCTTAAATCATAAACCTTTCAGATCAGACTTACACTTCCTTCTAGCTGGAAATAATATCTTTTGCATACTACTACAATATTCGGACAGTGAGAGCACCAAATACCAGTCCTGAGGAAACCGAGCTCCAAGCAAATCCTTGAGTTTGGGGAGTTTGGGGTGAGGTGGGGAGTTCAGTCTGCATTCTGTTTTGTTTGCGTGAGGAACACGAGCAGGGTGAGAAAAGAGAAGTTCCAAAGGGAGGTGAGAAGAGCTTTTCTCTGCTGCTTCCACAGTGGCCGCTGCTCGGCTCCAAGGGCTAACAGGAAGAAGAAAAAGTGTTTTTGAGAGAGTCTGGGTTTGATATATGAGCAGGCTGCATATGTACATACTCTTTGTACAACCATCCAACCACATGAACCCTCTGAAGGTCATGCATCTTTACTTTTTTACCTATTTTAAAGAGTTTTATGATTTCAATAATGTTCAAATTAAGGAAAAAATAGTTTTCTTTACATAACATACAATAGTTAAATTGTGTATAACGAGTTTTATAAATTATCTAGACTAGTCTTCAAAACCTCTTAAAATTGCTTATTGATGAAGTAAAATCTGAAAAGCAAAAATAAAACCTAAAAGTCCTGTCAAACAGATCACCTGTCTTGAATCCAAGCAAATACCAACTTAAACTACTGCTGACACTACTTTTTATGCTGTTTATGAACAGTTTACGTATTAGAAGCAAATTTTGTTTAACTGCAACATTAGATACGTTTAATGCATTTACTGTTAATTATTCCATGAAACATCAGCAGCAGTGTTTTCAAGACTGTCAGATTAAGACTATTAGGCCCAATAAAGCCTATCTATGTGTATATATCTCTATATCTATATACATGTATACATATCTGAAAAACAATAAAAACTCCTGACTGCTGCTTTCTGCTTTGTCTTAGCTTGGCCTACAAAGCAATGCTGCTCTCAGCTTTCCAAGCTGGTTTCACTTTCTGGTTCCTGTATGATAATCACCAAGGCCCAGCAATGGGGCAGGGTTGCAAAATTCAGAACTGAGGGCCTGAATATAACCTTCTTTGCCGACTAAGTGAAATCCAGGCTATATCAGTGAAGTGACAATTTCGTTCATGTTGTCTCTGGTAGATGTCTTTGAAGATGGGCTTTCTGGAGATCAGCTAAGGCATTTTGGTGCAGCCCACTGCAGGTCCCTGAAGTTAAGAAATACTATGAGAGCTGAAAACAGCAGTGTTGATACACAGCCCCCCCCCCACTCCCCAATCTCAGTTTAACATATTGAAACAATTTATGTCAGTGCATGCCTTCTTACCTTTGCATTTCTTGGATGAAAAGGCTGGTCCTTTGGGGACAGTCTAATTAATATCTTGGATTTCATTTTGTACATCAGAGGTACCGAGCTCCTTGTCACCAGTCTGGCTTTGTATCTGAAGTGCCATAGGAGCCAGCGCTTTCTTACTAGAAGTAGGAAAGTACAGTGACAGACAAATACTACCCAAATTCTCATCTAAGGACAGCAAAACTTTTTCAGTCAGTTGCCTCAGGTTCTTCTAAATTGACAAGCTGGTTTCTTAGCTCTTGTCATGATACATTGGGTGATTTGAAGTTTGCACTGAACTAAAGCATACATGACACTGACTCCCAGGTCCTGCAGGACCATCAAACCCTGCTCTGGGGCAATGGAGGGGCTGCAGAAGTGTGCAGAAATTTGAAGTTCTGTCCAGTCCAAGTGCTGAGAGCACATCTCTCGCTCTGCCTGTCCCCTGGCTGTTCTTTCAGCTTGTTTATGGCTTGCAGTTGACAAGATAGGACTTGAACATGTTGTACAGAACCCAAATGCTCCATTAGATAGCCCTCCCTAATGCCCCTTTTCAGCAGTGCATTCAACGGGATTGGTATTATGTCTCAGTGTTCTTTGGCGTGTAGTTTAACAACACATTTCAATCTACCTATTGTATACACAATTGCTAGTATCTCCTTCTTCCCTTACCAGCCAGTGAGGCTTGAGGTTGGGCTTTCTATGTTTAGAAAGCCACAGCTGTTGCTTTATGGCCTTTTCTGCTGCATTCTTTAGAATAATTTGAACATTTTCATCTTTTGAAAACATAATATATTGCTAGTGCAGAGATCTAGGCTGTGCTTCTCCCAAGCTGGGGACAAGCACTGACAGCATTTATCACCAGATGTCCCCTAACCATGCTACTGCTCAGGGAAATGCACACTTTGACTAATCCAGCTCCGTGCAGCACAAGTGTTCTGGATGAACAATGCAAATGTGTGTGGGAGGAAAGTGGGAGGAGGAGAGCAGAGGAAAGAAGTAGATCATGAAGTAAGAAGCAGTGATCACTCAGAGCACTGCAGATGAAAGCAGGATGTTGGTAATAATCTCAGCAGAAAAAGCATGAATGCTGGTACAATGTGCTTCACTATATCCAACTCCATCTAGGTGTCAGGTGGTTGTGCTCTACAGGCATTGGGGAAGACCCAAGGGGTGTTCCAAAGAGGCAATGACGGACAGAATCCCCAGTGTGTGCACAGGTGTATACATGAACATGTACATGAATATATACATGTGTGTGAAGTTGCAAAATAGTTGTCATTTTTAGGTGGAAGGATTATAAATCTAAGGGGATCCTTTACATGATCCATGTTATACAAAAACCTTTGATCATATACTTCTTTTAAGCAACACGTACTGCCCAGCTCAGCAAGATTAATGTTCACATCTGCTGCTAAAATTAATATCAATAGCATTTAAAGGGTCACTTCCTGGAAGCTTTAAGATCTAAGAGTTAAAGAAAATACATATCTAGCAAGAGACATGGTAACTTAGATTTATAGCTCGATCTTGAATGATGGAAAGAGATTTTGTAACATTCCAGATTTATGATTCTCCTTCCTGGGGACCCTGAATGTAACAATGAGGCTGGACTTCAAGAAACAGGTTCACTTCTGGTCTTCTTACCAACAAGATGGTGTCCTTGAGCTGCAGGAATCTTGTAACAATCCAACATCAGCCAGAGAAGCTTTCAAGTATTCTATGTGCTCCCTCAATTGTCTTGTAGCTAAAGGTTTTAAATCCAAGATGAGGTATGTACTTCCTCATGTCCACCACTGCATAGGAACACCGAGCAAAAATTCTAGGTTTTATTACAAAGCTTTCTTGAGATTATGATATCCTTTTTATCCACATTCAAACTTTAAAAGTACCTTTTCTGTTTCCAGATTTGAAGCCTACTAAACCTTTGCACTATAGCATATTGGAAATTTCAAAACATACCAAACAGAATAGCCATTCTTAGCTACAGAAAGAAATTCAGAGGTAAATGCTTTAAAACCTTACAACCTTACACCTGCATAACATGTAAAACAGATCCCTTGTCCTGCAATCAATAAAATCTGCTAGAATAGGATTTCACTACAGAAACTTAAGTACAACTGTTATTCCCTTGACAGCTTAAACTGATAATGACTGAAATACTTATAATGAATTATTTGAATTATTTCCTCTATTTAGAAGTCAAGACAAAAATCAACCTATATGTTATTGCACTGTTAGAGTTTTGCACCTCTCATTTATCTTATTTATAAAAGTATACAGAACTGGAGCACCTGATGAAGCAGCAGAGAATGAGAAAGCTAAGTTTGTCAGTCTAGACCAAAATTAAAGCTAAAAGGGGATGTTATTGCAGAATTCAACTACCTGATGGCTTATTAAAGAGAAGACAGAGTCAAACGCTTCTCAGAAGTGGAAAATGAAAAGATGAGGAACAACAGGCACCAACGGCATGAAGAAAAATTATGAGTCTATATAAGGAACCAAAATATCACAAGGACAGTCATCCAGTGGAATGAGCTGCCCAGAGCAGCTGTGGAGCATCCATCCTCAGAGTCAAAACTCAATTAGAAAAGGCTGTGAGCAATTAACAATGAAGTCAGCCCTGCTCTAAGCAAGGGATACCGGCAGATGACGTGCTGAGACCTTTGCCAGCCTAGGGTATTCTGTAACTTCATTGCATAAATATGGACCAGAAGAGTTTCACCAAGTGCTTGGGGAAGGAGGTGAGAAGTTGCATTCTGAAACATAGGTTTTTTTATAGAACTAGTTTGTTTTTTTATTATTATTATTATTATTTCAGCAGCTTCAAAAATTGAAAGTTTACTTTACAGTTATTTTCCCTTGTATGGTTACTTTCCCTTTCTTAGTTTCCAGGAGTAACTATAAAAGCCTCAGATATTTTCTTCTTCAAAGGATTGCTAGGAATAGATTTCAGATTATTAGTGGTTCTCTTTCTTACTTAGGGCCTCTGACTGACCATAAGAAAAATGTATTGAGGCATTAGAAGTATTTGTTTGAAATAACTGATACTGAAATTCAAACAGTTCTTCAAGCAGAATTTCTAACAAGAAGGATTTGTGACAGGGAGTCTACAAGATTTACTTTGAAGAAAAAAATGTGTGTTTAAGAGACCCATGAACCTTCAAAAGAACACCTCCTTCAAAAGGCCCCACCTCACAGCTATAAGGGATTTTTTCAGAAGTAAATGTATTTACATAAAGTGGAAAGACTTGCAAACTGTACAAGGCCAATTACTGGAAACAGTGGTGTAGTATTGAAAAAAATGGTCCTGATTTTCCTTGTTTTTTCAAAGAAATCCGTTATTTCTTTCATCTACACTAAAACTATAGGCCAAATCCTGTAGTCCTTACTAAAAAAAAAAAAAAAAAAAGAATTTTTACA
>Ga0181612_132952_pt1 | contig 11470 bp, 6 predicted proteins | sample HoacroProtozoa21_FD_119630 | JGI IMG/M metagenome (GOLD analysis project Ga0181612, IMG submission 119630) | Hoatzin crop microbial communities from Cojedes, Venezuel. Combined Assembly of Gp0051906, Gp0051904, Gp0051908
CTTCCCTTCCCTTCCCTTCCCTTCCCTTCCCTTCTCTCTCTTCTCTGTCCCACAGAGAAGTAGAATTGTTTTAATGTTATTTAGGGTGTGTGCTTCACGTGCAGTGAAGGTGTGGCTAGAGGAGAGGTTTTAGAGCTGTGGATGTGACAGCAAAGTTGAGCAAGACACTGTGAGGCCACCCACACAGGCTAGTTTCTGGGCTGGTGACCTTCGCCTCTGCTCTAGAGCCAGGTTTTGCCAGCTGCTAAAGCAATGAACTCCACCTTCAGGCAGGCTGGGGTCCACCTCGGCAAAGTCCCCACCAAAACGAGCAGAGGGCCCTGAACATCTGCCCATAAAGGCATGACTTAATAAAGCTGTGAGGCAGATGGGGAGTGAGATGCATTGCATCTGCTATGCCGAACCAGAACAGCCCCCCATTCCCTGCTGGTACCAGCCAGTGCTGATGGCAGGCTGATGGGCATTTCACCTCCAAAAGCTGCTGCATGGGAGAAGGCAAGATGGAGGGGTAAAATAAGTGTTTCCAATTTGGACTTTTTAGGACTCTGGCCTCTAAACACCTAGAAGCTGGGCAAACGTGTGTGGCTGAGCAAGGGACCGTGTCTGTCTACAGCAGGGAAAGGTTTGCGTGTCCAGCCACTTCTGTGGCAGCAAGGTCCTAGGTCATCCACATCACGCCAGATGCCTCAGCCATTCCCCACCCAGAGCATTTTCTGCAGAAGTGTTGAAGTTTACACTGACAACCCGGTGTGCAAAGAATTGCTCTACTTTCCAGATGTTCTGAATACCCTGCGAATTGGTAAAAGAAAATGATCCTCTTTATCCTACTCAAAAGTAGTTACAGGTACACTTAAGTAGAGCACAAAACTGTAATTCATTCCAAATGCTTTGCACTTATAAACATTGGTTGTTACTAACTCTTTGGTTTCAGAAGCAACAGCAGAACCCATGTTTTGCTGTCACAGGTGCTCTACAAACATACATTCAGAGACTATCTGGCTGGAATACTGTAGCTTGATAATGGCCTTCCTTGCGTCTGTGAAGATCAAAACTCCATGAAATAAGATCAAGTTTCATTGCTCTCCACAGTCAGTGCCATGATTTAGCACTTTTTCAGACTGGTTTATTTTACACAGCAGGGACAGTGCAAAATGCCACGTTTTCAGTTACTGTGCCTTGCAGTCTTGGAGTCAATGCCTTTTACTCATTCACTCCACATAACTATATGCTTGCCATTTTTCCTTCCATTGGACAGAGCTCTTGGCTTTCAGACAATTCCTGCAGGCCCTGCAGCAGTTGTGTCACCATCAGATGTGTCATTCATACTGGAAGCAGTCAGGTTTGAAAACCCAAGGACTGCCTGACTCGCGTCCTAGGTGAAGCAGACAGTGAGTGAGCAGACAGTGAAGGGGGTGCAGACAGATGATGTCTTTTAGCCTTAAGAAAGGCTTAATGTGGTTAAAATCAAGACTTAGATGCGGCTTTTGATGATGCCAGTAATAACTACTTGTCTGAGACTCCTTGGAAAGAAGTGGTCATCTCCTTTTGTGATATAGCAGGTTTGCAGAATAGATATCCTCCTTTTCCTAGATGTTTCAGTGTGGAGTCCGATAAGGAATGAGCTGGCATTTTATTTTGGAGAAAAAATTAAGATGAATTAGATTATTAATTGCTTGGTACAGGATCCATCTTTTGGTTCTGAGTTTGCAGAGCACTTTGCACAAGAGGATACCAATGCATGACAATGCTACCAAAACGTGGAATATGCATATGATAAAGGGATAAGTGATAGCCAGCACACTTATCTTTTTGGCAAGAATCGGTTGTGTCATACCAATATAATTTTCTTCTATGTGTGTGTAGCAGATCAGTAGGTACCGTATCTCTCGACTTTTAAAAAGCTTTTAATGGTGTTACACATTATACTCTTGTAAGGGAACTAGGGAAGATTGTTCCTGACGTTGTAGGAACATCTAGAACATTGTAGGATGGCTACAAAACCGAGACGGACAGAGAAGGTGTCAGCTGGTCATTGCCAAAAGGGAAAGTGGGACTCTCTAGGGGTCTGGTACTATTTATATTGCTAGCAAAGACATCAACGATGGGATAGGGAACACTTTTTAATCTTACAAGCAGGTAGTGATAGCTGGCAGGCTGAAGGAGAGGCTGAGAAGTCCAAATGATAGTGGCAAATCAGCGGGGACAGCTAGAAGATGATGCATTCAGGGATGTACATGGTGCTGACTGCTCTCTGGAGAAGGGTTTGCGGGTGACGGGGACCACGAGCTGGATACAAGTTGACAGTGATGTGGTGTTATGCAGCAGATGGAAAGAAACATTTGGCCAAAGACTCCTGTGCCCAGTCTTAAGCACTGCAGATCAAAAAACACGTGGTCCATGGGAGAAAGTCCATGGGGAACAGTGGGAATGACCAGAGCGGTAGAAAAAAACAGAGGTGAAGAAAGGTGGAACGGACTGAGTTTCTGAAGGACAGACTGACCAGGGAAGCAAGGCAGCAATTGTCAAGTGTGTGAAAGGCTACCACCAAAAATGAGGGAATCACCTGCTCTCTCTCTCTGTGATGGGTAAGACAAGGAATAGGAGGCTGAAACTGCAGCAAAGAAATTAAAATCAGATGCTGGAAAATGTTTTTGTGAATGGTAGAGATTATGAAGCATTGCAATAGGTTTCTCGGGGAGGTTCTGGAGTTTCCACCCTGGAGAGATTTCCATGTGTCAGACATTGATCATGCCCAAAGGCAGAGAAAGTGGTGGAGTACCCACCTTCTGGAGATGCCACTGACCTTCTGCTGCTGTGAATGACAAGAAACTAGCTTTGCAATCAAGGCAGTGGCAAAAAAATTAGCATCAGATTTAGATCTCAGGAGTGGCAGATTTCTTTTGTGAACTTTCCCAGACAGCCAGTAGTGTCTCAGAAGCCACCTGAAACTAGGAGTCTGCCTCTAAGAAGTCTTGTTTCTGCCTTCTAGGACTTCTTGGCTTTTCAGAGAAATAGTGTCTGTTGTCACAGTCGCTAGCACACGGAGGACCCGTTCTCGGAACAGGGTGTAGGGTGTCACTTGAAATCAGATCTGTAGTAGTAAACTTTGTATTGATGAAAATACGTAGCCAGACATCTGTGATGTTACCTTTTCTGTCTAGCATACACTGAACTAGAAGGATATAATATTTACTTCATCTAAAGCTTTGCCTACAGAGCATAGTTACAAGAGTCAGCGGGACTCAGACCTACCACATAGGGTGGACACTTCTGGCTTGCAGAAGTCCATTAACTCGCACCAGGCTTTGCTTCCACACCACGTAAGGCGTGGAGAATGGCTTGCAACCCTGCTGCCCTTGGAGGAAGGTGACCTGCCGTTCCTTCTGTCATTGCCTCTCCTTCTTCCATGGCCCTGCGGTCTGCAGTTGGCCCTGCTTGCTTAGCGAGAGATGGCTGGAGATGAGCACTTCAGGAGGGCTCTCCTCCTACTTCCACCTGTTTTTCATTCCTTGACTCACTGGCTTTAAGCCGTAAGCAGTGACGTGACAGCTGAGTCATGGACACACCACCTGGATGCTGTCAGCATCAATCTCTCTTATAAGGATCATAGAAGAACAAAATAGAGAAGACTGTTAGGGCTTCTCATCCGTCTTCCTGCCAGTGGGGCACCGAGCCCTGCAGTGCGGTCTCTGGCTTTGCCCAACCTCGCTCTCAAAATCCCCAGCAACGGGCTTCCACTGCGCTCCCCCAGGAACTGTTCCACGATTTAATAGACATCATCACCAAGGAAAGCGTTGCTTTTCTCTGATTATTATTTTGCCTAACTTTTACTTCTGTGAGCACATAACTTCTTACTAATATCCACGCTAGAGGGTTTTTTCCTTTCTTGCAAAAAAAAAAAAATCAGTAAAGTTGCAAAATTGGAGGGTAAATGTTTTATTTGTATTTCATTTAACAGTCTTAAGAGTCTCCCTGCTGCACGCATTGTTGTACGGAGTGGATAAAAAAACCCAGAGATGCAGTCCTGTGCCCTGGAGAGCTTACACTCTTCATTTAAGCGAGATACAGTGACTGAGAATGACAAGTAGAGAGAAGGCAGGACAAGAGTCATATGAGAAAGGTCAGCATGTTTCTAAATAAAGCCCATTGTCATGCTTTTAATTTGGGTTTGTATTTTGGGACAATTTCACCATGTCTTAATCAAACTTTTTTTTGAATCCCACAAAGCCATGTTGCCTACTTTGGCTTGGTGCTTATTTAAAGCTTCGTTTTTACAGAAATCTGTGGTTTTCTCTCACGGTTACACTTTCTCTCAGCTTAACTGGTCTTTCTCAAAAACAGTTGTCACCGTTAGTCTGGTTATTAATTCCCTGAGGATCCCAGAGGTATGTGACCTTGTCTGGCTGATCCATGCCGCGGCGCTGGGACTGGTTCTCCTTGGCCTTTGTCTCCAGCTCTCTGCCACCTCTCTAGCAACACCCCAAGTTACTCTTACTCCAGAAGTGGGAGCTGAACCTCTTCCTCTGGGGCTATTTGTCTGAACGTAACAAAGCAACTTGTCTCTGCACAAACCTTACAGCTGCCTCTGCTCGGCAGAAGAACTCCTCTCCACTGGGCACCAGTAAACCACACCAAAGCATCACGGAGCCGGACCATCTGCCCCACCTTGTCCTTATGCCTTGCTCCGGCTTTTACACCCTGCTCGCCGTGTGTTTCCAACACCCAACGGAGACGTAAAGCCAGTTCCTGACATCTTTAGCTCTGGGTCTCCAGTCCTCACGCATTTCCCTTCCTGCTACATGATTAACCGAGGAACACATTTAATTCTGGGGGACATAGGGTAAAAGTTTATCATGGTAACGGAATGTTATTCCAACAGATGTCCATTCAAGGCCATCTGTCACACCTATGGGTTTGGCTATTATTTCTTACTAATTTTATTCTTGTTTTTGCCTTCTGGGAACAAATTTGCTCTGGTACCTGACTGCAGGTTTAGCAAACTCCCAGAGGGAAGCCCAAGTGCACTTCAAAAGCATTTTTAATGTGTGTCTTTCATCCCGGTGAAACCAGCTGCCTATGCACATCAATTCCCTGCAGCAGTTTTTCTCTTCACAGAATAGAAATAATCAGCCTCATGGTTGGGTGTGGAAATTTAGCTAAATTAAGACAAGGGACCCGCATAAATGGACTGATTTTAGCGCTCTGACCTTCCAGCCTCCCCCTTCCCTCTTCTGAAGTCATGAAGCCTTCATAGCAGAGTCCTGCCAGGCATTTGGGAGGGTTCGGAAGGGAGACGGGTGTCTTTCAGCCGGAGAGCCTGCCAAGGGTTTGGTTTTGTACACACACACATTGCTGAGCAGCATGGCCAAGTGCACACGAGTTATATTCAGAAGGCAAGGGGAGGATCTCTTTCTGCTACTAGACCTCCAGATTCAGGTTACTCTCACGTTTACCATAAATGTGCTTAATTATTATTTCATTATTTGTATTTTGTACAGAAGGCCCTAGCTCAATTAAAAAAGCAGATGCTTGGTTGTATAGATAATGCAGAGTTGTTCTAGCAGTCACTCTGGAAAAGCATTAGTTATCTTAGGAGACAAATTGAACAAGACAAATCTAGGGCCAACCTGTTTCCCCTCGAGCAATTTGTAAACACATACTGAGAAGCATAGAATTAGGAAAGGAGAGCTGAATTTGTTCTCGCTGTGACCCAAATTCCAGCGTTCCGCTGGTTGAGGGCAAGCCAACTTAGCCTCTCGCTTCATTTTAATTTACTGTTTTTAAGCAAGACGTCATTCAAACCTGGTAGTTTGATAGGTGGTGTTGCTGAGTTCCTGCCTTATGTTAAACACAGTTTTGTTTCTCTCTAAACCTACTTTAGCTCCAGCTGAAGACCTGCTCTGGGAACGGGGAGCTCCCAAAAAGCCCAGAGATCCTGCAACGTTTCCTCCATCGCCCTGGCAGCCAGGGCCCGATATCAGCTTCTGCTCCCATACAGTTCCTAACAGTTTCTTGGGGACAGGAGCAGCCACGTGCGTTTAGACCAGGCATCTTCAGCACCAGCTTCAGTCGTTATGTGAGGTTTCTCTGTTCCCACGGAATTTGTGCAGGCTTTGATGAGTAACTTCAGGGTGTGACCCAGCTCTGAGAGAAGGCAAGGGCAAAAGTCCCACTGGGTCAAAAGTGGGAAGCAAGGTTCAGTTGCTCTGATTGATCTTTTCCAGAAAATATAGGTTGGGCTCTCTAACCTGAGTTAGGTGAACAGCACCTGTCTGGGGGATGCAAAGGCGTTTGGCTTCCACTGATTCTCTCCACACCTTTTGGCATTTCTCCAAGCAGTGCCCTGAAGGCAGATCTGGGGTTTGTGAACTGGTCTCTTGCAAACAACTAAGCGTATTTGCCCAAACACCCCCTTGCAAAGAGACAGCAAGCAGATTTTATCTTCCACGTACAGCAAGAGGATACGAGAAAGTGCAAATAGCAGCAGTTCACAGTGATCGATTCATACAATAAAGCCTATCCAACTGCAATGTCTGTCTGGATTGTACGCAGACTTCTCCCTCTGCGGGATCTGTAATAGGTACTGTGTCAGTACGGGGGGCCTGATTCTGGCCATATGGACCAAATTTTATGTACTGCTACAGCAGCACAGGCTTCTGTGGGCTATTGCAACTCTGCCTTACAGCCAGTAAGACAAGAGCCAGCTCCTGTCCTTGTTCTATGTAATAAAATGCTTTTTCTGCTGTGCAGGACCCCATGCATCCACTGGGTCCATCAAGTGGGAGTAAATTCAGCATTGTGCTGTTAAGACAAGTACTGTCGGAAATCCCAGCTTAGGTTAAAAAGAAGTGCATGGTATTTGTGGGGAATGCTGGCAGTTAATACAACAAGCCTGACCCTTTCTAAACTTCTCCCTCCTTTAAGTAAAAATAAGCAGTATCATCATCTTCTAGATTTTGTGAATGGAAATATTATTATATGCATTCTGAACATTAACAGATTCAAATTTGCTTTCACCAAGCGATGTGATCATTTAGCGTAAGGGCTATATATGTGTTCTACTAGCTGTTGCATACACAGAGTTCCAGATAGTTAATTCTGGCAATGAGAAATATCTGTGAGCCTTCTGATGTGAGAAAGGTAAAGAATGAAGCACTTCAGAGGATCAGCGGGTAATGTTATCCATAACTTCCATCAATCATGCCAAAAGATAGCAAAACAAAGCTACTCAGTGGGATGGGTGAGGGTACTGACCCAAGGTCTGTGCCTTTACTCACAGTAATCTTGATTTCAGCTTCTTAAAAATATTTTACTATGGCTCAGAAAGTCCTTAAGCCATGGATTGCTGGAGGATGAGAGAAAATACCAGGAAAGTGTCACCATAGACTTACTTTGATCTTGACATTTTTGCTAAATAAGAGGTCTGAGCTGGTACGGCTCTTCTTACATTTTCAAATTAAGGGCCAAATCCAAAAAGGAACCGAAAGAAGGGATTAAAGCGTAATTTAAGCACCTAAATTTGAAATAAAAATGTTCCCTCAGCTCCTGTCCAAGCCTAGAAGCACCTAACTGGGGAGATACTGACCTTCAATCTCCAAGAACCCCAAAGGTACAATGGTCAGTGCCCCAAAACCCACCACCGCAGTGGGTCTGAGTCCTGCTGGGTCCTGCCAGGGTTACAGATCTGGACAGGGGATGGCCTGGCTCTTGCTGGCTGCGGAGAAAACCACATGCTTCGGTTCATGAGCTAAGTTTGTGCTGAGGATGTGTAGCTGAGAAGGGGGCAAAAAAACCGCAAACCTTCTGAGAGGAAAGGAAGTGAGAGAGTACAGAGGAGTCTTTAGCTCAGCAGCTGGGATGGTCCTTCAGGACTGGGGATTGTGCGTGCCAGAGCTGCCCGCTCTCTTTCTGGTTGCACTTGTACCTCACCTTCCTGGCTGGAATTCACAAACAGCTCTTGGTGGAAGACTCAAACTCCAGATCAGGTAGGTACCCTCACCACTAAACTAAAAATTATACTCACCTTTGGTCTTCCTCTCCATCTAGCTCAATGAATCTTTAATTCTTCTTATGCAAAGAGGAGCAAATTCAACATAAGGGCACGCAGTGCTCTCCTTCCCGCTCCCCCCATCTCCCCTGGGTAGCTTGCACCCGGGAGGACTGCAGCAGCCTCTCAGGGAGCACAGGTTGGGATTTCTTGGGCAGCAAATCGAGCTAAACCCAGACCTGCTCCTTGCCACCCTGCTGACAACCTCCCTGTGACAGGAGTACCTCCAGCTGCAGCCTGGAGGAGTGTCCTGTGTTTGCCTCCTGGACAGACAAACAGGCTGTGGTCATACCAGGTAAGGTGGCTCAGCCTTGGGGACAGGCGTGGTTTGAAAGCTCACCCTAAGCTCCTTCAGTCACCGGCTTGCTTTCCTTGTGTCTCTTGGGAAGCAGCCCTAGCCACCCCATGGAATCATTCTTCCTTCCTCTGACCCTGAGAATATTTCACTATATTTACAGCAGAATAAATCCTAGAGAACAAGCTGAAGAAGATCTGACTCACAATACCCTGCAGCTGGATGGCTAGGAATATTCTCCTGGAAGACTGGAAATGCAGTTTTAAAACCCTGCTCCAAGTCTGGTGAATGGTGAAAGACATCCCAGGTTGGTGTCCTCCCCACTTCCTGGTATGTACTGACAAGTGCGTGCAATAGTTGTGAGAGACCCAATCCAGCAGCCACTCTGGAAAGGACTGCGGGAGATGGATCTGATGGATCTGGCAGATCTGATGGAGCAGAAACATCTTTTCAGGGTTCCCAGCAACCTGAGCTTGGTGGCTGTGCTTTGAAGAAGAAGTTAAAGAAGAGGTAACTGATGGAAATTCACGTGTTTTGGAGCTTCAGTGCAAAGTGTCTGGATTGTGGACTGTCTAAATTTGGGAATTGTGCCTGGGCTGTCAAATGCTTCCCCGAGCGGTCAGGTTCCCGAGTCCTTACACCACATCTGAAAATGGAGTTTCGAGTTACAGCCACGCAAGCTTTTAGTTGCTTAACTATTGCTTTGGCCAACAACAGCAATCACCAAAGCTCCTGCTCAGCTGTCATCTACTGCTGAGGTCCAGCCACCCTTTGTGTTTCACCAGGGATGCTCTGTGGGTGCCTTTATCTCTCTGCCTGGGCACACCCAGAGTCTCGCCAGCCCCGAGCAGCCTGCGATGGAGCACCCACCTGACTCATTTTTTGGAAGAAGTGAAGCGCCTAGTTCTTCTCATCTCAAATTGAGAAAGGCACCTCCTTGCAGGGCAGGCGGGTCTTCAGACGCTGCCCCTGCTCCTTGTACCGCTGTGGTGCATCCCATCGCGTGCAGAAAGCAGGCACCCAGCTGCACAGCAGCAGCCTGTATCAAAATTGTAAGCTGAGTGTTGCCATGTACCTTTTTGTGACTGTGTTCCCAAATACTCGCTAGCGCAGGATCAGTGGGTGGTACCGGCTGCCTCATCGATCACAGTGCTGCTTCTCGAGGCACAAGATGCGTTGCAGCAGTCAGCCCACAACGCCAGGTCTCCAGGAACGTAGATCCTGCTGAAGATGACGTGTTATACATTAAAGTCACGCCGTGTTTACCTTAAAGCAGTCTGATGGAGGGATTAGCTAGGTGACCAGTCCATCACAGAGGAGTAATTATATTATTCCCAAACAAAATTGCTGGAAGTTGACACTGTAACCTAACTGCTGATATCTCTGTAATCTTCTCTGCCTGCTTGTTCAAGTACTCAAGTGTCCTTGTTAAAAGCTGTGCCAATTTTGTCCTGCTGCAAGTTGGAATAAGTTTATTTTTCTTCATTTGTCCTTGTTGATTCGTGGGAATAACAGATCCCGTCACATAAAATTATTCTAGCTTTGCAGAAAGGGCTGATGAGCCTCTGTTTGGAATGGAGTTCCCAGCACCGGTCACCTTATTATAAGAGTTAATGCAAATAGGGAAGATGTAACAGAGCCCAAACGATACAAGAACTTAATTATTCAGAAAAAGGGTTAGAAAAGCTACAGTGTGGCTGCTGCCTTTGGAAAACAGGAGATTAAAAAGCCACGTTAGGGGGGTTTGCAGAGCTCTGGGGGAATAGCAAGGATTCGCCTACACGGGGAGAGCCGAGCTAGTGACAAATACCGGAACAAAAGGGAAATTAACAGAAGCTTAAGTAGGGATGTTCAGCAAAGCGGTGCCATTTATTTGCGAATTTATTTGTATTTAGCACAGTTAACATGTGGAAAGTTATCCTAGGGCTGTAACTGAAAGAACTATTAGAAATGATTTTACAAGGCTTTAGACAAGTGTGGGGGCTTATAATAACACCGTGGGATGCAGCTGGTAATTCAGAGGAGAGGACGAGGACTGGCATCTTCGTCACAAGCTCATCTCTTGAAACACGCAGCTGCACTGGGCCAGGTAATGGACACGGTCACTCTAATGCGGCTTCTCCACACAGCTCTCAGGGAAAGGTTTTCATTTGCAAGACTAATTTTCCTGCCAGCTTCAAATACGTAGAAGTGGGGAACAAAACCCCCAGTCAGAGGGACTTGCAGGGGCAGGGCCGGATCCTGCTCTCGGCGGCAGCAGCGCCAAGCCCCAGCCACTCCGGCGAAAACAGCTGGGTGCGGGCAGGGATGTCACGGGGATGAGATCTGGTCCCGAAGCGTCTGCGTTCCAGGTGGGAAAGCCTTGACGTCCCCTCTCTAAACTTCAAGGCAAGCTCACAAAAGAGCCCCGAGTCCTTTTCGGACATTTCTGGAAGCGGCCCGCCTGTCGCCATTTGCGTGCGATGCCTGCGGGCCGTCAGCTCCCGCAAGCGTTGGGTCGGGCTGGGCGGCTCCGCCCGGGGTGGGACAAACCCGGCTGCCTCCCGCTCCGGTGCACCCGCTGGAAACGCGCCTTTCCTACGCCCCAGGGAGGCGGGGGACCCCGACATGTTGCCCTGAGGAAATGCCGCTGTTCTGGGCTTTCATTCCGGGGCGGGTGCGTAACCCCGCGCTGTGAGGTGCGGTGTGGGACCGCAGCTCTCTCTCCGGAGGGGAGATCCCGGTGAGCAGTCACCGACGCGACAGCTCCCCCTCGCACCGCCACCGCTCACTCCGAAAAGCAAAGACAACCCATCACTGTTTCTCGATTTGGGGGGGGGGGGGAACCCCCTTGATTCGGCCCCATCACGGCGCAGGGAACCCCACAAAATGCCGCGCTGTACCCCAGCCGAAACCCTGCCGAAGGTGTTTCTCCCCAGGGATCCCCTTTCCACCCGGCAAGCCCTGCCTGCCTCCGGGAAACCGGGACGGGGCCGAGGAGCACGATCCACCCGCCGTGCTGTCCCGCTCGCCTTTGGGCTCGCCCCCCCGCCCCGTGCCCCCGGGGCCAGCCGCCGGGGGTCCGCAGAGCCCGGGGGGGTGCGGGACCACCCCGCTGCCTCTGCCCTCCCCTCCGCCCGCCCCGCTCC
>Ga0181612_143155_pt1 | contig 11468 bp, 6 predicted proteins | sample HoacroProtozoa21_FD_119630 | JGI IMG/M metagenome (GOLD analysis project Ga0181612, IMG submission 119630) | Hoatzin crop microbial communities from Cojedes, Venezuel. Combined Assembly of Gp0051906, Gp0051904, Gp0051908
CCTTTTCATAGTAAATAGCTGGACTAATAGCTTATTAAGAAACATTTCAGAAACTCTTTCTCCAAAGCTGCTAGCCAGACAATACCGAATGAATTATGCTAAATGTTATGAGTTTTCTCATTAGCCTACGATGAAGTTTATTTAGCTTATGATGAAGGGAAGTATCCTTATGTCGTGACATCTGTAGCCAACATACAAACCACCAAAACCAGAAAACTGAAAAGAAAAACATAAGGGAAATTCCCTGTGCTGAACACAGATGTAATTAGATATTTTCCAAAAAGATGTTTTCCACTTCTCACCTTTCAAAGGGAACAGAGGGAATTTTGTGGCTGAATAGTTGTCCGGTTTCCCAAATCAGTACGAGCCATCACATCACTTCCTGAGCACTAAGCCAGCCCACGCTGCCAGGCGCTGCCCACACCGAGGGGAAGGTATTTTCTGTCTCCATGAGAGATCTCGCCCACGCACGCTCTCGCCCTCCTCGTCCTCACCCCAGTGCCAGCAGCATCCTCGGCCTGGTGGGATGGGGAGAGCGCGCACCCCGGGGCAGGGCAGGGCAGGGCAGGGCAGGGCAGGGCAGGGCAGGGCAGGGCGTGCTGTGGCTGCGGGGCCCAGAGGCGCCGGCGCGCTCCTGACAAGAGCTGCTCTTGGTGTGACTGCTTGGGAACGAGACTGATACACAAACCACGCGTTCTACTGAATCCACACATATGTCTTCAAAAAGACTATACAAATAATTTCTATATTTTTATTAAAGAATTTCGATTGAAACAGGAGGATTTTTCATAGATAACTTCAGAATAGCAGATTCTAGTACAGTTGCTTCCTCTCTTTCTAGTAACACTACGAGTCTGCTGCTTTTACATTCGCAAGCAGTGCCAAATACCGCTATTTGCATCTTTTGTGGTGCATAACATTTCTGTGGACACATTCAGAAAGAAAGAAACAATACCTACATTAACATTGCTTCTCCAGCTGCTGTGCCCTCAGCAGGGAAAAAAAACATATTGGGCATTGCATCTTCAAAAAGGGCAACGAATATTATGAAACTCTTCTTTTTCCAGGTCCCTAGACGTTGGCTGTGCCTTCAATAACAGCACCTTCATGAACTCAAGCAGAACTTGCCAGTGATGGTCCCATTCTGCTGTGCTCTCTTCAGAGGCTGGGGAATGGACAAGGAACCTAAAAGAGAACCTTAAAATAAAGATGTCCATATGTTGTCTCTTCTCCCTCTACATGACTGTCCCTCTGCTACTTGTCTGTACAAAGGCATAAAGAGATCTGTTGCCACTCTCCTCTGGATTCCCAAATCCTTCTTTCTCTTTCTTAAGCAAAGGGGAGGCTGCCTTGAAGAGGCCAGGATGTTTGCCTGATGCTCTCTGGCATGGCCTTCAGACAGCTACATGCCGAGGTGCACTGTCTGCACATGGCTGTATTAAAAACAGCAAAAGGAGCAAACGTGAGAGGGAGCACATAATCTGTGTCACGCAGGCTGGTGAGGAGAAGACATGGGTTTTGTCAAAGCCTTTGGGTGCAGTAGACAGAGCAAATGATACAGCAGTGCAACCTCTTGAGAATATCTGCACTATCAGGTTAACAAAAGAGAGAGGGAGAGGCTTGCTTTCCCTTTATAGATCAATAAAGAACAAAGTTGAAAGCTTTTGAGGCTTTCTTAGACACTAGCTCCTCAACAGTGATTCCCTGGGCTTATCCACACAACACTTCAGCAAATCAAGGCAGCAGGACAAAAATCCCATCTTTATGGGAAGGCCTAATGGGATACAGTGCAAGAGAGCTCCATTTTGCAGGGAACAGCATCGTTTATATACATATATATATATATATATGGCCACTCACTAACAGAGAGTTACATGTTATATAGTCAAGAAATAAATGTGTTCATTTAAAGTCTGCATTAGCAGACTTTATATAGCAATTAAATCAGAGAAAGAGAGAAGACATGCTCCAGATGGCAGGAAGGTAGGATGGCACTCTTACCAGCCATGGCCAGATTGCATGAAGGGTTGTCTTAATGTAGAAGGGGAAACAAGATGAGGAAACAGAAGCAATAAAGGGCTCACAGACAGTCTGGAACTGGAACTAACCTAAAGTCACTTCTGCCAGACCTTGCATTTCCTACCCCAGTTCCAAAATGCGGGAAGGGAAAAGACAGAAAGAACAATTGCTACTGCTGCAGACAGATATTGCACTTCCCTCTGCATAGGCCCCAAGATAAAACCTGTGCTCCTATAACCATCTGTTAAGCTACATGACCAAAAAAATCAAGTGCAGAGGAAACATGCTCCATGGTGCTACTGCTGAAGTTGCCACCACTCTTCCTACCCTGTGGAATTGTTTCTGACCCTTCTCTCTCCCTCCCCTGCAATGTTCTACATGTGCTATCGTGTATCTTTACAAAGTAGAGGGCAGGTGTTAATGTCTGTACATGTGCTTTGCAGTTTCAAACTCCATACCCCTAGGTCTTTAAGAAAGCTAAATGTAAAGCTCTGCTGCAACATTAAGTTATTCAATTTGTAGACAGATTTCTTTGCTTTGGGCCAGAAAAAATTAAAATTAGTATATTAAATATTTACATTTGAAATTAATAACAGCAGCTCTATTAAAATAATGGAGTATAAAATGAAAAAAGGTTTAAGAGGAGGAAGAAACTGCTTTGGGATTCAGGGACTAAATAAATGTTCTATGAACAGACACAACAGGTTCCCACTGGTTTCACAAACCAGGTTCTAGATGAGAAATCCAACAATTGAGCACAAGAATTTTTACAAGGGCTAGTTCTTTAACATACGGTAAGTGTGAAAACACAGGAGACAAACTATGAACCTAATGTCCAAACACTGGGTATTACTTTGTTACCTGTAAAGGGCCAGGTGATAAGTATTAATAATTGGGGGGCATAAGCATATAATTAAAGATTTAAAGGTAAAGTTTCATGTGCAATTGAAAAAATCACACACACAGTACAAAGCAGGTATGGTTGCATACGCTTGTGAATTCCACACAGCCCTCTCTGCGGACATTTGAAAAAGAAGTATATTCAACTTAGAAATATCTTACGCATTTTCCCCCCATTCTGGAAATGGGAACATTCAAAAGTATTAGACTGCTTTACAAGTAAACTTTTACAAATTAGCTTTTCTATACAAGCTATTAGATGATGTAGGTTATCCACAATGATGCCCACAATGAAAGCCAACACACAAAAAAACTTAGTAGTCAATTCCTGGTTGTGCATGTTCTGCAAATTGTGCAGATATGCAAGTATAATAACTATCATTTATCATTCTTCAGATCTGTACACTGGACAAAAATGGATGGAAACCAAACTGCCTACCGAGCAAGGAGACTTTCACAGACCTTGGGCTAATTGGAACTGTTTAAAATTCCTGTCGTGTTTAATTTTTTTGAGGCAGAAGAAACACAGATGAAAATCCAGCTGACACTATGCCTGCTAGTAGAAACAGTGCATAAAGGAAGGATGGCATTCAGGTCACACATAGAAGCAAAACTCTGCAGCGCTTTCCTTCTGTAATGCAAAATTATATCCTCTGTCAAATACCCCTCCCCCAAAAGAAAAAAGAACATGGCACCCTAGAGCTGAACATAAAAAATGAGTGACAGGTTCTAAAGTTTTTAAAACAGTATGTTTCAGATATACCATATAACCAATATAGAAGAGAGTCCTAAATTGTCATTTAATAGACTTACCATCACTATATCTAAAAAAATAATGTACAGGAATTCAGGCACGTGCCTGAAAGTGAGACTTCTGCGCAAAGAAGTCAGTAGTCTGGGAGCTGGCACACCGATGCTGAGAGCCTGCAAGCCAGAAAGCCTCAGGGTCAAGAGGCAGAGATCACCCCTTTCCTACTGATGTATCGTAATATCTTTATGTAGTTCAGCGGGTTTCTTATCAAGCCTTCATAATGCTGCTAAACTGCACAAAAAATTTCATTCATGCACTTTACAAGTAATGTAGCAGAGACCATCAAAGTCCCTGCAGGCAAAACTGTAAATAGAATCCAGCTTTTTAATATACCAGAGACATAACTCATCCACTTTATCAAACTGCTTTTTGACAGAGGTACCAAAAATGTGTTAGGGCATGCTGTATAGTCATTACTTTATTTTTTTGTTGGGTTTTTTTTTCTAAATTTCAACCTAGGAATCCTCAAGTTTAATCGCTCTTATCTGCCTTACATGCAATAATTATGCAAACCACTTGCAAAGTGTGTTATGATCCCTCCTAAATGCTGATCTACACAGAAGTTAACTTCCATTTATCTACTATCCCTTTAACTCATGGGGAAAATCTCTGGTTCAAATTCTGCTGCTATGACTTAAAAAAAGGAAGAATAACCATAATGGTATGTTCATAACAATGAAAAGGCATAAAAGAAGGTAACAAATGATTCTGACTATTTCTATCTTGCTACCACTTAGGTGCAGTTCTTCAATGATCTTTTGAAATGAGTTATCCGAGTTTTTTAATTATTGACAAATTAATGACAAACTTAAATAATTTGGCATTTAGTTGCACTTCTATATAAAACAAGTAATGCTATTTGTAGAGGGAATTCCTCCTAAAACAATCTGTCATTTTACAGTGAAGTTTACAGCAGTCTAGGAAAGGTTTGGAAAAAAGAAATTTTTTTAAAAAATACTTCCTGTTAAATTTCACACATGGACCAACACAAATGAGTTCAACTGAAGAAGTGCCATATATGATCTTGGATGCAACCTCTATGGCTTCTCATCTGGCTAACTTTTAAATGCATAAATATTATTAAAACAAAAATAATTTTCCATAACATGAGAGGTCTGACACTACTTTTAAGTCCTGAGAGACACAGGATTAATTTGAACAAACCTAACCAACAACTTCAAATCAGGTTTAGGTGACAAATTTCAGGAAAAAAGCTTTTATTTGTTGAAGAATATTTAACTAGCTTTTTGTTGCTTGACCCACAGGCAAAGAACATGCCGAAGAAGATTAGAACTTCCCTGGTTTACTTGGAAAAGAAATGTCTAGTTTTTCCTACCATGGACGACTTAGGAAGGGGCACTAGCGCTGGTCAGCTCCTAATCCTCTAGTTCAGAAATAGGATCCCTTTTTTTTTTAACAGAAATTTAGAAGAAAATTTTTTTATACTAATTGGGAAATTCATGTTTCTGTTGACTTGACTTTATCTTCCCATCACTTATACAAAGGTAGAATATCTCTTCTTGTGTTTTGATTTCTACAATTCAAAGCGTTTGAATCCTGTTCTTTTCAAAACTTCCCAGAGCATACTGATAGTCTTAAAAATGCTCTTCATCAATCTCTGTTTTTTTCAGTCAACTGTGGTTTCAGTCATATATTAAAACCCACTTAAAGATCAAAACACATTGATATATTTTGATCACTTTCCTTGTTCTCCAGGGTTCGGCAGCTCCTCATCTCAACAGCTTCTCCACCCTCTGTAGAGATTTTTCTTGACGGTGCCCTAACTGCTTCTACTATTCAATAACCAGAAAAACAGCAGCTTTCTGTTATGAATCCAAACAAGTTAAAATACTCTCTAGCCAATCAAGGAATAGGTTGCTGTTGCCAAGTAACCCATCCTAGCTGCTGAGTGCTTCTTTTCCCTGTCTTTCTGGATTTTTTTTTTTTTTTAACATCAAACCTTTTTTTCCTGTTCACTCCCTCTGTTATCTAGTCCTTCTGGGGGCTGGGTGAGGAGACGAATATCCAAATGAAGCAGTAAATATTAAACTATTAAATTCTCCATTCTAAAAATGAATTTAGGAAAACAGCACCTGGCAATTTCAACTACCTGCAAACAAAAAGATATTTTGTCAGATATGGAACTAATTATCAACTGATATGAATTCTAGTTTTTGCTCTCAATGAGACAGGATATGCTAGCTCTATTTATATATGATTAGGCCTGTTGCTCTTCATCTCAATACACAATCCTTTTCTCTAAAGATTCCTCTATTATGCAAACGGAACAGCAAAGCAATTAAACACTTCAAAAAGGAAGACTGAAAATTTGTAATGAAAGAATTATCATCTTCACCTCCTGAAATACATAAAACAAACCACACATTAGGAAATACTCTACTGCATCACATAACGCCATTCTTCAGATGAAAAATGCCCACACCGTTCATAGAAACATCTGAGCTGAAAACATTTGAGGTCACTTAAACATCTGGACCTATCTCGCCACAAAAATCTACCTACCCTATGGTTTCTGAAAAGTTGCAAGCAGAACAACTGAGGATGCTTCCTGAAAAACTGTCCATAAAATGGAGGCTTTTGTTGTTGTTGTTAAATAAGTTAATACGTCTCAATGGTTAAAGCTCTTACATGAGATTCCCATAATTCTGTATGTATAAATTCACATCTGCTGGACAGCAAATGAATTATGAGATGACACTACTATGATATTGTCTGCATTTCAGTTTCATATTTTTCTCCTTTATAAAAAAGATTGTAATTTAATTACAAATCTGTCAAATCCCATCTACAAATTTCCACAAGCTTCTGTTCATTTGTGAGTACCTCTCCAGAAACAACTTCTGATGGTCCTTTCTGTGTCTCTAAATAGCAGTGATTAATTCTGACACCTTCTAAAAATGCTGCATTAGTAGATTTCATTACAAACTTCCCATAGCCACAAATAAAAGAATCCATTCTGGCGGAGAAACAACTCAACACAAAATGCACAGAAGGTTCGTGTTTTCTGTACCAGTTAAATTCAGACCTTTCAGAATCCATGGAAGAAAACTAGACACTCTAGAAAAGTTAGGAATGCTCACTGAACTGAATTCCAAAAATTACCTTTTTTTCAATAGGCTTTACAAAATTTAGTCAAAACATACTTCACTATTACATCATACTCTGGATCAGGATAATCGTATTACATATGCACAGACTCTGTAACTGCACTAAGTACTATACAGCCAGTTGGCTAACCTATTACTAAAAGTATCTTCATTCCTAAAAACAAAACACTGCAAGAAGAAAACTTCAGCAACAAAAGTATGAAACGACCCAGCGATGTTGTGGCCTTCCTCTCAGGACAGCATACCTCAGTCAGAATCTTGCTACACAACATAAAGCCTTGTGATGAAGTATTCATAACGCTGAAACCTGTTCTTCCCATATTTATTGATTTAATGAGTGATGGCTTATTTTCAAAAATCAATCCATTATTCCTACAAAGTGATGAGTGCTTTCATCCTTAAGCCGTTTCAAACGTTAGTCTCCACATCTGGAATCTTCTTGAAGATGGTACACGTCAGTTACTGAAAGCAACACTTTGAAGTGTGCACTCAATATACCGTTCAAGACAAAGACACTAGCTGGTACTTCTTGCGTCTTCAGGGACCTCTCTTCAGATGAGATACCAGTTTTATGGGCTACAGAATCTTAGATAAAAGCTTACTCCTTTCAAGGAAAATAGGAGAGTTCTCTACATTTCACCTTGCTCTAAAGCCATAAGAAGCAGAAGCATAAAGCAGTGACGTCTTTCTTCTTCAAAATGCCAATAATACATGAAAGTCAAATTAAACAGTTATTTTACTTTCTTTTTGTCCTAAGCCTCATTATCCTAATCTGAAGTGTTCCAGGAACAGATTGTGGGCTGCTTTGTTGGGAAGAAAAGGAGAAACTTCTTTCTGGAAGAGAAAGAAGCTGTCTTCTTTCTATGCACAGGCTAAAAACCAAAATATCTGGATGTGGCACGTACTAATGTTCAGACTCACCACCTCTATATAGAAGTGCTTGCCTGCTTCAGGCAAAACTTCTGTGATCCATAGGATGCCTGCACATCCTGCTAACTGAGAAGGAAGGGAAAAGAGCTGGAGAACTGGGACTGGTTTCCCACAAGGCAAGGCAAAGCAGCAGAGAGAAGGTATTCCCCTGAAAGGAACTTCAGAAAACAACATGCATATCACAGTGTTATGTATATGTAGAGCTACTAACTATGCAGTATAACTCCTTAGTTTATCCCATGTACACTGGGAATTTATTTATTTCCCCTTAACATCTGCAGTTTTCAAGTGTATAGCTTTATAGAAACAGACTTCAAAAAACAGTGCCAAAATTATTCAAATGAAAACAGAGATTATTGGTTTTCACTCTGTAAGTGCTTAAGCAGTAGCAGATGAGTAGCACATGATATTCATTCTAAGTGCTACTTTACCTATTATCATTGCTAAAATGTATAAGGGGAGCTATAGGCACCCCAATATTCTCTTACTTTGGTACAATGAAGAAAAAAATCTAGAGCTAAGCAAAACGCAAGCCAGATACCACGCTCTGTAAGGCCATATTGTCAAACAGTTACCAGCTGAGTCCACTAGCTATACTCACCCAAGCAGTACCACTGGGACGTCTGAAAAGAGGTAATTCATGGAAACATGGATGGCCAAACTAAACCCTTTGGGGCAACCTATTTTTTTTTCCTTCTCTACCTCTGTTCAGTTACCTTGTTTCCACTCTCTCCCAAATGATCAGTGTCACATTTTCCATTCTCTCTGTCAAATTTTGCAATTTCAGGGACACTGATACCTCACCTTAAAAAGATTTATCCTGCAGACTACAGTTTTATAATACAGCTGTAGATATCAACCAAGCCATATGGATCTCAGTGGGTATTTTCAGTGCTCACTCTGCAATTTTTGATTTTCCACATGGAATGTGTAGATTCCTATCATTATTCTAAACACATAGAGCATCTGCTCAATGTGTTTTATATACTGAAATGAAAAAATGAAGTAATTTTAAATTAAATATTGGAATCTACATACAAAATATCAGAAGATTTACAAAACATGTAACTGGTACAAACCAGGGATACAGAGGCATTTGTAGCTGGTTCCAACGCTGCGACAAATGCCATGTGCACAAGGATTCAGAGCGCAGAAGTCGATCAGCTGAGCACATGTAGGTCCTGTAAATCCAGGACTACAACTGCAGGAAAAGGCAAGTCTGTCTGCATAACAGGTTCCATTGTTTTGGCAGGGAGAGGATGCACAAGGGTCTATTTTGTCTTCACAAGAGGTTCCTAAAAACCCTAGAAGAAATAAATGGTTTTGATAAGTAAACATTCTGGTATGCATAAAATTCTAATAACTAAAGCAAGTTAAAATGAAGCTACAGACATATCTATACTCCTATTTTTTTATTCTATGAAAATTACAAAAATACAGACTTCCTATATATATTAAATTTTAATTTTACCCATTAGCTTGGTATGATATAAGATGTTTCAGGTAGAATCATAGTATCATATGATTAAGGCAGTGAAGTGCAAAAATATTTGTTGAATCTGACAGTGCTTATCCACTTTACGAAGTGTATCTGGCTACAAAAGCAAAAGACATTTTCTAAAGAACAGAAGCAGACTAGCCTGGAAAAAAAGAAAAGCCAAAACTGACCTTTACTTCAGTTCAATTAATGCGGTTGTTAAGAGTAAGAACCACTAAAGCAGCACGTGAGCTTACCTCAGCTTCAATAATTTAAAAGATTACCTTTTATAACAACATACTTCTTACTAGCAGGAGAGACATTGATTTACTGAAGCAACACCATGTAAAAATTAGACATAAAGAAAAGGATATCCTTGCAAAGGAGTTGTTTTGATCAGATGTAGAAAATAATAACATTTGAACAAATTGCAGTATATTAACCATAGTTTTTATCACATGCGCATACACCACATACATGGCAATGTGAAGTGTGGTTATTGTACCTGAAAGCAAGTCAGAAAAGAACATTCAAATTCTAGCACCCCTCGAAACAAAAACGCAAACTATCTTTTCCATTCAACTCTAATATTTTTTGATGAGTATGTGGTCCATTCATATAGACCACCACTTTTCAGGCTCAAAATTCCCTGGAATATCTTCTATTGCAGAACAGCTCTTAAAATTAAAACACACTAATCACCGGGAATGAGAAATTAGGCAGCAAATCAGGTCAGACTCCACTCAAGACCCAGCAAGCCAGCTTTACCAATCTACTCCAATAGAAAGTGTAAACCACTGCAGTTGTGCCAGCCTAAATGATGAAGAACAGACCACATTGACACTGCGACCCGGGAAATCGTAGCAACATTTCACACACCAAAGAAAGTCAGTAAATGCATGAAAAATTATTCTAGGATTTCAAAAATATTTAATCAGAAAGAGATAAAATCAAATTAAAAGAAAAAAAAAAAGGCAAACCACAAAATGTGTCTGATGGTGAGAGCCTGATGAAGATGGCGACGCCTCTGTGACACAGCAGCCTGCCAGCAGCGCAGAGCATGAAAACAAACAAAGGCCGGCGACACTTGGGATTAACACTCAATATTGAGATCTTGCCCCTGATGGAATGAAGCAGATTTTTGGCCTTACTTCTGTATCTGATGGAATGAAGCAGATTTTTGGCCTTACTTTGTATCTATAAAGTCTCACTTCCAGGTTAAAAGCAGTTGATGTATTAGAACTGAACCCCTATATTGTATAAAGCTTACAAGGAATACCAAAAATTAGACCAAATACCACATTCAGTACATACTTTACAGCATCTCATTATCTTTTACTGACTCAGTAACTACTTTTGTTACAAACAATGTCATTCCACATTTCAAGCAAGGTACAATTCATCAGGAAATAGTTTTCAGTTAATTTTGACAGATGGGTTACTTTCAGGGCATTTTGATTTTCTTTCTTTTCTAATTATCCAAGATTCACATTCAGGTGAGTTAAACCGTAACTTTCTTTAACTGTAGTTCTAGCCCTGTAATCATGGGTAGCAAGTCAGGAGTTGGCATTGCTGACAAAAAGCGCATAAGAAATAGATTAATTTACATTTTAAAGCATAACAAAAACACTCCAAACATTTACTAAAAGATTAAAATTCTACAGTTTGCTCCTGATTGATTAGATTTGTTGAAAACCTGGGTCAGAAAGATCTAGTGAGTACTGTCTGTCAACTTGTCTGAGCCCCAAGGCTTGAGGAGTGAGTGAGGGTTGAGATAATCAGCCTGAAGATGCTGAACTTTCCAGCACACACACACAAAATAAAAAGACCAGCATTTTAAATATCCTAAGAGTCTCCTCAAGGAGACACACTCCATGTTTTATAGATCCACAAAAATGTGGTGAACTACATCAGAAAGAGGGGAGAATGGATATTAAACATAGGTGAGTAACCTACACAAAGTGGACTATACGGATCTACTCACAGAATTAACAAAACTTGGATTATTGTAAATAAGAAAAAGACAGAATGGCCACAACTGCCCTGTGAGTTTCAGACAAAATTAGGATATTCTTGGGCACTGAAGACAGCAGGATTTTAGGAGCATCCTCATAATATTAGGTCCTGAACAAATGACTTAAAAAGCCACATTTCCCTAATATGTTCATAAATTTTACACCAGACCTATGGAAAAAAAAAAAAA
>Ga0181612_153251_pt1 | contig 11468 bp, 10 predicted proteins | sample HoacroProtozoa21_FD_119630 | JGI IMG/M metagenome (GOLD analysis project Ga0181612, IMG submission 119630) | Hoatzin crop microbial communities from Cojedes, Venezuel. Combined Assembly of Gp0051906, Gp0051904, Gp0051908
AAAGCCAGATCCAACCAACGGCGGCACTCAATATCCAAAATTCACTCCCCTGCGAAGCAGGGTTTTTCTTTGTTGGCCGTGTCAGCCAAAACAGCGGGTATGGATGCCGGGGTCAAGAGGAAATAAGCAGCTGTTGTATGACAGATTCTGTTGCTCTTGAGGCCGGCAGACAGAGCCGCTATGCTACAGACGGTCCAACAAAGAAGATATGAGAAATCAGGCGGTTCTGCTATCCTGCGAAGCCCCAAGAAAGGAAAGAAAAATGCAGACAGAGCCGCTACACTACATCCATCCAAACAAAGGAAATCAAGGCAACTCAAAAGAACCGTCCCCAAGGAGTTGGGAACGGTTCTTTTTGGTTTGGGTTGGCCCTGGGTCAGTGCTCGCGCTCACTGTAGTGGTGAGCTTCTTCGAGCATCATGTCTTTGACCTTCATGAGTCGGGTCGTGGTGCTCCGCTCATTCTCGTCCAGTTTCATCCGGCTGTACCGGATGGTGTCCTGGTAGTTGGGAATGAGCACGTGCTCCAGCGCGTTGACGCGGCGACGGGTCTTCTCGATTTCGGCGGCCATCAGCATGCAGGATTTCTCGATTTCCGCCAGCCGGAGCATGTCCGGCATGATGTCCGAGAGATCCTTGACGGCGTCGTCCAGGTCACTGGACGTGAAGGCGTAGCCGTAGGAGTAGATGTCGTTTTCGTCCGCGGTCTTGAACTGCGCGTCGAACACCGGAATGTTGACGCTCATGACGTTCTTTTTCCCGATATTCAGACTCATCTCCTGCATGGGAAGCATCAGGGCAACGTTGAGGCTTTCGTCCGACATGACCGAACGGGCAATTGCCATGTGGCCGTTGGCCTCGGCAATGCCCTTTTCGACCTTGCGGCGAAGGGCCTTATCCTCCCGTACGAGCTCGATGAACTCACGCATGAGTTCGTCACGCTTATCCTTAAGGAGCTTGTGTCCGCGGGTGGCGGTGGCAAGCTTACCCTTGAGGTTTGTGAGCTCCATCCGGGTCGGATTTACATTGAGGATTGCCACAGCTTGTCACCTGCTTTACTTCTTGTCATAGTACTCGTCGAGCAACTTGTCGGAGATACGTTTCAGTTCCGAACGCGGCAGCATGCGGAGCAGTTCCCAGCCGATGTCGAGGGTCTCCTCGATGTCACGGTTGGTGGTGTAGCCCTGAGAGACGTATTTCTTTTCGAACTCGTCCGCGAATTTCGCGTACAGGAGGTCGGTCTCGGTCAGGGCGGCTTCACCCAGGATCGTCATGAGTTCTTTGGCGTCCTTACCACGGGAATACGCGGCAAAGAGCTGGTTCATGGTGTTCTTGTGGTCCCCGCGGGTCTTGCCTTCGCCGATACCCTTGTCCTTCAGACGGGACAGGGACGGGAGAACGTCGATGGGCGGCGCGATGCCCTTCCGGTAAAGGTCACGGGACAGGATGACCTGGCCCTCGGTGATGTATCCGGTAAGGTCGGGGATCGGGTGCGTTTTGTCGTCTTCCGGCATGGTCAGGATCGGGATCATGGTTATGGATCCGTCCTTGCCGAGCTGACGGCCGGCGCGCTCGTACATGGTGGCAAGGTCCGTGTACAGGTAGCCCGGATAGCCGCGGCGGCCGGGGACTTCCTTACGGGCTGCAGAGACCTCACGCAGAGCGTCGGCGTAGTTCGTGATGTCGGTCAGGATGACGAGGACGTGCATGCCCTTGTCGAAGGCCAGGTATTCGGCTGCAGTGAGCGCCACACGCGGGGTGGAAATACGCTCGACGGCCGGGTCGTTGGCCAGGTTGGTGAACAGGACCGTACGGTCCAGAGCGCCGGACTCACGGAAGGATTCGACGAAGTAGTTGGACTCTTCGAACGTGATACCGAGAGCGGCGAAGACCACGGCGAAGGATTCGTCCTTGCCCAGAACTTTGGCCTGACGGGCGATCTGTGCCGCCAGCTGGGAATGCGGAAGACCGGAGGCCGAGAAGATCGGCAGTTTCTGTCCGCGGACCAGGGTGTTCAGGCCGTCAATGGCCGAGATGCCGGTCTGAATGAACTCCGCCGGGAAGGCCCGGGCGGCCGGGTTCATGGCGGCACCGTTGATGTCGAGGCGTTTTTCCGGAATGATCTCCGGGCCGCCGTCGATGGGTCGGCCAAGTCCGTCAAAGACACGGCCGAGCATGTCCTCGGAGACGCCGAGTTCCATCTGGTGGCCGGTGAACCGGACTTTGGAGTTGGACAGGTTGATACCGGTGGAGGCTTCGAACAGCTGGACGACGGCGTTGGAGCCGTCCACTTCCAGAACTTTGCAACGGCGGACTTCGCCGTTGGCCAGTTCGATTTCGCCAAGTTCGTTATAGGTGACGTTTTCGACGTCCCGAACGACCATAAGAGGACCGGAGACCTCCTGAATGGTTCTATACTCTTTTGGCATTAGAAGTCCTCCCCTCTGTTCAGTGCGTCAGCAAGCTGCGCGTTGAGATTCTTTTCGATCTCCTCGTAGCGTGCGTCGGTGTCCTCTTCCTTGATGTACTTGAAACGACCGATGTCCTCACGGACCGGGATGGAGATGACATCTTTGATGTTCGCGCCCTTGTTCAGAGCCTCCAGAGCCTTGTCGTAGTAGTCCAGAACCATGGTCATCATGTAGTGCATCTTCTTGGACGAGGTGTAGGTGTCGACGTCGTCGAACGCGTCCTGATGCAGGAAGTCCTCACGGATGGACCGCGCGGCCTCCATCTTCAGGCGGTCGGGGTCGGACAGGGCGTCCATACCGACCATCTGGACGATTTCGTTCAGGGCGGCTTCCTCGGAGAGGATGCGCATCATCTTGCCGCGGAGTTCCATCCAGTCGCCGGCCACGTTGTCGTTGAACCAGGAGCCCAGGTTGTCCGCGTACAGGGAGTACGAGGTCAGCCAGTTGATGGCCGGGAAGTGACGCTCATACGCAAGGTTGGCGTCGAGGCCCCAGTACGCTTTGACGATACGAAGCGTGGCCTGGGAGACCGGTTCGGAGATATCACCGCCGGGAGGCGAAACGGCGCCGATGACCGAGAGGGCACCTTCGCGCGGTTCGGTTCCGAGGGACATGACACGGCCGGCGCGCTCGTAGAACTGAGCAATACGCGAGCCGAGGTAGGCCGGGTAACCTTCTTCACCGGGCATCTCTTCCAGACGGCCGGACATTTCACGAAGGGCTTCCGCCCAGCGGGAAGTGGAGTCGGCCATGAGGGCTACGGAGTAACCCATGTCACGGAAGTACTCGGCGATGGTGATACCGGTGTAGACGGAGGCCTCACGGGCCGCAACGGGCATGTCCGAGGTGTTTGCAATAAGGACCGTCCGTTCCATCAGGGATTTGCCGGTATGCGGGTCGATCAGTTCCGGGAACTCGTTCAGAACGTCCGTCATTTCGTTGCCGCGTTCGCCGCAGCCGATGTAGACGACGATCTCCGCCTCGGCCCATTTTGCCAGCTGGTGCTGGGTAACGGTCTTACCGGAGCCGAACGGTCCCGGGATGGCGGCGACACCGCCCTTGGCGATCGGGAACAGGGCGTCGATGACGCGCTGGCCGGTGATCAGGGGCTGGTCCGGATTGATCTTGTTGGTGTACGGACGGCCGACACGGACGGGCCACTTCTGCATGAGGCAGATGTTTTCGTCCCCGTTGGCGGTTTCCACGACGGCCACGGTGTCCGTGACGGTGTAGTCCCCTTCCGCCAGGTTCTTCAGTTTGCCGCCTTTGGAGGTCGGCGGGATCATGATTTTCTGGACGACAAGGTCGGTCTCCTGAACGGTGCCGATGATGTCACCCGCTTTGACTTCGTCCCCGTTGGATGCGGTGGGAACAAAGTGCCATTTCTTGTCCCGATCCAGTGCCGGGACCTCGATTCCTCGTTTGAGGTTGTTGCCGATCTGTTCACGAATTTTCTCCAGCGGTCTCTGAATACCGTCGTAGATGGTCGTGATCAGACCCGGGCCGAGCTCAACGCTCAAAGGTGCATCGGTGGACACGACTTCGGCGCCGGTGCCAATGCCGGCAGTCTCTTCATAGACCTGGACCGAAGCTCTGTCCTCGTGCATCTCTATGATTTCACCAATGAGTCCCTCTTCGCCGACGCGGCACACGTCATACATGTTCGCGTCACGCATTCCGCTTGCCACAACAAGCGGGCCGGAGACCTTGGTAATCGTTCCTTTGGCCATAGATTTATCACTCCTAAATATTACGCAGTGCTGATGTCAGGCGATCACGCGTCGGAAAGAATGTCAGAACCAACTGCCTGTTCCACGAACTTACTCACGTTCCGCATGCCGAGGCCGGTGTTGCCGTTGATGCCCGGAATGGGAATGATGGCGGGAACGGGAAGCTCACGATAGCGGTCGAGTTCTGTTTCGATCTGGGACGCCAGCTGTTCCGTGATGAAGATGACGCCGTAGCCGCCATCCGCAATTTTGCGAATCTGGTGTGCGGCTGTCTCCGCGTCGTCACACGGGAAGATTTCGAGTCCGATGGACGCAAATCCGTAGATGCTGTCTTTGTCCCCGATAACTGCAACCTTATACATAAAGCTTTCTCACCCTCTCCCTGATAATGTCGTTGGAAAGACCGTTCTTCTTGGCGGAAAGAATGATACGCGCGCTTTTGATCTCGGCGTCTCGGGCGATGTAGTAGGCTACGATCGGGTCGATGCCGAAGGCCGTGTAACGGGCCTGGTTGACGCATTCCATGAGGATGTCGTCACACCATTTTTCAAACGCGGATGTGCTTTCCCGGTATTTTTCGGCGCCTTCGGCATACGCGGTGCCGGCAAGGTAGTCGAGGATGTCGTCCTGTCCCATAAGTGCCGTTTCGGCGAGCCGGTCGGCAGACACGGTGGCACATTCGGCCAGGGAGCCCTTGATGAAATCAACGGACTTCTTGGTGTTGGCGCACCGCAGGGCGATTTTGATGTCCGCACACGCGCATTTGCGTTCGGACAGGTCCTCAAGGGTCTTACTGCCGGACTCTTTGCCCAGTTTGACCATCTGCTCCAGCGTGGCCTTGTCGATAATGGCGTCGGCCTTCTGGCCGTTGGCCGTCGACGTGAGGACCTCATAGGCCTCTTCGGCGGGCTGGATCATGAAGTCGGGCAGGTCCGCAAACCGTTTTTCCTGGACGGCCGTGATGACCGCCTCGGCGTCGTATACCGTGGATTTCGTGTATACGTCTTTCACGTCTTCCTGAGAGATCAGACTTTTCAGTGCCGCTTTGAGATTCTGCATGTCGTTGGGCAGAAGCAGCATGTCGAGCTCATGGATGTCCCCCAGCACTTCGGCAATGAGGGTCCAGGTCTTCGCGAAGTAGTTTTCAAGGTACTCCGCATAGTCCGTGACTCCGTCGAGTTCACCCCAGCCGGCGTCACTGAGCTTCTGCATGGCGTCTTCGTAAGAATCCGCCTCAATGAGCTGCTCCATGTCCGCTTCACTCAGAAGCGACAGTTCATTTGCCCTCACACGCGCTACTGCGTAGGCATAATCGATATCGCGCTTTTTGCGACTCATAGAAACGCCTCCTTAGTATTCTGTGTTTCAGGCAAAAATCAGTTGGTAGAGTTCATCCTTGATTGCGTCCCGCTGCTCGGAAATGAGCGCGTCGAACGTGCAGTTGATCTCCACGTCTCCGTAGGAGAGGACGAAACCGTCGGCCACGTTGGCCGGCTCTTTCGAGAGCTCGATTTCTCCCCCGCTGAGTTTGCTGTTGACTTTGGTTAAAAAGTCGAACGGCATCCGCAGCAGATCCTTCTGCGAAAGGTGCATGATGCCCTTTCCGCTCTGCGCATATTTTGCGGCGAGTGCACACAACGAATCGAAGTATTCGGAATCCGGAAGGTCGTGGAGTTTGGCCCGCGCGGCGTCCACCACGCTGTCAATGTTCTCCACTTTGGCGGCCAGCATAGCCTGTTTCCGCTCCATCTGGGAGCCGGATTCGGCCATGTCCACGGTGGCTTTCGCCTGTTTTTCCGCGTCGGCAAGGACGCTGGCGGTGTCCGCCTTGGCCGTCTTTGCGGCCGCGTCCAGGATTTCGGTTGCCTTGCTTTCCGCCTCGGCTAAAATGCCGTCACATTTGGCTGCAGAGTCCTGGTTGATTCGTTCGATGATTTTATCTAACCCTGCCATAGACAACCCTCCTTATCATAAAACTTAAATCTGTATCTGAGTTTGCCGGGTGATCAGACCCGGCTGATAAGAAGGATGGATACGAGCAGAGCCAGAACGGCGTAGGTTTCGACCATGGCGGCGAAGATGATGGCCTTACCACTCTGATCCGGTTTCTTGGCAACGACCGAGCAGCCGGCGGCAGCGGTTTTGCCCTGATGGATAGCAGAGATATAACCGGCGATGCCGATCGGGAGGCCGGCAGCCAGAAGAGCAAGGCCCTGGCCCGGGGTGAGGTCCACAGACAGTTTGTTCATGATCATGAACGCGGCAAGGAAACCATAGAGGCCCTGGGTACCCGGAAGGATCTGGAGGATCAGAACTTTACCGAACTTGCCCGGGTCTTCCGTAATGACACCGGCAGCGGCCTGGCCGGCAATACCAACACCGGTAGCCGAACCGGAACCGGAAAGAGCGGCTGCAAGAGCAGCACCGAGAATTCCTAATGCTAATCCGAGATATGACATGTTAAACTTCCTCCTTGAATTTGAAAGATTTGGTATTGGCAGCCAGCGGCTCGAACGGAGTGCCGCCGCCCTCATAGAATTTACTGAAGAATTCAACGTACTGCAGCCGGTTCGTGTGAACGTAGGCGCCGATCAGGTTGATGGCCAGGTTGACCGTGTGGCCAAAGATGCAGACGATGATGAAAATGATGGCATTTCCGCCCAGCGGCGTGGCGCCCAGCTGGTTGATAACCGAGGCAATAACGCCGGTGCAAAGGCCCAGTGCCAGAAGACGGGCATACGAAAGGACGTCTCCCAGGTAACCGGAGGCCGCACTGTACAGGTCATACAGGCCGCTGAAGAAACTGCCGATGATTCCGCCGAACTTCTTGCGGTTCTTAATGGCTTTGAGGACCGGGCCCACAATGACGCCGGCCGCGCCAATGATCAGAATGGCATAGAAGATGGTGGAGTTGCTCTTGATGAACGCGTCGATGGGCTGCGTGCAGTGGTTGTCCGCCAGGGCGGTTCCGCCGATAAACGTGTTGATGACCGGAATGGCACCGATCAGGATGCAGATGGGCGGAATATTGTCCACGAAGGCATCGAACTTGCTGTCGAACTTGCACATCTTGACGATATTCACGATCAGAGCCGCAATCAGGTGGATGATGCCGATTGCGAAGCAGAGCAGCAGGAACCGGGGGATGTTGTTATTCGCCATCGGTTCGAACCAGTACAGGTGATGCGTTGAGATAAAGTCAGTGGCATCGTTGGACTGGAGGCCGTTGTGGACCCATTTGAAGAGGTCTCCAAACCAGCTGTTCTGAAGCGCGCCCCAGATCGTGGTGAAGATGCCGCAGAAGAGACCGTAGTTGACGGTGCGGGCCTTTTGCGGCTCGAGCTTGTATTTGATTTTGACGAACGCACAGGCAATAGTCATGATGAGACCGTAACCGGCGTCTCCGAGCATGAGACCGAACAGACAGTAGTAGAAGAACTTCATGATCGGGTTCGGGTCGATGTCCTTGTGACTGGGCGTGGAGTACATATTGGTGATGGACTCCATGGTGGACCCGATTTTGCCGTTTTTCACTTTGACGGGGACATCTTCCTCTTCGGTGTCCACATCCGTAATGGAAACGGCGGCGTCGAACTTCTTCTCGATCTTGGCTTTCAGAGCTTCGGCATCCTCTTCGGCGATATAGCCGGTGAGAATAAAGACGTGGTCGTCCATGGAAATCTTGTCCAGCGCACGGTACTTGTCCGTGCGGAGTTCAAAGTAATCCTTGAGGAACGCGATGTCGTCCCGAATCTCTCCGTAGCCTTTGATCTCCTCTTCCTTCTGCGCGATCAGCGTGTTCTGATCTTCGATTTTCTTCTGAAGATCCGCGATCCGTTCCGCCGGTTTCTTCTGACCGGCGTCGGACAGCGCAACGAATCCGCTCAAACGCAGAGCCTGTTCAAATTCTGCTGCTTGTTCCTTATGGCACATTGCAACGATACAGGTCTGGTTTTTGTCGGATTCGACTACTTCGACCTCGCCTTCTACGTCAGGGTTGGCTTCGGCAAGACGAACCAGGATGGCCTCACGGTCCAGCGGTTCGGCAAAGCTGCCAATAAAGACGGCGGCGTTGGCCGTGCCCTTCGTAGACGGGGAAATATCCAGTTTTTCCCAGGGCCGGAGCTGGTCGATCTGCACTTCACAGCGCGTGATTTCGGCTCTGCAGTCCTGTATCTCTTTATAAAGCGCATTGATGTCATAGCACTTGCTCAGCGTCTGGTCCGCCTGCCGCGACTTCTCCACGAACTCCGAGACTGCGATCTCGGTGCGCGGCGCGAACGAGTCGAGCAGGCCGCTCTTGGCCGGAGCGTACTTCTCGAGAATTTCCACCGCGTTGTCTGCAACGTTCTGGAACTTCTCAAACTGCAGGACCGACGACCCGGTGGACAGCGTGTAGAAATGACCTTCTTCCTCCTGGAAGTCGTCAATTTCGACGGTCCCCTGGCGCTGGACAAAGTCCACGACATTTTTGCTGTCGGCCAGCATGGCAAGAATCTCGATGCGCTTCATATTCAAAATTGCCATTCGGAAAACACCTCCTTTTCATGCAAGGTTCTGTGATGTTCTGCGGTGCGGCCGCAGAGTGGCATCAGGACGGGATAATGTGGTGGATTACGGCAGAAACCGCTGCATCCCGTTTTGAATCCATGAGGGTTTTGAGGTCCTCCTGTTCCTGTGCGGAATCCGCACGGGATTTTGCGTAGATCTCCTCGGCGCGTTTGGCCGCTTCCGCGAGGATCTTCTCTTTTTCCTCAGCTGCAGCCGCGCTGGCCTGCTCCAGGGATGCCTTTGCCTCCGCTTCCGCGGCGCTGACTTTGTCAGCAGCCTTGTTGCGGGCTTCCGCCTCCCGGTCCGCAGCAGCCTTCTCCGCCGCTAAGACCTTGTTGATCATTTCTGACGCCATTGCCTGGTCTCACCCTTTCTGCTTGATGGCTTTGATTTCCGGGCGTGGGCACAAAACGAGACCCCGTAGCCCGGAGTTCTATTTAATAATATCAATTCTTTTAGGAGGTTTCAACAAACAGGCGCTAAAAAACATCCTTTTTTCTGTTATATTTTTCACATCAGAACATCGCAAAAAAGAATAGCAAAAAGAAAGTTGTACAAAGCCAGGATTTCTGCACTTTTTCCCGGCGAACCGGTTGTATATTCCGGTCACCTGTGTTAAAATCCAACCGCGAATGCAAATCTCTGTTATTTCCGAAACAGAAGTATATCGCGCACATATGTTTGAATAGGTTTCGATATGACATGGAATGAGGGGTACAACATGACAGCTGATATTCCAGAGACCTCCGGATTTACGAACATCCCGTACGGGAAGCTCGGAATCATCCCGATGAAGGGAACGGAGGAAATCGCCAAACGAATCGACGACTATATCGTCCGCTGGAGAGATGAAAACGTCAACATCAACTCGCCGGTCAACATTGAAGGCTACCTGAAGGACTCCTACATTGTGGAGTATCAGGCACCGCGCTTTGCCACCGGTGAAGCGAAAGCCGTCATCAATCACACCGTCCGCGGCTATGACATCTTTATCCTGATGGACCCGTTCAACTGGTCGGTCACGTATAAGATGTACGGTCTGGAAGTTCCCATGAGCCCGGACGACCACTTTGCGGACCTCAAACGCATTATCAACGCCATCAACGGCAAAGCCCGCCGGATCACGGTCATCATGACCATGCTCTACGAGGGCCGGCAGCACCGCCGCAACGCCCGCGAATCGCTCGACTGCGCCATGGCGCTGCACGAACTGGTCAACATGGGCGTGGACAGCGTCATCACGTTTGACGCCCACGATCCCCGTGTCGGCAACGCCATCCCGCTCAACGGTCTGGAAAATGTATCCCCCATTTATCAGATGATCAAGGCGCTCATCCGCAGCACGCCCGACATCCGTCTGGACAACGAACACCTCCTGGTGGTCTCCCCGGACGAGGGCGGCATGAACCGCGCCATCCGGTACGCCACCGCGCTTGGCGTGGAACTCGGCATGTTCTACAAACGCCGGGACTACTCCAAACTCGTGGACGGCCGCAACCCCATCCTGGCCCATGAATTCCTGGGTTCCAACGTGGAGGGCAAGGATATCATCGTCGTGGACGACATGATCTCCTCCGGCGAATCCATGCTGGATGTGGCACGCAAACTGAAAGGCCTTGGCGCCAACCGCATTTACGTCTGCTGTGCCTTCGGTCTGTTCTGCAACGGACTGGAACTCTTTGACCAGGCCCATGCCAACGGAGTCATTACCAAAGTCCTGACCACCAACACCATTTACGGAACCCCCGAGCTGAAATCCCGCGAATGGTATGTGGAAGTGGACATGTCCAAGTACATCGCCTTCATTGTGGACGCCATCAACCACGACGTCTCCATCGGCAACCTGCTGGATCCCAGCGAACGCATCCGCAAGATCCTGGCCAAGCACCGCGAAGAGCTCAAGGCCAACGATCCCGAGCAGATGGAATTCCAATTCTAAGTTTTAAGCATAAAAAAGCAGCCGCAGTTGCGGCTGCTTTTTTGCGTTTTGTTTGAAATTAGTCGATTTCGACGATCCAGCCTTCCGGCGCTTCGATGGTGCCCATCTGCATGCCCGTGAGGGTGTCGTACAGTTTCTTGGTGACCGGGCCCATTTCGTCCATGCCGCTCGGGAAGCAAATCTCTTCGTCTCCGCGGACGACGCGGCCGACCGGAGAGATGACGGCAGCAGTGCCGCAAAGTCCGCATTCGGCGAAGTCCTTGAGTTCGGTGAACGCGACCGGACGGTGCTCGACCTTCATGCCGAGAACGTTCTCTGCCACATAGACCAGGGAACGACGGGTGATGGACGGCAGGATAGAGTCGGATTTCGGCGTGACAAGAGTGCCGTCTTTGGTGACGAACAGGAAGTTGGCGCCGCCGGTTTCCTCGACATAGGTGCGGGTTGCGGCATCCAGGAACATGTTCTCCGAGAAGCCCTTCTCCAGTGCCACTTCATGGGCCTGAAGGCTCATGGCGTAGTTCAGACCGGCTTTGATCATGCCGGTGCCGTGCGGGGCCGCGCGGTCAAAGTCCGAGACACAGATGGAGATCGGTTTGGCGCCGCCCTTGAAGTACGGGCCGACCGGAGTGGTCAGGATGCGGAACTGATAGCCTTCCGCTGGCTTGACGCCGATGACCGGCGTGGAAGCGATCATGTAAGGACGGATGTACAGAGTGGCACCCGTGCCATACGGCGGGACCCAGGCCTTGTTGGCCTTGGCGAGGGCCTTGACGGC
>Ga0181612_160377_pt1 | contig 11468 bp, 6 predicted proteins | sample HoacroProtozoa21_FD_119630 | JGI IMG/M metagenome (GOLD analysis project Ga0181612, IMG submission 119630) | Hoatzin crop microbial communities from Cojedes, Venezuel. Combined Assembly of Gp0051906, Gp0051904, Gp0051908
AAGAAAATATAAACTTAAAATAAAAATTGAGGCTTTTGACTGTCCACTAAAGTACAATTGTTATTGTAATTTCTGAGCAAATTTCCTCTTTATAAAAACCCTGTACACAGCATGCACACTTTCTAACTTCTATGGCAGGTCTTAGGAACAAAACCAAACCAAACCTTTTTTTTAAGGTCAGCACAAATGTTGTACTGGGTTTATGTTGGGACTCTGGGTGCATGTCGGTTAGAGCTATTTCCAGTTCCAGAGTTTTACAAATTAAGTATTATTTACCTTGGTGTTGTGGGTGTTGTAATAACAAGTAACTTGATGAAGATGACAGAGAATGACATTTTCGAGTCCACAATTAAAACTCCAGAGTTCCTAAGCTAGGGAACAGAGGTGACTCTCACAATAACTGTATCAGATTTTGGAAAAAATCTGTGATTTATATTAAGCCTCCTCTATTTCAAGTTTTCAAGCTCAGCTGTCCCATAAAATGGAGACTAATGCTCTGCTAGAGGGTAGGGTACTGTGTAGCTGTTCCAATGACAAATACCGTAGATAAAGTCACAGTTCAGTTTTCCTGCAGGTAGACAATAGAAAGATTGTGCCTCTTCCAGTGCAAAATAGAAAAAAAGAAACAGCATTAGATAAACCTTGTTTCCTGGCAGAAATTGCCATCAATTTCTCAGTTGGAAGTCCCGCTTAACACCAAGGAAAAGACTGAACAGGCACCTGATTCACGTTGGTATAAATGAGTGCAGAATGGTTGTCATAGATGTTTTTGTCTTCTCCTTTCTCCTTTCCCCATGTTGCATATTATTCTTCAAGAATATAGGAGGAGTTATTAAAGGTGATTAATCAAATTCCTTTAAATTCAGGTTTAAAGACAGTCTAACAAAATGGCACTATAACCCCCCCCCCTTATTTGTGCTATATGTGCCTTTCCTGCAAGGCTACTTCAAAGTGACACAGTTCTTTCCAAAAAAAGAGAGCCTGAAAATGTTCAAGTTGAGTTAGTAATTAATTTATTTTTATCTCTCACATTCTCACATCTGGTTAACACAGTGCTCAGTTCAGCTTGTAATGAACTCGCAACAGTTCTGGACTTCATGAACCTTGAATCTGAAGGTAAACCTCCTGTCACCGGGCAGCTGTGGATTCTCTCTCTGATCATTTGTGCCCTTAATGTTGTCTGTTGCTATTCATAGTCTAGTTTATTTTATTTTATTTTATTTCATTTTATGTCATGTGATGCAATGATCTAAGTTCAGTGTGGAAGAGTCTGTTGGGCTGCCAAAGCCAAAAGACAACCTACAGCAATTCTGAGCCATGGAAGAGACGTAGCAACCTTTGGGATTATTGCTTAGCAACTGCAAACACACAGAGGAGTAAAACTCACAGCCCGGCTCCACAGCAGGTCTGAGAAATCCCTAATTCACTTCAAGATTTTTAATGGTTGAGAACAGATGGGCATATATTAAATTCCTGTTCATTTGCAAAGGCACTTTGAAAGCAGGAGGAGTAAGACCTATTTTGATACCAGCTCAAAAGGTAAGAAAAACAGTTCTTCAAAGCTTCAGAAAGCAAAAGAGAAAGACTTTTTAAATTTTAATTGTATTGAAAAGGAGATCATATATGAAAAGGGTATTGGGCGCTTTGTGGTTGGTGAGATAAACATGGTCGTTTAGGCATGTTTAGGGAAAGACAAAACTATTTCTGAGTGGTAGAGTATCAAAGAGATTGGACTCTGTTTTTGAAAAGACTTTAGTAACTCCAACGTCTCCAAAATATTTACCCTACTGGCCCTATCCCACCCATCAAAGTCCCCTAACGAAACAACAATTTAACCATAAAAATCTTACTTATGAGCAGATTTGGGTTTTGTACAGAAAATGGGGAGATAATCATTTTGTACCTGCAGGGATTCCAGTGAGAATATTTCTCTCACAGTAAAGGAGCCAGGAAAGTGGCATCCTACTAAATAATGAAGAGGTTATCTTGCCGTCAGCTTGAACAAAGGCTTGCAGGAAACTCTATATCACATTTCAAATTTCCTGAGTGTTTCTAAAGCTTGTCTCTGTGCACCATGCTTACTATTATTTGGACAATCAAGCCTCCACTTGGGAGTGTCATAGGCCGTCAAAGCTCTATATATTCTGGGCCAAATTCTCAACTAATGTAAATCAACACTGAAGTTTATGAGCCAGTGGTGTCTTACACAAACTGGAGGTGTGTCCCTGTAATCCTCAACAAACACCAAGTTTCAGGGCCTGATTCTAGCACTCCTTTGTTGTTTATTTTAGTGTTTGAATGCTCTTCCGTACACTCTTAGTCTGCTTTATCTATCCTGCATTAAAGCAGTGGGCGTAGTTTGCTATGCCTTGCTTCCATTCTTGGACTTATGTGAGTGCCATAGGATTGAGTTAGAACAGTGACACTTAGCTGGTTTTTGTTTTGTTTTGTTTTGTTCAGAGACATAGAGATACTTTATAAACATTTACTAATCCTGAAAATCATCCTAACAAATGCTTGAGAGCAGTGTAGAGAATATATTCATCATCATTCCGAATCAGCCACCTCATAAAGCAGTGTTGTCACTTTAACATTGCACAGAAACTGTGGAGCGGTTTCATAAAGGACGTTAAAAAATAACATAAGTATTTGAAACTGCAAGAACAGTTTATTTTGGCACAACAAAACCAGCTGATTTGGACTGTGACCAGAATATTTGGTTAACACCCTGCTTTGAACCAGAAAGGGTCTGGTTTTATGGCTTATTGAAAGAAACTCACCTAAGCAGGGAACAATTTGACAGGGTTGACAGGTTTCCCTTTCTGCCATTATAAATCTGGAGTTCTTTACAGCTCATGTCCTTCGGTGGCAAACCAGCTACCATCTTAAAACCTTCTGTGTGGGTCAGGCAGGCAGCTTGATCCATAAATCCGTCTCACTCCCCAGCAGGTAATCATCTTTGAAAACAAATTACCAGAAGATGCCAACAAGCCCATTGAGAAAACAGACATAGAAATTTAGTGGTATGAAGTGTCCTACCTAGCCAAGCAATATTTGTACTCAAACGATGGTTATGAACCCGAAGGTCAACGTATTAGTAATTACATTTGTGTGCCAGGAGGGCTGTAGATCACATTTATGCGCTTCCTGGAAGGCTGAACTGTCTTCCAAACAGCTACAAATGCTTAAATATGAAGAGCAAAACATATCAAAAGCAATGGTATTGCTATGGATACTGAAAGGCCTTGGTGAAAAGCACTTTTAAATATGAGCTTGAAAAGGGATAGTGTGGCAGGAAGTTCAGAGTGGAGTTTCATCTTTAATTTGGAAAGGCGATAGGCTCTCTCTGTTAATACCACCCTTCCCTTGCTGTTGTTTAACACCGAGCTGGCTTTTTTCGTAGCATGCTGGTGAGTTTTCATGCTTTGAATCAAGTAGTTAGGCAACATTCTGCTCCATTCTGTGTATGTAAGTCCCATTGCAGATGCAGACGGTTGTGCGTGGAGACATAGAGCGATAGTTTTCAAATTGTGCCTTGTGAGCAACTCAGTTTCTTCCTGATATTTCACAGAATTAACATTCTGAGAAGTAAGCAGTGGAGTTTGGGAAATTGTAAAGGGATATATCTACAATGCTCTGTAGGTCTGTCTTTTACAGAATGATCAACAAGATGAAGTGCTTGTGAACAGCTTAATTACAGAGTCCATGGTATAGAGTTTCCCTTCCTGTTGGACCTCTCCTGACCCATACACCTGTGTCCTCGCTACCTTAACAAAATGTCCAAAGGAAAAAATAGTTGCCAGAGTTGAAATTAAGTAGTCTGTGGGACAAGCCTCCTCAGTGTTTTTCACAGCTACAGAAAAGATGAAGCAGAAGGCGGCATGTGGATAGAGAAATCTTGCTCCTAGGCATCTGGTATTTTCCATTACTTGCTTCCTTTGTCTCGTATCCTCTGGATTTCCTGGAGGCATGGAGTGGGACCTAAAGAGAAATAACGATACTAATGGAAAGAGGAATCCACTGGTTAGAACTGGGGGACAAGACTTCCGAGCACTGTTCACTGCCTGGTTTCTGAGTCTCTAAGTCACCTGGAATGAATCACTTCTCTTCTGTGTCTCAGTGTCTTCTTCCATAAGAAAAGAACACGCTTATTTAGTTGCTCTGTCTCCAGGGACTGTTGTGATACATAATTAATCTTTCTAAATCATTTACTGGTCTTTGAAGTAAAGGGGCTGTATTTATTTAAGAGTACAAAACAGCAGAAACAGAATAAAAGAGGAAAGTAGAAAAAGAATATTAGTTAATTCCTAACAATAGACTTTCTTCCTGTGTCATCTGCTAGGACACTGCTGCATCTTTTGGCATTATATAACATGCTGCTTTTGTTCCGTGTCACAGGGATTGAGCAATGGCTGCTCAGCCAGAAGCAGCAGCCCAGACTGCAGGTCTAAAACATCCCAGACGTGAAGGTAAGAATATGACTGCTACAGAAGTGAAGAGAAATCAGGGGAGTGGTGAGCTGCCGTGTCTGAGTAATTATGCTCCGTGGAAAGAGTGTTTTTATGAGAAGGTACAGCAGAGGTGTCTGAGTCTGCAGGAGGCAAAGGTGAAGACGATTCGCGCACAAAAGACAGAAGAAGAAAAGGTAAAGAAGAGAGAACCCTGTGACTGGCTGCCCAAGGAGTGGTTCAGTGAAGAGAAAGAGACACTAGATACTCGCATCTATTTGCTTGACAAACTCCTACCTACATTAATCCCAGGAGTGGAAAAACTGTTAATGGAAGTAGAAAGAAAGAATGTGCTTGCACCAGACAAAGAACCAACCAGATTTAACCCCCTTAATTTCCTTGGAGAATATCTGATCAGACATAACCCTCAGTATGGTGTTTCTACAAAACCAGGGCCGTACCTGAGAGGAATGAAGATGGTCACGGAGGAGCTAAAAACTGAGATGCCAGGTACAGCGTCAGAGAGGTGAGAGAGTTGAAAGTGTGGCTGGTCACAAGGCCAGAACTGGTGTCTTGGTCTCTGATTTACAAAGGGAATGGTGACTGCAGCCTGGCTGGCAAAGTGTCGAACAAAATGAACCTTGTGGGATACAGTGCCAGAGATGGTAGTTGTTTCTCATAAAAACCTGAGAAGCAAGACAAATGCCAGAGGATGTCACACAAAATGAAACACTAGTTACTCCTGTTTAAGGCAATATTCTGCCCTTCACAAGAATATAATTCCTCTTTAGACTCTGTCTTAATTACAAAAGCAAACTGCTTTCAAACCAGTCTAGGCTAGTGACAGCAGTTCTTTAGGACAGGCGTTAGTATCAAAGGTCTATGGACCACAGACCATTTCTTCTATATTGTTCCAAACTTAATAAAAAGATAACCCTTTTTACCTCCTTCAGGATGATTTCTCTTGGCCAAACCAACAACAATTATAGTCCTGGCACATTGTAGAAACTCGTTCTCCTGGGATTTTTACTTAGGCTTTCCTTTCAAATTCTTTTTTCCTTTTAAAGTAGAAACTGTTTTTTATTTTATTATATTGCTTATTTGTGGGGTGTATTTAGGCCGCTTACTTTAATATAATATTTAATGAATATTGGAAGGGGGTTTCATGGCATCTTACAAGATGATAAGGTTAAAATGTGAGTGCATTAGGTGAACAATAATGCTTTCATTTTAATTGCTTTATTCAGAAAATTATAGAAGTGAACATTAGTGTTTATAGCTGACCCAGGGGTGATTGTGAATGATGTCAAAATTACTCATTCACTACTACTAGATCACTTTATTCTATATCTGTGTTTGTAGAATAGTGACGTCTATTTGAACGGCTGTCTCTTCTATTTGCATAAGTAGTACATACAGCTTGAAAATTGGTTTTAGGGTTTCAGTGTCAGGAATTAGGGAAGTAAAACGTTGACATGTCTTATGCATAAACTCTGAATGAAGATAATTGAAGTTCCCAGTATTATAGTGAATAAAAGACTATGTTAAGTCTCTCTCTACTGCTCTGAGTTTCTCTCTGCATTTCTAGTCCGCATACTGTTACAGTTCATAGGAACATGCCTTGTGTGAATACAACTGAAGCAGTGTGATAAGTGAATTTCATCCAATCACTTGCCTCCTTTTTCCCCCACAGATAAAAATAATTATAACTGACTGGTCATGCTCAGCTTTTCGTTTTTTCTTCATAAGCAGAAACACAGTTGTACAACCAGAGCTGGTTTATTTTCTATTTTTTAAATGCTGATCCACTGAAACAAGTGATCCAGGGAAACATCTTCTTTTTCAGTGAGCTTTCACTCAAGCACAGACTATTCTGGAAGGATGTTTAGGATGCCACCTGTGCCACACCTATATTTTGGGGAGTGTTTCACCTTTCATATTGCTTCATATTGGATTCTCCTTCTCTGGAGATATTCAAAGCCCACCTGGATGGGGTCCTGTGCAGCCTGCTGTAGGTGACTGCTTCGGCGGGGTGGCTGGACTGGATGACCCACAGAGGTCCCTTCCAACCTCTAACCTTCTATGATTCTGTGATTCACAGAGAGACGCTTGGCTGTAGGAGGTTCAGAACCACATCTCATTTTTATTTTGCAAACGAAGTTGAATTTTGCAAAAGAAATTGAATTAAAATACATAAAATTTCCTGGGGTGTGTGTGGAGGGGATGTTTGGTTTTGTTGGTTTTGGTTTTGATTTTTCCTTTTAAAATATTCTTAGCTTTCATTGTTCAGGAGAGGTCAGATTTTCCTGTAGAATGCAAAGTGTTGGCTACCAGTGACATGTTACCATGGCCTTGTCTGTTAAGCCCGTGTTTACATTTGGAGACAGGTTCTCAATTTGTAGCTATCAGAGCCTATGCAAAGGAAGTGACTATCAAGATTTGTAGAAATCAATCTCTCTGTAGACAGCGCTGCCGGGGGGTTTATGTAGCCATAGCTGTAGCAGGTTTTGCATATCCGCTGGTAGTAGTATCATGGGATTTGCATTCTCAGCAGCTCAGGATTTACATATTTGTGATGGCTGTATTGTGGGATTTGCATAGGATTCTTAAAGCATAGCAGCACAGAGGATTTTACCGACACCATGCAGCGCTAACACTCATAATGTGAGTCATTGGCTTTCTAAACAGGAAAAAAATGTTACAAGAGAAATGCCAGACTGCGCTCAAAATCTCTCACATAAGCACCAGAAAGATGAGGAGTGAAATTCTGCCCACAGTGAAGCTCCTGGGAGCCTTGACATTACCTTCAGGAAAGGCAGGATTTCACCCCAGATTCTGATCTAAAGCTTACCAGTCCTCAGTGAGCTCTCCCAGGCTTCCTCCAGTCTCTCTTTAACTGCCACCTGCCTGGGAGCCACGGCATGCAGGAGAACAGATGGGAGAAATTCCTTATCCGAATGGATTGATACCTGAAACAGAGGCTATATTTGTCCGGGGATGGTAGCCCTTCAGTCTGAGTCACCCATCCTTGTGTGGGAGTTTGGCGGCTGTGTTCCTGAAGAAACACGTTTCATTCTGCAGGGAGAAGTCACCCTTGCTGCCATCTCATCTTTTCTGGAAATGTCTAAGACGGAAATGAGCTCACTTCGAAACGGGTGCCCAGCGCTGTTACAGCCTGTTTTGCTGGTATTGTCTAGGGGGGAAACATTTTGTCCCACACCAGGGACACCAGGCAGAGGACACAGCAGCTGCTGTTTTAGGACTCTAGGAATAAATGCAGAACTGCAGCACAGTACAGGAGCAGCATACAGTGTAACTTGTGCTGGGCACTGCCCGGGTTAATCACCAGAGCACCCTGGCAGCTCCTGGCATGGCCTCAGCTCTGCTTTCAGCTTGTAGACTGCTCCTGAGGAGGAGCTGCAGAAATGGTCTGGGTTTCTCTTTCTGTCTGTAGCACACACTGGAGAAAAATCTGTTAGTCCATTTAGGTACCTGCTCCATGTCTCCTCTTTGCTGTGTCCGAAGGAGTCAGATGACAGGAAATTATTTTACTCTTCCCCTGCTATCAAAGTGCCGGAGGTTAAGCTGCCTCAGCAGGTGCTTGTGCAGTGCCCACGATTGGTTAAGGAACCCAGTTATTCATTAAGAAACCTCTGTGAAAAGTGGCCATGAAGAACAAGTACCCAGTGATAAAACTGGCTGTGATCAAAGTGTATTGCTGTACCATGTTGAACAGGCCTTTCTATTCCTTAATGAAAATATCATTGTTTCATAATTTCTAGGATGACCCCATAGCAAGAGAAGAGAGCAGGGACAGGATCAGCTCATCTTCACTAGGTGTGAAACACAAGGGGAGGAAGGGAACAGAAATCGGTAGTTAAAATGTAGTTTCTGGACGAGTGTGTTCTCAGGTACAAAAGAGGAGCCGTTCCCCCTGCTCCGCGTAGCCGCAGAGGGTGCACGGGATGGCCGCAGGGGTGAGCAGGGCAGATGTCTCAGTGCGGAGAGAATCCAGCAGCCTCCATGAGCAGGAACTGCTCTCCCCGTGTGCACTGATCTTTGGCTTTAAGCATTCTGAACTTCCTAAAGGCTTTTTTTCCTCTTCATAAGTGAAGAAAATCAAAACCAAAGCAGATCAGTTCTACGGGATCAATTTTATTCAGTTCTTTTGTTGTGCGAAAATGGGGATTGGGAAAAACGTGGCTGGGTGATTAGAGAAGCAAAGAAAATGGAAGGAAGAGGAAAGGGAGGTGCTTTTACTCCAAGCTTGCAAACTCTATGTGTTCAAAGTGGCGGAGAGGTTGGTGTGTTGTCCCTGTCCTAAGGCAGTAAGGACTTTATTGTGTGAAGCTGCTTAAGAAATTTCATTGAACATTGTTCTTTGCCAGTGAAGAGCTTATGTGAAATGGTACTTAGGCTTTGAGACAAATGCATACTGATGCAATTTTGTTGGTAAATCAAGTGTAGCAAAATTAGGCGGCTCTGTTCCTGCTAAAATTGAAAGAAAGTTGAAGGACATCTACACAATAAATGCTTAATGCCATTATAAATGTGAAGGTAAAATTTATCACTGTTGAAACTACACAAACTAGGAGAACTGTACAAATGATTTTCCCTTATGTGTATACCATATACTCTACAAGTGGCTCTCTCCACATGCACATATCTGACACTCAGAGGTTATTTCTTCAGATTCATAGTTACACTAGATTTCAGGAGTTGATACATGTCAGCAGATAATTACTCTCAGCTCCTTGGAGCTACCCTCTGAAAACAACAAACTACTAATGTCTGTTCCCATAGTCACACTAGTAATTTTGTGCCCCAAACATCAACTGTTTCTTTGGAGAAAAAACTGCTTGTACTAAAAAGACAAGAATTTCAGTAAGAAGTTATTTCCTCTCCTTTTGTTCTTCAAGGTAGGCTTAATCTATCTTAAATATGCTTTTGATGGTGTCTTTCTAAACCATATTGCCATGTCGTACAGGCTGGCCAGGATGAAGTCTGAGACAAAGAACAAACGGAAGGAAAGGGAGCAGGTGGACAATACGAAGTCTCAGGTGAAAGAGATGAGAAAGGAGGCGCTGGCAATTCAGTTCAAAGAGTGGACGGTGGATGTCGGTGGCAGAATACCGGTTGCACTGGTAACTAGGAATGATCCCTGTTAACACACTGCTATGATTGTTCCAGAGGAGCAAAAGGAAGGCTCTGATAGTGCCGTCTGCCCTGGCACGGCAGCGTGGAGCACAGGGATGGGGAATGGCACTGACATCCCTTAGGATTAGGATGCAGGTCACTGTCTACTACTTAACCTCACCAAGCCCTGATTCCCCACAAGCACGTGGAAGGATTGTGGTGCATTCTCCACAGAGGTCCTGGGAAGCTAAATGCCCTGTAAGGTATTCAGACACTCCTGAGGTTGTTGGGCACATACCTCATCACTGGATGTCCTCCTCTGCAGCTGGTCATCCCTCAGAATCCCCTTGAAAAGGTCCAGGGCAGCCACTCTTGCTCTCCTGTGTCATCTATTAAATCTTCTTTCTTCCTCTGTGTCTCATACAAGCTGATACTGCAGCTCATAAAAGATGAGATCTGCAGTAATTGTAACACATCTCTCGGTACAAGCATCTTTCTCACAAGTCACACAAGGCCCCTAGGAAATTGTCCTGTGGTCACACACAGCACAACATGTAGACGAGGTCTACATTTAACAGGGACCACCTGTGTGTGGTAAGAAGCATTGCTGGCCCATACGACTAATTATTCTGGGTGATTTTAGTAATTGCCTGCTGTTGTCTGCGTGAAACAGGCCTTTGACTGTTACCTTGATTTGTAGGTTCAGAGTGCTCTGAGGTCTTTTCTGGATGTCATTGCTTCTACTCCCATGGATGTGAGAGAAGGTAAGTTTTCAGTGTGTCTCCGTTAGTTTTATTTCTGTGTTCTGAATTCTGATGCAAACTGTGAGCAAGCAGTGAATGGATTTGACAATAGAGAAAGAATCTGTAAGGGTAGTTACACCAGCTAGGATATTAACTACAAATCTTCAGACAGATTGGAAAGACTGAACCACCATGTGGTTCATTAATATGATCTTGAAAAGCGTGCAAAGAAGTTTAAAAAAATCTGTCAGAGAGTTGGAAAGATCAGATGCAGGCCCTTGCCACTTATGTCCTGCATTATCCAGACATTGCCGTGTGCTTGTCACGATTTTTAAGAACCACTGTTAGAAACTCCTTTGTCTATTCTATCCCCTGGTGTTCCTTGTCTCATGGGAGGTCTTGGAAATTCCATGGACAGCCTGGCATACTGGAAAGTATGGAGGAAAGGCAGGATCAAAAAAATTAAAGTCTGACAGTGTTGTTACATTTTATGGTTTCAGGGAAAATGCTGAAGCTTAGCTAATGCTCCACCAAATCACACATCTTGTCTAGCCGTTCCCTTTGCCAGTCCCAGCCGTGCCAGTGACACACAGCACAAGCGCCTCTGTATTGGAGCACTCAGCATAGAAAGGATTTCCATAATTCCTGTCCACTTTCTATAGCTTACACTTGACCTCCCGGAATAATGATAATTGAGTAGATAGAGCCAGGAACATTGAAGTGGCAACATACAGCCTGCTGCCAGCCCTTTACATTGATAGCCTGTAATGATCATCAATAATAACAAATCTGCCTTTGCTGGAAGATGGGATGATGAGCGGGGAACCTCCAGAGTGCATTTCTGCTTGCTGCTGGAGTCACCCCTGTCTAGAGCTTGCCCTTGCTCAGCCCTTTCTTTATTACGGAATTGTTCCTCTGAGTAATCGTCCTATATTGGCAGCATTGTGTGAATGCCAGGCGCAGCCCTTGTGCTCCTGCTGTGGTGGCTGTCGTTCTCCTGTGGGAACAGATGCAAAACTGGGAAGGAAGTTTCTGCCCAAATGCTTGCTCTACAGGTGCTGGAAGTGCTTTATGCCATGTTTCACTAACAGCGTGGCTCCATTTCCTAATGTATTTAATCATTCAATATACAGAACATTAA
>Ga0181612_175304_pt1 | contig 11468 bp, 4 predicted proteins | sample HoacroProtozoa21_FD_119630 | JGI IMG/M metagenome (GOLD analysis project Ga0181612, IMG submission 119630) | Hoatzin crop microbial communities from Cojedes, Venezuel. Combined Assembly of Gp0051906, Gp0051904, Gp0051908
AGAAAAGAAAAGAAAAGAAAAGAAAAGAAAAGAAAAGAAAAGAAAAGAAAAGAAAAGAAAAGAAAAGAAAAGAAAAGAAAAGAAAAGAAAAGAAAAGAAAGAAGAAATATATTACACAACTTGTTCTTTTGTATCTTCAGCCTCAAAGTACTGAATCTGGAAATCAAAGCAATAGGATCAAGAGAACTGGAAGTGAGAGGTACGTGTGCTTACATCACTACCCGAATGCTATTCCACTAAAGCCCTCAGCAGCGCAGAGCTGTCTGCTCCCAAGGGCAGTGTGTTGTGAGTCCCTGGAACTATGAGATTATACAGTGGCATTTTAGGATTTCCCAGGTAAAGGTATCAATTTTTGAGACTTGCCTTTTTTACAGCCCCTCCACCCCACCTCTCCCTGGACAGTCTTGCACCTAGCTGCCGACAACAGAGCAATGTGGCTTCTGATCCCTCCAATCTCATGCCAGCTTGGAGCCAAGACTCAGGATCTGGGTCAGGACAGCAATGAAAAGATGCTGACCACAAATCGGAGTTCACCACAGAGCCTCCTTGTTGAGATACAGTGAGGGAAGTTGTCTGACCTTCTGAATGCAACAGCATGGGGACTCTTACTGAACTGGTGTGTCAACAACAGTGCTAAGCTGTTACTTTACAAACTCCTCTTGGCCATACAGCATATCTCTTTTTGCGTTTGGATAGCGGAGGGGGCAATACAGTGCCCTCTGCCCCTTAAATCACTCTAGTTTCCAATGCAGCTTGGGGGAGGAATGGCAGCAGTCTTTGCTCTATACTACCATGATGCTGACAGGTCAAAAAGCATCATGATCATAACCTACTTCTTTCCAGACTAAGGCCAAGGTTTGCAAAGATCGATTTTCCTGCCTTCCTTGCTTCCAGGAGCCTTCTCTAATTGCACTCCCTTTCTCGTTAACCATTGCATTAACTCTGGCTTTCTAAAGACCCCCACTAGAATCAATGCAGACATAAAAACAGCAGAGTATACCACAACCTTAGAAGACAAGTATTCCTTGTCTAATTTATTTGTTGCCCACTACTACGTATTGTACAATATGTTACAGAGGTTATGAGAGTGAGAAGTTCCTCACTGCTGCCCTCTGGGTCAAGACAAAACCTCAGGAGAGGAGATGAAGAGAGGACAAAAAAGAGGAAGACAGGGGATCAGAAGATCTGCCTCAAGGCCCTTGTCTGTTATGTGCACGCACAACCTGGAAAGTGGGGTGTATTCTCTAGAGTAGGTGGTTGCTATTAGCAGCACCACTTGAATGAAGAGAATACCTATGGGCACTCTGCCCTACATACGCTCACAGGGCTCCACAACTGCCTGTAGACTTAGGTCGCTATTCCCCTGAACATCCTTCTGGACCACCACTGCAGTACCATCTAAATGTCTCACATGGGCATCTTTTCTGTGGTGTTCCAGTTCAGTGACTCACTGGTGCCTGGCCAGATCTCACCCTGGTGAGGAGTCAGAAGCTTTCCAACTAAGATGGAGGGAAGCTCTGGGCCTGTGCGACAATTTTACTGCAACCATGAAACAAGTCACAGATTCTGAGCCCAGAAAGCTAAACTAGAGTGTTCTTTACATTGAATCCTCACCAGCAGTCACAGTACATCCAGTACATCCTATCATAAATTACAGACTTCAGATGGAAGAATGAAAGTGTCAAATACCTAAAAGGTGCATTCTTATTACTGTGCACCTGCACTTTTCAGTATATGCCCGATTTTGACTCACAACCTTGTATTTCTTCCAAAAAGCATCTTTTACCCTAAGGTATTCCATGGGTCAGGCTCTCTTCTCCAGAGGACGTGACTACTATTATAAAGTTAGAGGGTTATTAAAGAAGGCAGTGTGGAGAATTTCTGTGAAAATTTTCTTCGGCATTGGTAAAAAGTTTGCCTTAATTGGCTATGGGTGCTATTTCAGAAACAGGCCAGCGTAAGAGGAGCTACAGTCACCTCTCCTTTCTGCAACAGCTACTTGTACTGCAGCATTATAAGAACTCAAAAAGGGGGAAAAAAAGGACAGGGGAGGAAACAAGTCGGATAGTCAAAGAGAGACCAGAATGAAGGCAGTGACATTTGTGACCCATCTGGTCATCCGAGATTAGGGTGATATGGGATTTAGAAGACATTAATACATGGGAATTCTACACATTAATGCACATTCTACATCCAGTTCTAATTAGAGCAGGATGTTTTCCCCCGTCTTTCAGGCTGCAAGATGACATAGCCAGACTGTGAGCGCTGTACTTGACTTCTCAAAGGATTTTGTAAGGCTGTGCTAACCAGGAGACCCATGAAATTGGGGCACAGGATTTGGGAGGCAGCCCCTCAACTAAGCTCGGATACTATGTCACCTAACCCCAAAACTAGACGAGGCATTGCAACCCGAAATAAAGCCCCAGGAATAACAGTCAGGACAAGTCAGAGAGGACCATCACTGTGGTTTAAGGTGTCAAAACACTAAACATGAATAATAAGAAGAGGTGGTTGAAGGGAGGAAAGGTAGTAACTTTCAGGGCGTAACAACACTTATGAGTTAATCCATCTCTGCTGGTTAATTCACCTTTATGAGCCTGTTGGCATTTAAAGTTCCCTTGCATTTTCCATAACATAAGAATGGAAAGGCATAGCTGCTCAGAAATAGAAAATATTTCAGCCCCTGGGTTTTGCCTGGTCTGTATCATTGACATTAAATAGAAACTGCCCTGAACAGGCATCTTCAAGAGAAAACTATTGAGTGGGAGAGAGGGAGCTGAGACCTCAGTGGCTTGCCTTCTGGTGCTTGCTCTCTTTCAACAGTGCAGATGTTACTTTCCAGTCGAGTTTAAGAGAGAATCCCTACTGTTTGAGGATGTTGAGAAGATTAAGAGATTAAACAGAAAGGGCTCCATTGCAAGAAATTCTCTTCCAGCTGGTGCTCGGTTGGGGTAGAAAGTTTTCTGAGATAGAGAAATGCAGAGGTGTTGTGCATACAGATATATCTGGCTCCTCTGATTAATTAATGTTAATGCAGTGTCATATTTTTCCTTTGGAGAAAATCAGAGTAAGATAATGCCACATGCTCAGTCTTAAAAGGAAATCAGTAGGGAGAGATAAAGTCCTCAAATTATTTTTTTCAGGCTTTTAGTTCAGACTCATCTCGCTCCTCCCTCCCCCATGTAATTTTAACTTTTTTCTTTCAGTTTTACCAGAAGTGGAACAATTACAAATCTGTGGCTGGATAGAGTAGGTGGACTGTGAATTTTCTCTCCCTTTTGCTGGGTTAAGCCCTGCCTTTCAAGTTATTTTACACATAAAGACGTTCAGCTGCCTCTGATCTTCACGCGTTTTTCTCTTGGTTTCTTTAGAATACAAAAGTGAATGGCTGAAGCAATGCAAAGCCTGCTGAAGTCAATGGTCCCTAGAGATTAGAATGCCTCTTTTTTAACGTGTATTTTTGGGGCAGAGAGTACGGTGCTGAAGACCGGGTGTATTGGGGAGGAAGAACTGTAGCTGGCCTTTCCTCTGTGTTCAGTGTTAAAGAATTGCTAATGCACTTTAAAGGTGGTTTGAACTTGAAAAACCCACCTAAACTGAAGAAACATATCTTATTTTTTAATACATTGAAGAGGCACCCTGTGCAGTTAAGAGGGGTGGAAGTACAAACCATGAGCTGGACTGACTGATCCCTGTTACATGGGATATTGTGCAGTTCATTGCCTGCTTTTTGGTACAGCATTTTCTCTTCCTCCATTCTGTTCCTGTACTTCTTCCCTTTCTAGCTTGTTCTGCACTATTTCCACCATGTTCCCAATTCGGATTTCTCTTTTTCCCCTTCCCTCCACTTTCTTTCTACAGGAAGTGATCAAGGAGGCTTGGTAAGGGCACTGCCACGTTCCCTGCCCTCAGTTTAAACATGGTTAACACTGTGGACACACCATTAACCTAATCAGCCTTCACTCCCTTTTTCCTCCATTAGACTCACATTCACCCTACGGTTGTTTTATCTCATAAATCTGATTTTCTGGGATAGGAACCTTCAGAATTGCAAAGTTTGTCTGCAAATGAGACAAAATGAGGTCTTATCCCTTCTAAGTGCCTTGAAGAGGGATTGTAAGGGCTCGTACAGTCTCTGCTCAATTGCTTTTATGATTACAGGGGCAATAGTCAGGAAAAGGAGGAAAAATATCACATAGTCTCTGTACAAGTCACCCATCTTTTATAGTCATTTACCATTCATTTCATAATCGAAAAAAAATCACCAGCACAGCCATTTCTTTCTATTTTCCTGACAACCACAACAAAGCCCTTATAGATCCAAGATACGTGTGTTCGTGTAACTTGAACCGGATATCACTTAAACCAAAAAAAGAAAGGAAATTAACAATTCTCCCACTGCGCCTTTTTCAGCTAAGGTTTCTTAGGTTTTGTTTTTTCAATGAAAATTGCCAGAGTTGCAGTGCCATTAGTACTTTTGTGTTTGTTGATATCATCCATGCTGTTGTGGACAGCAGCAGTGCAAGCTCTTCAGGGACTCACAGATGCGTTCCTCTCCAACCCCACCCATTACAGCTGCCAAGCAATAAATCAGCTGGTTCCTCATGTTAGTTTAGCGTTGTCTTGTGACCTATATTTTCAAGGGTGCTTTATCAGCCTCTTTACCAGCCCTCTGACTCCCCCAGTCCTGCTCCTGTGCCTGCCTGTGCACAGGCCCCTGGGGCTGCAGCAGTCCCCTGGCCAGCTGGAGGGTCCCAGCTGGTAACTGCCTCCCTGCAGTTGCTCAGAGAATCCCAGTCGCTGCTGGGCTGGTGTGCTGCTCCGCTTGCCTCAGAGAATAAGGCTTGTCACTCAGGGAGGATTGACATGAGCTATTCGTTGTGACGGATGCACACTTGACTAGTTCTGATAGTGGTGTTTTCTTTCAGGCTGTGACATTATTTTAACAGATCACCTTTTTTTAGCACTTGCCATACTCTCATTTGTCAAACAGTTCTCTTGGAATAATGTGACTGTACGAAGTTCCCAAATATGTCCATGTTTGAAGCAAGTTTTCTGCTTTTCAGTCCTTCAGGTGCCACTATTAAGAAGTCAAACACCTTTGCGAAAATAAAGCTTGGAGAAAGTTACTTCCCTGCTTGAGCATGGCTACTCAACAGGATTTTCCTTACTGCTCTTAACTGCTGGTGGCATGTACAGGAATTGAAGCTCAGTCAGAGCTCTGACTATTCCCTACATTTTATGCCAGCTCCTATGGGTAAATGAGGTTCCTGGAGTGGACGTAACAGCCTGGGGCAAAGAGGATATTATGGCAGACGCCTGCATAGGGCATGTTCTGGGTCTCTGAAAAATCATCCACATTTTCCTCATTCTGCAACCCTGATGGGCTGAGCATAGCCCAAGCAAACTTTGGAGCCATGTGGCATCAACTGCCATGGCAAGGAAGTTGGAGCCCTGCAGAAGTGCAGTCTTGCATACAAAGGGCTCAGTAGTCATCAATGCATGCAAATTCAGTGTGGAAATACAGATATAAACCAACAGTGCTACTGCAAGGTGGAAGCAGTGGAAGATCAGAGAACCGCCTGCCAGTGAGTACAATATACATTTTGTGGTGCCACAGTTCAGGAAAGAAACAACTCACAATCCTTTTAAGAGCAGAAAAACAAGTTAATATGTTGTTGCTGTACACTGTGTATATCAGCAATCACAAACTCATAGGAGTTCTGTGGATATACAGAATGGAAACCAGCTAAAGGTATCATAATATTGTTTCATGCTCAGACAGGTAATTATCCTCTCCCTTTTTAGAGAAATAATTCTTATGAACATGTCATAGAGCTGGAAATGAAATATGTTTTCAAGATTAAAGGGGACAGATTCCTGGGTGAGTCAGAAATGTTTGTGTAATTTTTTTAATCTTAAACTCCTTCCCCACCTCCCTCCCCACATCTCCCCAGTTCATTTCGAGTCCAGAGGCTGGCTGTTTCCTGTTGGCTGCTGAGGACTGCTAGGGGCCACCTAGGGCAAATCAAAGCAGGACTGTCACCAGCAATAGATTAGATCGGCTGTGGCTTTGTTTAGGTAAGTTTAGAGATGATTTGTGGCTTTGCTGTTAACTACCAGATGTCTCTGTGCTGTGCTGTGCTGGTGATGGGTTGCCACAGAGGTGGGCTCACTTCTTACAAATATGGAAAACAGCGCATTCTTCTGGGTTTTACTATGCCTCCTCAGTATGGCTCAGTATAATGTTAACAGTACATGTGTGCACATCAGCAAAGAGACTGTCAGTTAAGAGATCTCACCATAATGTAAAGCTAATGGACACAAAGAATATTTGTAATTGTGTTTCCACACCACACCTGAGAGCAATATTCTACAGAATTATCAAAGGAGCTGATTAGTGTAACGAATTTTGATCCTGTCCAGAAGCTGTAACAGATCGGTTTGCTGAGCCAGTATCAACCTGATGAGTACGCATCGAGGCCCATTGTAATTCCTGGCAAAATCAGAGGAGGAGGGAAACTGAGCTTTGGTACTGTGCTCAGCAGGATCAGGTAGTGATAAAGGGGGATCACTCTGGCATTTTGGAATTGCTGTGTGTGGAATTTTGTGGTCCTCAAAATGGCAGAGTCCTGAGGAAGTGATGGACTGGTTTCTTAGCAGGTGCAAATCCCCAGAACTGCCCGGGTGCACTGATCTGCATCACGTGGAGATTCTGGCACAAACCTGGACCACAAAGAGGATAACGTTTAGTGGAACTAAGCCTACAAAATTTTAAATAAAAACTCTGTTTTTGCAAAAGTTACATATTTGCTTACCCTTACTTTTAAAGGGGTGTGTTTGTATAGCAAAAGGTTGGACTTTGCTAACTCCCTTTGCACAAAACAGCACTAGTCCCTACATGGCTGTGTGTGATTATTACATTAACACATCTCTATGGTTACACCACAGAAACCTTTAAGTGTGAATGCATTTTTTTCCCTTAAGTACCAAGATGTTCCTGATGGAAAAAAAATGACCTCTTCTTGGCTCCTGAGATAGAGTCAGGGATGTGATTAATGCTGACTGTATTCCACTGTTTTTCCCTGAAGACTAGCTATTAATATTTTCCAGTGATGTATGTCCTTTCACTTAACCACAAATGGGTGGTCAGCAAGGTATCTAAGCCCACATTTTGTTTTAAGAAATCACTTTCACTGTACCACCCCACACAGAGCCTTTCACTAAATACCCAGGAGCTGTCTCTTCCAAGAATGCATGAGTGGACACCTCATCCCATCTTACTTTTTTCCCAGTTACCTGCCATTTAAAGCAGATACAACAGCCTGTGAAATGGAGAGTGTTTCTCGATTCAGTAGATTACCTGGTTAAGTCACAGCAGCAAGCTAATGAAAAGCCTTCACATCAGTTGCTATGTGCTCTTTGATGTACAGCCTTGAAAAGTCTGTTTGATTTGGCTTCATTTTTGGTTCCATCAGTTGTATCATTAGGTTGGCCCAACAAATTAGCTGACACTTTCAGAAGGATCCACCTCTCATTTTCTTTTAAATGAGCATGTTAAAAGAGAGGAAAGGTATCTGAGGTCCAAAGCTGTGCTTTATTACACAAAGGTGCACAGCTAAATAAAAAAACTGCAACAAATTAAGCCACAACAAAACCAAATTGGAGCAGAACAAACCAGGATACTGATGGGTGAGACAGATTAAATGAAAGGCTTGAAAGCAAAGCTGGTTGCTAGAAGCGTGCTCACTCTTTGATTCTGTCCAGCAACTTTCAGTTGCTTCTCAAGAGTTATGAATTCCTTTTGGTCCTCCATAGGTTCTTAGGAAAGTCTCCCTTCTTCCATAAACCCAAACCCCTGATATAGGCTTTGCTTGCTGCTACAGGCAGACCTCATTATTCTCCCAAGCATTTCTTCAGCTGCACTGTGGTGCTGCCCACTCTGTACCCAGGGGTTACACCACGCTGTGTTGCTGCTGGGAAGGAGCAATGTCTCCTTCTTGTTGCTTTTCCAGGGGTTTCACCTCACCTGACAGCCAGGACAAGCTCCCTCTGTACTGCTGCCCACTGTCACAGCCTGCTTAGCAGAATATCCTGCCCACAACCCCGGTACCATCCTGCTCAGTGCTGTAGAAACATGCAGTGGGAAGAAACATTTGGCATGAAGAGCTTTGTTTGACACTAAAAGCATAGGCTTTATGACAATTTACCTTTGCTCTCTCCCCACTGTCATTCAATATAGCAACGTCCACTTCCTTTTTAATTAGATTGCAAGCTGCACAGGAGTAGGGAAACTTGCAGCTGAACACCACTGTGCACAGACAAGGAGCTGACCTTTGCCAGGCAACTTGGGGATGTCCTTACAAGAGATCAGGGCAATAAGCGGATGATGGAGGCAGCTGTGAGGTAGGTTTTGTATGCAAACGGTCCTAAAGAAGTGGGACTTGTGGAGTTGCCACAAGCAGGTTTGTGGCTTGACAAGCTAATGTCTGCCAGGGGATTTTCTGTTTCAGCTTTCACTCCTTATATTTAAGCATTTATATGACTCCAGAACTGGATTACAAGTTCTCCAGATGCAGTGTCACATCATTTTATCTTGTTACTGATATTCTCTGTTTCATTTCTACCTATTAATTCCTCATTCTATGTCCTGGTGTCAGCAACTGAGGTGTCCAGTTAGTGTCAGATTTGCAATATATATTCTTAAAAAAATTTTTTGTCATTCACACAGTCATGTGAATGCTTATGTTCAGCACTGCAACAACTGCAACCTCATGGCACTAACAGATTTGAATCAAGAAGATGTTTGTCTATGAATTAGTATCTAGTCCATTAATAATGTCCCAAACAGACCAGTTCGGTCCTTTAAAATCATTGACAAGACTAAGTTTGCTGGTTTCCTCTATGTAAACAAGGGATAGTATGTAAAAACCAGCAAATATGCCCCTGTTGTCAAGGGGTCCTGGCTGCTGTAGGGCTTGAAGCAAATTTCACGACCAAAGCTGCAAGGTATCAGAGGCACAGAGTCATGTATGATTTGCCCCTTCAACAGACTTTTTGCTCTGAAAAAACAGGACACAACTGTTGTACCTCTCTGTTCTAAAACAGGCTCTTCATCTCTCTGTGAGTGACCATTCTGACAGAAAGGACAGTATTTCTGCCTTTGTATACCTTCGATAAAAGAAAGGGTAAATCGTGTCCTCCTTTCTAAAAAGCTAACAGCAAGTGGAGTATCTCACTCAGGAAATTTTCTTGAAAACGCCTGTCCCCCAAAGATATATAATGTTCCTGTTGCCAGGAAGCAATTGATATCTTCATGGGAAGGGCTTAATAAATTGAAGCACAGTGGTCAGCTTCCCAGAAAAATGTCAAAGAAGGGTAGGTGTCAGGGAGAAACTATAGTAACATGGGAGGCAGATACAGAGAACTAGCAATATATGAGTCCAGACAAATCAATTCCTGCCACAATTTACTATCCTAAAATTGCATGAAAATGAAGGTTAGCTGAAAATCTGAAAGGCTTTTAGAATAAATAAATGAGTTAGTTTTTTTGGAAGAACTATAGAATTTAAGGGATACAGTCTGAGTAGGTGAGGCCTAAAATTTCATTTAGTTGTAGGCTGGTTTTGTGTGTTGCAAGGCTTGGAACTCATGAAATTAATCTAATTAATTTGTATTTATTTTTTGCATGTGATTGTGTCCTTGCAGTGTTTGCAAACTCCAACTGCATGGTAGTCCACATGAGACAGGAAAGTGAAGGTAGTTGAGAGCAGCAAGTTCTCCTAGACACTATGGTGATACAAATGATCATATAAATTGACCAGCTCACTGATGTGAAATATAGGTAAGATTTATTTTGAACTTAGTTCACTTTAGATGGTATAAATTGAATGAGTTATAAATATAAGAGATGAGGATATTTTTCCTAAATATTGGCCAGATCATGAGATATAGATTGATTTCAAAGGGTGACTTCCTACTAAACTCAATAATTCTGCCTAACAAATGACTGGTGGCTTGATTAAGCCAGCACCATCTACTTGGAATGCCTTTAATCAGGGAACAGGCTCCAAATCAGAGACAGCCTCAAGGAGCAACAGTGATATTTGGATTTATATGTTTGAAGAAGCCTAGATTTAGGGTTTCCATCCATCTTATTATATTTTAGGGGTATTTACAAACTACAGTTTCAGATAGCTAAAGTTGCAGCGGTTGGATTTAGGCCATTTAAGTCTGCTGTTTGTAATTTTGAGCTGGTATGTTGAGAGCTTTTTGGTCGCTTTTACCTGCAGAGACCCAGCAGACCTGATTTAATCTCTAATGGCAAAAGCAAGTCAGAGAGGTATGCTCCTTCTGTTGCTTTCAGAGTCAATAATGTCAGCCACCGCATCAGGAGAAACGCAGATCCTTAAATTTAGACATCTAGAGCACAGTTTAGGTGTTCCTGCCTGTCTGACTCTGGTTATTTGAAATACTTTGCAATGTGAGCACCCAGGACTGATGCCTGCTCCCTAAAGTACCTGATGTTAGAGACCCTGTGCTCTCTATGTAGACCAATGTTAGCAATCCTTTATTAGCTTTTTTCAATAGTACCTGGTGACCTTCAAGCAGGCAAGGCTGTATGTAAGACCACAGAAAGTAGATTTGAGCAAGATTTGTATAAAAAATGCACATCTTTTGGGGTGGCTGAGTAATATTTTATGTCTCAATGAAAAAGACAAGCTATGTTTACTCTCTAGGAAAAACAGATGGTTATTGTAGGATGTGGGGAGAACAAACACAGAAGAATGGGATATTTACCTTGGGGCTTTTAGCTTACATGGAAATTAGAAATATGTGGGGATAAAGGTGAAAAAACTTTTCAGGAGGAAAAGGAGGAAACATGGTCACACATGTCATATTATTATTCAGACAAATTCTCTGTTTGAAGCCACGTTCATTCAGATTTTCTTTTAAACACCCAGTCTGGACTGCCAAACTGAGATGCATGGAGAGATGGCAATGACATGTCTTCAGTGTCTTTAGATGCTGAATTATATTCCAAGAAGTTTAAACTACCCCAAGTCCCATCTTCAGAATAAACTTTCCTGGGAAAGGAGTTGCAGTGATAGCTGCAGGGCTATTCTGTGGTAATAGTGAGAGATGACTGACTTGTTGGGAAAAGAGGAAGGATGAGACACCAGAAAGTGTCTTGAGGTATCATTCACTAGAGGAGACATGGGAAGTTCAGGAATCTCTGTTCAGAGGCTTAGGCCTACCATGTAATTATTAGGAAAATCACAGAATCACAGAATCACAGAATAGTAGGGGTTGGAAGGGCCCCGTTGGGGTCCTCCTCCCCCACCCCCCCCGCCGAAGCAGGGTCACCTACAGCAGGCTGCACAGGACCTTGTCCAGGCGGGTCTTGAATATCTCCAGAGAAGGAGACTCCACAACCTCCCTGGGCAGCCTGTTCCAGTGCTCCGTCA
>Ga0181612_130596_pt1 | contig 11467 bp, 13 predicted proteins | sample HoacroProtozoa21_FD_119630 | JGI IMG/M metagenome (GOLD analysis project Ga0181612, IMG submission 119630) | Hoatzin crop microbial communities from Cojedes, Venezuel. Combined Assembly of Gp0051906, Gp0051904, Gp0051908
ATTTCTAAGGTCCCCTTTCAGCCTTCTCTTCTTCAGGCTAAACAAGCCCAGCTCCCTCAGCCTTTCCTCATAGGACAGATGCTCCAGGTCCCTCATCATCCTCATAGCCCTGCGCAGGATTCTCTCCAGTAGCTCTTCATCTTTCTTGAGCTGAGGAGCCCAGAACTGGACACAGCACTGCAGATGGGGCCTCACTGGGGCAGAGTAGAGGGGGAGGACAACCTCCCTCGACCTGCTGGCCACACTCCTCTGCACCCCAGGAGACCATTGGCCTTCTTGGCAGCCAGGGCACACTGCTGGCTCATGGTCAACTTGTCATCATACGCAGTGACTCCTCCCGTCCCTTCCACCATGGAGCCTCCCCCACAGTGAAGACCTCTTCTGCAGAGCAGAACCCCTTACCCTGTGTGGCTGCCTCCATAAATCTGGTTTTGGGTTAAGAAGGATCCATCCAGGGCTCTGTGCACCCGACTGAGGCATCACAGGTGATCGGCAGGAAATGAATGAGCCCGTGCACGTCTGGAACCTGCCCTGGAGCTGCGAGTTCTCTTATTCTCCCAAGCTTGCTTCTGCGAGGCAGATGGTTCGCCTCGGCGTTTTGTCTGTGAATTGGTAACTTGGAAAAAAGGAGCCGTGTTCAGTCAATGCTTGCTTTTGCAGAGGCTTTGTTTGGTTCTGGAAAAAAAAGGTTTCGGCAGTGGAATGAAGCTTGCCTGGGTAGTGGCTGAGGCCTGGCAGGAGCTTGGCTGGGGGGTTACGTACTTCGCCGCGGAGCAGGTTTGTGCAGCGCCCGCTGCATCTTCGCTGGTCTCCTTCCTCTGCGGGCGGGATGGCGTTCAGGTGATGGCTTGGTAAGCAGCCGCGTGCTATGCAGAGAGAGTGTGACTGTCTTAACCCTTTTAAGTGGTTCTTGTTTGAGTTTTGAGTTAATCGATCAGACTTGCCTTGGTATTTCTTCCTTGGTGAATGTATAAATAGCTCCTGTACCCTTCCCTTTCCCAAGAACTTGTTGGTAGGAATACAGCTTCTCCCAGCACTCAGTTGTCCTTTGTCATGGGAGGGTTTTCTGATTCCTTTTTTATTTTTTACCCATTTTATGAGCCTGCTTTTACCCCAGGGAAGGCGGTTGGAATACCTGTGAGCTGTACTGCCTTGCAGGGAGAGGATGGCAAAGGAGAGGCTGGATTGTGAGGGTTAAAGGATCAGTGCTTCTGCAGAGACTCAAATGTGTTAGTTATGACAGAAACATTAGTATTTTTATTTCCTAAGCCATGCTGTTCACTGAGAGAAAAACCAAACCAGGGCTTGGTATTACAGCTGCCTGTTCTCTGAGCCATTTTCTCCCTAAGTCTTTCCTCTGTCCCTCCGTGTGATGCTGCTCAGCCCTCGCGGGTGGAATCTTGACTGTGAAGTGTCATTAACGAATGATCGTTAGTGATCGCATTGCCTAAATTCAGCTTCTGGGAGGGCTGCCATCAGTCTTTCTGGGAAGTTTGTCTTTCTCCCAAACTTGGCTCCTCTTGAAATGCAGGTAGCAGAACAGGTTTAGATTCCTGTTACTGAACAGGGCCAAAGGTGAACACATTACTGGAAATCCTGGGAGCTTTGAAGCTGGCGATTACAGGCCAGGGTATGAAACAGGCTGATTGTGAAGAAGGGATCTCATTTGTTTTTATTCCAGAATTGAATGTGATTTTACAGTTGAAAGGCCCCGATGCATCTGTGTTACCCCAAGCTCTTCCCCCACGCGATTCTCCTTGCTGTTACTTTTACTGGTGTCCGATACCGACCATTTCTGACACGGCAGAAAAACAAAGGTGCTTCGGGGCTCTGGCCGCCGGGGACTCGGTTGCTCTGACCAGAGGGGTTCATCTTGCTGTGTAATTGCTTCTTCAGGTGATTTCCATGGATCTCCATTCAGTCCCTCTTTGTGCCTCAGCCAGGTGTAACCTTATGGGTGAAGAGCAGCAGCAGTGCTATGTGACCTGAGGAGTGCTCACCTCTTACGTTAATGTGCACTACGAATGTATACGAATAAACGGAACGTGATGATTATCTGGTGGTCCTGTCTTTTGTGTGTGGTGCAGAGACAACTGTCACATTTCAAAGGGAACTTTACTTTTTATTTAAAGTCAAAAGGCAGGCCAGCAATCACCAGTTGTCCTCATGCAATTCCAGCTGGACTTCTTGCAACCTTTGTTTTCCAGGTCTCCCTTGCCTGAAGGGATAATATCTATGTCCTTACGTGTTCCACCTGGAGCAACGGTTGCTGTCTTCCACCTGGCTGGTCTCACTGCAATAGGCTTAAAAATAAATGAAGAGAAACGTGTACACAGAGACAGATACCTTTCCCTCTCTGTGGGCTGGTGACCCGTGGGGAAATCTTTGCAGGACAATTCCACGTGCTGCTTGTTTGAGCTGGAAGCTGAACTCGCCTGTTTGGATGAGGTCCTCTGGCTTGTGTGATGCAGGAGCTGCGGCTCTGAAGCCACCGACTCTTTCACGGTGTCTCTCTTTGGGCCAGAGCAATCGCTGATGGTTGACCAGGAGGGTGCTGACCAGGTTTCCACTGAGCTGAGCATCGGGAGGAAATCATGAAGTTGCCTTGGAAATTGATGTGTTATAGATGTAGGTTGAACATAGCAAGAATATTTGTGGCCTCTGGAGTACCTACTCTTTAAGACACGCTTTTCCCACCATGGGTAATTTAGTGTGGTGGGAATGTTTGGAGTGGTGGAATCTGGGGGCTGGTGGGAACGAGGTGCATTTGGCAATGTTGAACAAGATGTGGCTTCACTCTTCCTGGCCGTGCTGATCAGTGCTAGGCACAGGGCCTTTCCATGGGTTCTCTGCCATTGCTCTTGCAAAGAGTCAATTTGCTTGGTTTTTCCAAACTCTACAGCAAAGCAGAGCTAATCATGCGGTAACATGCACAATTTAATTCCTCGGCTTCTAAAATGCCCCTGAAAACTCTTCCCCAGCAGGAATCGACTAAAGCACAGCTAACAGGGCCCTCTGTGCCTCCCTAAGTGAGTGTGCCTTCATGTGCGGTGTCTTTCCAACCCAGACCCGAGTGTTTCTTCCCTTCAGGGTTGTTCTGTGGCTTTCTGAAATGCTGGAGGTAAGAACTGGAAGGGAAACAGAGGCGATAACACAACCGGTGATAAACCCGTGTTATTTTTTCCATCCCATCCCAGAAAAACACAATGAAACATTTTTCCTTTCTCTTTCTAGGAAGACTTTGATGGCCCTACCAGAGAGAAGCTGAAAATAGCATTGCCATTTGCCATTAGTCTTTGACTTGGAGTTTTCGAGATAGTCCTCAGCATGGTGGGAAAATCTCTTGTGATGGGTGCATTTCTGAACTTCAGGGGCCGGAGCGGACACAGACACAGGGAGGTGGGGGCCAGTTTGGGTGTGTGGGGAGGTGGTGTAGAACTCCTGCAGCAGCCTGGGCTCTGGGCCTGAGCAGGGTGACCGGAGGTCTCTCTGGAAACTGCCCACAACAGAAGATCATCGTCAAGTGGCTGATCCTTGCGCTGGTTTGGGAATTTAAATGTTAGACCTAGAGCCTAGCTGGTTCTTTCAGGGGCCGTTCTCATGGTCCTGTGGGAAAGGAGGAATATTTATTTTAATGTGGCTGGAAGCTGTTCGTCTATGGATTATGATCCCTGTTTTGGAAATAAAATACTAAAACCAGCTCGTGCAGCGCTGAGTAAAGGATGGGTGTGCTTGTGCGCAGATCGTAAATACAGCTGCATCGGACATACACAGGGCATTGCAGCTCCCACCAACAGCTTTTCTTGGTGGGAGAACCCAAGCACAGAGCAGTTGTGCCCCAGGCAAAGTGTATATAGCTATTTTAAATTAACCACATAGAGTGAGACCGTTTGAATGATTGAGGGGGAGAGCATTAACTCAGGTGGGATTCGGCACCTTCAGGGAGGGTTTTAGCTGACGGGGTGCTTGTGAGAGCAACAGGCTTCAACGACCAAGGGAAGCTCCTGGCAGTGCCATATTCACGTTTATTGAATTCTGTGCTACCATTTGTGGAGCTGAATCGCGATAGCTTGCGTCCGGGGCAGAGGTGCAGGAACCGGGGTGGTAAATTGTCCTGGAGCTGGGACCAGTCGCTTCTCTGTGGTTTTGCCAAGGGTAAAGCAGAGCCTAGAGCAGACCAGGAAATTCAGGGTGATGGCAATGTCTTTGAAAAGGTTTTTATCCCCTGATGGCTCTGGGAGTGGTGTCTGCAGACAGGAGAGGTCTTTGGGTCATGGGGAAGGCTGGATTCCGCTTTAGAGCCCATTTCTCATCCTGCGAAACGCTCTGTCGAGAGCTACCGGCCTTTGGGAAATGGTGCCCACCTCTGCGGTGGCTTTCGGTTGTACAGGAGTTGTCAGCTCCTGTTGAAAGTGCTTAAGCCCTCTGGACAGCCGGGAGGGCTGCTGCTCATGGCTCATCTCATTGCTGGTTTTGCCCCGCCGTGGTGTCCCAGGAAAGGTGGTGGAGTTGGCCGTGGGATCCGTGCTCATCCGGAGAGATGGGGCTCCCTGCGCTGGAGCTGTCTGTGTGCGGGCTGGGCCGCGGACCCGACACGGAAAACAAACTGAAAGCAGAGGGAGGGAAATGCCCGAGAAGTCCTGCCTCGGAGCAGCACGGGTCTGTGCTCTTGGCCAGGTCCTGCTCTGCGTAGGGACATGGGATCTCTGATGTTAGAAACCCTAAATGCTTGATTCCCGTTAGACTGAACGCCTTGGCAAACAAGTGCTGTCTAACTCTGGGTCAAGAAATGCCCAAAGCAGAACATGTTTGTGAGCGCTGCAGAGGGCACCTTATTCCTTTGTCTTTCGGCAAGGCTGAGTCCCCGGTGGGACCTGCAGATAGCGCTCGGTATATTGACGTTTTGATAACTGCTCTTTGCTTTCAGCCAGAATGTGCTTTTTATCCAATCTTAATAAGCTGATCTTCCTATCAATCCTGCTAGCAAACAAGATAATTGCTTTATGATAGTCTCCATATCCAGCAAAGGACACACACTCCCCAGTGCTCCCGAGGGAATAAAACCTGAGCAGAGCGCTGACACGGGATGAGCGCAGCCACAGCGACGCCGGGCGATCGGCGGGTGATGGAGAAGGTGATTTTCCCACTGCGAAGAGCCAGGCTGCTCGGGGCGGGGAGCCAGGCGGGGCAGAAGAGGTCTAGAAAACATTTAGGTTGTAACTGAAAACATTTTGGTCCATTTCCTGGAAAATATTTAGGTTATAACCAAAAATGTTTTGGTCTGTTTGCTAGAAAATATTTAGGTTATGACCAAAAACATTTTGGTCCGTTTGCTAGATTTAAGTTAGAACTGAAAATATTTTGATCCGTTTGGGTGTTTGTTGGCAGTTTGGGAGGTCTGTGTTGGTGGTTTTCTCTTTTTCATAGGAAAAAAAAGGAAACAAGAAATTTCCTGACTTCCCAGGCTGATGCGAGGACCTGATGGGTGGGTTAAACCCCGAGGGCTTCCTCCACGGGTGGCTTAAACCTCCCCCGTGCAGGGAGGCACAGCACCTGCCTTCTAACGCAGGATGGAAAGGGAATTGGTTGCTTCACAAAACTAAAAAAAAAAAAAGGGGGGAATAATATGTGATTTCTGTCCAAAATAGTATGAAAGCAGAAGCAGGACTGCGGTGCACGACGTATGGAAATGAGCTGTACCTGGAGGAGAGGATGCTGAAGGACTGGGAGGCTGATGAAGAGCTGGAGAAGGACAGACCAGCAGGCAGAACAGCGCTGGAAACCACCTCCGAGAAAGCAGAAGAAACCTCGTGGGCTCCCCAAGCCCCTGGGACAGGGGGAGCGGAGCAGCTGGCTCCAGCTCTCTGCACCGTGCCCTGGAGAAGCCCCAGCGCCGGCAGCCGTCCCTCCTCCACGCCAGAAGATCCCCACGGCTCAGCTGCATGGGCCGAAGAACGGCAGATGAAAGTCCGTCGCGTTTCCATCCTGCACCAAGAGCTGCGAGCGCCTTTGTTTTGGGAAAAGGTTTGAAGAGGTTTTGACGAGGACAGATCACGCCCCGCCACGACGACGTTTGGGTGACTCCTCTCTCTGCTGCCATAAGGGCTGGGCGCTTATCGGAGGGCAGCGCTTTGATCTTGCTCTCGAGGACGTGTGTTGCTCTACCTGAGCACCTCGCTAAGGACAAAAACTCCGCAAAATCCTCGTGGCCCAAAATGCAAAGGAACCCTTGAAGCTGGGGGTGTGCATGGTGGTGATGGAAAATGGAGGTCAGCAGATAAGGGGAGGGGGGCCACTGCTTCCCAGTATAAAACTGGGGGTTCTGGGCAGCTCAGCCCATCTGCTGCGGTCTCCGAGAGGGTGTGCATGGACCCGTGGACAACTCCTGCACTGTGACGTGGCTTGTCCTGGCCCTGGTGTCCCTCCAGCTCACAGAGGGGCTGGTGGGCTGGGTGTCCTGCAGCCGCTGCTGCGACACGAGGAGTGGGGACGGGGCAGGCAGCAGAGCCCGGCTGCAGTTGTAACCTGCATGGGCTGCCCTGCGTCCCCGGGGATGCTGACCATGTCTACCCAGGCGTGACTCCAGCCTCCTGCATCTCCACACACCCCCGCGGTCCTGGTCCAGGCTGCATCCCTCGCCGGGAGAGCGGCCCCTGGGATGAGCAAGGCAGCTGGGTGGAGGGCTCCTACCATGGCAGGGCTCCAAGGAGCCCGGAGAACCGATTGTTTGAAAACACCCAAATCTCCTCCTGATTCCCTGCTGTGTTTTGTTTGGGTTTTTTTTCCCCTCTGTGCAGAATCAAACTGAAGAAAGCCAGCTCTATACAGGAGAAGATGAGGGAGGCCGGAGTGCTGGAGAACCTGAAGAACATTAAAATATGATCCGGCTAAGTGATACAGCTTCAGCGAGGACAATGCTGTGTGTGAGCCGCTAACCAGCAACCCAGATGTGAGTACCCCGGGCTCCCCCCTCGCTGCCTGCCTGTCCACCAAACTCCCCTTTGCCTCCTCCTTCCCAGCAGCCGCAGCGATCTGGTCACCCCTGAGCCTCCAGCAGTCAGAGGCTGCTTTTCCCCCCCTCGTTTTTAAGCTTATGGAAACTTTGGAAAAGTTTTACCCCAGCTGTGAAAAGCGATTCTTTTCTATAGGTAACAAAAGGCATAACAAAATAAATATGTAATGTTACGTCTTTCAGGAGAAAAAGCATGGTGAGAGTTCAGTCCGCTGCTGCCTACTTTATGATTTGCAAGGGTGAGCCTGGCATTGCCCGGCTCCCTGCAGAGCGCTGGGACGCCGGCGCAGGGCCGGGAGGCGAAAGCCTGGTCTGTCCCTGACCAGGATGACACCCGGTCTCTCGTCTGCAGTCCTCCCTCTTCGGGGAGATCAGCATCGGGACCCCCCTGCAAAACTTCTCGGTGCTCTTCGACACCGGTTCCTCCAACCTGTGGGTGCCCTCCACCTCCTCCAGAAGCTGGCTCGCTGCGAGTACCGCAGCCGCGTGGTGCTGAGCTCGTGGCGTGGTCCCATCACATGGGGAAATGGCGATGCCAGACCAAAAATGATCCCGGCACGCTGCTCTGGGGTAGCTGCTCCTCGGTACCAGCTGGTGCCTTCCTTGGGAGCTACAGAGCCCTCTGCTCTTCTGTGCCTGGCTGGTGGAGATGGCCAGATCGCTGTGCCCATCGCGGGTGTCCCCAGAGCGCAGAAATCACAGTGGGTTTGCCTGACCTTTCGTGGCCAGGCAGAGGGAAAGGCAAAGCTGGGAATCGCGGAGCTGCCGTCCCGCTCCCCGGCAGAGCTCATCTGATGTAACACGCTGCCGGCGGGAGAGCGATGGGGATTTAACTGCTGATGGTTTTGCTCTCGCTGGGTGGCTGATGTGGTTGTGATGACAACAGATGTTCCCCTGAGAGGGATGCAGGCAAATACTGCCTTAGAGATACCCGTGAGGCAGAGGAACAGCCCAGTCTGCTCTCCATGACTTGCTCCTTGCCAGGGAAGCCGCTTTCCCAGGCGTTATCCCAGCAGAGCGACCGGCGGTGAAATCCCACCGTGGCCAGGCGAGCGCGTGCCCAGGAGCTTTGCCCTCTTCTCTCTCACGCAGTTAATCACGCAAAGTTCAAGCCCAGCGAGTCCTCCACCTTCATCTGCAGCAGCCGGTCCTACACCATCTCCTACGGCAGCGGCGCGCTCACGGCAGGGCTGGGCTACGATGCGCTGGGGGTGAGTGCATCCTCGTCCGTTCTTGTCTTCCTGGGCTCTGTGTCCCCAGCACCAGCTGGGTGCCCCGATGGAAGGAGCCTGGGGGACAGCCTAAGGGCAGATCTCGTCTCTTGTGGAGCCAAGGCTTGGGCAAACCAGTGCCTGAGATGGGCAGAACCGATATAAAGTGGTTATTGCCACCACCGGTTACCCAGCTGGATTTTTACTCCATTTTAACCCAATTCCTGTTAATTTTCCCAGCTGCCTGGTGATGTTTTCGCCAGCTGTGAGAAGGCCGGTCTGTCCCCTTGCTGGGCATCGGGAAACCTCGTCAGAGGTGCTTGTGGGAAGCCGCTGATCTTCGTTGCTGCTGGATAAGGTTTAACAAAGTCCTGTGATTAAGTCAGAGTGGGAATATGAGGCCAGATTAGGTTAGCCATGACATCCAAATGACCCCTAAATCCTGAAGCAGGGCTGCTCAGCCAGGTAAAACAACAGCTGGAGCATGGGGAAGCGTGGTCTGTGGCCGAATGGGATGGGGAACGCCTTGGCTGGGGGAGGCTCAGCTAACACCGCTCTTTCCCGGTATCCAAACTCCTTTCTTCGAAGCTCTTTATCGTTCAAGCTCGTTCTCAGATATATTAATGGCTCTGTCATTTCACCAGAGGAAGGACACAAACTCCTCTGTGCTTTGTGTCAGAATATTGACACAGGCTGAGCGCAGCAGACGGAGATTAGATAAGTGCTGGTGGCAGGGAAGGGCATTTCTCCTCCCCTGTAAAACGGAGAGGTGTCCGAGAGCCGCGGCTGCTCCGGCAGCAGTGGTAGCAGGAAGGGACAGGAGACTGCTGGCCGCGTCCCTGCTGGTCTCTGCTCTTCCCTTTGCCCCCCGCAGGATCCGTCCAAGCAAAGGCAGATCCATCAGGATGCGACGGAGGAGGAGGGAGTGCCGGGGGGGGGGTTCTGAGCCACCGCAGGCTCGCAGCAGTGGTCCAACGCTGACAGCTCGGATGGGAGCAGCAAGGCTTTGCTGGGGTCCATCCCCCCCCCTTAGCAGGGACTGGGGGGTCTGCAAGTGCCCCACAGCAAAGGACAGCGGGGATCCTCCTGCCTGACCTCGGTGAGAGCGGCACTGGCCCCCCTTCTGCCCGCTCCCCGGGGTGTGCATGCTGGTGACCCCAGCAGGACACATTCGAGTCTTGACGAGGGTTTGGTCCCAACGCAAGGGAAGCAGAGCGGCAGCGCGCGGCGGGGGCTCGAAGCAGTACGTGTGCAAGCACGCAGCGGAGGGAGCCTGGCCCGGAGCCACATCCCCCCGGGCAGAGGGGTCTGCGCAGCCTCGGGCTCTCGCTCCAGCTGGGGGTCCTTTGCTGAGAGCTTTGCACTGAAGAACTACCCCACGTTTGTCTCCTCAGGTTTTCCATGGGCGATGAGGCCGGTGGCCAGCGCAGATGAGGCTGCCAGGCTGGCGGGGACGTGGGGACAGCCACCATTCCCTGGCAGCACATGTGGTGAGTGCCCAGGCTTTGGGCTGCGAGGCTGAGCAGCATCCTCGGGGTACCAGACGCCGGGATGGGTCCTCGGTGCCTCTGCAGCAATGACAGATTTGGGATCCCCTTTTTTGATTGGGGCTTGGATCCTTTCCGGAGGCTGGCTGGGAAACTGGGAAGAACGGTAGAAATTCAGGCTGCACCGTGTGCTCAGCCGTGGCTCGGGGACCCTGGGGCTGAGCCGGTGCGGTCGCTGGAGGCTGCAGAAACCAGTTTGGAGCAGGATGTGCAGAGACAGGGAGCTGCGTGTGAACAGCTCTCGGTTCATTAGGTTTGGGGGAATTGCCCACACGTATTTGCAAATAAATGAGGGATCAAAAAGTGTCATGCAAGGACATTCAGGCTGAGGAAAACGCCCTGGTTTTGTTCGTGAAGGGTAAATCTCTTCATTGCTGCAGCCTCGAAGGATGGGTGGTGAGAAGGAAGGGGGTGGTGTGCCTGGGACGTGGATGTGACCAAAGCTTGGGGTGTCTGGGTGCCCCCCAAGAGGAGCTGCTGGATGCAGTGTCAGACAGATCAGGCCAGCGCCGGGCACCCGGACTGGACCAAGAGGGGCAGGTCCTCGGGGTCCGGCACGGGGCGACGCACGGGAGATGCAGTGCTGAAGGGCCCGTTGTCCGTTGCCTGCCACCCATCTCGCCGTCAGATGACAGTCACCCCGCCGGCGCATGTGACCACCCGTTAAATCTGCTGCTTCCAGCCAAATCGGCCATGGTGGGGACCTCTGTCACGGAGCGGGAACACCGTCCTGCTGCCATGGGCAGCCCCGCGGCGGGGTGACACGGTGCCCTGGGACACGGGGTCCCTGCCCTGGGGACACGGGGCGCAGCAGGGCTGGGTGCCTCCGGCTGGGGAGGGTCCCCACCGCTCCCCTCCACTGCAGCCGCCAGCCCCCGGAGAGCTCCTCTCGCACTAGAAGCTCTGTGCTCCCCACACCGCCTAGGGGGGTCAAGCCCCCCCATGCCTCGAGCAGGCAGGTGCTGCTGCTGCTCCCCACCACCCTGCACGTCTCCAGGCCACTGCTGAAGCTCCCTGGGTGCAACGAGCCCCTGGCACCGGTGCAAGGAGCTGCAGGATCCTGGTGCGAGGGGCTGCACGACCATGGTACAAGGAACTGCACAACGCCTGTGCAAGGGGCTGCACGACCCTGGGGGAAGGAACTTACGACCCTGGTGCAAGGAGCTCTCAAACCCTGGTGTAAGGGGCTGCGTGACCCTGATACAGGAAACTGCACGACCCTGGTGCTAGGGGCTCTACAACCCTGGTGCAAGGGGCTCTAAAACCCTGCTGCAAGGATCTGCATGACCCTGGTGCAAGGGGCTGTAAAACCCTGGTGCAAGGAACTGCATGACCGTGGCAGAAGGAACTTACGACCCCGATGCAAGGAGTGGTAAAACCCTGGTGCAAGGGGCTCTAACACCCTGCTGCAAGGATCTGCATGACCCTGGTGCAAGGGGCTGCGTGACCATGGTGGAAGGAACTTAGGATCCCGGTGCAAGGAGCTCTAAAGCCCTGGTGCAAGGGGCTGCACGACCCTGGTGCAAGCAGCTCTAAAACCCCGGTGCAAGGGGCTCCAAAGCCCCGGTGCGAGGGTCCGCCCGACCCGGGCACAGCCCCGCCCGCCCCCCGCTCCCGTCCCGCTCCGGGGGTGCACCCCCTTTTTTTGGGAGGAAACCCCACACCGGGAGCTCTCCCACGGCCCCCGGGGGGCGGCG
>Ga0181612_147992_pt1 | contig 11467 bp, 9 predicted proteins | sample HoacroProtozoa21_FD_119630 | JGI IMG/M metagenome (GOLD analysis project Ga0181612, IMG submission 119630) | Hoatzin crop microbial communities from Cojedes, Venezuel. Combined Assembly of Gp0051906, Gp0051904, Gp0051908
TATTAAGATAGTTTTTTTATTTTTTTTTTTAAAGATGGAGGGTGGATTTTAAGGGGGGCCGCCTTTTTTGCGCTCTATGTGTTATAATAAAAAAGATGTGCGTCAAAGCACAAAGGAGGTTATATGAAAAAGGACGTTATTATTATCGGAAACGGACCGGCGGGATTGTCTTCTGCTATTTATGGACTTCGGGCCGGATATTCCGTGCGAATTTTAACAGATAATCCCATGCACGGTGGGCAGATTGCCACTACCTATGAGATTGAAAATTATCCCGGAATTGCCCATGCCGGCGGTGCGGAATTGGGGCAAATGATGTGGGAACATGCCAAAGGGCTGGGGGCAGAACTTTCCGTAGAACGCGTTTCTTCTATAGAAGATATGGGTTCACTTAAAAAGGTTGTAACCAATAAAGAGACCTATGAAGCGAAGGGGGTCATTATTGCTACCGGTGCTACCCATCGGAAACTTTCCATCCCCGGAGAGAATACCCTGGCAGGAAGTGGTGTGTCTTACTGTGCCACCTGTGACGGTGCTTTTTTCAAAAATAAAACCGTGGCTGTGGTAGGCGGTGGTGACGTGGCTCTGGAGGATGCTTTGTTTTTAAGCCGCTTTGCGGAAAAGGTCTATTTGATTCACCGCAGAGACGAGTTTCGGGGGGCGAAAATTCTTCAGAACCAAGTGTTGGAAAACGAAAAGATCATTCCGATTTATGACACAATTGTGACAGAAGTGAAAGGCTCCATGAAAGTGGAAGGAATTGTTACAGAGAATAAAAAAACCGGAGAACAGGGAGAAATCCCGGTAAACGGCCTGTTTATTGCAGTTGGTACAGAGCCGAATCTTTCGGATATTACAGGACTTCCGGCCCGGGATGAAGCCGGATATATTATTGCAGGGGAAGATTGTATTACGGATATTCCCGGGGTTTTTGCTGCGGGAGATGTTCGGACAAAGATGCTGAGACAGGTGATTACAGCCGCTGCTGACGGGGCCTGCGCCATTTCTTCCTTACAGAAATATTTACAAAAATTATCTCAAGGTTGACAACATTTTTGGGAGTTGCTATAATTACATCGCAACAAATTGTAACAAAGTTGTAACAAAACGATTTCGGAGGTTATTTTTTCATGAATCGTAATCGTAGAAAACAAATTGTAACTTATACCGTAGCAGCCGGCGTTCTGGCAGGATGCAGCACCATGAATGCATCTGCATCTCCTTTGGCAGGAGCTACTGCAATGGTATCTACAGATGAAGCAACGGTTTCTTCCGGTTCTTATTCCACCCTTGCAGGTGTGAACCTTGCTTTATCCAATATGGTAAGTACCGCATCCACCGAAGCATCTGCAGCAGTTACCGAGAGTGACACCACTGCAACCGCTGCTTCCCAGGAGAGCACCGAGACTACCGAGACCACTACAGAGTCTGAAAGCGTTGGTATTGCTCAGGTTACGGATTATGTAAATGTCCGCAGTGAAGCCAGTGAAGAAAGTGAAGTTGTAGGTAAGCTTTACAGCAACGATGCAGCTTTCATTGAGGCTGTGGAAGGTGACTGGTATAAGATTACATCCGGTAATATCAGCGGTTACGTTAAGAGTGACTATGTTTCCACCGATGAGTCTGTTATTGCATCAGCATCCCGTCGCGTGGCTACCGTAGATACTGAGACCTTATATGTACGTACTGAGGCATCCACCGATGCATCTGTGCTGGGCATGGTTCCCAGCGGCGATGACCTGACCGTTGTCGATGAGTCTCTGGCTGATCAGGGTTGGGTTAAGGTATCCGTTGATGAAGGTGAAGGATATGTATCCACTGAGTACGTAAGTCTTTCCACCGAGTACTCTTATGGAGAGACTACAGAAGAGGAAGAGGCACGTCTTGCCGAGGAAGAAGCTGAGCGTCAGGCCGCAGCAGAAGCTGCAGCTGCAGCATCCAGTAAGTCTTCCAGCAGCTCCAGCTCCAGCAGTTCAAGCTCCAGCTCCTCCAGTTCCAGCTATTCCGCTCCCAGCGGTTCCGGCGGATCTGCAGTTGCTTCTTACGCTTGTCAGTTTGTTGGTAACCCCTACGTATACGGCGGTTCTTCTTTGACCAACGGAACAGACTGCTCCGGATTTGTTATGAGTGTATATGCTGCATTTGGTGTAAGCCTTCCCCATTCTTCCAGTGCTTTGCGCAGTGTGGGCTATGCAGTTTCCACAGATGAGATGCAGCCCGGTGATATTGTATGCTACAGTGGTCATGTTGGTATCTATATTGGTAACGGCACCATTGTTCATGCATCCAATGCATCTGACGGAATCAAGTATTCCAACGTATACTATAAGAGCATTTTAGCGGTTCGCCGAATTTTCTAATTCGTTATTCCGTGCTGTTTGTAGCCTCGGGACTTTTGTCTCGGGGCTTTTTTTAAAGAAACGTAAAGAGAAAAGGAGTCCTTTTATGAACCCCAAATTACAACCGAAAAACATCCTGAAGACCATTCACAAGGGAGCCGGCATCCTGGAAATTATCTCTGCAATTTTGGTGTTTGCCGCAGTGGTGATCGCGGTGATTTTTTTACTGCCGGAGTATGTGACTTTGTTTCAAAGCAATCATGTGCTGGATGCTTATCAGGATATTCTGGGCGGGATTTTTTCTGTGGTCATCGGCATTGAGTTTTTAAAAATGCTTTGCCGTCCTAATTCCGATAATGTACTGGAGGCGGTAATCTTTCTGGTGGCCCGTCATATGATTATTGCAGATACCTCACCTCTGGAGGATTTGTTGTCTACTATCAGTATTGTACTTTTGGTTGTGACCCGGACCTATTTAAAAAAGCAGCGTAAGCAAAAAAGCGCGGGAAGGGAATTGGACGTGCCGGAAGAAGAAAGTTTATAAAGCAGAGGTTTTAAAAGCAGAGAGTGCTTTCGTCTTGCCTTTAACGCGTAACTGTGGTAAAGTGTGGGCGTATGTTTGAGATTTAGAAGAGAGAAGTAGGAGAGTAGAATGAAAGTTGCAGTCATGGGATATGGAACCATCGGTTCCGGCGTGGTGGAAGTATTAAATGTAAATAAGGACGTGATTGCCCGGCGGGTAGGCGAGCCTTTGGAACTGAAATATGTTCTGGATCTTCGTGATTTTGAAGGGGATCCCATTGCTTCTTATGTAGTACATGATTATATGGAAATTGCCAATGATCCGGAAGTTTCCCTTGTAGTAGAGACCATGGGAGGCGTGGAGCCTGCGTATACCTTTGTAAAGGCAATGCTTCTGGCCGGTAAGCATGTGGCTACATCCAATAAGGCGCTGGTTGCAGACAAGGGTGCGGAGCTGATTGCCATTGCTAAAGAGCATGGTGTTAACTTCATGTTCGAGGCGTCCGTAGGCGGCGGTATTCCCATTATTCGTCCTTTACTTTCCTGTCTTACCGGAGATGTGATTGAGCGCATCATGGGTATCGTAAACGGTACCACCAACTATATGCTGACCAAAATGAGCCGGGAAGGCATGGAGTTTGATGATGTATTAAAAGAAGCCCAGGCAAAGGGGTATGCGGAAAAAGATCCCACTGCCGATATTGAAGGCTATGATGCCTGCCGTAAGATTGCAATTTTAACTTCTCTCATTTGCGGACAGCAGGTTAATTATGAGGATATTCCTACGGAGGGTATTACAAAGATATCCGCTACCGATATGAAATATGCAGAGGCTATGGGACGCACTGTAAAACTTTTGGCAACTTCCGACAGAAATGGAGATACCTACTATGCCAGAGTAGCTCCCTTCCTTCTGGCTCCGTCTCATCCCTTATTCCATGTGGATGATGTATTTAATGCAATTTTTGTACACGGCAATATGCTGGGAGACGGTATGTTTTACGGCAGCGGTGCAGGTAAACTTCCCACCGCATCTGCAGTGGTAGGTGATCTGGTTTCCATGGCTAAGCATGTGGATAAGCACATTCCTATGGAGTGGCGTCCCGAAAAGCTTACCTTAGCTAATGAGAAGGAGCAGGTATACAAGAATTTCCTTCGCACCGGTGCACCTTTGGACCGGGTAAAGGGAATCTTTGGAGATGTGGAGACGGTGGATGCCGGTGTATCCGGAGAAATCGGTTTTATTACCCCTGCTTTAAGTGAGAAAGAATTTGATGCAAAAGCTGCCGAGCTGGGAGAAGTAATTTCCCGCATCCGTTTGGCAGATTAGAAATACAGGAGGAAGTTTTTTAAAATGTTAGTAGTAAAAAAATTCGGCGGCTCATCAGTTGCCAATAAGGACCGCATCTTTAATGTTGCGGAGCGCTGTGCGGAAGATTACCGCGCCGGAAATCAGGTGGTTGTGGTTTTATCTGCTATGGGAGATACCACTGATGAACTGATTGAGAAGGCAAAAGAGATTCATCCCAATCCTCCCAAGCGAGAGATGGATATGCTTCTTTCCACAGGTGAGCAGGTGTCTGTATCTTTAATGGCTATGGCTCTTTCATCCATGGGAGTGCCGGCAATTTCCTTAAATGCATTCCAGGTGGCAATGCATACCACCTCTACATATTCCAATGCCCGTTTTAAACGTATTGATTCCGAGAGAATTACCAATGAGCTGGATTCCGGCAAGGTAGTCATTGTTACCGGTTTCCAGGGCATTAATAAATTCGACGATGTTACCACTTTGGGACGCGGCGGATCCGATACTACGGCAGTTGCTTTGGCTGCAGCACTTCGTGCGGATTCCTGTGAGATTTACACCGATGTAGAAGGTGTTTACACCGCAGATCCCCGTGTGGTTCCCAATGCCAAGAAGATGAAGGAAGTAACATACGATGAGATGCTGGAACTGGCAACTTTAGGGGCCAAGGTTTTGCATAATCGTTCCGTAGAAATGGCTAAAAAATATGGCGTGCCCCTTGTGGTTCGTTCCAGTTTAAATAAAGCAGAAGGTACCGTTGTGAAGGAGGTTACGAACGTGGAGAAGATGCTGGTAAGCGGTGTTGCCGTTGATAAGGATGCAGCTAGAATTGCAGTAATCGGTTTGAAGAATGAGCCCGGTATTGCATTTAAGATTTTTGATCTTCTGGCAAAGAAGAATATTAACGTGGATATGATTTTACAGTCCGTAGGACGTAACGATACCAAGGATATTTCCTTTACCGTATCTGTGGATCAGGCAAAGGACGCTATGGAAATCTTAAAAGAAAACAAGGAGCGTCTTACCATTCAGGAGTTTGAGGAAGAGGAAAACGTTGCAAAGCTTTCTGTTGTTGGTGCAGGAATGCAGTCCAATGCCGGTGTGGCAGCTAAGATGTTTGAGGCACTTTACGACGCCGGTGTTAACATCCGTATGATTTCCACGTCCGAGATTCGTATTACGGTTTTAATTGACATTGACAATGTGGATCGTGCTATGAAGGCTGTTCATGATAAGTTTATCGGCGAGTAAAACGAAAGATAATGAAAGAAAATCCCTCTGCTTCGGCAGGGGGATTTTTTTGTGGGAAAGAGGGAAATGACATTGACAAATTTTTGTCAATGAAGTATAGTACAAATAATTAAGGTATAAAGGAGGAATTTATTAATGGCTGATTTTAACAATCTGAAACTTGAAGTTTCCGACGAGATTTGCGTACTGACCATCTCCCGTCCCGCAGCGCTGAATGCGTTAAACAGCGAGACTCTGGATGAACTGAATGCAGCTCTTACGGAAATTGAGGCCAGAGATGATGTTAAGGTTGTAATCTTAACCGGCGGCCCGGACAAGAAGGACAACGCATTTAAGTCTTTCGTGGCAGGTGCGGATATTTCCGAAATGGTTAACTTCACCGCTCCCGAGGCACGTGCATTTGGAATCAAGGCTTCCGAGCCTTTCTTCAAGTTAATGAATATGCGTCAGGTAACCATTGCCGCTGTGAACGGTTTTGCATTAGGCGGCGGTTGCGAGATTGCTATGGCATGTGACATCCGTGTGGCTTCCGACAATGCTATTTTCGGACAGCCTGAGTGTGGCTTAGGAATTATTCCCGGATTCGGCGGAACTCAGAGATTGGCTCGTCTGGTAGGCATGGGCCGTGCCAAGGAAATGATTTTTACCTGTGATAATATCGATGCTAACGAGGCATATCGTATCGGCCTGGTTAACAAGGTTGTTGCCAAGGAAGAGTTAATGGATACTGCCAAGGCTATGGCGAAAAAGATTGCTTCCAAGGGAAGTTACGCTGTGGCAGTTGCAAAGGCAGCCATCAACAACGGATATGACATGGATATTAAGAATGCAGTTGAGATGGAAGCAAATCTCTTCGGCGTTGTAAATGATACCCATGATAAGAAGGAAGGCATGGGCGCTTTCCTTGAGAAGAGATCTGCAGAATTGACAGATTTCTAATTTTGAAATCATAGGGGATTTTTATTCCCGGAGGTTTCAGGCGTTTTTCATGATACAAATTGTAATTGGGGTCAAGATAGAGTCCGGGGGAATTTCCTCCGGACTTTTCGGTATGTTACAATAGGGCTTATGTTAGAAGATGTGGTTTTGGAAAAATTATTTGCTCCTGTACTGTCCTGGTATGAGGCAGGCCATCGGGATCTGCCCTGGCGGCGAACCAAGGACCCCTATGCTATTTGGGTGTCAGAAATTATGCTTCAACAAACCAGGGTGGAAGCGGTGATTCCCTATTACGAGAGATTTCTGGAGGCGCTGCCGGATGTAAAAGCATTGGCAGACTGTGAGCAGGATGCTCTGTTAAAACTATGGCAGGGCCTGGGATATTACAGCCGGGTTCGGAATATGCAAAAGGCAGCACAGGTTATTTGCAGTGAATACGGTGGTGTTTTCCCTGAGACTTATGATGAAATCATCAAACTTGCCGGAATCGGTCCATACACGGCGGCAGCCATATCCTCCATTGCCTTTGGAGAAAAACGTGCGGCGGTGGACGGGAATTTACTTCGAATTTTTTCCAGAGTGTCCATGGATTCGGAGGATATTGCAAAGGATAAAACCAAGGCAAAATACAGAGCACAAATTGAGACGGCCATGGAACGCTGGCAGCAGGAAATGCAGCAAAGCGGAGCGGGGGATTTAAATCAGGCTTTTATGGAATTGGGGGCCTGTGTTTGTGCTCCGGGAGGAGAGCCTAGGTGCGGAATGTGCCCCTGGGAGAAAGAGTGCCTGGCCCATGAGGCCCATCAGGAACTTTCCTTTCCGGTAAAGTCCGGCAAAATTAAGCGACGTATCGAGGAACATACCATTCTCTTGGTTGAGGACGGTGAGCGGATTTTATTGCATAAGCGCCCCGACAAGGGACTTTTGGCAGGACTTTATGAATTTGTAAACAGAGATGGGATTTTGAAGGAGCAGGAGATTCTTTTATTTACCCGTCAGCTTGGCCTGGAGCCTTTGTTTGTAAAGGAACTTCCGGAAGCAAAGCATATTTTTTCTCATGTAGAGTGGCATATGAGAGGGTATTATGTGCGGGTGGCTTCCCTGGATTTTTTGGAAGACAGATTGAAGGGGGAAGAACTTGCTGAGTTAGAAAGTGATTCTGTTTACCTTATGGTGGAATGTGATAAAATAGAAAAAGAGTATGCAATACCTTCGGCGTTTCAAGCTTATGCCGGATATGTGTCCCTGAAAGTGGGCGCACAAAAGGAGACTTCATGAAACTGATTACTTTTGCAATCCCCTGTTATAATTCCTACGAGTACATGGGAAAATGTATAGAGTCCCTTCTTCCCGGAGGGGATGATATTGAAATATTAATTGTGGATGACGGGTCTGTGGACCGCACGGCGGATTTGGGAGAGGCCTATGAGGCTAAGTATCCCGGAATTGTTCGTTTGATTTCCAAAGAAAATGGCGGTCATGGCTCTGCTGTAAATACCGGTCTTGCGGAAGCGAAGGGCCTTTATTATAAGGTGGTGGATTCCGATGACTGGGTGGACGGAGAGGCTTATGCCAGAGTGCTTTCCACTTTGAAGAGACTGGTGGATGAAGGCAATGCCATTGATATGCTTCTTACCAATTACGTCTATGAGAAGATTTCCGAAAATAAGCAGCACCGCATGATTTATTCTCCCTTGTTTCCGGAGGAGACCATTGTGGGATGGGACGGTATGAAGCATAATATTAAGGGCTTTACCATTCTCATGCATTCGGTGATTTATCGCACTCAGATGCTGAGGGATTGCGGATTAAAACTGCCGGAACATACTTTCTATGTGGATAACCTGTTTGTCTATGAGCCCCTTCCCTATGTGAAGACCATTTATTATTTAAATGTGGATTTTTACCGGTATTATATTGGCCGGGAGGGACAAAGCGTCAATGAGCAGACTATGGTATCTCGTATCGATCAGCAGCTGCGGGTCAATTACCTTATGGTGGATGCCTATGATCTTTGGTCCATTGAGGAGCCCCATCTCAGAGAATATATGCTGGGATATCTGGAAATGATTACGGTGGTGTCCACCGCCATTGGATATGTTTCAAAAAGTGAGACCAATCTGAATAAGATCCGGGACCTTTGGGCGTATATTAAGGAAAAGGACATTCGTACTTATAAGCATTTGCGCCACGGGCTTTTCGGAGGTGCCATGAGTCTTCCGGGACGGCTGGGGCGGTATTTGTCTGTGAAGTGTTATCGCTTTTCTCAGCGAATTATCGGATTTAATTAGGCAGTCATTGCATTAGCAGCATAAGATTTTTTATAAGAAAGTTTCCGAACAGGAGGATTAACCCGATCCAAATCAGGATGGGAGATGCCTTGGGCCGGAGACTTTCTTTTTTTTCTTTGGGAGCCAAAAGAAAAATAAGTCCCCACACACCGTAAAAAAGCAAAAGGAATCCCACGTAATCCACCAGAGGATAATAACGGAAGGACTCTATAAAGTGTCCTTTGAGAAATGCCGAAAGTCCCCGCCGTCCTCCGCAGCCGGGACAGTAATATCCCGTTATGGAGTGAAAAAAACAGGGGGCTTCCCATAAAATTTTTATCAGGTCAGTGAATGCGTAAAACATGAGGAAAGCATAGCACATTTTTTCGGGGAAATCTTGGGAGTTGTGGAAATTTATTCCTGCGTTTATAATATACCTATATCGCTTTTTTGAGGAATGGGAGGAAGCGTATGGTTGGAGGAATCGGATCTTATTCATCTTATGGTGCAGGCAGTTTGTATGGCAGCTATGGCGCATATGGTTCGGAAAGCACATCCGGAGAGGATGCAGTCAAAGGATTGGGCGGCCGCTCTTCTCAGGAGGAGTGCGAGACCTGTAAGAATCGTAAGTATCAGGACGGCTCCGATGAGAATGTATCTTTTAAGTCGGCGTCTCATATTGATCCCCGGGCGGCAGCTTCCGCTGTGCGGGCTCATGAGGGAGAGCATGTTTCCAATGCATATACCAAAGCGTCTCAGAACGACGGTAAGGTTTTATCCGCCGGAGTATCCATCCATACGGATGTTTGCCCGGAGTGTGGCAGAGTATTTGTTTCCGGAGGCGAGACCAATACCTTGATTGCATACGACAAGGAGCAGGAAAAGAATCCCTACGCCGAGAATAAAGAAGAGATTGCCGGTATTTTAAACACCGGGGCATCTATGGATTTTGCAGTATAGTTAGACAAGGAATTTTATGAACATTAATCAGCAGTTGGCCAAAGAGCTTTCCTTAAAGCAGGGCCAGGTAGACGCAACAGTTGAGCTTATTGATCAGGGAAATACTATCCCGTTTATTGCCAGATATCGTAAGGAGGTAACCGGAGCCCTTAATGATGAGGTGCTCCGGAATCTTTTTGAAAGGCTTACTTATCTTCGGAATTTAGAGGAGCGGAAGGCAACCATTCGTGACAGCATTACAGAGCAGGGGAAAATGACTCCGGAACTTTTAAAGGCCATTGATGAGGCTATGACCCAGGTGGCGCTGGAGGATTTATACCGGCCCTATCGTCCTAAACGGCGAACCCGTGCATCCATTGCAAAGGAGCGGGGCCTTGAGCCTTTGGCAAATCTTATCCTGCTTCAGAAGGAGTCTGATTACGAGAAGACAGCAGAGCCTTATGTAAATCCTGAGAAGGAAGTGCCGGATGTTACGGCGGCTTTGGCGGGAGCCTGCGATATTATTGCAGAGCATATTGGAGACGACAGTGATTATCGGGAGTTCATTCGTAGAAAGACCCGTGAAAAGGGCGTGCTGATTACAGCCAAGAAGGGCGACGACGAGCGTGGTGTTTTCGAACAGTATTATGAGTACGAAGAGCCGGTGAAAAAACTCCCCGGCCACAGAGTCCTGGCAGTTAATCGCGGTGAGAAGGAAAAAGTCCTTGCTGTCACCATGGAGGCACCCCGGGAGGATATTTTAGAGTACTTAAATCATCACGTGATGCATCAGCCCACCCCGGCGGCTAAGGAATTATTAGAGCCCACCATTGCAGATGCTTACGATCGTTTGATTGCTCCTTCTGTAGAGCGGGAGATTCGCAGTGAGTTAATGGATGAGGCGGAGGACGGAGCCATTGTGGTTTTCCGTAAAAATCTGGGACAGCTTCTTATGCAGCCGCCCATTGTGGGACATACGGTTTTAGGCTGGGACCCGGCTTTTCGTACCGGTTGTAAGCTGGCAGTAGTGGATGCCACCGGAAAGGTGCTGCACACCACTGTGATTTTCCCTACGGCCCCTCAGAATCGGGTGGAGGAAGCAAAAGACACATTGCGTAAGCTCATTGAGAAGTACCATATTGATTTGATTTCTGTGGGTAATGGCACGGCTTCCCGGGAGTCCGAGAAAATTATTGCAGACTTCATTAAGGAAGAGGGACTTCCCATATCTTATGTTATCGTAAATGAAGCAGGAGCTTCTGTATATTCCGCCAGCAAGTTGGCCACGGAGGAATTTCCGGATCTGGATGTGGGAGCTAGAAGTGCGGCATCTATTGCCCGCCGGCTCCAGGATCCTTTGGCAGAGCTGGTAAAAATTGATCCCAAGTCCATCGGCGTGGGACAGTACCAGCATGATATGAATCAGAAAAAATTATCCGAGGCGCTGTCCGGTCGTGTGGAGGACTGCGTAAATCAGGTGGGAGTAGATTTAAATACGGCATCCGTATCTCTTTTGGAATACGTATCCGGTATTTCATCCGCCATTGCCAAAAACATTGTTTCCTACCGTGAGGAGCACGGCAGATTTACCAATCGCCGGGAACTTTTAAATGTTCCGAAGTTAGGGCCTAAGGCTTATGAGCAGTGCGCCGGATTTCTTCGAATTCGTGACGGCAAGGAGCCGTTGGACGCCACTGGTGTACATCCGGAGAGCTACAAGGCTACCTTTTCTCTTTTGAAAGAAACGGGCCATGATATTTCTGAATTAAACAAGGGCGGTATCCCCGGTCTTGGCAAGGAGATTAAGGACAAAAAGGCCATGGCGGAAAGCCTTGGAATCGGAGAACTCACTTTGGGCGATATCCTGGATGAGTTGTCCAAGCCCGGCAGAGATCCCA
>Ga0181612_183505_pt1 | contig 11467 bp, 4 predicted proteins | sample HoacroProtozoa21_FD_119630 | JGI IMG/M metagenome (GOLD analysis project Ga0181612, IMG submission 119630) | Hoatzin crop microbial communities from Cojedes, Venezuel. Combined Assembly of Gp0051906, Gp0051904, Gp0051908
CCCCCCCCCCCCCCAAAAAAAAACCCCACCAAACCACAGAAGTTGTCAGTCTCAGTCACTCTACCATCTCTCTTTATTAACAGAGCCTTGACATAGAAGAGTTTTCTGGCCAGGCATTTTTCACACCCCAATAGGCTCAAATAAAAAATTATTGCCAGCGCAATGATTTAAATGTAAGATGTAACACTACAGCACTTGCCTAGCTTGATTTTTTAATGTCAGCTCCAATGTGTCTGACACATGCAAGACATAAATGAATATCCATATTTCTTTGGAATTAAAGGTTCCCTGACAGCTCACGGTATGGAGCATACGGCACTCCCGATGGGTCGTCGCTGAGGACTGGCATTATTTTCGCCTCCTTCATTTTTCCCTAGCCAGCCTTATTAATGGAATCCAAATTACTCTCCCCACTAACCTCAAGGGTAATTGTCTCAAAATATTTGATATAAACCAGTCTATGCTATGTTTGCTAATTGCATTTGTCAATCTCCCTTGCCAAAATTTCCTCAACTAACATAACCATTGGCAATGAACATGGAGATCTATGTATTTGGGTAGAGGGAATGTTTTTTACTGTGCATAAGCTAAGGGTTAGAAATGAGAAATGATTCCTTGTTTCACAGAGTTGCTCTGTAGAGCTGCCTCAGCCCACACTGTCAAAATTGGCACCTTTCTCTTTTTTAAAATAACTTTTTCTGATGTATTTCTACTCAGCTTCTTTCTCCGCCTCCTAATCTCTTTGTTCAGTGTTTCCTTGCAACACAGAATCATCACACCATTCATCTGCATCAATCTGTCTGCTGCTCACAGACTTTGCTGGGTCTGTCTCATCAAGTGCAGTCACTAAATTCATATCTTTTTTCAAGTCAGTAATTGCCTTCAGCTTCCTGCTGTCATTTTTGCTTGTGTTGATGTCTATTAGGTTTTGGTCTACTGTTTCAGAAGTCTGTGCCGGGTTCCTTGAGTCATGTAAACTTCAGCTCTGCTAGTGATTTACTAACCCATCTTGTCTGAAGCTGTTGAAATTGTGTTTATGTACATACAATTCGCTGTTCATCACAAGATAGGCGTCCTGTACCTGTAGCCATGTGCCCAGATATCAAGCACAGGATTTATCTCCTCCAACTTGAGGATGAGATTCAGTTTGAGACAAAACTACTGCTAACTTTATATGCCTACCTGTAGGCGTCTACGTGTCCAAGCAGTGTCTAAGCTCCTATTATAGCAGCGCAGAGTAACTCAATTCATTTGTCCTCACATAAGCCTCTAGTGCTCTCTGAGGTTCCCTGATGCCTTCTGTCTGGCTTCCAGCCACAGGCATCAAGTCCCTGGTCAATACAGGAAGTAGAGTGTAGAGCAATTCAATTTATCCTAAGTCTGGCTAAAGCCAGCAGGTCAGCTGAATTGTTTTTCAGGCTCTAGTGTAGTGATTAAATTTTCATTGTCTAAAGCAGGAGCTTAGGCTCTTAACTCACATGTAGACACCTTCATGCAGGCGTCTGAATTTAAATGTCTTAAACTGGAGCTGACTTCCACCCTACAGGCTCTGTTCAGTTGCCCAAACATATGGTGCAATTTGCAACACTTTGGAGTGTCCAAATCAGCCACAAAAGGCTGACAGATATGACACGAGCTACAGGAACACTAGTCAGAGCCACATGGAATACCCTGGGGCATCTCAGATGTCACTAGAAACCTGTGTCTAGGCTACTGAATGACTACATGTCTGCAATATAGAAGCCTAAACAGAGCTAGTTGGCTTAAGCTTTGCATCTGATAAGGAAAGTGGGATGAGGTTTGAATTGTGCCTAGGAAAATTCAGTGAGAAGAAGGCATATTCAGAAAAATGAAAAGAAGTGTTGGGTAGAAACACTTGGATATATATTTCATCTAAAAATTAACTGCCATGCCTAAGCTAATTACCTAGGCTGACTCCGCAATTAACACAAATACAAGTTCATTCAGATGACAATTTATACTACAGTAAGAGAGATGCCTAAATTAGATAGGACAAATAGCCCTCTGGAGAGGTCTGTCACTCTCTACAGATTGTGCAACAAACCCAAATAGGTATCTTAAATACGTACTATTTAACAGGCTAATGCTGAACAGGATTATGTTCTGCCTTTCCCCTTAGGATTTGATATCAATTACCCAACTTCTTAAGTGTTAAATATGTGGAAATGCTTTTCAGTAGGTGAAAATTTTGATTATTTGTAGAAAGGATGAGTTTCTGTCAACTGCTACTGTAATATCCATCATTATAAGGTAGACGGCCAACATCGTGACTTCCCCTTGTGAATCCACTCTGAGTATCTATATCTGCAATCAATATTGCAGATTTTGCAGACATTAAGGCTACTCAGTCACAGCACTCTTTATCCTACACTGAAGATATCCTTCTACAGGACTGAGCCATGAGGATTTGTGTTCACCTAACTGTCCAGAAAGTCACAGAGATATACACAGGGTGCAGCAGACAAGATAGCATCCTGATAGAGACAAACCTTTGCACAAGAGTGATGGGTCTTTCTCTTTTGTTGTAAATCACAGCCAAAGCTGCCCACCTATCTCGAAACAGAAAAGGGAAAGATGAAGGACTTGGCTCACTAGTAAAGCCGGTACGAGTAACCTGCGGTCTGATAAGATATCCTGAATGTGTTACCAATCCTGGCCATAAATCTACTGTCTACATAGAGACAAGAAAGAACAACACCCAAATGAGTGCAAGCTCACAAGAAATGAAGTGGAATTCAGTCTCTTTGTGTGTGATGACAATTGCCTTCATCTTTTATTTTTTACTTATTATTTTTTCAATTATATTATGTGCACGTGTCAGCATATGCATAAACAATACCTTAAATAATTTTCTTTAAGTAAACAGCACAGAATTAATAGATTTTTCAGGTTACAATGGTGTTATTCAAAAGCAGTTAATGTGTATGATTTATCCATCACCTCTGTGTGAAGTCTTTGAAAAGGTTCTTTTGTTCTAAAGTTAGGGGGGTGGAATAAGAACAACCACAATAATGCGTAGCAGTGAAATTTAAGGAGGAGACATTCAAATGGCATTCATCTAGTGACACTCTGCTAAGACGAACAAAGAGACTTCATCACTTGTATTTTCTGAATTGTGTTGTCAAAGGGCTAAGCCTAGAACAAATGCTCAGGCCCAGATCAATTTTACCTAACCTTAAAAAACGAATAAAACTTAAATGTCTACACCAGGATTTTTTATGCATAAAATAGTTGTCTAGTCCAAGATAATAATGTACATAAGTCTTTACACAAACCAGGGAGAAAGAGAGCTTTCCGGAGGGAAATTCACCTTGTCCTGAACTGAACATTTAAGATCAGAATAGCAGAATATATCTCTGTTTTGTGCCTTTCTTTGTCACCTCCACAGGGACTACATGACTACTTTAAACTTGATGTCTAATGTTGAGATGAGCAAACTTAAGAGGGAGAAGCTGCACTTAGATTAAGCACATTTCCATCTTGTGGCAACAGTTTTCCTTCCCCAGAAATATTTTTACATATAGCTAAGATCACAGATGAAAGAAAACTAGCTCTCCTTAAATTTTTCCAAGGGAAAAATAAACTATTTAAAAAGCTGTCAAACTCATAATTTGATTTGACTACCTGCACTATTAGTTTTAAAGTTTAATCATTTGAACTCTTTGATGCATGCTTGGTTGTGACCTCAATTTGATTATTGCTTTGTGCCACTTTAGATAAGCTTAATGAAACCACAATACATTTGACTTAGCAACATGTGTAAGTATACATACTCATGGTCATACTTTTTTACAAAGTCTTTAAAAATATTCACAATAGGTTTATCCATCTGAAATACAATATGGATCACGAGTGCTGAGGGACTGCATTCCCTTCTTTAAGAAATTTGAAAGTCACTTTACTCTGGTCCTAAATTATTGCATTATTTTTTTCAGAAAATTAGAACTTGTGGATTACTGCTGATATGTGCCGAAGAGCATTGGATTGTTGTTATTTCCACATCCAAGCCTTCAGGGAGATAATCAGCTGAGAAAAGGATCATGAGAAGAACTGGACAGAAACAAAATAAAAAACCCCAGAACTCCTCAAAAAAAATCCTACAAAATAAAAAAGACTGAATAGATCACAAAAAACAATTCTCATCATTTTTTAAGTGAATGCTAGGAACAAACTGATTTTAAAAGCCTTTTGAACAAGAAGTCTCAATAAATTATTTTCTAGGTTCTTGTTCTATTTTTAAGTTATTATTCTCATTTCTTTCGTGTTAATTGTGAATTACAGAATGAATTGCAACTCTAGTACCTATTGGAGATGGGGTTACTAGTCATCATGACAGTGATCTGTGATGTAAGAGTGTATGCCGTGCTGGCCAGAGGTAACTGTAATCCCTTTACTCCTTGTCTCCAACCAATGCCAGTAAAGAATAAGCGCTATTTACTGTACATTGCCAAGTCCTTTGGAAACAAGGGTGCCCTTTAGCATGTTAAGGCAGAGAAGGGAAGTCAGGTACAGCAAAGAGCAACTTTCTGAGGCTCACTGAGCTGTGAAAAGCAGCAGAAAAGAAATAAGCTGACTGTCATTCTCTGGTACGCATGGTTTCATTTCATCTCTGGAACGCTGAAGTGGCACTTTTGTAGTCACAAATGTCTAAAGACATGATGGACAAAAGGAGGTATTGCTTTTGGTATGAGTAATACTTCTGGATAAACCAAACAAGTTTTGGGGATACAACACATAGGATATTCATTATTCCTGTTCCAGATAAATAGGAGCCATGACAAAATAGTTGGGATTTAGGTTGGAAGATGCTTGAGATAGTGCCTCTTCTCCACCTTTCCAGGTTTTCTTTCTCTTTCTATCTTATATAATTTTTTTTTCCTTGGCACTACTTCCTAGTGTTGTTCCACCCAGTGAAGATGGAATCCATTTTTTTATATCCTACTTCGGTACTGGTTCAGCTAAAAAATGTGATGGGTAGTATAACTGGTATCCCTCACAGGTTTCTTTCTCTTGCCTGTCTGTGATCAACCCATTCCCTCAGCCATGACTTTCTCTTCCCCTGCCATCAAACATGTCTGTTCCTTGGAAGTCTTTGTTATCTCTCTTTTTCGCTAACCCACAGGAAACAACAGTGACACCCTACAACAGGGAGATCTATAATAGTTGCACACATGGGATTTTTCTTAGCTCTGGCAGGTTATTCCATTACTGCACCTGAAATCAGTGATATCTAGGCCTGGTAGTCTGCACTTTTCAAGTCTTTGGTCTTAAAAGGAAGATTTCTGTTACTGACTAATGCACATTTATTTGGGGAACAAGGAAGAGCAAGAATCACTGGGACTCCACTAATGGCATGTCACATTCTGTTATTGTGCTGCACTTGCTTCTTCTGCCTTGCATTAAGAACATTCAATTCCAGCTCCTGAGGATATTGGTTCCATACCAATGAAGCTGAGAATATTTTTGAAATACCCAGGGGGTGAATATTTTCATGTTCCTCCACTTAGATGAGACTGTTTTAGGATGATGCTGACTCACACACAATATCTCTTGCATGCTAATCAATGCAACAATAATTCAGGTCATTTGATTTCAAAGCATGTTCCCTAATGCATTAACCTTTCACTGTTAACCTGCAGTATCCTCCTTCATGTGGCACAAAGGGACTGAACCAAGCAAGGGTATGATGGGGAAAGACAGATGTAAATTGAAACTAAAGGATGAGGCTTAGATTATTTGTATTACAATACATTTAGATGCAGGAATTGAACTCTGGTATCCCGAGTCACAGTCCACTAGTTTAATCACAAGGTTATCCTTCCCTTGTGCTCCTTTTCTGCAAATGATGAAAGCCTGATGACAGTGGCAGTCCCTCCAACACTTCTTCGAATATTTACACCACAGGCAACCCAATTAAGCCTTTGTCCTGCTTATACATGTTTCACAGAGCAAAATAAACAGGAGAAACACTAACATGTCACTTGGGTAACCAACAAAATTGGTTGAAATACCATGTTCAAAACCATCAGAGCAAAAAGACCAGTCTGAAACTAATTCGTCAACTGAAAGCTGTCTGTGTGAAACATTTGGGGAATCGCTTCAGACATATATATATATTCCCAACTGTATTCACAGATCATTTGCACTCAGAAAACAAGGAAAATGGTTTAATGAGTTCTGCATTATTGCTAGACTACTCTGCTCTACTTACATGTGTTTATGTTCACTACCTTTAAAGCTTTTAAATGTAAATGCAAAGGCTCTCAGTATTGAAAATAATGAATTGGATGGTGGTTCTTCTTTATTTTTGCATGTGTCAAATACATTCATTGCAAAATCAGATCAGAGTGAAACACCGTTAGTTCCCAAAGCAGGGAAAATAACAATTCAGTGTAGAAGAGTTGACATCATGTAAAATTTGTGATGTATTTTCTCCTCAACTGTGTTAAGCAAAGAATCTGAGCTTATGGGAAAGGTTTCTACCAAGACCATTTTTACTTCAATGGAATGAATAGTCTTATTCTTTCCCAAGACAAATTCAGTATAGTATTCAACTAGTGGTATTCAATATATAGGGATCAGAAAAGTCTCCTCTGTGTTAAACATGCAACAAGGGAGTCTACCTTGGTTTTATCATGCCTTGCTGAGATGATGGGGCCACTGAGCCAATTTTTTACATATGATTTTAATTTAGTATTTTCTGTGGAATGTGTTGAGGTCATATCTAGAGATGGCTCGAATCTTAACAGTGTGTAAATCTGTTTCCTTTCTATTTTTGTTTTCAGTAACCGAACTTCCTGGGTTTTGTATTAGCTTTCTCTAAACGGAGGAAACACCTAAGCTTTTCAGGAGAGTCCTATCTAGTGTTAAAACCATATGTGTTGAAAGAGATAGCTGGTCATTATCAATTTCTTGGTTAGGAAAAAAGATACCGAAACATCTTTAAGAATTCATATTCATAGCATGAAATTAATTGAGATGATCCTAAGCAAAGATGTCAGTGACATAAAAAAATAATTTCTGGTTGCATTTCCACCTCAGAGCCTAATTCAACCCAGCCTGGAACAGGATTGCTTTCTTCAGTTTTTTCCTATGTCTTAAATAAAGAGGCTAAAATTACTGTGCTCCTAACTTAGGTATTTGGGATTTGTGTCAAGAATTTTGTGGGTAAATCCAGATTTTTGAGGTTCAACACACATTGAGAGACAGAATCATAGGAAAGTGACCCCAAGTTCCACCCCCCAGTCATATACTTGTGGCAAAACAGAATACAATGTATCTAAGCACTGTGATAGATCCTTGTTAATTGGTTCATGATGATGTCAGGTTATGGAGATTCTGCAGCGGTGGAGCTGGTGAGGAGTTGGTGTTTACCTTTTTCCCAAGTAACAGCCCTCCTACACAATTTTGCGTTAAAAAAGGGAAATTTTTTTGTAAAAAAGTTCTATTTCACAAAGTGAAATAGAAGTAAAGTAATTCCAGAGGGACGTAAACACAAAGTTTCCTTTACAACTTCACCTCTTGTATTATGGGCATACTTTACACCTAGACATAATATAGACATATGGACATATGTCATTTTGTGTACATACATCTAAAATAGCATTTTAAAATGGAAACAAAACCGTTTGGATGAAGACAGTCAAAATATCATTTACTGAGCAAATTTTTACTCTATTTTCAAAATGAAATTAGATTAAAATATATTCGTTCCTATGAAGTATTTGCCTTTGTCAAATTGTGACAAGAAAAAGAAATGTTTCCACTCTGAAGACATTTTACAGCACAGATTTGAACTACCCATTGTCTTTTCTGAGTTTACATTTATGACTGTCTCACAAAGTGCGTAGTATTGCTCATAGCACCCAGAGTCACTTGTCAGGATATGAGATTCATTGTGCTAGACACTGTGTAACGTGTAAAACAGTGTAAAAATGTCTGGGCAGGATTCAGCTGCCTTTTTACAGGTTCCTTGTGCAACCTGGGACACCCGAGAGTGTCCTAAACGCGTGCAAGGCAACAGGTCTGGTAGAGTTGCAGCCTTCAGGAGCAGCAGCTGGAAGCCTGAAGGATATGCGTCTCTGCTTAGAAAGATGCTAATCTCCTATTTTTAGGCAACAGAATCTTACCCTCCCTGTTGTGAAACACAGAGTCTGCGAGAAACAGGGATTACAGGATTACACACTATGTATTTAGAAGAAGACAATGATAATAAAAAAAATACAGAAACTGTGGGAGCATAAAAGAAGCAGTACAGCATCAGACCTAAGATCCAATTAACCCATTATCCTGCCTCTGGCAGTGGTCAACAGTAAACATTATAGAAAAGCAGAATAAAAGTGGGTTAAATCTATAGAGACCCTTCTCTGCAATATAAGACTGTAAATGAAGAACTTCTTAATATAAACAGATGAAATTACTTTCAAGCCCTAACAATCATTTATCCATTCTTTTACGAATAGGAAACTTTGGGTAGATTAACTGCTAGCAGTTTATCTTGAAAAGAAACAATAAGTTGGCTTTGCTAAATTGTTCAAGGCATAAAATCCACTGTTCACCTGACGTCTCTGTGCACCGCAGCAGCTCTGTGGCAGAGAGCTCCAACCTTGTGCTAACAGTGACTGAAGTCGTAGCTGTTAAAACCTCAGCTGAGAAGGACACATATGAGAACATCAAGTAAATTTAAATGGTATCATGCCACCCAGACCCAACTTTCACAGAAGTGTTAGTAAATACTGCATCCCTCAAAGGCATATGACATTTTTATTAACACTAGAGCAGGCCAGAAAATTTTTCGTATTCACATACTTTTTCTTTTAACCTAGGTTAAATATTTCAATGCTATCTAAGAGTGTCCTTTGGAAGCGCTGAAATTTTTAAAAAAACCTCTGCATTGAAAGTGTTTCAATGTTTGGTGATCTAAATTTGGGATGAATTTTGTTTGGAAAACTTTCTCCCCAGTTCCTGAAAACTTTGCGTTTTCAGATACCAGTGTTTACAATCTAAGAAAACCCTCACCTACCAAAATCCCCTTAGGATTCCGGTTATAATTCTAATGTTTAAAATAAATGATTCTTGTGACTTCTTAGCTGCTAAGCACAGGACTGTAAATCTCAAAATAATTGTGAGTTTCAGGATTTACGTGGTCTTCTGTTGATGACATATCGTATTCTAAAGGCATAGTGTTGTTATTCTGCTCATTCATTTTAAAAGCAAAATATTGATCTTGCCACAAAACAGGGATTTTTGGATGAAAGGTGATGAAAAGTTCCAGATTTCAAAAGTTTCAATGAAAAAAAATCCTGCTTACCTAATGTTCCTACTGCTAAATGCCTTTCCATCAATCCTTTTCTTGCTGCGCTGATTCATTGGTGTGCATTTCCAACACCGATGGTGTTCTGGCTGAACTGGTTTCCCAGGGTCAGTAGGCTTTCATTCTTGCTCTGTGTTAAATTTACTTGATTTGCAGCTGGTAACTCTGGCATACACCTGGATGTCCTGGGAAACAAGCAGCAGAGCACTGAGGACTACAAGGGTACTGATGGACTTCTAAAACCTAATCTAGCAATGTCCTCACTGAGCACGCAGTTCCTCATCAGTGAGCAGCACACAGCTAAGGAGCACCCGACCTCTCCCTGCTTCAGAAAGGTGACAAGTTGGTAAAGACAATATCAAGGAAGTAAGATGGTGCATGTAGGTAATTTCACAGCTTTCAGCCACTTTGTGGGAAGGGCAGCCCAGCTTCTGTCTTGGAAAGAGGTTAAATATTGAGAGACAAGGTTCCTCTGAAGTATGCCATTATTAATATACAGTCAAAGCTATTGTACGTGGTTGTATACTTAGAGAATTACTCAGAAGACCAAAGGTTTTCACCTCTAGTCATTTGCAGTTTGTTGTACTAGCAAGTATGTGAGGCCTTTCAGTTTAATTGCTTTGAAAGCAAATTCCTGGTTCTACCTGTCCTATTTTTATTAACAGGCCTACCACGGTTGTGCCTGGGGATGAACAACACATGCAGGTCTGATGTTGCTGGGCATCGCACAGAATCTGCCCTGATAAGAGAACAAGATCACCTTGAGAAGAGAATTCAGCAGAAACAAATACAAAGAATTTACCAATTAAGGAAAGAAAGAGTTATACAAGGAAGGAATAGTGAGAGAAAAGAAGCAAATCTGGCAGAAGAGCTAAGTGGAGACTCAGCTAGAGATACAGAGACTGCGGTAGGTGCAAACAGGCCATGGGCACCTCTTCACTGACAGCTGTTCAGATGCTCTGCATTGACATGATTTCGACTGCAGTTTACTGGTTCAGCTGGTCCTGTAGCAGTTCTTCCGGGCTTGAGCTTCCAGCTGACTGTTTCATGAAGTTTCATTCTCCAAAACCGTGAGTTACACGTGGTTACAGGGCTCGTAGGGATAGGTTTGCTTCTGCGATGGCAAAGTAACAGGGGAAAATGTATGTATGGTGGGGGGGGTTAGCAATCCTGTATCTGAAAGCAGAAATTGTTAATTGAAAGTAGATGGCATTAATTGAAAGAGCTGAACTTTATATCAGCAGAACTTAAAACAACCATGTATTCTTAAAATAATTGTTACTCCCATTACAAGCACCCGAACATGAAATCTCAGGTAAACTTTTCCCTTGGATAACTAGCAAAAAAAAAAAATACAGTAGAGGCAAATAAGCAGAGAAGAGAGTGACAGGGATTAGTCTACAGGAAATCTGAAGCAGGGAGACCATTAGGGAAGAAAAGATTCCTAAATACTCCTTTAGCTTCTTGCACTTGAAAGTAGTCCACACTGCTGCTGAAACATCAGCTTTCTTTACAGATAACCTACAGGTTATATGCATGCAAATTGGTAATATAGAAGAAAGCATGTATTAGAAATTATCATGGCCAGAAGCTCCGAGTCTTTGGACACTAGAATTGAACTAGAATGAACAGTGCAGCGCTTTCTAATAGATTGAGTCCTTTGTAAGCTTAGAAGACTCCTTGAGAAAGCAAAAAGACAACTCTAGGGTGACATCTGTTTTGGAAATGGATGGGATACACATCATGGAGTAATTCTCACCCTCTGTGCAGCAATGATTGTAAGTGCTTACAGAAGAAGCTGATGTTTGTACGCATGAATGGCTGCGCTATCTATAGTCACCTCACTTTTCATTTCTCAGTACAGACAGGAGCTCATGGAAGCTAGTAAATGTACAGCAGAGTCAGAAATACTTGGTAGAGAGCCTTTTTTATTATACTGATGTCTGTGAAAAGAATCAGCTGTGAAAAACTAAAGAAAGAATTAAAATTTTGAAATTCTGAATGTTTGAAAGTGGAATTTTTTCCCAACAAATCTGCTGTCAAAAAAATTTTGTAGGTGAGGTCAGCTGCACTCAGTTTCATATAACAAGTTCCATTACATGGCTTTTCCTCAAGATAATCACAGAATCACAG
>Ga0181612_134308_pt1 | contig 11466 bp, 5 predicted proteins | sample HoacroProtozoa21_FD_119630 | JGI IMG/M metagenome (GOLD analysis project Ga0181612, IMG submission 119630) | Hoatzin crop microbial communities from Cojedes, Venezuel. Combined Assembly of Gp0051906, Gp0051904, Gp0051908
CACTTTTGCTTTATGAGGATGACATGAAGATGTCTTTAAATAAATAAAGGAAAACCTCAAGCAAAGTCACATGTAGAGCAAAAGTCAATTTTCACCTTTGTGGATCTGCCGACAACCGGTAAGTGCAAGAGACCTCGGGGCCCACATGATCCAGTCTCTTCTTTCAGAGTAGGATTGATCTTCGCTTTCAGTCTGGCTTGCGAGATCATGAACTAAACAAGTGAGGAGTTTCACGCGTGACCTACTGTGATTAGGAGCCAAAGCCAGCTGTTACAGCACCTGCAAGTTCTGCCAAGCTGGCGGAGGGTAGGTTTGCCAGTTGGGTGCTGTAACCGCATTGCGTGTTGCTACCACTTCCATAAAAGTCCTTCGGTAGCACTGATTGCAGTAGGTGTTCGAGATTCTGCATTCCCCATTGTATTTATGCACAGCATCCAGTCCATTTTACATCTGTAGGGCAATCTTTTTACTAAAGAGTAACATCTGACGTTACATTTCTGCTTATAGAAAACAGATATGAGAGATACAGGCTTGTTTAGATAAAGGATATTACTGGCCAGTTACAACTTGCTTCCCTCTCCTTAATGTGCTGGTAATAACAATATGTAATGAAAAGGAATAGATATTTTCAGTCTTCTAGTTTGCTGTTGACTTGGGTTTATCCCAATATGTTCTTTTAACTGGAAGTGTCATCTGTCAACATCTGATGTATTTTTTTCACTTTACAGAACAAGCAAATGAGCAAGTCTGTCTTCTAATGCTAATATAGCAGAGCTTGTTAAACAAGACGCAGAGTTATACTAGCATTAAAACAAAAATCAGCTTTCCAAAAATGTACAGAGCATGATAGGCTTCCAACTGCATGAAATCTTTTTCCTGCAAAGATCAATTACCAATAAAAGATTTTTACAGTGGTTCCTGAAAGAAATTACCGAAAGTTAACAAAAATTGTATTGAAGTTACTCAAAGCAGCAGATAAAAACAGAGTGAAGAGCTTTTTATTCACAAATTAATTTGCAGTTTGATTCTCTTATCTTACCTTTACATTAGGAAACAGACTGTTGGGAGCCCAAAGGCTGCAGCTGCCAGCTGTTGCCAGGGAGGGGTATTAGATCTCTTGTTATAAGACCCAGCAGCAAGGATTTTCCTTTGAGGGGGACTACCTTCCCAGAGAAGTGCATAGTTGTTCTGGGCATCTTAAAAATATGATTTTGAATAAGTACAGCAACGGAGAATCAACTGTACTTTCATATTCAATAGCATGGTGATCTTGGCTGCCTGAAAGCAGTTTAGGACTTCCTAAAATTCTGCAAATAAGTAAGCATCATCTTTCAGAAAATTGCTTATAGAATTCAATATAAATAGTTAGACGACAGATCATATAAACAGTATAACAGTGTACCTTTCATCCCCGTAATCTTTGTCCCTCCGGTATTCTTAGATAACTGACTAAAAACGACCATAACCTAACTCATATCTTTTCGGAGAGAACCAGGATCCTTGTTCCTAGGGCTGTTTGTTCCTTTTTTTTCTTTTGTCATTAAAAACAGTAAGCCAAGAACATTATTATTCTGAATTCCCGAGCTTCTTGCTATGAATGCAGTTCCTTCCACTACTACCAGGATAACAATCTCTACTTGCTTTCCTACTGTCAGCAGTAATGCTCACCTCTGAGGTACTGCAGCCTGCAGAGAGAAAATTTTGCCATCTTGCTCCACAATTCATACTTTTGTTTCTTCAATCAGGGAAATGGCTCATTTGAAGATGAGAACACACTTTCAAGTGTGTTCATTTTGGTATAGAATTTTTTCGTTTGGAATTATTTGTGTTCTAACCAAAACAATCAGGCTAGTAGTTCTGCTTGCAACCTCAGTTCCACCTAATGAGATATTGATCTTTACTTTTCTGTGTCCATCCACAAATTTAACTCGTATGAAAAATGGGCCCATTCTGCTCTCTAACTTTGGGATTACAGTTTGTAGGTTAATTCCAGTTGTTCTTCGTGACTGGAGGGTCTTGCACTGACTGTGTCTCCTAGTAGCTAGTCAGCTTGACAAAGAAATTTGGGGAGTAACATTTGGCAATGCGCATAGCATGAAAAGGGAGTGGAAAGATCCAGCAGAGTTCAAAGAAAGAATGGAGTGGTTATAGCTCATTCAAGTTCAGATTGAACTGTCTGTCAGCTTCTGGTTACTGTTTGCTGTGACTGTTTTGTTTTTGTTTTTTTTTCCCCTGTTTTGATATAAAAGCTGCATTATACGCAAAAAAAAAAAAAATGCAAAGGTACTTATAGAGAAGATGCTTTGATAAGAATCTAATCAACAGTTTAAGTCATCATTTCCTTCAGCTCTTACTTAAGCCTTACAAGTACACTACTCCAAACAAAACACGCTGTAGTAAAGTTCTGACATATCATAATGTTTGGTTGATTGTAACACAATAAGGAAATCTTTAAGAAATCTATAGGACAACATATAACCTTGGAGTACTGGGGAAAAGCTTTTTAACACCCAGTTGGAGGAAGGTGTTTTAATCTGTTTTCACATCTGACGTACATGCAGAATCTGAGATAATGTGAAAGTTGCTCTTTAATCTGAAGTCCATGCATTGAATCTCACTGGCATAAGGAAAAGCATCTCCCAACTGAAGTGGACACTTCATGCTTGTAGCCCAGCTGAGTTCAGTTGGGTGGTAAAGTGTTCGTGTTCACTGCAAGTTTCCAGGGAGAAACAGAGAAAAAAGCTAACCTTACAGATAAAGAACAAATGCAAAGCAGTGCTGAAAATCTCAAGGCAGATAACCGCTGTCAAAAGCCTGTGACCTTGTTGGCTTTGGGGGGTTTTCTCCTCTTGCTTTTACATAGGGTCTTCCGCTTCCACTCATGCATTTTCACTTTTGACAGCCCAAGACAAACTCTGGAAGGACCCTGATCCTTTCGTGGCTGGAAGTGACTTTTTGTGTGTGCCAGTAACATGCGTATGGAATGACTTGCAACAGAAAGCAACCCATCAAAGCGCGTGTGAGCTGTAGCAAAAGCTACTGAGATAAAAGAAAGGTTTCTAGACTGCAAGTGTCACAGTTCAGGCACTTTGTACTGCTGCTTCTGGTGCTGAAGTTCACACCAGAAATGGCTGTCTGCTCTGTGAAACATCCCTGGATACCTGTGCCTTGTCTGAACTGCAGAGTGAATGTGCTTGCATTTGTTAGGGTAGAGTTAATGTTGCACATGCATTGAGGCTCAAGAATTCGGTGTACTTACTACTCTGCAAAAGAGGACCCGTAGCTCTTTATAGACTTCCCTAGTTATCGATAGGTGTTTGAAGATGCTGTCTTCTTTCCTGATCTCTGTATTATTTGCTGTTAAACTAACCTGCGCGTCTCCTAGGGAAACAGCACGTGCTTCTTGGGATACATGTGCCGAGAAGCTGGACCCTTGTTAAAACCTGGCTACACTTCATATTGCACCTTACTTTATGTTCATGAGCCCTTGTGTGTCAACTTATCTTAAGGGTGGCTTTGTTAGTATATGGCCTTTAGGCATAAAAGAATAATCACTCATAAACATAGATGTGCAAAGAAGCTATAATAAGAAATAAGTCTCTTAGATAATATTGGAATGTCCTTATAACCTCAAGTCAGAGTTCTTGTCTTATGACTGTCTACTGCTCCATTACTTAAAAACCAAAAACTTTCTCACTATCCCAAGTTCAGGCTATTCTTGGTCCCTGCAGTTCAATGAGATGGGGATTATTTTACTTCTACTTGCTTAATCTTCTCTAGCCCTTTGATTAACATTTCCATTGTGTTTCTTAGTCAACACATTCTTGAGTTCAGTCTGTGCATCTCTGCTAGTCTTTTGATATTGTTCTTGCAAAGTCCTGTGTAGCAAATAATCGGCCTGCTTGCATTACATGTTCCTCGCGTGCGTTTTTGTTGGGTGCTTTTCCCATCAGTTTTCTGTAAAAATCAGTGCTGCTATTGCACATGGGGAATTTGAGAAAATTGTGAAACATCTCATACAGCTTGGTTCTTGGCCTGATTCACATTACAGTTAGACCCAGTTGAGTGGGAAGGGCCACATCCCAGTCCGGAAGGCTAGGGCTGTGCACCAGGACTGGAATTACCAGCAGTGCGTATCAGTCCTCTGTCAGGATTAGGGGTGCTGGCAACCCTTCAGCTTTAACCAGCACCACCTACCAAGGTGGGTTACCTGGCCTGGCTTCAGAGAACCACTTGAGCTAGAAAATCCTGTCTGCAGGCAGTGTCAGAGCAAGGTAGTGCCTGTGTACTTCATGGGGCTCAAGTGAGAACCTTATGAGGAATAGTGACCCGTGATCTACCTGCGTGCAAGGAAGGAGTATGCAGGATGACTGTCTACAGAGCACTCCAGGCCACTGCACTGTGTAGATCACAACCCTTGTTGTGCAGTGGACATGAACTGATTGTTATCCAGAGTGGGGTCAGGAAGTAAAACCCAACCATTTGGTAGGAACCAATTTTCTTGTTTTGGTTAGAAGATGGTCGTAGGAGTGAGCTATGGCTGCTTGCAGTAAGAGAAATCTCTAGCACTCCCACAGAGGGGAAAAAAAATAAGATGACTGCTATTGACCTTGCTGTCCCAACATTTCTTAAGTGTGAAAGCATTTACTGCAAAGCGAATGTAATTTTAGGTCCTCTCCCACCACCTATATGCAACTATAAACAAAATAACTGCAAGAGAAATAATTAGCTGCTGGTGTACTGCAGGTTGTCAGGTGCCAGCTATGAAGCTTTGTCAATGCCAAAGTCTTTGTTTAGAGAAAAAAAGAAAATAAATAAAGCAATATTTGTGTGAATTTTAAACTGAACCTCTGAAACAATTAAGTGGAGCTGAACAAGCTCATAAAACAAAGGCTAATGACACATCCCCTGCACTGCTTGGCTGTGTGCCCCCATTGATTGACTTGTAGAATGTTACAGGCGTTAAGTTGGTATTTTTCATTAGTTGTGATGAAACATGAGAATCTCTTGCCATTCCCTCGGTTAGGTTCTGCCTTATTCTTGTAACTAAAGCTACCCAGTCGTTACAAGAAATCATTATTTATTTGTGTGCAGGAAAGAATCAAGGCTACTTCACAAATTCTAGTCCTCCTGTAATAGCTTAATTCCTTTTACCGTTCACCTTTTCAGTATATGTTACTGAAGTTAGTCTTAACCATACAGGAAAGGCTAATCATGTAACGATGCATTTCTAGGCAAGAGGAAAATATCAGTGCTGTCTGCAACAGAAGTGTGTCGTGAATTGCTTCTCGCTCTGTGTGAATTCTTCCCTGTGTGAATCAAATGTAGGTTGTGTGCAGGTACCAGTTACAGCATTAGGTTTTAGCAAAGCCTGTGCCAGTGTCCACCTTAAATTTTATTTAGAATAACATGAAACAATGCTGTAGATATAACCCTGAAGGCAACTACATGTGAAGTCATTTATCACAAAAAAAAATGTGAGGAATGTTGAAAATAAAGTTAATGTTCATAGTCATATTTTCATTTCTTTTAAGCTGTAGTGCTAAAGGTATTTTTCTTTGCTATCTAAGCATTTTTCTTTCTTTTTATTGATTATTTGTTTGATATCAGAACTGCTCCCACATCAAAAAGCAACTTGACATTATTCCTCAAAATGTGAGAAAAGCGTAAACTTAAAAATATAAAGAAACAACCACCTTCCCGTTTTCCCTTCACCTTCCCCCAGCCAGAGGTTTTGTTCCTGCCTCACGGCACATCAAAAACCAGCTCCTATGCTAAGGTCTAAATTACCAGAGCCTGCTCTCGCTGCTTGTTGTGGCATAAATGCAGATGGTGGTGTGTACGCAGCCACAGTTGTCCGAAGCCGAGAGGCGACGGGACAGTGATGCAGCTTTAGTCCAAACGCTGCGATCGCAGTTCGGAATCCCCAGTTGGCAACCCGCTCAACAGGGTTTCTTGTGGTGGTATTGTTAGCAGTACATATAAAGGTAGACTCTCTCCAGGGCAAGGAGGGGTTTGGGTTTGTTTTTTTTTCCATATGGTTCTGCTTGCAAGGATTCCTGCTGTTCGTGGCTAATTGTTAATAGGGACTGTATTCTCCGAGTCTGTGTGCGTGTCTGGTTGTGCATCCTAGCTTACCAATAAAAAACTTCCTTTCCCTCAACCTCCCAAATCCTCTCTTGGCTAAAAGGGAGAAGAACTACATTTGAATCTACTTCACATATGTAGTTTCCAAGTCTGTTCTCAACTGTGTGCATGGAGGTAGGATAGATGCAAGTAAAATCAATGGTAGGAGGTGGTGTAATCTCAAGCTGAGTGCAGCATGAAAGAGAGGGAGGGGAAAAAAACCCTTGAAACCTCGTGAAACTGCAGTGATTTGCTCTGGAATAAGTGTGAAGAGTAACCACAGGCACCAGGCTGCTTTTCAGAAACGCTGGCTCTTCCAGTCAGACGTACGGTTCAAAAGTGAAGCTTCTGTCCCGTGGACCCTGCTTGCTGCGTGGCGGGTGTTGAAAGATGCTGCAGCCTAGGGCTCTATCGCAGCAGCTGAAGAATAGAAAATTGGTTGTGCAGCTGTGAAGGTGGAATTACAAATCAGAAAGCCTCGGGATTAAGATTCTGAAGGAGTTGAGTTTAATTACAGACTCTCTCCAGCATTACTATGCAACTTGGAGCAATATACACAATACTAACATATGCTAACAGGCTGCTATACAAGTTGTTCTACTCTTTGGCAATACCATTTTAGAAACACGTTTCACTGGCTGAGCTATGTCTTAGAGACAGCTGAGAACGAACTTTGGGTGGCTCGGAGGACCTGCTGAGCAGCCTACGATGGCCTCTTGTTTGTGACCAGGGCTTGCAGTCATTATGGTAGTAGAGGTCACTAATAGGAGACACTGAAAAAACTGTTTAATTGTTTCTGTTTAGGGTTACTCAGTACGTCTGAAGAGTGCAAAAGCAGTAGCTGAAAATCTGGTGGCGTATAGAAAGCTGAAGCTGACTGTGTTCCAAGTCAAACACAATGAGCGGTAAACCCAATGGAATGTGAAAGAAATTCATACCTTAGTGCACCATAAACAGAATCACTGATGATAAAATTTAATCGAAATGTAACATTGCCTTCGGGATTCAGATCCAGTGTCTTTTGATGATGAGCAGGATTATCAAATGTGGATGCTCTGTTGAATACCATAATGTTGTAACGCTGCACTCTATGGAACATCAATGCCAGAAATAATTTAACACCTGCACATAAATCATTTTGCAATTATCTTTTGGGAATTATTTTATCTTAATCTTTTTATTTTGTTCCAATAAAATTAGAGAGGAACACTGAAAGATGACACTTGGTGAAACAGAGGAAGGGTAGGAGCACTGTCAGGTTATATAAACTAAGCTAAATGTCTGTTTTCCATTATTTCATTTTTAGATTGACATGCGGCTTTGGCTAAGGGTTGTAAAACAGAATTGGTTTGTGTGTATGTGCATATAGTTAATTAAATGAAACTTTTAGCAAGAACAATATTGAGAATATATGTTCTGCACTCTTTTAGCATTAAGAAGAGGGATATTAAGGGTGGAAAACCTTGAGCCTGTTGATCCTCCTTTCCCTAAAGCAAAACAGCCATTTAAGTTTGGGACTTAGAAAATTATCAGTCAGGAGATACAAAAAACTATTCTCTCATCAGGGAACAGAAAAGAGACAATCTTAATTCTTCCCAACATTAAGCAGAGCTGGTGGTATAAAACCCCTGTGCAAGAAGAGAAGGAGAACCGCCCCAGGTAACCTTTCAAAGTGGTGCTGAGTGAGTCATTGATGTTAATGGAAACTTCGCGACTAAATCCCCGACGTAGTCCTTTGAAAACGTAGCCCCTGTTTTTGGAAGGATAAAGTGATGGTCTGTATTTACAGAACTGTACAAGATGGAAATAATTTATTACATTTCAGTGCACTTTGATTATGCTTTGGTATTTGATTGGCTGTGTTTCAGCAGTGCTTTGAAAGCAAATTCTTGAAATCCTATTGCAAACAACTTTATTTTCTGCTCTGAATAATCACTTTGTAATAAAATCTACAAATGTTTAATAGTCATGTTAATGATAAGAAAGCAAACTGTAAACGTGTCAATGTAGATGCCACTTTATATTAGGCCAAAAGAACAACAAAATGCCTCGCTTGGAAAGTGTCACTAAATAGCGGGACGAACTCTGCCCCAACACATTTTCATGCAGGCTTGTACAAACGCATTTAATACCAGCAACCAGCTTTTTTATTCATATGAATTCCCTGTAACTTTCTGTACCTGTTTTTTGCAGCAAGGCTTTCCGCTCAGTGCAGCAGGGAGCGTCAGCAGGCTGTGCAAAGGGAAGGGTACCGGCTCACCCTTCTATTTGCAAAGTAAAAACTGAGCCTTGGCGATGATTGCCCTTTTAGGAGCAAAGGAAAAAAATTCTCTGGCCTGTTTACTAATTTTCAGATAGAGTAATGGTGGAATTAATTTACTTGTATAAGAAATACTGTGACTTCTTTGAATGAAACGCTCTCCCTGGAGGTGAAGAGGAATAACAATCAGCGGCCAGCACAACCTTTATCCTAAGACTGTGTTTTCAGTTGTCAATATCTGACCAAACTTAGAAATTCTCTAAGGGGAAAATAACTCTGCAGTTCTTGTGCCATTCGGTGACTTTTTATTATTATTTCTGCCTAGAATATTTCCATATAAATGCCTCAGTCTTGTCTGGGAAGAATTTGCTCTTTCTGCCTGTGCTAAAAGCTTAAACTGAGACATTTCAGCATGTGTGAACTTTGTAGAAGAAATTTTTATTTTTTTTAAGTGAAAGGGAAGAAAAGTTTTGGTGTAAACACTTGCCAGGCTTGACAGTGCTGTGTTTAGAAAACATACACTCAACATGTCTCTGTTGGGTCTATATGGAGTTCCAGCAAAGCCACACACACTGAATGATCACATTTTGAAAAATGCAAAATAGTTTGCTATGCTATGGACTAAAAAAAAAAAAAAAAAAAAAAAAATTCTAGTGTTTTGGTTTAGTTTGATTTTTTTTTTTAAGTTATTTTATATGTTGTTACAATTGCAATAATACATGTGCACAGGAAAGCTGTTACAAATTCTGGCATATTTTACCTTAATTTCTGATTTAATTTCTACTCAAGCAATTTAAAGTAGCATTCCCTTTATCTAGGTCTTTCAGTAATTCTTATGCAGTGGTTTTGGTATGGACAATTCTCAAAAGTCTGGAGAAGTACTGAAGTTGTCTTTACCTTTCTCTTCTGGATAGCCTTATGGCATTTGTGGCAATCACAGCCCGACAAGACATCACTTCTTCTCAAGGGCCTCCTGATGCCCTGTGGCCGACATGCTGAAATTGCCTGCGTGTTCTTGCTCACTAGCTCAGTGCTGCGTGGGTTTCAGCCGCTTGCCTCTGCAGCAGTTGCTTTCAACTTGTATTTAGATGCAAAGATTGGTGCTTCTATGTCTTCAGGCTTGGAGTAGGGTTTCAGTGCTTTAGACTAGCTGAAAAAGTAAGCTTTAATGAAGACCATTGTACCTCCCAGCAAACAGTGCTTTGCTTGCTCTCTTCAGTACCTAGCCAATGTATTATTTAATAAAACTTTAAAATTCAACCAAAATAATCAGAAGTGCAAAAATAATCATATCTCATAAAAAACTGGTGTTTTGTTTTTTAAGTGATGCAATAAGAATGTTATAATTACCAGAGCAGACAGAACAGGCGATGATCAACCCATCTACTCATTGTCCCGCAGTGAGCCCTTCCTCACCCTTCATGGGAAGGGAAATCTGTAGATCGAGGCATCTGTTGAGCACTTTTCCTGAATTCTGGACAACTTCAGGGGCTGGATCCCTCATAGAAATATTGTACCACTGAGAACTAAAGATAGGGTGACCTCTTTATACAGAAAATTTAATGTACGCCTAGTTTACTTACAAGCTCTTTGCCTTCACCGTATAATACAACATACGTGGCAGTAAAATTCAATGTGAAAAGAGGGGAGAACGTATTGATATAACTCGTAATAGTGATACTCTCTAATCAATTATAGATTTTAAAACAAAGAGTATAACATCAACTTAACTACTATTAACATAGCTTATTCAAATCTGTGATTAGTGGTGGAACCATTATACCACACTCTTACAAAGTAAGAGCAAGAAAACCTTTTTTGTTTGAAATGGAAATTAAACTGAAGAATACTGGTGAAGAGAAAGATGCTCTATACCCATGGGATTTCTTTACAGCATTAGCTCATGAGTTAAGAGGTTGCTTCCATTTTTTCTATATCCCACTACGATTTTGGCAATTTCTTAGTTTACTACCAAAATGCCTCTACTGGACTTCTAGTGTGAGTCTCATTGTCAAGATTTGGTTTCTGGATCATTCATTTATGTTTTCACTAAACTTTATTGGCAACGTGGTATGGGAAAATGGTGGTTTAGGTTTGCAGGATGTCTGACTGACCTCTGAAACATCTTTGAACAGTACTTGAGGAAGGCAGTGAAGAGAGTTAAGAACAGAACTGAAATTCCCTGAATTCCTCTCATTTGCCACTTACTCAGGTAACTCGCTTTCGATGTACGTTTTCTCCAAGTGTTTGCATGACTTCAGTTTTAGGTACACAATTTAGGGCTCTGATAGAGGGGTTATGGCAATTCTTGCATTGTGGTATAAGGCAATGCCAACCCCGGCCGTACCCCTGCCCTGTCCGAGAGGGGCTCCACTTCAGTCCAACGACGTGGTTTGAATGGATGATGAAGTGGGACCTGACTTTAAAATATCAGGTGAAACCATAACATCAGAGGCAGTAGTACATGTTCTCTTAATTGTGGCATGGTAATAGGCAGTTTTGATGAATGTAACAAATCGCTTGGGGCTTCTCGTGAGCTCACAGTTTGCAGAATTGTCGTCTTGATTCAAGTGTCTGGTGTTAAGGATTCAGACGCTTTTCATGATGACTGCAGCTAGAACCACCTGTGCTCCACCCACTGGACAGAAGCTGGGGCTAAAGGGGAGAGAGAAAATTAGAAAAGAAAACCCTCTTTAGAACAAAGTGAAATTTTAAAATTTAAAGCCAATTCTGAAAATGTTGGTCTAATTGCTTATTTATGAAGTAATCACAATACACCACCGATTCATGAAATTTTCTAGAAGTGATCACGTAGCCTCCCAGGTAGCCATTGTCTGAGGTGTTTGAGTTTGCTTATTACGTCAGGATTTTTTTTTGTCTGTTTATTATAATAAAGTAAATTATACAGAAAAATCACATAAAATTGTGACTATCCTGTTTCTGCTTTTATGCAATTCTTGAAAGAAGTTCTAGTCAAATAACATCTAAGTTAGTTCCCAAGACTCCAGACAAACAAGCAATTTTCTCTGTTTTGGGCTAGTATGTGCCTGTTTTATTGCTTAATTATTTTTTCCAATTAA
>Ga0181612_161899_pt1 | contig 11466 bp, 6 predicted proteins | sample HoacroProtozoa21_FD_119630 | JGI IMG/M metagenome (GOLD analysis project Ga0181612, IMG submission 119630) | Hoatzin crop microbial communities from Cojedes, Venezuel. Combined Assembly of Gp0051906, Gp0051904, Gp0051908
ATCTTACAGGTCTTTTCCAACCTTAATGATTCTATGATTCTAAACTCCACCTGAAAGATACTTAGTTATGCACAGCAGTTTCCTATTGGTCTACGTATCTTCTGCTTTAATTTAAAGTTATAGTGTACTTTTAATCTAGTGCACAGACTTAAGGGAGTTGGGGAGCGGGGAGGTCTTTTGGCCCTGGATGGAGTTGGTGGTCGTGATCTTCCCCTGACATCTTTGGCTTTCACCCAGTTGCTGTGAATTCCGCTGAGCTGTAGCAAGATGTCTCCTTTACCAGTCCTTGAAGCCTTTGTTTTGCTTCCTCCTTTGAAAATAAATCATTAACGAGGCCTGCAAGTTCTTTTGTTATTTGCAAAGCAGCCAAGATAGTTAAGCTTATACACATAAATTTCAGACATCAGTGGCAGTAACACAGACTTTTTATAGCTCCTACTCCTCATCTGCATTTACTTTCTCTTCTTCCTAAGTGCTTCTTGACAGCAAAATGTGTGGGATTGCTCTTGTGGACCACCCTTGGCAAAATGGCCTGGTAAGACAGGAATGTGAGTGCCAACAGCATGCGTGAGCAGAGCACCAGAAACCCTCTGAGAGGACTTTTGCCCAGACTGGTGCTGCTTAAGAGGAAGATGACCGTCAGCAGGATTTAACAGTAACCAGGGAACTGGAGTCTTTTGAAACAAAGATGGAGTGAGCTTGGAAAGAAGTAAAAAAAAGGTGCACTAAAATTTGGAACAGAGGGTAGAGTCCTGGGGATGGGAACAGAGCGGGGTTTGACAGCACCGCGGTCCTACAGCACCATGGCCCCTGCCCAGCATGGAGGGTGCAGCACCCACGCGGGACAGGGGCCACAGTGGGGGTGACCCAGTGGGTGCAGCGCAGAGGGACCCTGTGCCTCTACCCCCACGGGGCTCCCTCAGTGGCACGGGGATTCAGGGAGTGCCGGGAGCAGCAGGGGGGCACACACCACCAGAGCGGCCCCATCCCGAAAGAAGAGGTGGGCAAGGAGGGGAGCCCTACACCCAGGGGAGGGCGGTGGGCACCCGTTACTCCCTGTGCAGGATTTGAACTTCTGGGAATGAGATACGGAAGGGTGTTAAAAATTTGTAGGAATTCACTCAGAGTTTATGAGTGTCTAATGTTGTGGTTATCTGTTGCTATTGATCTCAAATATATTATTCACCGATTGCTGGTTAATTACATGTCATTAATAAATCAATAAACCTCTTCAGTCTTTATTTGGTTTAAACTATGTGAACTGAGCAGTTTTTCCCTGTGACGGTTGCACATGTGAACGTCCCTCAAAGCTAGCAACAGTGTGCATGAAGTGCAATGAGGTGAGCTTTCTTTTCCCTTTTACAGTAACACATCTTGAGAATGCATCTTGTCTGTCTGTCTTTAATGGGTAAATAACTGCTGCACTTTCTGCTGGCTCTGAAGGCTCCGAAGTAAAGAAGGAATTATTCCAAAGCCAAAAAAGAAGGGGAAAAAGTTGTGAGAGAATAAGCACAACTTGAGGGAAATAATGACAAAGAACGCAGCAGTGAGCCAGGTCTCTCAGAGTGACTATCCACAGAGAGAACCAAGTTCTGACTTGGCTCTGTCCCTTGTATTGTGTCAAACCCAATACCTGCTTGTCTCAGCCCTACTACCAGAAACAGCCAGAAGTTGGAGCATCTCTAACATTCTTGTCTGCAGGTAACTGGAGAAGACAGACTTTCCTCCGCAGTATAAGTTGCTGTAAGACACCACACTTAAAAACAAGGAGTGCCTATGTTTTTTACCTAAAAGACTTAATTGCTAAACAAGGAGGAAAAGCCAAAATTCAAAAAGAAAACAAGCAGCCACACCAATGGTTATGTCAGCCACCTTCTCCTAAGTACATCTCACTGGGGAGAGGTTTTAGCAGAGATGACACATTGGGACTGCGTCTCATCACTTGTTAATGTAAAAAGATAGAGTGCAATAATTGGTGAATCCTGTTTAGTTTATCACTGCTAACCTCAGAGATTTGAGATGGCTAGAGTTATGTGGCTCTCATGAAGCCACATGAAACTGGAGACCCCATTGTGCGTATTTAGTTGGATGAATAGTCCTGAGACAGAACAATTAATTGTATGCAATTTAAATTTTCTTGTTATTTCTATTGACAAAGTTATATTTCTAGCCAGCAATACAGTGTCTAAAGAAGCCAGTGTTTAATGGGTAAGTGAGGAGGGCTGTAAAATTAAAACCCAGTTCATCTATGATGAAATGCAGTAAGATATGAGTACATTAAAGAAGCCAATAAAGACTCTATTAAGGCTTCATAATGCATAATAAAATTTCAAAAACAAATTGTAGAGAGTATATTGGATATCTTTCCAAAATCCAAGCTATCAATTGAAAAATATTTTTAAGTGTCCTCTGTTCTACCTGAGAAACATATTTGTGTATACAATTTTGCATTTAAAAAATTACACATTCACTTTACAGTGTAGCCAGACAGGTTCCAGTCATTTGCTGAGTTTTTGGCACATAACAATGATGCTGCTACAGCCTGTGATCTTCCCTGCAAATCTGAAAGGCAGTGCTGAAGTAACTTCAGTATCAAACTACCATTAACAAGCATTTTTTAAAGCAGCTTTATTTTCACCGTGGAATCAATAATGCAATTCACTTAGCCAGCTGTAAAATCTTAGAGAAGAAAAGGGATTTCTCCTGGAGGAAGAAGGAGCTGCATAAGATGAAACCTGCATGCAGTGGCTGAAGTTTAACCTCATACTGACTACAGCGTGACAAAACAAAGAAAGAAGCAATCAAGTAGAGCTCCTCACCTTCTGTTTGGAGAAAACACAGCCCAAATGAATGGCTCCAGCAATCACAGAATCACAGAATCACAGAATCACAGAATCACAGAATCACAGAATCACAGAATGGTAGGGGTTGGAAGGGACCTCTGTGGATCATCTAGTCCAACCCAGCAACACCACTGAGAGAACAGCAGAAACTGATATGACCCAATACCTTCTGTAACAGCAGCACGTTTAGACAACAACAGTGCTAGGCACAATCTACCACTATGAGTTATCCAAGAGAATGAAGCCCAGCGTGTTGCTGTTGTCATTGTTCCTGAGGAACAAAATAATCTGCTCTCTTGGCATTGCCTGGATCAATGAGCCACTGCTCATTGACACGGATTCCTTAACGAAGTGAGTGCTCAAGGAAGCTGCATGTAAATTAGGAAGTAAGGATGCAGCAACAAAGCGCGTGCTAACTGCTCTGGTGCTTTTTTCAAACCAGGGAAAGCCTACTAGTTAAATGATGTCAAAAATAAAAGGACAGAATGTCTACAGGGAATTGTAAGTGGGTGGATGGATGGCAGCCTCCTTCTTTTCTGGGGATGCAACTTAAAATAAAGACAGTGTTGCTGGGGAAACGTGCCTAAATGGTGTAATGCTTCCTAATGCAGTGCTGGGGTGTCCCTTATGCTAAAAAAGAGAAATAATGGTGATTCTGTAAGATTCTTGTGAGTAGGGCCTGAGGATGAACAAAGGACCTAGTGCCCTGCCTGACAGCCTAAGAAAGGGAAAGGTTTGGGTCTGCAAGGTCAAAACAGATTGTATTCAATAAGAATTTATGATGTTCTATTGCAGGTGGAGGAATGCTTAATACAGCTGATCTGGGCTATCCACAATATTTATAGAGGAACTGAGAACAGAGCTGTGTCAGTAGGATCTGTGCTCTGAGATGATATCCTGGACCACAAAAAAAATCCACTTTTTGTGATAATACTTAGTTCACGTTTTAAAACCATGTTTTTGCTTGGCGTAGTGTTGTAGTTTAGCCCCAGTTGGGAAAAAAGAACCACTCGGTCACTCCTACAGTCCTCCCCCGCCCTGGTGGGATGGGGAGGAGAGTCAGAAGGAAGAGACAAAACTTGTGGGTTGGGATAAAAACAGTCTAACAGAACGGCAAAGGGAGAAGAAAATAATTACAATAATACTGATAGAAAGAATATACAGCATGCAGTGCTCTCACTGCCTGATGCTGAGCTTGCTCCTGAGTAGTAAATTCCTCTGCTTCAGCCAGCTCCCCCACATAAACACTGAGCACTACCTCAACATCCTGTTTGACTGGCTGGTTTGGGTCAGCCCAACCAGTTTCTTGTGAAAATTAACCCTATACAACACGAACCAAGGACACTTGGTCATTTTTAAATTAATTTCATTGTTTTCAGCTCAGTCGTAGGTTTTGCAGTCTAGAGAAACGTCAACTGAAAAAACATAACCTGATACTTTTTTGAACACCACAGTGATGCATATAGAGCAGAGTATAATACATTAAACATCAGTGACTTTTTTCTTTTTTTGAAGTATAAAACTGGCACTGTCAATATTGCTATTTATCAAATACCAACTGCAATAGCAACAGTGACTTCTTCATTTAATTGTGTGCCTTGTAACTGAGTATCTTGTAATACTTGTGAGAGATTGTCTGTGAACACAGATTTCATCTCATCAACCTTCTTTCATTTAAGTTGAATACATAGCAAGAAGACGTAAAATCATTCTCCCTCTTTTTAGATGAAGAAATTCATGGGGATAAGCCATGATGCTTCTCATGGTTGATCTATCACGGCTGGTCCTGACATAAGGTTTGATAAATGGTTGGTGGTCACGCAGTTCCAAAACATCAGTTGCTCTTAGGGTGAGCTGAATAAATGAGGAAGTTGGTTGATGACCGTGTTATCCTTGAGGACAAATCAAAGGTTTATATTAAATGTTGAAATCATTTTATACTCTCAAGCCTTTTCCTTGTAGTGAGGCTGAAAGCTGTGTCATAAAACTTTCTATGTTTACCCAACCCCTCAGTATTTTCAGGGCTCTCCTTGGTGGTAGCTGCCATAACTGGTGAAAATACACTCATTTTAGAAATGGAACCTTTCAAATAGACATTCTCCCATGTGTCCTCGCCTGAGTGAGAACAAGATTTTGTTGTTGCAGCCCAAGACTGTCTGTGCACTAATATCTCAGGAAACATTAAGCTGAAAGAAATAAAAATTTGCCACAGAAAATCAAGGTATATCTAGAAGATCTTGTGGGCCTGATGTCTTTGTTTTTCAAGGGCAAGAAACTTCAACATAAGTTTCAGTGGCCGATGAATTCTGTTGACCTCTGTGTTGCAGCTCCAAAGGCCACATTCTTGTATTGGCTCAGATTAGCGCAGCTGCCTCCACCCATTATTTTCTTTTAAGAAACATCATAAAAATCTCAAAAACCTGCCTCGCTTCTTTACCTGTGCCCAGAGCAGGGCTGGAACTCTGTGTCTGCGCATTGCCAGGCTTGTGACTCCCGGGGAGGCACAGCGTGGGCGCAGGCAGCTTGCCCTTGTTGGAGCCCAAATCACGGAGGCAACGGTGACCTGCACTGTCACAGCAACTTTGGCACCTGGAAACAGCCTGGAAATAATTTGTCCCTCTGTGGATGCAGCAGCTGGATTTAAGACTCAGCTGCTTGTCAGTTTGACTCTGCCAGCCACAGAGAGAAATGAGAGCTGGTAAATCCAGCTATCTGATTCAGGCCATGCGGAAGGGGGAGAGTTAAAGGATAGTAGCAGATTACTTTGAAGTACAGTAACTTGTTTTGAATACTAATTGATTCAGTCAATTGTCTTAATTTCTCTACTTCAGAAAATACCCACAACTGGGACTCAAAACTCAATTGTTCTTTCTGAATTTTGTTTAAAGAATTGACTTGACTTGCTACATCGACATGATAATTTGCTTGTTGGCCGCACTCCTTTTGTAACCTATATAATTAATTTTGAATGATTTGGTTCAATTTTAATTGACATTGATTTGATAATTAAATGTAGTTCTTAGTTACTCTAGCCCAGTCCTGGCAACGTGTTTAGCTCTTGGCTGTTAATAAACCCCACAAAGCTGTGTTCCCTTTCAAAGTGCCAGCTCAGACTAAGTGTCTTAAGAATATAAGGTAAACTAGGTGGTTCAGCTAATGGCCTCCTTACCTCAGTCTAAACTTTTTTTCTCCTATTCAGAAGGCAATCAAATGGAGTAACAATACACAAAGATCTAACAATTTCCATGGTACTTACTATGAGACAAAACTTGCTTCTACCCTGAAATAAAAAGTGGACTTCATCTTCAAATGAAAATAAGACTCATTTGCTCATTACAGATCTGATCTTGCCCCTAATACAGACAGTCTGATTTTGCAGTAGATATCAGCCCTAAGCCCCCAGCCCCTCCACACACCTCAGTCTTTCCTATACACCAGCTATTTTAGACATGAACCTTATAGGTCACTCCATCCTCAAGTTATTTCATATACAAAATAATCCAGGAACAAATATGAATACTTTACTGTATTATATTAGAAGAGCAATGGGGCTGGTGAAGGGTCTAGAGAACAAGTCTTATGAGGAGCGGCTGAGGGAACTGGGGCTGTTTACTCTGGAAAAAAGGAGGCTAAGGGGAGACCTTCTTGCTCTCTACAACTACCTGAAAGGAGTTTGTAGCGAGGTGGGCGTTGGTCTCTTCTCCCAAGTAACCAGAGATAGGACGAGAGGCAATGGCCTCAAGTTGCACCAGAGGAGGTTTAGATTGGGTATTAGGAAAACTTTCTTCACCAAAAGGGTTATTTAGCATTGGAACAATGTTAGGTTAACTCTTGTACTGGATGATTTTAAAGGTCCTTTCCAACCTAAATGATTCTAAGAGGTTCCTGTTTGTATGTAGACACAATTCACTGTTTCTTGATTCAGTTGCCTGAACTCAACCTCTGAAAAAAAAAAAAGGGGGGGGGGGGGGGGGGGAAAGGCAGCACTGAGGCTACAAAAATTATATACACGTGCTATATCCGGCTTGAATAATCCAAGAAAAGCAAGCCAAGGGAACAACTGATGATAACGTCAGCACGACGCAGCAGCACTACTGTCAGGACATTGCCATAACAACCCGGGCTGTTGTTTCAGCCCAAGCAGCAGCCGGCTGTACGCTCACAAAGCAGATGCAGGTCCCATCACAGAACCATACTGGAGATGTCTATGTGGTGCTGCACTCCCAGCCTTGCCCTGAATGTGCCCCACACAGCCCAGGGAATAGTGCCGGTCTCCAGCAGGAGATGAAGCTGCCTCCAGGGACTGATCTAGACCCCTCTGCCCTACAGCTGTAGGTAATGATGAGAAGCAGAAAGCAAGCTGTCTGGAGGGAGATGACCTTTCTTCCTTCCTTTCAAAAGTCAAGCTAGCATTAAAAGCTTTACCCTGCCCCCAGCTCCCTATGCTGTGCCACACAGCCATCTGACCTACCACTGCAAGTCAAAGTGTGCACTGTGCTGTAGATCACCCCAGTCATTAAAAACCGTTAGCAGAGCATTTGTATCCTGCTGAAAAGGAAACTGAACTTCAAGTACAGCAGAGGCACCAAGTGCAAGTCTACGCTCTCTGCTCAGGATCTAGCTTTCTCAAAATCTGTTTTCTGCTAATATGAGATGAGGAGATGTCTAGCTTCATAGAGGACCACAGTGTCCAAAACAAGCAAGTTTGGCTCCAGCTGTTAAGAGTCACAAAAGTATGAAGTCATGAACTCCTCTGGCAAGAAACTGAGGCTTTCAGACTGTCCAGAATTACACTTCCTTGGGACAGCTTTAATATAGCTGTGCAGCACCACTGTGAGACTGACAGGTGCAGAGATGACAGACCAGAGAGACCCACAGCAAGATGACATCTGAAAGGTAACAACTCACAAGCAGGCAATCCAACTCGTTTTCTGAAAACTGCTATTACAATAATCAGAACAGATGACAGGGTAGGATGGGGATCCTCAGCCAGACAAAAATATTTCCCCACGGCAACAAGCCTACTTAATCTAGCGAACTGTGAACATCAAACACAACGTCACTGATGAAGAGCTCAACTATTTCTCATATTCTGAAGAGGAAGATCTGGGGCTGTATAAGGGGCAAATACAGAATTGCTGTAGAGAGAGGCCTGTGCAGTTGTTGCTGGTCTCCCTGAAAAATGGATCTTTCTTCCTCACGTTCACTGACAGGAGATAAAGCCTCTCCACAGGCTATAGCTTCACCTAGATAGCTGGATGATTCTCAGCCTGCCATGGCTTGTCTTACACCAAGGCAAGCATGTCCTAATGCCCGACTTCCTAGCAAAGGAATTAGGGGGTAAGAATGCAGTAGTGGCCTAAAATACAGGTGGAAGGGCGCAGACACAATTATACTGGAGAGAAGCTGCATAAAGCCAAGCTACCCACGTTAGCACTGAGCCCAGCTGGTCACTCCTCAGACCAGCTTCATTCTCGATGCAACACAGAAGGACAGCCTATCTGAACATTTGCCAGCCCAGTGGCAGCAACAGGAATCTTTGTTGATTCCTTTAGCCGAGTCATCCTCCTGAGATTCGTACCTATTTAGCATTAATAATAATAATTCCAAGGCAATGCAGTGCTGTCAGACAGCCCTGGGGCACCAACACTGCTCTTTTGCAGAAGAACATGGAGAGCTACATGCCAGTTTCTTGAAACAGCTCAGCTGTGCATCTGATGTACAATCATTTCTCTGTATCTGTCCTAGGCTTTAGCTGCTACTGACTTCAAATCCAGAAGCAGCTGGATTTGACAGCAGTTCTTCGATATAGCAGCTTCCTCTCTCACAGCCAAAACCTACGGATTTCATCTGGACTAAGACTGGCCCCTAGGAATACGGGTTCAACCACAACGCTGAAACATTCCAAAAGTTGCTCAAGAGGCAATAAAATACTGCAGTAAAAAGGGAAGAGGAGGCAGGAAAACATGCCTCAGTAACAGTCAAATCTTACTCCGCTTACCTATAGACACACGGTCCCTCAAGAGCTGAGGGGGCAGGAGATGGACAAGTCACACCTAAAATGTTCACTGTCACAGGATCCCTTACCTGCTCTGGTAGCAGCTGCAGTTTCCCACTTCGGCATGACGGCTTCTTCTCTTCAGCACAGGCTAGATGTTTTGAGGTGACCTGATGTACGTGGCTAAGTCACAAAGTCCACATCCATTCTGAAATGGAGCAAAAATCCAACAACCACATAAACCTTCAGCCTGTACACCTGTTTATCTGGTCACACAGAGCACCTTTACCCCGTAACTCTTCCTCAACTTCATTTCTCTTCAGGAGATGAAGAGTTATCTTGCACGATCCTGCCTGAGCCCAGCTTACAAACTCCTTCTAGTGGCTTCCCAGATGTCCCTGCCTCCTCAGATTAAGAAATTGGGAGCAGGAGATGACTGTTGTCTCCCAGAAAGGTTTTTAGCTATCATAGCCACACGGACAAGCTCGGACTCAGCAACTAGGGGCAAATAAAATGCATGTGTGTGTGTGTAGATTCCAAAGGATCAATACATACACTTTAAAATTTGAGTTTGAAATGTCTGTGCACTGTATTAAACACACCCAGAGCCAGTAATCCTTCCCAGCCGCAAAGACTAAACCTTTCCAACTCCTTGGGACAGAAAGTCTGCCTTTACTACCTGCTCCACACCTGAGGAGGCCCTCCCATGAGATGGGCTTCCCCAGCCCCATGCCAGGAGAAGGGACAGCACGGAGGGCTGCCACCCACCACCTGCACAGCATCAGGCCCTAATCTGCAATAACACCACAAAACAGCTATCATAAAAGGCAGGATCGGCACCAAACACCTTCAACAGACAACAGGAGTTTCCCCAAATAGCCATGGGCCTAACGACCTGTAACTGCAACCCTTTATCAGATTGACAACTGCTGCTTGGTTTCCACCTGTCTCTTGCTCTTACAAACACATCATCAGAAGCAATAATCAGGTTTGAGTTTGATGGTGTCTCCCGCCCTGGGGACTTGAAGGCTCACCCAGGCAGGGCTGAGGCAACAGCAGTCACGGCTGCTACCTGGAAAGGAGGCAGGGTCAGGCTCTAACTTTTGTCACTGCTCTCTACGGCACTGCCAGGCTTCGCGGCTTTAGTCTGGAAGTCTTGGAAACTTTATACAGAAATTGTATGATACCACATTCGTATCTGAAAATTTCTCTGCTACTGGAAAAATAAGTAAAAACCCTTCGCCATCCAGAAAGCAAAGAAAAGGCAAGCAGTTCATGACTCTAACCCAACGGCAGCGCTGGTTTGCTGTTGTGGTCTGTGCAGGAGTCCAGCTCTGATGTGAGGACACCACAACCCTTAGCAGCCAACTCTTCTCTTGGCTTTCTGCAAGGTGAGGGACTTGCAGGTCCCAAGTCCCTCAGGGCTGCACACCTTGCAGGGCCTCACAGGAGGTATCTGCACAGCTTCTGTGAACATCTCCTGGGAAAAGAGCAACTGCAGAGGGCCTGCCAGACTTCTGTGTGTTAATGGACAGTATGCTATCAGGGTGAGGATTGTTAAGACTCCACTGCAGGCTCTGCTGCTCAATTTTGAGTTCAGAATAATTGAAAGGAAGCTTACAATCTGACCTTTGGTTTTTTTGACTTTGTTTTTGCCTTACCACTGGGATCTAGGTTACAGTCTGAGCTCAGATGTATTTGGATCAGGCCAAGTATTCGCAAAGTGATCTCCCCCTTGTCCTGGGAAATCCACACAATTACAGCACCCTCCAGGCACAGTTTCCAAAGAAATGTAGCATTTCTAGCAAGCAGAGGGGGCTATTATATTGCTACAGCCCACATCACTCAGACACAGCTGACACTCAGCCTGGCATCACATTGCACTAATGGCTAGGGATGCTGTGCCTAAGCCAGGAATTCAGCTTCACCTCTACAGCACCTGGGCAGAACAAGTCCTGCCCCTTATTCCCAGGGATATGCGACTCCAGTTTACATTGCTGGTGTTTGATCTAGGAGATGAAGAGACCAGAGCAAACCCCCAGGCTCAAATTCACCTTCAGTGGCACCTACTTAAACTTCACTCAGTTGTTCAAAACTAGAAATGAACAACTTAAAAGAATCTGCTACAATTCAGGGGTGGCCCTTGGCTTTACACAAACTAAAACGGCAAAGTGGAGACCTTTGGGAAGAAAGGGAGTTTAGTCAGAAGTGATGCTGAGGGGGCATAATTTCTAAGGAAAGCATGCAGGATAGCATTAGCATGTGATGTTTTAGATGACAACAAAGGATTGAGGCTTTCATGACAAGGTTTCTAACTATGCTGCCCTCACCCTTCTAAGAGAAGAAGGTGCATGGGAGAGCAGACCCTATGGTCACAGGTTACTGGGAAGCCACGGGAACAGCTGGTTGCTTACAGCACAGCTTAGTGTATATAACCCTGTGCTAACAGGCATTTTGCACTACTGTAGCCCTGGGTGGGGTCCAGGTTTTTCCCCCCCCCCCTCTTTCAGGTGCAGCCCACCTGCCCAGCACAGGCAGGCGCTTCCTTGGGAATTTGCAAGAATGAAGTGAGTGTAGAGATGGAGTTTGCTGGTGGCTGAGGAGGAACGTGAAGTTTTGTCTAGA
>Ga0181612_131469_pt1 | contig 11465 bp, 9 predicted proteins | sample HoacroProtozoa21_FD_119630 | JGI IMG/M metagenome (GOLD analysis project Ga0181612, IMG submission 119630) | Hoatzin crop microbial communities from Cojedes, Venezuel. Combined Assembly of Gp0051906, Gp0051904, Gp0051908
TGAAAATAAGCTTACACATGCTGTTTACAGATTTGTTTTTCAGTTTAGAAGATTTCTTTGGGTGTTGTTGATTTACTGAGGGGAGTTGCAGAAGTGACTTTTGTTTGCCTTTTAAATATTAATCATTAAGCAACAAAAAGGTAGAATTTATAAAATTGGCAATTGATTATCTTAAGTAGATGAATTCTACCTTTTATTAAGAATAACCCAGCCCCCCTTTCTAGAGCCAGCATTCAGCTTCATATACCAGCATGAAACTCCAGACGTTTCCCATTCCAGATGTAGTGATTAAGATCATGACTTTTTAGTTTAACTGGCTGATCTCTTCCTTCTCAGAAAGTCAAAATACATTGTTTGGACTACATTAAACATTTCTAAGCCATTGTTTCAAACTAAAAATTTCTAAGCCAATGTTTCCTGACAGTCAAGGCCAGGTTGGACGGGACTCTGAGCAACCTGGTCTAGTTGAAGATGTCCCTGCTCACTGCAAGAGGGGTGGGCTAGATGACCTCTAAAGGTACCTTCTAACCCAAAACAGTCTATGATTCTGTGCAGTCTTTTGTTGAAGCAGAATAACATTCACTTTTTCAGTTTCCTTGTATACAATACAGAAATTTGGCAGTGGAGTATAGTTGTACAAGAGACAGGTCTACCTCCATCCATAAATAAACATACCCCATTTCAGTCCAGTTATAAGGCTTTAAAATGTTGCAGTTTCAACAAGTAAGAACACTTGCCCTTTAAATCCATGCTGAAATCTGACACACTTAAATCATTCTATCTGAATTAGTGGTGACTGAAAGCCACACACAGTTATGCTGCATAAGGCAGCAGAAATATCCCAGCATTTGTTACATGTGATGGATTTTTCTGCTTTAAGTGTGTGCTATATGAGCTTGCTTCAGCATCAACTGCTTTTTGGACAAATGATGTCTATAATTCTCAACAACCATTGTCAAGTCAGGTTTCATCTGGATGTTACTGCGCTTCAAAAGGTTCGTGATGCATAGTTCATCCTGCGGTGACACAATACTGAAAAACTGAAATTGAACTTTGCCAAATGTTTCTTCAGGCAGAGAGCTGACTTTCTTAGGGCCATTATTTCTCAGGAGGAACTGAAAGTTTTTGCCGTGACCACATCCCACCACAGATAAAAAACATTGCATTCTCTTACATTTCCTACTTATGATTTAATATGTTTATCTGTTGAGATTATTATTTCAAGAAAATCTCAACCTGCCTTTGGGTAGATAAGACACAAACAAGCTTCAGCATAATTGAAGACTTCACTGCAAAAAGACAAGCACTTACAGTTTGATTCTATGATACCTTTAATTATGACAGCAGGTGACAAGACAACAAAGTTGGCTTCACACTTCCTCAAACCCATCAAGACAAACCAAGGAGAACCTTTATGTCAAGAACACTTAAGGAGAAGCAGCTCACAGAATGTACGTCAGTTGTGAAAAAGAATCACTATATTGTTTATGGGCTTTGGGAAATTGAAGAAACTATCTTTGTGTATACAGATTCAAACTGCATACAGATCATAGGCCTTTGATGACACTGTTAGCAATAAAAAGATTCAGATGAGCAGGAATGCAAATTGCCTGATGATCAGTGAGAATACTTGCATTTATGTGTGACATAGAGTATGGACCAGAAACTGAAAATGTGATGGCTGACTGCCTATCTCATCTGCCCTTATCTCTACCAGATGCCCAGATAAATGATGATATAGATTACTTGCACACATTACAAGTGTACTTGCCGCAGTGTAGGAAAGCTATTTAGAACTAGAATTTAACACATCTCATTCATCAGAATATTATGTGATTTCCTGATAACAAGGTGACCTAACAATCCCAAATATCTTGATTCATTTCTACAACAGCATGCTTTACTACAAAATGAATGTTTTGTACCAGATATACATGACAGGCTTGTTCACCTTTTTTTTTTTTTTCCAATGGATACAGTTCTTTCATGAGAAGTGTCAACAACTGTTGGAACAAAAGAGTAACCATGATAGCTCTGCTAGTGGCCTGAATTACATATTCAAGTTAAAGTTGGTCTAAACCTGAAGCCATTCTTATGCTAAAAATGCATTAATTTATATGATATCATCACGAACTATTCCTACACTTTGGGCACCATTAGAAAAATTTTTGATTGATACTTAAGGCCAATTTGGTCACACATTGACATACTTGTTATTCTACTGTCTTGGTAGATTATCTGAAAAAAATGTTTATAAACTGAATTTGGGTCACATCTACTGCTAAAATCAACTCCCCACCTATTGTTTTCAGCATACAACAAACAATCTCATGTTTTCAGAATATCTTCAAAATATTTCTTTCTCAGAAAGGAAGATGTTATATACAGGCAATGAAGAACATTCTGTCTTTGAGACAACAGAGAGATTGAATGTCTCAATAAAACTTTGAAAAAGATTGCTAACCTGGGAGGAAAAGCTTGATAATTCTTCACTACAGACTTCTTACAAAGTTACAGCGTTATATGTCATCCAGCAACTCAAAGAACACCTGCTGATTTACTGCATGAATGGAGAATGCATACAAAGCAAAATGTTAAATGTTAAAGAATTACTATTGTCTTAACCTGAAAGATCACAATCAGACGCCAGGCAGAGTCCAAAAGCAACAGCAAAAATTTGAAATATACACAGGTTGGTAGTAAATACCTTGACATATACATTTGGGAAAGTATGAAAATCCAGAAGGACTCTGGAAATAAGATCTCACAGTGTTTCTCTACTGGCAGTTTGATTGCTTCTTGTTTCTTTCCACTGCAACAAGGAAAAAGGATGGTGTAACACCAAATCTTACTCCCTCCTTCTGGTTCAGATCTCCAAAAGTATTCTTGCTGGTTTTCCACTCTCAAACACACTCATGTCACAGGTCTCCTCATGTAGAGCATGCTGTTCATACTAATCTGTGGCAGTCTGTGAGGCAGTCTTCTCTATTATGTCTGTGTTGTAAAGATATATTAATTAATAAAAGAATTAATCAAAACCTGGGTATTTTTGTGGCTTGAGCCGTACTGGACCTGGGAAGAGGAGGGATAGTGGGACACGATTTGTGGCTGCAAGGACATGAGCACATAGAGGAACACCGAATTACGACTTTTTATTATGGGACTCAAGATGAATTCCAGACAGGGTCATCCAAGAACAACCATAAGAATAAAAAAAAAATTATTTAGATATCCATCAGGAGACTGTATTTATGTGTCTGCAGCACCCTAAGTTCTGTGCAGCCATTCTGGATCAGCTGGTAGAGCGAATAAGGACTCAGTGCCCTGGAGCAGATCACAAAGAAGGACAGGCCTGGGCCCTGCCTCTGAGGGTATCTAATATAAAAGGACTTAAAGATCCAGTCTCTGTCTTGAATAGCTATGTAAAATTGCTCATCTCTTAACAGCGACAGTGCAGTGCTTTTACTCATTAGCTGTCTTCAGTAGATTGCTCTCTGCTATTCACTGCAGTGCACTGAGCACGACGGGAACCTGACTCTGATCAGCATCCTCCCAGACAGAGATGAAGGAGTTTAGTTACCTATATACTGAAAGAGATTTAGTCGTTATTCCTAATGTTTAGACTTAAATCATAGGTCACTGCAGTATTTGACCTTATTAGTTGGCTAGCTATTTCATAACTGTGTAATTACTGAGTGTTATAATAAGACAAATTCTTAATTAATTTCTGTACAGAAAGGCTGTCCAAGAGAAATGTGAAGAGTTGTTGCATTGATGCTTCTGAGTAGAGGATATCACTCAGTTGTTATTAGGTGAAAAGAGAAGCAGAAGCCTTAAGATGTGAGATGGACTACTATTTGCAATTGTTTTTCACAAGATTTGTAATTGACAGTCATCTATAATGGTAGAATAGACTTCTTAAAATCTATACATACCCTTTCAATTTAGATAAATACACAATAAATGTTTACAGAGAAATATCATGTACGGCCAGAAAGACTAGACACGGTTCTTAGCTTATGTGTTTGGAAACCTTTTAGCATGTCTGCATTGGACTATAGACACATCTTAGCTGAGAGCTCTTTAACTACCACCTAAAAACACTACAGTGTACTGTCATCAGATTTTAGCAGCCAAAATCTGGTTGCAATTACACTGAACGTTTTCTTCCCTCCCGAGAACCAGAGGAGGCTGTTCCTGTCGTCCTATCTGTTTCTTTCTACGTACTGTGCATTGACTATGACGAGGCTTTAGAGGGGAGAGCACAGGAATGGCTCCTTGTCTAATCGCAGTGAATTGCTGCAGTCATTCACCTACAATCCTTCCCAGCCAGAGGTGAAAGGAAAGGAACCTTCCTAGTTTGAACTCAAAACTGTTGAGAGAAGCAGAGGCCAGGGAGTAAAATTAGAAAACGAATTGATTGGGAAGATGGTCGGGAGCAGAAGTACAGGGTGGGTTCACAGATTTTTAAAAATTTTCCAGTAGGGAAATGTGGCTGAAACAATACGGGACTTCATAGTTAAATAGAGTTTTAACATAAAAATGCTGAAAAGCTTTAGTGCTACAAATTTGTGGCAAATGAACCTATTTTGCTAGTACAAGAAGTTACAAGTTATATGATGGCCAAGACAAATTTTACATTGAAGATAGAAACAGATCCTACCTTTCAATTTTTACAATCAACATAAAAAACAGAGGGAAAAGAGTAATGGCTAAATGGAAAAGAGCTAGAAACTCTTAGCCTTCCTTTTACTCAGTGGGATTAAAATCAGAATATCAACAAGATCTATGGTACTTCTGGTAGAAATAAATACCCTAGCTGTGGTAATATGATCTTTTTAGGCTATTAAAAAACATTTTATGAAGAAGAATCAGAGTAATTGCATCCTAAATCTTATTAATCTACAGCGGTTTTCATCTTCAAAGCATTACAAACACAACAAATTCTTAAGTGTTTCCCAAAACATGGAGTGTGCCCCATGAGAGGCCCAATGAAGTAGTTACAGGCAGCAGGCACAGAATGACCTCCAAATAGCTCTCTAGAGTCTCAGCTGACATTAGTAACAACAGAATGTACATAACATTTTCAGGAATATTGGTGGGATTTCGGAGCTGCCAGGCTGGTAGATGAGATCTGTCAAAATTTTTTCAGCATTGAAAATGGTAATAACCCACAGTCATCTGTTTTCTACCTCAGTTCAGAGTTAATTCCTCTAAAACAACCTCAGATGTGTGCTTCTATACACATGAATCCAAACTCTGTATTTTCTAAAACTTTTCAGGCACAAGAATATATAGACATGCGTCCTCAAAGCACCTGTGTACATTGAGTAATTAACTCTTGTTGGCTCCCATTCGGTCCCACATTCTCAAAGGTATTTTTGTGCTGAACCACCTAGCTTCAGAAAAAAAGAAAAGAAAAAAAGAAAAAAACCCAAGGAAAATCCCACAGAAACTAGGACTTAGGCACCTAGGGGACATAGCTGAATTTCAGAATTTCTCCTTCAGCATTTTGAAACAGCTTATGACGTAGAATCTCAGAAAAGTGTTTCAAAGTTTTCCCAAAATAAGTATGCTCTCTAGGATATCAGCAGCTGCTAAATAAAACATTTTAGGATAATCAAGGATCTTGGAGTCTGTACCATGGCAAAGTCCAAAATTGTGAATTGTCCTAAAGCCTGCAAAGAACACCAGGATTTGCAAAATCTCTGGCTGTCTGATTCTTAGAATCTGCGGAGCAAGTACAAGGTCTTGTGCCTCTGCCTTTGCCAAGCAATTGGGGTACTTCAATGGTCACTTAATTAAAAACAGAGTAATTTTAGGAATGGGAACTAAAGCGATACTTCCTTTGTGCTCCTTTTTATCCCTGCATTACTCATTACATATTCTTCCAAAGTCAAGACCAAACATGGGAGGAGGGAGCTATCAGTTCAAACCTCCCAAGCCTGAAGGAAAGGACATTTCTCCTTTCCTGACACAGCACTATCACCACTGAGAGTTCGGAGAGAGAAGTACATCATTCCTGACATACGTCAAGCATGTTTATGTTCCTCTCAGGACTTAGATGCTGTTTAAGATACAGATTAAAACAAGTATACTCCTATGTCAGTGTTGTCTTATTTTGCACAGTGCATAATTTTGGATGCCTCTGAAACTCTCACAATACCAGCAAGGATTTGTGGAGTGTTATGCAGCACTAGATTTCTGTGCCTATTTTTGTCTTAAATTCCAATTTAATTGTTTAACTTCTCCTAAAATTTTTAAGAATATGGTGATTAAGAAAGCATTAAAAAATGTTACCAGGTAGTTTTTTCTGTCTATGTTTGCAAATGTGAAGCAACAGTAATATGGAGAAACAATGCTCTCCACTTAGAACATAGAAACAACACAGGATGAAGGCCTAGAGGTTTGCTGAATTGAATCAAGGGGGCAACATTTTCCTGACAGAAATTTAGCTTTCAAAAATTTTCTTATTAAAGTTTTGAGCTCCTGAAAGGATTCTGACACAGCTGATAGTGTTGCTTGTTGCAAAAAATGTGGAAAATGAGTGAGAGACCTCTAAGGGTACACTTTAAATATGAGCCCAATGATGAAGTCATTACACAAAGCTTTTGGTTCAGCTCCCTGTGTTACAAATAAATCATGGCAAAACAGGGGAGTTGGGAAAGTGTGCATAAATTATAATCTCAGTTGCACAGAAATTGAATCCAGATCTTATAAAAAGACTTGACTGGATTAAAAAACCTGCAGATTTCTTAATTTTTTAAGCTACACTTACTACATATTTCTTATTTGTTCTCTGGGTTTTGAACTTTTAGAATATGCTCATGATTTTCTCTAAAACACAAGGCCAATAAACCTTTTTTATTTTTAAATTAAAGCTGAGAGTCTCATGAAATGTAATAATGTTGGAATTCACAGCTACAGGAAAATCACCAAATATCATGAGTGTAACTATAAAATTGGCAACACAGGCAACACAGCTCTTGCAGAATGACTTTTGCTACTCTTATAAAGTTTATTGTACAAAAGTAAATCAAGTAATGTATCTTAAATTACAAAAGCAGTTAAATGTTTTATTAACACTTGCTTTGTTCAAGTGCTTCACCACAAATTTGTCCCTTAGTGTGTTTCTCAGGTTTATTTCCTGTTATCCGAGACTGCATTTTGGGTTTGTTGGGTTTTCTGTATCTACATTATTTTTTTTTTCTTTCCTCTTCAAAACTTAACCAGCTTCTGCTATTCAAACTGCTTAGTAGTCAGAATGGATAGGAAATAACTATGCATGTAGGGATTTTTAACCCCTCTTTGAGGATACAAATATGTTCCTGAGGCAAGTAATGAACTAAGACATTTTGCTTCCCTCTTATATTTTGTGAATCAAGAGACTTTCTGTTCTTGACACTGGACATTAATTCACTTGAAGAATGACTAAACATCATCAAAACAGTGAAAACAGCTGTCCTGTCAACCCATAAATGTGGGCAAGGCATATATGAAGAACCGTGATTTATCTATATGTTAATCCATACAATATTCTGCAGGAAGGGAGAAACAACTCAGCCGTCACTCTCAGGGCACCTACCTGTGTTTTATGTGCAGCTTCTGAGCATGGCTTGTGATCACAAGATCATGCGAACTGTGTCAACACAGCTTCTGGTTTGAAAATGACCTCAGCCTTCAAGCTTAGAATATATGCAGAGCACAGACTTTTCCACCTGTAATGAACTGTGCAGGTATACCTCACATCTGAGATATGGGATACTGGGGCAGAAGGGAGATACTGTATTCCCTGGTTTGTCAGCAGCAGCTGTTTGGCTCACAGCAGTTGCAAGAAATCTAAAAGTTATTGTCAGTTTTCTCTCTGATTCTGTGAATCCCATGGGGATAGGACTCCCTTTAGACTTGCTGCTCTTTGGTTCTACTACAATCATAGCTCAATTTGAAAAGAGTCTTTAATCCTGATGGTGTTGTGGCCATGGTATAACCTGTATGGATGTCTCCAACCTCGAAGTTAATCCCTGAAGCCTTTTAGCCAGCGTCATAGCACCAGGCTGATGTATCAGGCTTGGCTGACACAGGGTTTTTCAATTTACAGTGAAAAGAAGTGGAAAAAGTGAATGGATTATGAAGTGAATTACATATATTCTAAACAACAACCATAACAAACTCACAATTAAAAAATAAACAAACCAAACCCAAAGTAGCCACAGGATAAGGATAGGACAATCATAAATTAATAATGCCTAAAAAATCCAGAACGTAAACTTTATTCCATGAAAAAAAAAGTGCTATAAACTCTTGGCCAGAATTCTGATAATGTCTACTTGAAGAGGCAGATGCTACACTCAGGACTACATGCAGAAAATCTTTTAGAAAGATAGTGAATGTGTTAGGGTGCTGAGTGCACTGGTAAGTCTTAATGGCCCTGACCAGCTTTACCTGGGGCCTCCATCCACACCCATGGGCCCAGGACTTCTGTTTAAGCTCAGCCCTAGGCCTCTGTGCCTTCCCTGCTCTATGATAGAGGAGTGCTGGTCTCTTCTTCAGCTGTACCTGGCTATGGGGACCCTGTGCCTGGAGTTCAGCATGTGGGCTGGCTAGACCTTGGTTCTGCCTGGCAGGTCCAGTGCACATGATTGTAACTGTGACCTATGGACTGACTTCAGGGCTTGAACTCAGACTTGCCTCATCACTAAAATATCACCTTACAACCTGGGTTCTTAGTTGGACCTGCCCACCATTTCAGGGTTTATCCTGCTCGTCTTGCTTGGATACTGGCGGGTTGAGACTCTGGCTTGTAGAGTCCTTCTGGCGACGTTATTCCCCTTGGTTCCCCAGCCCTTAGAGAACAGCTGCCCCTTGCTGTTCACTGAAAGGACAGATGTCCAGGTGCTGAATGTTCTGTCACAAACTTCATTTGTGTGACTTAGTCTCTTATATTGATTTATTTGTTTTTATACCAGAATTAACTGCTGTAAGTTAAGACGATAAGAGGTATGTTCTAACAAACCGGAAGGCTGAGTGCCTTAGATTTTGACCTCTAGTAGTAGGAGTGAAAGTTATATTTGCAATACAGTATAGAATCATGTCAGGGATGAACTTGGTCATACTTCTGCTATTACTCTGCAGAAAGCATTTCTGGTGTGCAACAAAAATACTTCATATTACACTGCAAAATTCACTGCACTCTTTATACTAAAGTAGAGGTGCTAAAGTTAGGATTTGAACCACTTCTTGGCTATTTGTCAACAAACATTCCTGAAAGTAAAATGAAAACTAAAATTCCTAGATCTTTATGAGTCATATGAATGATCCCAAAAGAAGGTGCTAGAAATGTCTATAGGTAACAAGAAACATGAAAACCAGCTGTTTGGTTGAGGGAGGCTCCCCAGATTACTTCTGTTTCTGTTAGAAAAGACAGTAGATGCTTGAATTCCTGGTTTGAAGCATGTGATTGTACAAGAAAGTCTTGGCAACTGTCAAATAGTTTTAATATTTTTCCTTTTTTTTTTTCTTTCTTGCAAGATCCCAGAGTAATCATGTTTTAAAGTAGGAGAATGATACTACTAGAATCCTATGTGTAAGCTGGTATCAAAAAGGATAAGAAACTTGTAACTGTTCATTCTACCTCAAACAAGTAGATTTCAGTTTTCCACCTACATTTACGGATGTTCTCTAACTTTTGAACATGAGGAAATCCCGTTGTTGTTTTGAACTTTATTCTTTGTTCATTCATATAACAGAGGAAGGTCAAACTGTTTCAGTTTGGGGAGGCAAAGAAGGTTTGTTGCCATTTTTGAGACTGATGGCTATGAAAGTAGAGAAGAGTGAGATACAGTCTTTCTTTAAACTGATACTTAACTTCTACTGAGTGTAGGAACTTATCCGTTCAAAAGTATTTACTAAGAACTAGCTTAGACACATTCAAGATTAACGTAAAAGACTTTGGTGATTTAATTTTTTGTTTCATCTTTCCATCCTTTGCATAGGAATTCTGGCTGTCTGAACCAAGGAGAACAGCAGGAAATAAAAGCTGGTTTGGGGGCTCTGCAATGACTGAGTACCTAAAGACCGCTAACAAAAGCTGAAAAGCAAACCAGAACTGAAGTATAATTTCTGATTTTTCTATTTGCATTTAAGTCTTAGTCCATTGTCATAGTGGCCTGGATCATGATTGTTTAAAATCTAGGGTCTGGTAAAATAGTTGTGATTAATTCTTTGTGCTGTGGATTCTGTTGTTTAAAAATATGGATTAGAATAAAAAGAAAAATCAATGGCAAATATACAAAGAAATTGTTTTCCCAGGGCCATATAAAAGGGTCCTGCCATTTAAAAATGTGAAGATAGAGGAATTAAACACCCTTTGGAAAGTCAGACTGTAGATAAACACCAAAAGTTTAATCAAATTTTTGCTAAATATTTATACTTACAATTTTATAATATCTATAACTAATATAAAGCAATAAAAAAAACCTACTGAAATGATAGTTATACATGTTAACTTTTCAAGATATATTGCAAATGAAAGAGCAGGGCCAGAGTGAAATGCTGCATGTTTTGCTAGTTATTCAGTTATTACTTTCTTGTGTGAAGACTACCAATTTTTTTCCTCAAATTTAAGGTTCAAAAGCATAAATATATTCTACCCAGTTAGTGTAATTCGAAATGAGGGGACTACTATTTAAATTCCTGTAATTAACTGAAAAGTGAACAGTCCAAAGCGATAGTGGCCTCTCTGAGGGAAAGGAAACATTAGATGACTAACTTTCAAAGACAGATGTGAGTTCAAATATTACACAGAAATAGTTATATAGCACTTTTTGGTAATCACTATGTTTTGGAGGTTATTCAGGAAGCAGTGTCAATCAGCTCTTTGGCTTGCAGAAATCTCCAAGGAATTGTTCAATCTGTTTACTTTTCTTGCTAGATCTTACTAATTAGCCAGTTCACCCATGATGTTACTGAGTTTGGACTGCAGCTGCTGTACATGGAACATACTGGGGGGACAAACTAATTTAACTTCTTTTACACTGATGTGTACATGCTTTAGAATTTGCTGATTTTACTGCACTGGAGTCCAAAGTTGAGTTTTCATTCATTTGTTTTTTTCATGTGCTGACTACATCTGTACATTATTTTTCCCCTACGGAAAATAGCTCATAAAAGCTCTAGCACAGTATGGATATCTACAGCTCAGTTATAAACCTATAAAGCCAGGGGTGCTGTATTTCAAAAAAATGCTGCCCGATCCTTAACTGAAGGGATGCAAGCAAAAAACTTCTCTAATATTCTGCTTGTTATTATGTTCTGGAAAAGAAAGAATTTGTATTGACAAGAAAGAACGAATTTAGAGTCTAGTCAAGTGTATTACATTGAGTCTTTTTTCTTAAGGCATTTTATGTTTACAGCTACCTTGGCCTCATGAACCGGTACTGAATCAGTAACTGTAGTGTTGACAGGCA
>Ga0181612_151307_pt1 | contig 11465 bp, 8 predicted proteins | sample HoacroProtozoa21_FD_119630 | JGI IMG/M metagenome (GOLD analysis project Ga0181612, IMG submission 119630) | Hoatzin crop microbial communities from Cojedes, Venezuel. Combined Assembly of Gp0051906, Gp0051904, Gp0051908
CAGCCTGGTCTAGTTGAAGCTGTCCTTGCCCATGGCAGGGCGTTTGGAACTAGACGACCTTTAAAGGTCCCTTCCAACACAAACTTTTCTATGAGTCTATGATTCTGTGATCCGTGGTGAAGTATTGACCCTGGCCAATTAGTGCTACCCCAAAATATGCCCAGGAATATGCTGGTGCCTGGCCAGGAATGGTTCCCAGGAGGTGTGTGGATGCAGCCACAGTCTGGAGAGTGACAGTAGTCAAGTGTGCATATGAGAACTCTTTTTGGAGTGTTGGCTTCAAGGATAAAGAATGGCTGGTTGGTTTTAGTTGCTAAAAAAGAAATATGTGTCATCATTGTTGTTTACCTTTAAAATCTCTTCACCACCCCTAATAATTGCCTTCATTTGCAGACAGCATCTTATCCAAACTCAGACTTCTTTTTTTCCAGCACAAAAGAAACAAGCTCTTCTAGTTTCTATTAATTTCCTGATGATAGTGTTCGTCCTTTGAACCTGTATCATCTGGAGTTCTTTGTTGAGCATGAGCAACCAGAACTGTAGATAAGATTTTAGCAAAGCTTATTTTATCAGAATGAAGCCCTGAAACAAATAAAAACATTTGACTCTTTTTTGTGTGTAGGTTCTAGCTATTAAGTTCCCATTTTGTAATGGACTGGCTTGTTACTACTCCTTAGGTATCTGACCTAGAACGTGTATGTCGCTCGTATTCCTTTTCCTCTAGTCCTCTAGTTCACATTTTTCCTATGCATTGTTTAAATCCTTCCCTGTATTGATGATGCATCCTGAAGTTGTAATAACAGCAATATCATAACCAGCTCTTCTATTAGAATTATGAATATTAAATATATATGATCTAGGACTGATCTTTAAGAAATTCTGCCAGTAGCTTTCTAAGCCTTTCACAAATCTTGTGGTAAAGTTATTTTTTTCTGCACTTACATAGAAATATTTTTTTTTCTTGATAGAGTAACTAAAATTTATTTTTGCCAACTGTTCATTGTTTCTATTATTTTTGGATGGAAAAGTTCTTGCCGCAGGTTCTTGAGCATATAAGGAGGACTAGCTGTCACCATCCAGGGCAATCATGAATAGAAAAACAGATGAAATTTTATTTATGGCACATTTGAACAGCAAATTATGCACTGCTTAAAATGGAGAGGGTTGAATTTCTGAGCACTTGACAATATTAGAATTTTTCACTACAGAACCAAAAATTTGCAGATTTTAATTTTTTTATTAGAAATCCTGTCTATATAATCTTATTTATTCACAATTTCATTCTTGTTGGTCCACTCCTTGGTTATCTTTGACGTCAATACCTTAGTTACTTCACATTTTTTCCTGCTTCATATACCTTTCTAACTTTAAAAAAATCTTTTTTCACCTTACTTTTTGGCAATGCTTGTGTTATTCTTATCCTTTTTGTTTTTTGGATTTTATTAGGTATGCTTTTTACTTATTCTGAATATCTTTTAGTGGATGCATCTCTAGATCCTCAGATGTAATGTACTGACTGAGAAATGTACCATTTCTTGCAGTATAAACTTCAGGTAGATTTTACACCTTTGGCTTCGAGACCTTCCAAAATACTTTCATTTCTAGTCTTCACTATTAATTCCAGCTTATTAAATAATTTGCTGCTATTTAATGATTACTTGTTCCTCTATTATTTGTTATGCTCAGCTTTTCTGTAATGTCTTAATTATTCATCAAAACAAGACTAGAGCACTATTATTTCTTCTCAGTTAGTCAGTACTGGGTAAAGAATCTGCTAATTATCACAGCTGGAACACAAGATCATTAGTTGTATTTACTATCCAGACTACTCTGAGCACCTAAATACTCTCATAAATAACAGAGTCCTATAATATTTGTCTGAAATTAGAAAGGTCTTTCTCAGCATCACATTGATCCAGGCAATCAGCAACTGACCTCTAGTATGAATCCTGGTTTCTTTAATTGACCTTTTATAAAAATGACATGGAACCCAAGAATATTCTGTTTTATGCAAACACTAGTTTTGTATTTCCTGGTATGTTAACACATCATCAGCATGGTATGACATGCAACCATTTTCACTTTTATTTTGTCTTTCCTATGTAGCTCGTACTTTGTCTAGTCATGGTTGCTAAAGCAAGCCCACCTGACCATCACTCTTATCAGCACAGCCTTTTCAAGCTTCTTGCAATCGTACCTTTACTCTCTCATATTTCCTTCTCCATTGCTATATTTCTGAGTTTCCCAGTTTTTCTCTTCCAGTGAATTAAAACCACACATAGAGACTGCGTATGATTTCCCTGGTACTGAAAGCTTGTGTTAGTAGTCTTGGCATTCTTAGCCCCTCAGTATTTAAGTGGAATGTAGTCGTCAGGAAAAATCTCCAAAGTATATATGTGTTCAAACAAACAGTGATTAACACTGCTTTTGTTGATTGTTTTATTTTCAATATCTTGTGCATTTAGAAATTTTATTCTCTATGGACCAAAATCATCTGTCCCTGCACTGAAGTTCAGTGATCGGTTTCAGTGTATTCTAGCATGACTCTTATACCATTATTTTCCTGGCAGAAAGTACAGTCGGAAGAGTTCTCCCTGCTCTGTTCATGCTCCTTTTCAGCCTCAGGGCTGCATGTTGTAAACTTTCTGCTGGCAGGCAGCCTAAATGCTGTGCTCTCCATGTGCTCTGGTGTTTCTTTCTCTTATTAAAGGGCTCCTTTATGAATGGTTCAGGCTTGTCTTTCCCTGGTGCTGAAACATGTCTATTGTGTCCTTCTGTTCTGCCTTCTTATTGACGATAATTGTGCATCTTTTTTTTTCAATCCTGCCTCTTCTGTGTATATCATCCTCACTCCCTCTTTGGAACTGGTCCATGGCTCTCATCATTTCATTTACTTCCCTAAAACATCTGACTTCTCTTTTTCTTCTTTCTTTTCTGTTTGCTTTCTTCCTTTCCTAAGGTCTCCAGGAAAGCCTCCTCCTTCAAACTTTTCTACTGCATTATGCCATCTTTTTCAGAGCGTTACATTTGCTTTTTTGCATCCTGGGTTATCCAGTTAGTTTTGTACAACCTTTTTATCTGCTTCTCCTTTCTGTTCTCTATTCTTCCATTACATTCATCTGCATCTTTAGCTCCTGGATAGCCTCTCTCATGACAGGCACTGCGACTACTCCAACCCCTGCAACAGGCACTGCGGCTACTTCAAAGGGACCAGGGGTGGAGACTGTGATGGAAATATACCGTTAAATTTTTGTAGCCCAGGATTTGAGTTGCATGTTATAGCAACTACTGTAGCAGGAACCACCCAAACCAATGGAGGACAAGCCTTTCAAGAAGCAGTGCAAATACAACAGTGACCCACCCTGAGCTGGCTTTGGTACCCAGTAACTCCATGCAACACACTGTCTTTCCTGTCCTGAGTGACTACCATAACAGACAGATCCCAAACTAATGGACTAAATTCACTCAGCTGACATTTTGTGGACATTTCTGGACATTTTATGAACACTTTCAAGGGTGGTCCATAGACTAAGGGAATGATGTCTGTGCATTATATCAAAGGATGAGAAGGGAGGTGGTGGTTAGTGAGGATGTATTGGATAGTATGGGACCTGAGAATGACATAGATGGTATGGAATAAGGGATGGAGAATGTGGTTGTTTTGGCTGAGTAGAGTTAATTTTGTTCATAGTAGCTAGTATGAGGCTATGTTTTGAATTTGTGCTGAAAACAATGTTGATAACACAGGGATCTTTTGTTGCTGCTGAGCAGTGCTTACACACAGTCAAGGCCTTTTCTACTCCTTGCACCACCCCCCCAGCGAGTAGACTGGGAGTGCACAAGTGACTGGGAGGGGACACAGGCAGGACAGCTGATCCCAACTGACCAAAAGGATGTCCTGTACCATATGACATCATGCACAGCAACAAACCTTGGGGGAAGAAGAAAGGGGGGACTTTTGGAGTGATGTTTTTTTTGTCTTCCCAAGTAACTGCTATGTGTGGTGGAGCCCTGCTTTCCTGGAAATGGCTGAACACCAGGCTGCTGATGTGAAGTAGTGAACAAATTTCTTATTTTACTATGCTTGCATCCACAGCTTTTGCTTTACCTGTTAAACTGTCTTTATCTCAACCCACTGGGGTGGAGTGAATGAGTGGCTGGGTGGGGCTTAGTTGCTGGCTGGGGTTAAGCCACAACAGAGCTGCACCTTGGTGATGTTTCCTATGAAGTCAACAGGCCAATGAAGAAGAAATGTCTTAAAACACCTAGAACCAGTCAGGCTTTTTCACCCCTTTAACTCTGGGTTATCATCGTCATTGATCCTGCAGTAACCACTGGAGTCATATTATCTTCCAAATATCCAACAGAGATAGAGATAAAAGGATTAGCCCCTCTATTTACTTATGAAAAAGTACTGTCTTTTTCTTGTGTTTTATGAGATTCTTTGCTCAGAATGTTGTTTTTTAAGCCCTTTGCCTCAGTCAGAGACACTATGTAATCAGAAGGCAGTCAGTTGTGTTCACAGAGTGGAACATCTTACTCAATACCGTGTGCCAAGCTGCTTGTCTAGGCACAACCCAGAGCCACCACAAATGGGCTCTGAATGTAGACTGGAGAGCACACAATATGCAGCAAGCTGAAATGTCTGTTTTCCTCAGGCTCCATTTTGCCCAGAACTCAGCAGTAATAAACTGTTTCATTATTCCTTTAAATTTTCAGTATATCACCTCAGGTTATTTTGGAGAAAAGCTTTTTATAAATTAATTTTGCACTGTATTGTCACAGCATCCTGTATTTTTTCCTCAAATCTAAGTGTTAGAAAATATTTAGCCCTATAGAATTCCTCTATGAAAGGAAAGTCTAATGTACAGACACATACAGAGATTGACTTAGCAAAGCTATGGTGGGTAGGTACTTTCAAGTAATTGAATTATAATCAGAAAAGTTGGTTTCTACAGATAGTCTCTGGGAGAACAAAGAGAAAGTTAATTTTAGTAATTATTTTAAGATCATTTTTAACATTCATATTTAAAAAAAAGTTAGAAAAATTGATTTATATATTACTGATTATTCAATTTCCAGTCTTGTCCAAATAACAAACAAAAGAGTACTTATTACAATTCAGCATTCAGCTTTTGTTAAAATAGATTTTACTATTTAAAAAAAAAATTAAGGTTTTTCCTCCCTTCCTTTGCAAAACTCTATTGAACTTTCTGATTAGAGTATGAAATTGTTGAAACATCAGCATTGATCTCACAATACCATTTTCCATTGAGGAACAGGGAAGTCAGCTGTAAATTTCGAAGTTGTACTGGACAATTTTTACACATGAAAATGTAATAGTTTTTAGAATAATATGAATATTTGATAATCCTGACCCAAACAGTGGAACACAAATGGAGCACTGGAACTGCTTTTAGCAAAAACAGTGTTTCCAACCTCTGTAATTACTGTGAGAGAATAGTAGTAGATAATCTCTGCTACATCATGGCTTCAAAATTATACATTTATTGTGAGCTAATATGGAATAACTTTTAATGTTCTCCAGCTTTACATGAAGTACCATTATCTTCACACTAGATTTTTGTGAAGTTGGTATGAAATTCCTCCCATGTGTACTAGGACAATACTTTTTTTATTCTCTTAGCAGGAGACAGTGGGATAACTCAAAGATGGTATAGTAAAGAAGAACTGAAGTATATGACTTCCAGTAATGGAACTGCTCAAAATATTCCTGTGGATAACATTTATTTACCTATTGTGTGTGTGGAAATGTCCATACTGTGGCTCCTGACAATACAGAACAACGTCTTTTAGTAATACAAATTAGTCTTTTTTTTCACAAAATACTGTTGAGAGTTATATGAAGTTGACATAGAAATTTTCAAGAAATATTTTTCATTTGCTCTATTGAACTGTTCCTACAAGTTAAGTGGAGTATTTGGGCATTAACATAAATTTGTAATGTTTGTACTAATAAACCAAAAATGAGAGAAAATAATAGAAAAAAATAATAAAAATAAGAACAAAGTTGCATTCTGTGCACTTTTAGCATCCTTTAATCAGGAAATGAACATTCATAAGTGATTTTATTTAGTCTTTGAGCTGTTATCTGAGTAACACATCAAAAATGTATCATGAACCTCAGGAATATTTGAAAATATCATCCTTTCTTGGCTCATTGTTACAGCAGTCCAGCTTAAAGTTTTGACTACAGATTTCATATTAGGGATGAACCTTCAGTAAAAGATTTTATTTTTTGGTTAGGACTGATGTGGCTTGAAGTTTATTTGTCACTTGCTTTCTGGGTAACATTGGCAAGTTAGTTCACCTCATTCTCTGCAAATTTTGTTTAAAGTTACTTAGCACTTCTGCAAAGAATTTGGAAATTCAAGATTAAAAAAACATGGCATAATAGGACACATTATATGAAAATAGTTTAATATAGTTTGTAGTGTACAAGTTAACCATGTTGAACTGACCTCCTTCAGCTGAGCAGATGACCACAATAGGGCTGAAGGGACCATCTCCTTTGTTGTTGTAAACACCAACTTTCACCTCAAAAGGAGTCAGAGGTGGCACACTTTCATCTCTGTAGATGAACTTTGAGGCATCTGAAGACGTCACCATTTTTTCCTTCCAGCCACGTGTTCCATTGGGTCTGAAGGCCACAATATATCCAAATCCTTCTCCATTCTGAAACTCTTCTGACACTGGCTAAAATACAAGGTTCAGATAATGATCAAACATGATTTTACTAATTTAGAAAGCAGTCACTCCAGGGGCTGAGAGTAATCTGGCTCCTTGTGTGAGGGTGATCCCTTACAGTTGTGTTACAGGGTTTTACTTATCAAGCCTAAGAACACAGACAGACAATTGCTTTTGAAGAGGAAGCTTGTAAGAGAGTTTCTTCACCTAATCACTGTCCTAGGACTGAATAAGCTCTTAGGCTCAGAGAGATTTCTTCTTCTGTATCTCGCACTTTGAGGTTAAGGCTTTGACCAGTGGGCTATTATCGGAATAGCCCCTTCCAGTGACATTGTTACAAATATAGAGCAACATACTGTTAAGGACCCCTAAAATATGATGTGAGTGACACTTGATACAGTGGAACTCTCTCGGGTTTTAGGTGACAGCCTGTCTAATTTCTGTATCCAAATGGGGTGTCAAGTCTTAGGGATTGAAGTCTAAGGTTCAGTTTGACATTTAGGTTGTAACGTAATAAATCTACTTGTTCTAACTCTGAACTGAGTCTTAGTGAAAAAAAAAAAATTATTTGCTTTTCTCTTCTCAGTGGATCTGTGAAATTAGCCACTTAAACTGGGACACATTCACCATAAGGAGGCAGTCAGCAAAGGGATTTATCTCTTGAGAGTCTGGGCACTGCAAAAGTTACGTCTTACATGTCCAGCTCAAGGAATGGAATTTTCCATGCTAATTTACTGCCTACTATTCTTATAAAGTCAATGGACTAGTTTAGGAACTGAGTTATATTTAACAGCTGTCAACATATTAGGCCTGTGGGAAATGCCAAAAAAAAAGGATGTCTAAACTCTCTCTCTTGAAGTGCCCATCCCAGATCTGCAGCTAATGAACATGTGAATCAGAGCAGGGGCACAGGGGACACCGAATGCTTTCCCCTCCACATTGCAAGTGAATGTGTCATCACCAGGTACCTCAATTGCAGACACAATTTTCTACCTATCCTTCTGAATCTGTGCACTGCACATCCAACAAAAAACACATCATGACTCCAAAGGCAGAGGAGGCAAAAACAAGACAGACTTTGCAATCTAGTGACTTGAGTTGGAAAGCGGGAGCATTGCATCTCTTTGCAAAACTTATGGAGTTGGCAGTAGACAGTCACTACAAAAAACTGCCAGAAATAAACGAGAAGTAGCAGAACCCTAGAATTTCACCACAAATGCTAAATGCACAGTCAGTGAATTAAAGTTGTGTGAACAAAATTTTGTTTGAACCTGCTGAGTATAATGCAGGAGCCTAGGTAGGTTAGTCTTTTCCTGAATTCCCAGAGACCCATACACCATCTCAGTATCTCTTCAGACTTCAAAGTACTTTGTTGAATGCCTATTGCCTGTGTAGGTCAAATAACACTTTCTGGATCCTACAAAAGTGCAGACTGACTATGCTGGAGCTATGCTAGCTTACACTGTAGTTGTGCATAATGGAAATGCAGGGGCTACACCAGACAGCACGGTAGTCTGTAGTGAGTTGAGTGCTCTCCAATGCACTAGGATTAGTTCTGTAGCAGAAATTTCAACACTGACTTTTAATTGCACAGTTTTGTGTGTTCTGTTCTATCTTTTTAATATTTCTTGAAGAGACAATGACTATAATTAGAAATGGTAGCAATCTTTCAAACAATTAAAAATAGATATTCCTACTTCAGAATTTATATTTGACTCAGATGAAATGCCATGATGATTTTGTAAACTTAATCTGATTAATGACTTTATACAGTTTAAGACCTATGTGAAACAATAGTGTGCTGAAAGTGTGAACACTAGAAAGAACAGCACTTGATGGAAACAAGGAGTTAATCAGATAGAAGGGGCAAGGATCGACACCTTCTGCCTTATTGGCATTTTGCACTCCTTAGTTATGAGTGAAGAAGCATCAGCTGGCTTTTGTGGAAAAAAAAGTCAATGTATGCTGAAATTCTGTTGTGGGAATTGCAAATTCTTAACTGTCTGTTGTATCTGTAGTGCAGGATGGGATACCCATCGGTCTCCAGTTTCTTTTGGGAGAAAACTTCCACGCTTGACAGAGAGGGAGATACAACACACTGCAGTAGTCCCCCACTCCAGTCACCTTGGAAACACTATGAAGACACTTAATATAAATACTACATGCTAATATATCACATTAGGGACTGGGATTAGGCCAGTTTACATCAGATACAGTTCTAGCCACCTGATGTTTTTGTTTGGGTTTCTGCAAATTCTCTCCCAATAGGGGAGATGCTGCTGTTTATAGTTATAGACTATAAAGCAAGCTGAAATTATCTCTGTCACAGCTGTCTCAGGTGGCTGGTGTTGGAGAAGGCAGACAGCCTTTTCAGATGTCCTAAAATCTGCTGTTTTAAGCAGTTTGTCAAAAATCTGTGTGTCTCTTACCATCCGAATCTCTCCTCAAGTTGGCTAGGCTAAAACACTTTTCCATTAAAACCCCCTGTCTTTATTTGATGGAAATTTTCTTGGGTTTTCATATGTGTGTGTGCATATATATATTTTTAATCTGAAATTCTTCATGATGAATCCAGAAGTTTTGAAAACTCCCCAAGAAGAGTCTCTGTTTTACTGTGTTCTTTATGATTAGCAGAGAAAGTAACTCCCACTCCCCCAAATGCCCACTGGAATGGTCATACATCTAAGTTGCATCTTGCATCACAAATATCTTCTCAAAATAAAGGTCTATTTCAGGTCTTCAGTTTTATATTTTTATGAAACGTTTAAAATTTCTTTCTTAATTTAAGATTAAAAAAATTTGCAAGGCTTTCCTTGTCTTCCCTTAGCTATTATTACATCTGGCATAGCACTTAATTGATATCCAGAAAAGTCAAATCAACCCAAGCAGTACATCAGGAAGAAAAGACTGATGAGTTAGGACACCTCTGGAGCTGCTGCTAGGTGGGTTAGAGTCACAGTAATGCTCTTTGCTCAAACCACATGAAAATGCACATTACTTTGGACCGTTAGAACATATTAAAAGAACAGTATTTTGTGTTCCTGTTTTGCCAAGATTTGTTGTAAGGAAACCCCACTACAGCACTCTCTGCTTTGCCCTTCAAGAGGTAAACATGAAGCAAAATATTTAATCAGAAAAATCCCTTACCTCCCATGCTATTACTAATTCATGTCGCCTTCCACTTCTGCCACTTACATTAGCTGGAGGTGTCTTTGGAACTGTAAGCAAAAAGCAAAGCAAAGCAAAGCAAAGCAAAGCAAAGAAAAGCAAAGAAAAGCAAAGAAAAGCAAAGCAAAGCAAAGCAAAGAAAAGCAAAGAAAAGAAAAGAAAAGAAAAGAAAAGAAAAGAAAAGAAAAGAAAAGAAAAGAAAAGAAAAGAAAAGAAAAGAAAAGAAAAGAAAAGAAAAGAAAAGAAAAGAAAAGAAAAGAAAACAAAACAAAACAAAACAAAACAAAACAAAACAAAACAAAACAAAAAGTTCAGGAGACAGTAAGAGAAAAAAAATTATTGATGCTAAAATCTGAACACAGAAGAACACAGTCATCATATCAAAAGTGCCATTATCACAGATTGCAACAATATCTGGTCCTTATGATACAGAACACAGAAACAGAAAATTTAGGTATCTTGAAAAAGCATCAAAACACATCTTGCCCAATTTAATGGCTAGCTTGCCCAATTTAATGGCTAGCAAGTCCAAATGCAAAAGGTAAAAAAGTGTCTGAAACAAAGTGTACTGTCATATTTCCCAATTTATAAACAGGGAACATGGTGACAGGGGAACAGTTTTCAGAATGGCTAAATGGTAATTGGATGCCTAATTGCTGTTCTCAGAATGGAAAAATCTCCCATAGGGGTATGTCTGGTTTGTTCTTTTGTGTGTGTAGTTACATGACACATCAGATTTGGCAGGAAAACTGGCTCAGATGTACCTGCCAAAGGGGGGTTATTGTTAAGTAGGATCATTTTGTTGTTCTGGTTAATATCACAGCCTAATAAGCAAATGTATTGGCATGGCTGATAGACTAAGAACTTTCATCCATGGTAAAAAAAATGGAAGGAATTTTTATGGCCAGCTTTGCTGGCAAAACTAACGCATTATGTAACCTCATGGCAAGTCTTTCCACCTCCAAATCATCCATCCCTTCTCCAATACTTTCTGGTTTATCTCCTGTAAGTTTTACTCATATTGCGTGAAAGAAAACCAATCATTTAAGAATGTATTATTTAAAAAAAAAATACTAGCAACTATCTCACTGTCTGTGACAACCCTTGCTTAGTTGGGGCTATGCAGAACTGGAATCTAGAGAGCCCTCAGAAAGCCAAGATGTGTGATTAAGTCTTTGTGCGTATGTGAGATAACGATAACAACAACAGCAGAGCATACATAGTAGTGATGAAAAGGGGCTGTATTTGAAACCTATCTAGATAATTCCCTGTTGCAACACAGGTCAATTTTTGGTGAAAAATCATAGCATCATAGACTAGTTTGGGTTGAAAGGGCCCTTACAGATCACCTAGTTCCAAACCCTCTGCCATGGGCAGGGAGACCTTCCACTAGACCAGGTTGCTCAAAGCCCTATCCAGACTGGCCTCGAACACTTCCAGGGAGGGGGCATCCACAGCTTCTCTGGACAACTTGTTCCAGTGGCTCACCACCCTCACAGTAAGGAATTTCTTTCTTATATCTAATCTATATCTACCCTCTTTCAGTTTAAAGCCTTTACCACTTGTCCTGTCACTACAAGCCCTTGTAA
>Ga0181612_174689_pt1 | contig 11465 bp, 6 predicted proteins | sample HoacroProtozoa21_FD_119630 | JGI IMG/M metagenome (GOLD analysis project Ga0181612, IMG submission 119630) | Hoatzin crop microbial communities from Cojedes, Venezuel. Combined Assembly of Gp0051906, Gp0051904, Gp0051908
AAATGGTAAAATTAAGTGACGCACTTTGAAACAAAAATAGACACATATTATTACAAATGATACAATGTTAATACCAAAAAAACAAAACATTGAAAGGATTTGTAAAATATGTGTCAAAGAGAGTATAACATAAATTCAAATATAAAGAAATACACCCATCTAACTTTTAACGAAAGAACTCAAATAGAAAGATGGTACAACAAAGATAAGAGAAGATGTTCAGAGATTGCAAGATTATTAAATAAAAGTGTTAGAACAATTCAAAGAGAAATCAAACGAGGATTGGTTGATAATTTAACATATAATTGGGAAGTTATATATGTTTATAGTGCTCAAATAGCACAGGATAAATATGATTATAATATACATGCAAAAGGCCCAGAAATTAAGTTAGGGGCAGATTATGAACTTGCTAAATATATCGAAGATGGAATAAAAGAAGACAAGAAATCACCAGAAATATTGATAGCAGAAATAAATAAAAAAGGATTAAAATTTAAAAATAAAGTTTGTGCTAAAACAATAAGAAATTGTATACATAAAGGTATTTTAAATCTGAAGCAAAAAGATATGATCTACAAGAAAGAATATAAGGAAAAAAACAAAGAAAAATATACATTTATTAGAATACCAGCAGAAATGAGCATAGACTTTAGGCCAAAAGAAATTGACACAAGGGAAGAATATGGCCATTGGGAAGGTGATTTAGTAGTAGGAAAAAATAACAAAGGAGCTGCTTTATTTACGTTAACAGAACGAAAAACAAGGGAAGAAATAATAGTAAAAGTACCAAATAAGAAAGCTGAGACTATAGTAAAAGCATTAGATGGTATAGAAAAGAAATATGGAAAAATATTTAAGGATAAATTTAAAACTATAACTTTTGATAATGGCGTTGAATTCAGAGATTATAAAGGGTTACAAAGATCATATGATAAAAGGAAAAAAGGAAAACGCGTAGATATATATTATGCTCACCCATATAGGTCATGTGAAAGAGGAAGTAATGAAAACAATAATAGATTAATCAGAAGATTTATACCAAAAGGAACAGTCATAACACCGATATCAGAAGAATTTATAAAGGATATAGAACAATGGATAAATAATTTATCAAGACCTATGTTCAATTTTAAATCATCATCAGAATTAGTGGAAATTAACATTTAAAATTTGTAATAAAAAGTGCGACACTTAATATTGCAATTTATACGACTCTAGATTAGTTAATGAAATCGAGTTGCATATAAAATAAAGAAAGTATAAGTAAAAATTAGAGGAAACTGCGGAGAAATTCAGCAGTTTCCATTTTATTTGGAGAAAATTTATGTTATAATTTTTGTTGTATAAAAGGTTGCGAATAACAAAAATTAAGGTTTATAGGAATCCTTTGAAAAACCTAAATATATTGTACAAGGAGCGTATGATATAAAATTATAGATATCATACAAAAGAATAAATGTTAAAAAAGATAGATGTATTTACGCAAAATGCGATATTGATTCAAACTGAGGATAAAAATTTATATTTTGATCCGTATTCATTGGAGGATTTTTCGCCGAATGATGCGGATGTTATATTTATTACGCATTCTCACTTTGATCATTTTTCTCCAGATGATATTCGCAAAGTTATGAAGGACGAAACTAAATTTGTTTGCACTACTGATTTAACGGAGAAAATTCAAGCAATGGGAATTACTGAAGATAGAATTATAACAGTGGAACCGTTTTTCGAGAGCGAGGTTGACGGCATATCTTTTAAAACGATTCCAGCATACAATATTGGAAAGCAATTTCATTTGAGAGAGTATAATTGGGTTAGCTATATTGTGACTGTTGAGGATAATGTTATTTATGTAGCAGGCGATACAGATATAACGCCAGAAGCTAAAGAAGTTAAATGCGATATTGCATTTGTACCAATTGGCGGAACATATACTATGACAGCAGTTGAGGCAGCAGAGTTAATAAAAATAATAAAACCTAATAAAGCTGTTCCAACGCATTACGGTTCAATTGTTGGTTCTGAAGAGGATAGAGAAATTTTTAGAGGTGCATTGGCCGGGGTTACGGACGTAGAAATTTTTATTTAGAATATTTTTTTTAGAATATTTTTTATATATACGTTGTGGGAATTTTTGGATGAAAGCTTAAAAAATAGACTGAATAAAATTAAGAACAATAGCAATTAGTAAAGTCAGATGGAAGAATGACGCACAAAGAAAGTTTATGAAACCAACTTGAAAATTGGACGTAAAGAAAATTTGTAAGAAAGGAGTGTACGGATATATATAAATAAATATATCACGAAATGGCCATGGCTAGGGTTTTGAAAGAATTACAGCACATCAAGAAAAAATATGGCGAAGAATTTATGCATTATTGTAGAGCAAGCTTTGATAAAATATTAGAATATCCGGGCACTTTGACTGCAATATTAGATGAATCCTTTGCTGGAAATAGTAGAAAATTAGGGCAAGACATAAAGGAAAACGACTTGGCAGTTGCAACGAAAGAATATATATATAGTAAGTTTGACGAAACTGCAGAAGGAAAAAAGGTGAGGAGCCAATCAACGCCATATATATTATTAAAGAGTAGGGGATATACGTTAAAAGAATGCTTGACTGAGGCGGACATTCAAGAATATGAAAAATACTATGAACCGGATGAGCTTATATGCACTATACATAACGGCGGACGATTGGAGACGAGTTATGTATTTTTTGCTGTAAAGAATAATGTTGATGAAATTATGCGTGATGATTTTGACGATCCAAAACGCGAAGACGAATATAGTGTTTCGGTTTTGAGTATACAGTTTGACAAGTTTGGAAAGTGTCGACCACACATCATTTCTCGATATAATCATACAGTATTGAATCCAAATGCAACGTATGAAAATGACCTTGAAAAAATTTGCGAGGGGTTGACTGACAGCTTCGCTCAATTGATGATTGCGCGTGGTGTAGATCCGAACAATATTGAAAATAAAGAATTGTTGATTCCGGGATATGAAATTGCCGAAGATGGAAAACGTTATAAATACAATATTAAAAGTGAAACGCCTGAGATAGACGGACCAATGCATTTTTGCCCAGGAAACATTATTATTCATGATGGTAAAGTTATTAAGCTGAATGACGATTATCAAATTTTAATGGATACTTTTGTTGTTGACTTGCGCAACAAAACCATTCTAAATTATCAGGGAAAAGGCAAAGATGATTTCTCAACTTTCTTCGAAGAGCACGAAATTAGCGATATCAAAGTGACTAATAGTGATAATGGAGAGCGCGTAATTACTATAAAGCTAAAACAAGATAATAAATTAAAGTCGAACAATGAATTAACAGAGGGCAATAAAACAAGTCAGGATGATGAAATAGGGAAGAAAGATGAATTGCATAGGGTTGATCGAAAGCAACACTCGAACAATGAATCGCAGCAAGACGATGAAATCAAAATAACAATTGACTCTGAAAATAATATAGTAGGTTATGAAAATAAGGTTTTGAAAAAAATAAATGATAACTTTTTATATTATAATAAGAAATTGAAATTCTTAAATATTCCGAATGTGACAAGCATCGGCAATAATTTTCTATTATACAACCAGAACCTAGAAACGCTAGAGCTACAAAAAGTAACTACAATTGGAAACAGCTTTTTAAAGTCTAATAGAATTTTGTCGAGCATGGAAATGCCAGAAGTAGTAGCAATTGAAAAAGACTGTTTACAAAGTAATAATGCAATACAAAAATTGGATTTGCCAAAATTAGAAGTAATGGGCTATGGATTTTTGTATAGCAATGAGGTTATAGAAGAATTAAAAGTTGATGAGTTAAAATGGATTGGTAGCTCTTGTATGCTTTTGGCAAAAAATATAAGAAAGCTGGAAATACCAAAAGTCATAAAGATTGGCGATTATTTTATGTTGCAAAATACCGAAATGACTGAAGTCGAAATGCCGGAAGTAATAAAAATTGGCCGAGGCTTTATGCAAAATAATAAGGCAATAAAAAAAGTGATAATGCCGCAATTGCAGGTTGTAGGTTCTGACTACTTGAGAAACAATGAAGAATTAGAAGAGCTATCGCTAAAAAATTTGCAAAAGGTTGGAGATTATTTTTTATACTGCAACAAAAAAATTAAAAAAGTTGATCTTGAAAATATTGAATTTATTGGTGATGATTTTATGCATGATTCGCAGATTGCAGAAATAAATTTACCGAAAGTTGTAAGTATTGGCAGAAACTTCATGGCAACTAATAAACAAATAAAAAAGATAAATGTTCCGAATCTAAAAGAGGTAGGATTTGGCTTTTTAGAAAACACTGAAGCAATGGAAAGCATTGACTTGCCACGAATTGAGATAATTGGTCACAGGTTTATGTCAAGATGCACAAGCCTAAAATCATTATCTGCACCTGAAGCAAGAGTAATCAAAGATGGCTTATTATATACGAATGAAATTTTGGATACGATTTATGTGCCAAAGGTTGAAAATATTGAGGATGCATTTTTACATAATAATCAGAACCTAAAAGAATTGAAAATTGAAAATGTAAAATTTATTGGAAATCAATTTATGCCGAATAATAAAATTTTGCAAAATCTTGATATGAAAAATGTTGAAAGAATTGGTGATGATTTTTTGCCGGCAAATTTGAATTTGACACAGATAGATGCGCAAAATTTATATAGTATAGGAAGCGATTTTTTATTTGCTAATACAGATTTAAAAGAAATCAAGATTCCGCGGGTAAAAATTGTTGGAAGCAGATTCTTAGCAAATAATGTGGAATTGGAAGAATTGATAATGCCGAATTTAATGCAAACATCTAATAGCTTTTTGATATCGAACAAAAAATTATCGCGTTTTGAAGCGCCGGAAATTATTATGATGGGAATGGAAACATTACGAAGAAATAAGGAATTACGCACGTTATATTTTCCAAAACTCGAAAAAATCAATGCTAATTGTTTACAGAACAACGAAAAGATGGTAAACTTTTATGCGCCGAACGTGAAAATATTACGCGGCGGCTTTTTAGAAAATAATATGAAATATTCTAAACTTAGTGCAGAGGAGGTAGCAAAAATGAGTATAGAAGAATATAAGCCAACAGGAGATAATGTTGCAAAGCAAATTTCAAGCATAGAAATGGGAGATGTAGTTGCAAAACAAATTTCTAGTAGCGAAATGGGAAAAAGAGTATCAAGAAAAATTTCAAGTGACGAAATGGGAGAAAGAGTGTCAAAGAAAATTCCAAGTGGAAGAACAAGCAGCAATTCAGAAAATAAATATGGCACTAACAATAAGAAAACAGCAACAAGAAAAATTAAAGCTCATGATGATGAAGAGCGTTAAATTAAAGCTTCTAAAGCTAAGCGTGAGTAAAAAGTTTGGGTTTTAAAGAAGGCCTGTAATGAAAAAACGAGATAAAAGGCAAGATTCAAAAATCTTGCCTTTTGGTTTGGAAAATTTATTTTAAAATTGGCCAATTAGGGTATTTGTTGTTTATGCTGATAATATTAAATTGGCCAATTTTTTGTTTAGATTATTTATAGCGATGTTTTACAGCAATTGCTGCTTTTTATGTGTTAATGTATTTGGTGAAAAATTATTTAAGGTAAGCAATTGTAACTCCGTAGTCGCCCTCACCATAATCAGCAATTCTGTATGATTTAACGTGCTTGTGTTGTGATAAATATTTTTGAACGCCCTCGCGTAGCTTGCCGGTGCCTTTTCCGTGCACAATTCTAATTGATTCTAAATGTGCCATTCGTGCTTGGTCGATATAGACATCTAACTCAGCAATCGCTTCGTCAACAGTTAAGCCAAGTAAATTTATTTCAGTGTTAATATTCTTTGCCTTTTTGTTACTAATATGCGCGCGTGCTGTTTGAGTGGAAGCTGGAGTCGAAAGAGTAGCAGCGTCTTTATTGTTTAATTGTAACAAAACCGATAAATTAAGTCCGTCAGATTTTGTACTGGATAATCTTGAATTTAAATTGTTACGCAATCTATTTGCTTCTTTAAGAATGTTGTTGCTGTTGTTGTTGCTGTCATATTCTTCATATGTTTTTGCAAGTTTATTAAGTCTTTTTATTATCTTGTCTGATTCTGATTTTGCATTTAACAAAATTTGCTGAGCTTCTTTTTTGGCTTCCTCGATTTTTTCTTTTTCTTTTTTTAATTTCTCGTTATTTTGTTTTTCCAAATCTTCACGCAATTTTTTTGCTTGTTCAAGTTCATGTTGAGTTTGGTTTTTATTTTGCTCGGATTCTTTTTTGTTGTCATATATTTGTTTTATTAAATCTTCAATTTGTGTATCAGGTTCACTTATTAAATTTGCTGCACGCTTAATGATTTCTTCGGATACTCCAAGCTGCTTGCATATAGCAAATGCATTACTTTTTCCCGGAACACCAAGAATTAGATGATATGTAGGTTTTAAGGTTTTGACATCAAATTCGCAGCTAGCATTTTCATAACCTGGATGAGTCAAACAATATTCTTTGATTTCTGAATAGTGTGTGGTGGCAATAGTTAGAGCATTGTTATTGTGAAATTCTTCCAAAAGACTAATCGCCAAATTAGCGCCCTCGACAGGGTCAGTGCCAGAACCTAATTCATCAAGTAAAATCAAGCTATTTTCAGTGTAAGTATTTAATATTTGAACAATGTTAGTCATATGCGCTGAAAAAGTACTTAGCGATTGTTCGATGCTTTGTTCATCGCCGATATCTGCGAAAATATTGTCAAAAACTTTTATCGTGCTTCCCTCCGAAGTAGGAATATGTAAGCCTGATTGAGCCATGGCGCAAAGTAGGCCAACAGTTTTTAGGGTTACGGTTTTGCCACCAGTGTTAGGGCCTGTAATAACTAAAGTCGAGAAATTCGTTTTTCCAAGCATGTTAGAATCCTGAACAGGGGTTGTTTGGTTAATTGTAACAGAAGTAGCATCATCACTTGAGGTGTTGGAGCTAATGGAAGTAGAAGCAGTAATTGGTTTTCCAAGCTCAATAGAAGTTGGCACAGCTGTTGATTTATCAATTAAAGGATGACGTGCATTTTTTAGCTCGATGAAACTCCCAATCTGTGGACAGCTGCAGTCATTTTTGATAGAGTACAATGCCTTTGCTGAAATAAAATCCAACATTTCAATTTGCGTGATATTATTTTTTATAAAACCTGATAACGGATATAACAGCTTAGAAAGATTAGCAAGTATCAATTCTATTTCTTTAGCTTCGTCGTTAGTAAGATTATTTATACTATTATTTATGTCAAAAATTGCCATTGGTTCGATATATACAGTTGCGCCTGATGCTGAAGTGTCATGAATAAAACCGTTGATTTTGCTGCGATATTCGGATTTTACAGGAATAACATAACGACTATTTCTAATCGTTATAACCGGGTCCATTATGTATTTTGAATATGTATTAGAATGCAAAATTGTATTAAGTTTAGTTTTTATTTCAGCTTCATAGCGGCGCTTGCTCGCGCGAATTTGTTTCAACTTAGTTGAAGCATTATCCGAAATTTCATCTTCGGAAATTATTGCAGAGTTTATTTGTTTTTGTATATTTGAATTTTCATATAATTCATCAAAAATATTGCCTATATTTGGTAACTGCAGGTTTGAGGTTTTGTAATATTTTTTTAATTCGGAAGCAGCTTTAAGGATGCTAGCTATATCAAGTAGTTGCTTTGAATTTAATGAAATCCGACTTTCAATTCGCTTGTATACCATCGTTAAGTCATCCAAATTAGGCAAAGGAAAATAGCCTGCAACGTGAATTAGAGAGCAAGCTTGAGATGTTTCGGCAAGAGCTGATTGTACATCGGAATCAGTTGTGTATGGCTGAAGTTGTGAAGCAAGCTGCTTACCGCCGAAAGTTGAACAATTAGTTTGTAATTCGGTTTTGATAATATTAAATTCTAATTTTTCTAAATATTTTTCAATCATAAAAACCTCAAATAAACTTAAATTTCTCAAATATTTTTCGTCATAACAATCAGTTAAATTTTAATCTTTCTAAATGTTTTTTGTCATAACAATCAGTTAAATTTTAATCTTTCTAAATATTTTTTGTCATAACAATCAGTTAGATTTTAATCTTTCTAAATATTTTTTGTCATAACAATCAGTTCATAGAACTTTTTGTATCTTATTTTTTATTGGCAAAAAAATTTAATTGATTTTAGATAAATTTAATCTTGATTACTAAATTTTACCTAAATATTATAACTTAAAGCAAGCTTATTTTCAAGGAAAACATTGAATTGAGCGGCTTAATTTGTTATAATGCAATACGGAAAAAATGATTCATTTGATATCATAAAATTCAAAATTTAATTGTTTAACATGATATAATACAATTCAAAATTTAATTGTTTAACATGATATAATACAATTCAAAATTTAAATGTTTAACGTGATATAATACAATTTTATTTGTTGTAATAAAATAATTTTTGCAGTGAATTAGCTATGATGCAATAAAGATTAATTTAATTCTGATGTGGAGGAAAAGATGAAAAAGCCTGAACTATTAGCACCGGCTGGATCGTTTGAAAAAGCAAAAGCAGCGTTTATGTATGGCGCTGATGCAGTGTATTGCGGGACTGGCTCGCTATCGCTACGATCAAGAGCGGAAGTTAATGATGATGATTTGAGAAAAACAATCGAATATGCGCATTTGATAGGCAAGAAAGTGTATGTAACGCTTAATATATATGCCCCTGATGGAGTTTATGATGATATCGAAAAGCAAGTAAAAATGTTAAAAGAAGTTCAAGCCGATGGAATCTTGGCTTCAGATGGCGGCGTGGTAGAAAAGATAAAAGAAATGGCACCGGAGATTCCTATTCATATAAGCACGCAAGCAAATACATTAAGTGCGCACACTGCCAACTTTTGGTATAAAAATGGAGCAAAACGAATTGTTCTATCACGCGAAATGAACAAAGAAGATATCGCAAACGTGATAAAAAATATTCCGGAAGATTTGGAAACTGAAATATTCGTACATGGAGCCATTTGCTGGGCTTATTCGGGAAGATGCTATTTGAGCGATTTCATGGCACAACGCAATGCAAATTTAGGAGACTGCGCGCAAAGCTGCAGATGGGCATACAATCTATATTTACAAGAAGCAAACAATCCAGGAAATATGATGCCAGTTGAAGAAGATAGCAACGGAACATATTTATTGTCTTCTAAAGATTTATGCTTAATCAAAGAAATTCCGGAAATTGTAAATATGGGAGTAACCTCACTAAAAATTGAGGGTCGTTTGAAATCAGAGTACTACGTTGCTTCAATAGTAAACATTTATCGAAGTGCAATTGATGATTACATGGCAGAACCTGAAAAATATGATTACAAAAAATACATGAAGGAAATTGATAAAATCAAAACACGTGAGTTAACAACTTTCTTTTTTAATGATAAGAAAAACAAGGATTACCAAGAATTCTCGGGAAAGCAATATAATCAGGATTATGAATATGCAGGTTCTGTCGTTGAACAAAAAGATGGCCAAACAATTATAAAAATTGGAAACAAATTAACGGTTGGTGATAAGCTTGAAATGATTATACCAGGCGTGATTGAACCAAAAGAATTTACGATAGACGAATTGATAGACAGCGAGACTAATGAGAATATTGACCACATTAGCCCTGGAAAAGCAGGACAAACAGTTATTATGAAGATTCCATTTGAAGCAAAAGAGGGCTGGTTTATCAGGAGGAAAAAATAAAAATAAAAAAGAATAAGCGCAGAATAAAACGAAGATATGAATAATGAAGCGACGTCAAACGGGACAAAAAAACATGAATAACGAAACAACGTTAACGGAACCAAAAAATATGAATAAAAAATCCTGTAAAATGTAGGACAGCAATTCCGTGCTTGACTTTAAAACTTAAGGTATGCTAAACTAAACAAGTACTTTAAGTGAAAAGTAAACTTAAAAATAATCAAAAAAAACTAAAGCGATTGAGCGAAGTTAGGTAGATTAAAGATAATGAAATAAATAAAATTAGTTATGATGATTAAATAATTTTGATAATTAACAATGTGATAATTAAAAATATAGTGAAAATAGGAGATAAAAGAAATGATAATAGCAAGAAATATTTTATTAGGTGTATACATATTTGTATGTTTAGTAACAATCGTATATATTATGGTTCAACCAAAGGAAAGCCAAAACTCTCCAGAAGATACATACGAGAATCCAACAGCAAATAAATATTTTGAAAAGAATAAAGGTAGAACAAAAGCTGGAAAGGCCAATAAAAGAACAATCATTATTGGTATTGTTTTTGCTGTATTAACAGTAGCAACAGCAATAGTAAGTTACTTAGCAGCATAAAAAGGATTAAGAGTTAGAAGAGATTTTGTACTAGTACAATAGGACCTAGTGATAGATTAGTATTTGAAATAAGGATAAAAGCAAATTGCCTTATGTCAAAAATTGAGCGACAAACGCAGAAAAGCGTTTGTCGCCATTTTTTTAGGATTAAATTATTTGATTCTGTAAGCTTTGTAGGGGTAGGAAAAATAATTTTGGCTCTCCAAAATGTTTTTTTGCAAGATAACACTCAATGATATTACGGAGTTGAAAGCCAAAATGTCGAAAAATGTCGAATTTTGTCGTACGATAGTTTGTAAAAAGTATTGAAATTTTGCATATTAAGCTGATAATATAAAATAAATTTTTATGAGGGGGCAGAAAGAAAGGACAGCTGCATGCATAAAAATTTCAATAAAGCAAGAGAGAATGCAAAAAGCTTAAAAGTTACAAATGATTATGTTTTTAAGAAAATTTTTGGAGATAAAGGAAATGAAGAGATTACTAAAAGATTAGTTTCCTTAATAATAGGAAAGAAAATCGATTCATTAAAATTAGAAGATACTTTTTTACAACCTGATTTTCCGGATGGAAAAATGGGAATACTTGATATGCGAGTGCTATTGGACAATAATATTTTTTGTAATATAGAAATGCAAGTCGTAAACCAGGGAAATTTACCAGATAGGTTATTGTTTTACTGGAGTAAAATATATGGTTCTGAAATTAAAAGTGGAGAACAATATGGATCGTTGAAGAAAGTGATATCAATATTATTAGTAGACTTTGAATTGGACAAATTAAAAAATGTTGAAAAGTACATTACGAAGTGGAACATACGCGAAGAGAAGTACAATAAAATCATATTGACAGACAAATTGGAAATTTATATAATTGAATTGCCTAAAGTCTTGAAATACAGTAATTCTAAGCAAAAGAAGTTAGACGATTGGATAAAATTTATAAAGAATCCGGAGGAAGTCAAAATGGAAGATGAGAACAAATCGTATGATAAAGAATTGTTAGAAGCAAGAAAAATACTATATAATTTGAGCTCAAGTCCAGAAGAAAGAAGAAAAGCAGAGA
>Ga0181612_124118_pt1 | contig 11464 bp, 13 predicted proteins | sample HoacroProtozoa21_FD_119630 | JGI IMG/M metagenome (GOLD analysis project Ga0181612, IMG submission 119630) | Hoatzin crop microbial communities from Cojedes, Venezuel. Combined Assembly of Gp0051906, Gp0051904, Gp0051908
ACAGCCTTCCGGTGTGTCTACCACACCTCCCAGTTTGGTGTCATCAGCAAACTTGCTGAGGGTACATTCTAACTCTTCATCCAGGTCGTTGATGAAGAAGTTAAACAAGACTGGGCCCAGTACTGACCCCTGGGGGACACCTCTAGTTACCGGCCTCCAACTGGGCTCAGTGCCTCTGATGACAACCCTCTGAGTTCTGCCAGTGTTCTGCAGTTCTCAATCCATCTCACTGACCACTCATCGAGCCCACACTTAGCTAGGAAATTAAGTGGAGAACACACCTGGGCACCAGGCTGAGGTTGGGAAATGGTTTGAGTGGCTTTCGCAAGGAGAGGGGTTAAGATAGAGGTGCTCTGATGAACTACTTCTTGCTTCTTTTTCTTTCGAAGTCTGGTCCTGCCTACAGCTCTGAGCTCATGTTTTCGTGCTCCCCAGCGTGCTCCATCTGCTCTCACTTGATCCTTGGCAAGGCTGAGTGTTTTCATGGCTGGGCTAGAGTACCAGGCTCCTTGGCACAGGTGGTGGCTGGGATCAAGGCTCGCATTGCATTCTGCCTTGGCAGGACATGCTTCCTCTTACTGCAAATCCTTTTGGCTTTTGCCACCCGGGCTTGTTCTTTCTTGACAGAGTGTAACTTCACTCCATCAAGCTAACGGTGCAGCATTACCTTCCCTGCAGTGAGATTTAGCCCTTGTAAGCAGCACTGCTTCCTTCTCAAGTGGACCAAGAGGAGCCTGTGGTGCAGAGGCTACAAACTTGTCCTTTCCTACCTGACAAATGAAAACTCTCTTCTGACAGAGCTTCCTTGCCTTTTGTGGGGGTCTAAAGTGCTGCAGCTGTATTTCACACAACCCTCTAAGGTTCTCTGTTTGTTTCAGGCAGTAAAAAGTAGCAAGAAAGGACATGGTCAGCAAGACAATTTCCCAGATAACTGTAGAAACATGTTTAATCTTATGTTGCTGTGAGCCCGTTGTTTCTTGATGCCAGCAGTCAGAACATTTATCATAACTGCTCTGAATTATCTCAAAGTGCCATGATGTCAGGCAGGGCGAGAGTCTCACTTTGAAGTGGCCTTTCCTTCAGTATGTGGATTAACAAAGAAAAGGAGAAAGGATTTATGCAAGGTTATTGCAACAGCCTGAGATCACTGAGCTCGCTTGGAGCGGATGCTCCTGCATGAATGGTTGCTTTGTGTGCACTCAGAGAGCAGCAGCTGATGGGCAGCCCTGTAGGATCATGGATGATAAAGGGCAAGATCTGACACTGGGGTCCACAAGGGTGGGTCCACTGAAACCAACAGAGTGGCCTGTTGTGCTAGGGCTGGATTCGATAGTGAGTGTAAAGACAGATGGCATATGGAAGAAGGAGATTACCAGATTTCAGGAACAAGCGCTGGCTAAGTTGGTAGTCCATACTGGAGGCCATCTAGCTGCTCTCTGTCTCCTGATAAAAATTATTGGGATTGTGAGCTGAGGGAGATGTCATGTCTCCGTCCTGCTAGTGCAGCGTATTACCAAGGCTCATTTTTCTCATATCTGGAGCAGCTGGAAGCACTTGAAATGTGCCATGACATGGAGAGCTTTAGTCTTACAGCCATTAATGTACAGCCACGGGGCAGCCTGGAGGGATGGTGCTAGCTCTGCCCATGCTCCAAGCTGGTTGGACACCAAGCAGCTCAGCCTGAGCATGCTGTGGCGAGAGGCTCAGCTGGAGTGAGTGCCTGCTGCATGCATGTAGAAGGATTATTGCTCAGCTCAGCACCAGGCTGACGTGGCCACACACCTTCCGTGATGGCATGGCTGACGTCCTGCCGGGGAGGCAGAGCAGGCCTGTTCCTCCTTTTGACCTACCCCGTAGATATATCTAATGTGTCTGGGATGATGCTGGTGCAAAACTGTCTTCAGTCTGGCAGCTGCTGCAGATTCCCCCATGCAGTGGGGACATCAGACGAGCAATGCACCCTCAGGAGGAGATGTGTTGACCCTATAGCCTCTGGAGATGCAGCCGCTGGAGAAACCTGAAACTGCAGAGGGGATGGAGCAGAGAGGGTGGGGGGGCTCAGAGCAGCACGAACATCTGAGCTGCCAGGAGAGAGAGATTTCAGCTCTGATGGCAGTCACATAGCGCAAGAGGATCTGAGGAAAAGCCTGGGGATTTAACTGGGACAGCTAAGAGGTCTTGCAGCTTGATATCCTCTGCAGCACCAAGAAATCAACATGCCTTTTCCTGTATGAGTTCCTGTCAGGAAGTTTGGCGTCAGTACCAATAATGGCAAAGACCTATCCTTTTTGCCCCTTTTCCCCACAAAAAGAGAGCTGTTGTTGCCATACAGAGTGCATCTATGTCTGCGTGCTTGCTCCTTTCACCTGGACCTATGGGCTAATTTCAGCTAGAGATGTAGAAGCATTGATTTAAAATAATTTTCATGAAAATGACAGCCTGGACAGAAACGGGAGGTGCCATGGAGGACACCAGGCTGCCCAGGGAGGTTGTAGAGTCTCCTTCTCTGGAGATATTCAAGACCCGCCTGGACAAGGTCCTGTGCAGCCTGCTGTAGGTGACCCTGTTTCAGCAGGAGGGTTGGACTCGATGATCCACAGAGGTCCCTTCCAACCCCTACCATTCTGTGATTCTGTGACACCTTTGAGGGGCTGGCACCTGTCTGTGTTCACCCTTGATTGAACCCCATAGAAAATCTACGCGGGAGAGGGGTATTTTGGATGTTCCTCATAAAAGAAGGCTTCACCTTACTTGATTAGAAAACCCAAGCCTGAGAGGCAAAGTGTCAGGAAACCCAACCCCAGTAGCCCAGCAGCTCCCGGTGCTGCTTCTTCCTCTCTCGCTCTCTTTGATGGACGTGCGGACCTGGGAGCAGGCTTGGCCTGTGGCGCAGGCATCCCAGCGCCGAAGGAGCTGAAACACGTGGAGAAGCTGCTCTCATTTGCAGCACGCTGCTGTATCAAGGGCATATTGTGAGCTGGGCTCGGGGCACCGACCCGGAGGGAGAAGAGGACTGGGAGTCAGCCTGGGGGGATGGGGCAGGTTTTGCTGCTGAAGTCACGGAAGAACCAACCTCATCCTATACACTTGTTTCCCTCTTTAGGAGTGCTCCTATAAATTGTTGCTCACTGAAGGGCATTGTCCCATTTACCTAGATGTTTTGACACTGTTAGTTATTATCAGGTTTTATTGGTGCTCTGTGGGGTTTGGTTGGTTCGTGGAGACCAAGCCCTTGGGGCATATGACAAGAGATATGAGCTAGAAAAACAAGCAGTTTCATACTGCAAAAAGTCACGTTTCTTTACTGTAAACACGTGGAAATTCTTAGCTAAAAACACAATATGGGAAAAGCAAACCTTGATGAAAACTTGATCAAGGAATGACTGAGCCAATACAGTTCATATAAAAATAAAAATAATAAATTAAAGAAAGCTAGGAACTTTCTTGGCTGTCTTGCAATGATTGGGAACATTTTAATTGTGAATGCGATTACAGTTTATGTTTTTCTTGAGGTCTGCAAAATTCTAGCTAGCCTTTTTGTTCTCCTTTTTGCATCTCTTTAGACTTCTTGTTTTTAGACATTGCCACAGAAGAACCAGCGTGTTATGAGAAAGATTGGTGTTACTATATTTCTGTCGAAATTGAAAAGAGGAATTTTCAGAATCTTTCCTGGAAGAAAAGGCATGTGTTGTTGTCATTTTTCTAAATCAGGTAGTTTTTGACACTTGAGAACTATGCCTCAGGCTACTGGTTGCTCCGCAAATAAAAACACGGAACTCCATATGCTGGAATATTGACTTATCTGTTTTGCTGAACTCTGCATTGCACATGTAACTATTTAACAGGGACTAAATTCCCAGAGCCAACATATTACACTCTCTTTGCCACCTTGGCAGTGCAGTGGGATACTTACACTGACATATATAGGTACACACAGCTGCACCGGCAGCCACACACGAATGTATGCATATGTTTATCCCTAAATGCATACACATCACATCTATATCTAGATATATTTTTTACAAGTGAATCCAGACAACGAATATGAAACTTTTGTTTTACAAATGATGATTGTGGTGTTCTCCTCTTGACACCGGTGGAAGATTGGTCATGCAAAGAGTCAAGGGTCAGCCCCTTTTCTGGTGTCTTTACTGTTAATACAAACACCTGAGTCTAAATCCTGATGTTATGGAAATCAATGGCAGTTCTGTCATTGATTTCAGAGCAATGAGGAGTTGGCCCAAAATTTCAATTTACACTACCTTCTTAATAGTTTTGTCTATTAGATTTAAATTGCGGGAGACTATAAGATAAACATTGGGGGTAAAAAAAAAAGTAATAGACGGTTTAATTTATTTCTGGGTCTATCAAACATTTGTGCTGATAGTATTTTTATGTTCTTAGTTTTCATTTTAAAATAAACAATAACACTGTGATGGGAGATCTCCTAATTTCCTGTTAATAGAGTTTAAATTGAAAAGCATTTTTCAATGGGAGTGCTGCCCATTTAAATTATGGATGGCAATTTTGTTCCATTTTTAAGCTCTTCTCTTCTGACTGGAGATCCTTGAGTCATAAGGCATTTATAGCTTCTTTAACAATACATAATAACAACAGAATTGACACTTCCATATACATCTACAAAGATGTTAAAAGTGTATTATGGTTATAACAGAGAAGGGCAATATCAACAAGTTACGAGAGTGTCCCATTCACCTGCAGCCCCTCCCCAGTCCTGAAACCCGCATGTCTCTCTCTTCCCTATGGTGGTGACTCACCCATGTCAGCCCATGGCCAGACAAGCAGAGGACTACACAAAACGAAAGCCCCAGGAGAGCCATGACCCTCAGTGAAGGGAGGACAGGAATGTCCCCATGCACCTGACCACATATCAGACCTGCAGGAACTGCAGTCCAAGTCCCACCTAATTTAGAGCAGAGGGGAGGCAAATCCTGGCGACCAGGAGATGACACCTCTCCAGTGTCCTGATGCTCTGAGGTGGCCTGGGCTGTGCAGCTGCATCCTGGGGTAGGATAACTGTGTGAGGTAATATGGCAGTGGAACTTATACATATTCAAAATCTCTAGTTTAGGGGTATGTACTTTATCTTTCCCTCCTTGGAATTAGAGATATACACACATAGATACATATACATATCCATATCTATATCCGTATCCATACACATACACATATATGAGCCATGCACTCAGTAAGAGGTAAGAGTTTCTTGCTACCGATGGAGCTGTGGGGATGTGTGGTGGACAGAGGGTTGGGAAGGGCAGGCAGCAGGCAGAGGTGCAGGGCAGAAGGGGCACTGCAGGGCTATGCCAAGCCACAGGCACAGCAAAATCCAAGTGTGAAGTCCTGGCCCTGATGAAGTAAATGGAAAATCTCAGAGCCAGTGTGCTCCAGAGCCAATGTTTCACCCAGTATGAACAAGATATTAAAAAGGAACTGATTAGAAGGGAGAAACCCTGGTAACCAGTGACCATGGAAAGGAAAACAGGAAGAGTAGATGACATCTTGTTGAGGCTTTAGTTTAGCAACACATTTTATTCTTTTAGGGACTAAGGCAGTGTAAGAATGATTCCTTGACTCCAAATTTATCTGCTTTATTGGTTTTGTGTCACTGTCTTTATTTTACTGATATACTTTTTTATAACAGTGATACCATTAGAGGCCCGTAAGGCTCAAAACCTATAGTGAGTAAACTCTCCTACATTCATTTTAATTTGCAAGTCAGGCTTCTATATTTAAATTTGATGTTTCAAGGTGCACTTTGAGGCTTGTTGTAGCTTTATAAATGGCCATTATGTGGGAATAGGAAAGGGAGAATTCTGTCCTCAAAGCTCATTTTTGATGTCGCTCTGATATGAGATTATTACCACGGCGTGTTGCGTCAGTCATGTTGGATATACAGTAAATGACCTCGACTGTTAAGAAGCCGTTAATCAACAAATCGTCAACAAGATAAAACTTAGCGTCTCTTCTTGTGCCTTTGGATGTGAAGGACAGCGCCTGATTGTTCCTGAGCTGCTATAATCAGAAGAAAAATGCTGCTGGCTTCCTGGTGAGTTAGTGTGGTTTTGTTTTCTTGGTACCACATTTTCCTGGTGAGGACATGAAGTCCTGTGGGCTGATATCAGAGGATGTTTTGCTGGCTGCTGACCTGTTGCCAAGGAAATTCAGAGGCCAGAATTTCTTGGTTTTGTGGGTATGAACAATTTGTTTGGGAGAGCTTGCTTGGAGCCTCAAACTGAAGGCAAGTGCACGAGTGGCTTTGCTTGGAGTAGTGATTTTTAAGCACCAAGAAGCATAAAAAACCAGTGTAGTATGTGCTTCTGCTAAAGCATTTGAGCGTTATGGTATCTCCCATTCTGAGGAGGTGGAAGGGGACAAGGGAAACATGTTTTATCATCTTGCAGTGGGAGAATATTAGTATTTACAATCTATTGGGTTTTAGCGCTGCTCGTCCAGCTCACTGGCTGCTTCCATGGTTCCCTTCATTATGGCTCCAATCTCAGTTCCATTTACCTGCTGTATATATTTGTATTTTACCTTTAGCAGAGATAGATCTGAAAATAAGTATTAGCTTTTGCAATGTTGCTGCTGCTTACGAGAATGCCTTAGTTAGCCTAGCAGATATGTCTGATAGAAGAGGGAGAGAGTATCAGGAAAACTTGACTTGAACAGCCTTGAAATGTGCTGCCCAAGCCTGTAACATGACCCAGTGACATGCAGTCAGCCCTGATATATTTTTAAAACACCCAAGAGTCAAACTCTGAGATGATGCAGCTTTGTGCAGCTCTTTCTTATGTTCCCAGTTCGCGTTGTGCGTAGACATCTACTCATCCATGCCAAATTCTGAAGAGGTCCCCTCCATCCCTCCTGACATCTCTGTGTTTCATTCAGTACTGTATGGTGTAGAAGTGACCCTCACCTCTGGCTTGCCTGTGCTCACAGCGCAGCTTGGAGGAGCCTCTTTCGCTGCTTAAATGATAATCTCTACAACAGGGGCAATGCAGGGAATTTGTCCTTTGTTTCCTGCAGGAATATACCAAGGAACATGCCACCTGTTGTTTTCTGAGTACCTATATCTCACTTTCTTTATGTAGTTAAATGATTTGCAATGGATGCTATGCATAAACTACTTCATCTGCTCCTGTATGACGCATTGCAAAGGAGTCAGCAGTTTTTAGGGCAGAGAGTGCTGAACAGTTACGTGTGCGAGTATACTGTGTAACAGGACGAGACATGGTTTCTAAGGGTTACCACAGTAAGTATACACTCTCTATGCCTAGTAAAGCTGGGTCTCAAATCGTTGTGCTTATGACAGAAATACAACACTACATCCATACTTCTATGATGTGTGAGGCTTCCGAAACAAAAATCACAGCACCGATAGAACAAACACACCCTATTTAAGGGCACTGATAAAGGTTTTGTTTTGCATTACACACAGTAAAACCATGTCATATAGTACTCCTGCCCATCCATGTTTACATTTGGTGACGATGAGGAGAGGGACAATTAAGGTTTCTGGTAGTAGTTCAGCTAAGTTACAGTTTTGCTAATGTGCTCCATGACTGCTGAAATGCTGCTGTAAATCAGTGGATTGCGTATGTCTGTGAGTGCATGCATTAAAACAATAAAGGCTTGAGACACAATTATTGGGTTGCCTTACGGGATGGTAAACCTACTTACTCCACTGACAGACATGGGAGCTCAAGGAGATCAGTAGAAGGCAGGAAAGCTAAATCTTGGTCTTGCAAACACTTCTGCATATGCTCAACTTTAAAGCTGTGTCTAGCTCTGTTGGTGTTAATGGCACTCCTCAAGGGCTTAGAGATGAGCTGATTTTTAAAAGCTTGCAGATCTGTAGGCTATATAGCACCTCAGTATTGGAGCATGGGAGAAGAAGGAAAAAAATGTATCACAAAATGTACTGTATTAATTCAACAAATGTATTTAAGTTTTAATTATTTATAACTTTCAGAGTATACTAGTAAATGTTCTGCAATGTATTGACAATAGTAATGAAGTCTGAGTAATTCAAGATCTAATTACATCATCTTGCTATTAAATTGTTCTTAGAAGTAGAGGAGAAAGCATCAATATGAGTTCAAACAACGAAATATATTTCATCCAAAAAGTGCTGGTTGGACTAGATTTTTAAAACTTTTGGAAATATTGAGCAGTGAGTATCTCTGCTTGTCTTACTAGGTTGAATTATTTAGGTTAGTTGGATAACTTAGAGTATTAGTTTACTCACAGTACAGGTGGTAAGAGAAGCAGACTGTCCTATAATTTGTATTTAAAAGGTATTCAGAACCCCCAAAAAGCCTCTCAAAACTGCTCCACATCCCTCTATTGATGGAAGAGGCATTGCTACCCTGCATGGACTGGGCTGACACAGCAGGAACGAGAGCTGGCATACACATGGTACTGTGGGATTCACCACCACAGCCATAGAGGCTGGTGCTGGCAGGGACTCTGCTGGCAGGTCCAATGGCTTGTCCTGTCTCGCCTGGGCAATGAGCACCATGAGGAAAAGGACTCCACCACAGCAAGGCCAGATCCCCAAGGAGGCATCCTGGCTTCCCACCAAAATGCCGGGGTGGTGAAAATGGCTGTCATGGCTGATGGACAGCTGTGTCCGAGACGGCTTCCCCTGCTCGTCTTGCGTTGCCTGCTTTGTGGTGCTCTCCTTTACCTCCATCCTAGCGCTCTCACGGAGAGGTCACCAACATGTACCCCTTATAAATGGATCGATAGACCATAAAGGGTGATGATTAGGAAGACAAGACCTCCCTAGCTCATTGGCAATTATTTTATGATATTTCTGATTAATGATTCCATTTTAGCCATTTCAGTGCTCAGCAGTCTTCATTTGTTAGTGTTGATTATGGGATTCCATGCCTTTCCTGAATCTGAGTTATTTTGACCAACAAATGTGAATTAAAATCAATAGAAATGTCATTAGCATCCCAGTGCTGTGAAAGATAATATGACCATTTCTCATGTATTCAGTTTATTAAAATTTGCTAAAGTGTGAAATAAGTATGACAAGTAATGATGTTTTAATATTTTGCCAAGGTAACAATTGGAAGCTGATTGATTCCATTCAGTAATTATAAAATCAAAATGATGGAAGATTGTAATCAAGAAGGATTCTGTCTCATACTTCCTCACGCCTCCACGCAAGATAAAATTCTCATTTTTAACATCTCTTTTATCTGAAAAGAAATCAAACTCCCATTTGCCCCAGTTTAAATTTCATGGCTAGTTAGATAATAAACTTTTTTTTTTTTCTTACTCTGATGAGAAGATATAAGCAGCCTGCGCTCACTGAGGGGTTATAGCCTCATGTGTGCCATGGTACCTTAAAAGTTCTTTCTCCATTTCCATGTGTCGTTTCACAGGACAAGGCTGAGAGGACGGCTGTGTTGCACTACTGCGATGCTCACAGTTATTTCAGTCTTTGTGAGACAGCTGAACACCCAGTCCTTCTTCCTGCCCCTGCACAGAAAGCCATGCCAGCTTCTAAGCCAAACCTTGGAAATGTCCTCAGAGCCTGATGGACCCCAGTAGTGATGCCTGGAGTCAGGCAGGGTGTTCTGCCCTGCCAGAAACGTGTCGTCACATTGGCCGCTCAGCATCTCACCTGCTGCTGGGCACCCCAGAGAAGTGGACCCTGAATGAGCTGGTCAACAGGCTGAACCTCCAAAACTACTTGTGAATGTTTTGCTTGAAGTGAAACTCTGCTCTCAGTCAGCATTTCACTGTAATAGTGAGGTCCGGTAAGAGAGGACAGGGGCATGGGGGACCTGGCTTAGTTTCTGGCTCTGCCATTCATCTTCTGCACAATCTTGAGCAAGTCCTTTTCCTTCTCTGTGCCCCAACTTTCCCACCCACCTCTCTTCTGAACTGCGTAATGGCAGTAGTGATGACATACTGCAGTGCCATGGCTGGTTGGGTCTACGTAAGTAAATAAACAATAGAAGCAGAATGGCGTAATTTTTTTTTTTAAAGATTCTGCTTGGCAAGATCTTGTGTTAATTAGGGATGGAAAAAATTGTGGAAAGAGGAGGTTTCTCCACTTCTACTCTCTGCTTACCTTTGGTGGAAAGGGTAGTCTCACCAGCTGGGGACCACAAACAATCGTAGGCGCCATGTCCCAGCCTACCAGTGCAACTAGAGGATTAATTACAAATGGTCTGAAACCCAGGCAAGGAATAAAAATAAACCCAGCTTATCTCTTCACTTGGTTTAGACAGTAAGAGTAGTCTGCAGACCAGGCAGCTACTCAGAGATGCCCTGGAGCAGAAAGCAGTTTGCTTTCTGGACTGCTTGTTTTTTGACATTGAGATTGGAAAAGCACTCAGCTGTTTGTAAGTGTTGAAGCACATCTTTGTGAAAAACGGGCATTTTAGGGTGGGCTGAGTGCTCTGCAATGAAATCCCAGATGCATTGCAGTCGGTGGGTGGCCTCAGACAAATTTTAATGGGCTTTGGAATACAGCCCAAATATATCTTGAAGAACAGGAGAAGGAAACTTTGGTTTAGCCAAATCTCTGAACATGTGCTTAACCATTGAAATGAATGAGAATTAAGCATATGCTTGAGTCTTCTGCTGACCTGTACTACTGAGTAACAATACTGACCTGCAGAGACTCCATATAAAACAGGGATACGTCTTTTATATGCCCAAGGGACACACACGATTTAAAATAGCAGATTTCCTTGCTTTTTCTAGTGACCTAGCAAAAGCAGAATTTGGCCCTGTGCTCCTTTGAAAAGGAAAATTTTAAATTATTATCAGCTGCAGCTTCTCACTGCAACATTTTGTGTGATGCAGGTTAATGGCTGTCTCCAGGAAAAGAAGGCTTCCCTGTTTCAGTCGTCTAACAGGATTTTTGGCATCCCGCTCATTAGTAGGGTTATTTTCTTTAACCGTATTGCTGTAGGAAGGCTTCTTTTAAGTATCCTGCTGCATTGTTTTGACATGACTTTCATGTCTTTTCAGCTTATAGTTTCTGGAATTCTTTTTCTCCCAATGAGAAGCGATGTTGCTGGGTGTGATTTTCTAACAAACCTTGATGGAAGATCAAGAAAAAAAGGGCTAATCTACCCAAAGGCTTGGTAATTTCAGGGTCAAAACAGATTTTAAGCGTTGATCTTATTACACTTGCTGATGAATCTGTTTGACCAAGCAGCTGGTGTATGAGAGCTAGCTGGCAGCACACAGAACACATTAGGAAAACAAAGAGAATGTGAGATTAAACTGAAAAGAGGCAAGAGCAGCTTTTCCTCACCTTTCTGCATGAAGGCAGAAGATGCTCCGAGAGGATACAAACGCAGTTTTCTTATTGGACCTATGGCCTCTTCCCCTCATCAGATTATTCAAAGGTAAATTTGCTTTTCACTCTCTCAGACAGACCATTTCCTCTTCTCTGGTATACTTA
>Ga0181612_163556_pt1 | contig 11464 bp, 10 predicted proteins | sample HoacroProtozoa21_FD_119630 | JGI IMG/M metagenome (GOLD analysis project Ga0181612, IMG submission 119630) | Hoatzin crop microbial communities from Cojedes, Venezuel. Combined Assembly of Gp0051906, Gp0051904, Gp0051908
CCCCCCCCCAAAAAAAAAAAAAAAAAAAAAATCTTTCTTATGTTTAAATGGAATTTCCTGTATTTTAATTAGTGCCTCTTGTTTCTTTCTCTATGACCCCTTAATTTGAGATAACAGGTCTTTGACAGGAACTCTGATTCTAGTGAATTAGTGTACATTCATGCATGCATAGTCTTGCACTTGTGCAATAGAGTATGGGGCTATTGAAAATGCCAGAACATACTTGTCCTATGCATACACATTTGTATGCCACATTATTTCATTTTGCCTCATTGTGTCTAGATGCAGTTATCCATATATTCAGTATTCAAAATTATGCTCTTTCATCAAAAGAGTAAGACAGTTGCAGCATCATTTATTCTAACCATTTGCTAACATCTTAGTTTCTCCCTCTTTCACGGTATGAAAAATTACAGGCAGTTGCTTGGCAAAGAGTGCTTAAGTGTTGTAACTCGTCCCCACTTAAGCCTCTGAGGCTGAAGACTTGACTACAAATGAGACAGACATAAGCTGCAGATTTTGATTCTAACAGATGCAAAAGATCTCTCCATAAACATGCCTACATTCAAACAAAGGCTTTGAGGGAACATACACCAACAGATTGGGGCACTCTGACTTCTCACTGATTTGCATCCAGTGACAGTTTCCTCTAAAATACATAAACAACACTGGAAATAGGGGCTAGAAACTACATCTTCCGTAGTCATGTCATAGCAGGTAGATTACAGAGTAACTTGTCCTTTTCCTCTCTCCCCTCCTCACCTCGGGACTCCTGCCTTTTCTGCTAACCAGGGACCCTGCTCCCACAGCTGCGCACCGGGGGCTGCAGCATCGCTGCCGTGCTCAGGGCTGAGCCCAGCTCCAGCAGCACATGCAGGGCACATGCTGGGCCTCCCAAAGAGAGCTACTCCAGTGGAGCCCAAGGAGGAGGGGCGAGGAACTGCTACCCGCACAGCTAGCTCTGCCTCTGTGTTCCAAAGTAGCTCACTTTTAGGCTATATTTGGTGAGTGGAAAAAACCTGGTGGGTGAGGCTTCCCAGACTGCATGTTGTTAGAATGAAGTGGCTGGACTTAGAAAGCTAAACTCCATTCAAGACAATTTTTTATCCCTATGAATGTTTTATCTTGCCTTTGGGGCCTGATCCAGGGTTTATTTGCAAGGCTTTGACAGGCTACAGTGAGTTTATTGAGCCCTAATATCTGCCAGCCTGCTGAACGTCTCTTATGATATCTTTAACACCTTCTGCTCCTATTTTACAAGGGATGCTCAGCTCTTTCCATGGTCTGAATTGGGTACTGCAGTATTTAGATTCCTTGCTGAGCGTTTCTGAAACAAGCCCTAGAGATTTGGTATTCTTGCTTGCTTTCAAATAGGTAAAGGCATCAGCTATAGAGGACACTGACTTGCTGACAGGTGACGTTTCCATGCTTTCTATGTCCTCTCCTTCTCGAACAGTCTTTACAGTTGCTTTTGTTTCACAGACTTGGGCTGTTATATTATTTGTGTGCAGCTGAAAGAAGTTGGTGAACATTCTTGATCAAAGTTCAAATTCAAATAATACAGTGCAGTGAGTACACACCTGCTGCCTATAAGCGTTTTTCCAAGGATTTCTCACAAAACAATCCTGTATGCAAAGGCTGTAATTGAGATGCTGAGGGTGTTGAGGTCTGCAAGATGATGTTTGGTAGCACATGGCTGCAACAAACCAACAAGTCTCTCTGGTATTTGTGTGTACTTTAATTAATATGCAATAAGTATAAGCTGAGAAATAGACCTAACCTGGCAGAAGTCACAACCCATCTTTTCTAATGCAGTTTATAATGAATTTATACACTTAATGTGTTTCTTCCCAATACTACTTGCTTTCATGCAGACCCGCTAAAACCAGTATTTAGAAGCCTTTAAATACAGTAGCAAATCTGATATCTGTATGTATATTCTACAGAAATTATCAGAAAATGCTACAGAAGTAGGCAAGTCAACGAAGCTGACCTGTAGAAGGAAAGCCTCAGCTAAAGTGGCAGAGTGCTGGAAATGGAACCTTGAACTGCAATTGCTCCCAGCTTGCAAAGCTATCACGTTGAGCTCACTAGGCTTTTGCAACATAGAAAGAGCAAATCCTGAATGCCCAGATAGCACCCAACTTGTTGCTATAGTGCAATGATGTAGGAGGGGAAATGCAGCCGATTTTGTAGGGATGTATGTTTTTACATTTTGAAGAGTTTCACTAGCTTTCAGAATGACTTCGGAAACTTCCCTGTAGACTTTCTCCGACAGATTGTGATAATACCAGTTCCCCTCAGCAATACTTCAGCAACTGTCTAACTCTTCAGGCTAGTATCAGTCAGTATTTTAAGACTACAGCAACACAGCATCAAATCAGAACTAGAAAATTGCATTTTCCTCTTACAAGATCTAGATTTACAAACAAGAAAAAAAGTCGTGCTCAAAAGAGGAAGGACTTTGCAAGAAAGAGGAACAAGCCTATTGTGAAACTGAAAATCACTCCCCAGAGTCAACAAAAGCAGGAGGCTGAACCTTGTGTAATAGTTTAAATGGTTGAAGTCCATCAGCTAGATCCCTTTCTTCTGCTGGGCTGTTTGTGCCCTCTTCAGGATTTCTAGTGAAATGAATAGACAAGCACTAGTGAGAGTTATTTATACTTGCTCATGTAGTTCACACAATTGTACCTGCAGAGAGGCTTGTTCCCAGCAGAGCCAAAGGGATAAACAATGGTAACAGTACCAGATCAGGAAAAAAGTATTGATTGAACTTAAAATCAGCTTGCTTAGTAAGAAAAGACAGTTTAATATTTGAAAAAATATTTGAAGAAAAATTGCCCCTTCACAGCTTCCGTGGGCAAAAAGGCAATTAGAGTACTCATCAGAGAGTGAAGGAAGGCAGAATAAATGTTAGGGAGGCAAAAAGATAAATAATTTCAGGAGCTGACAAAGCACCTTGATGACAGTGTCAGAACTCTGCTATCCTTCTAGATTCATTTGTCCCCAGGCAGAGAGGAAGCGAGCTCAGAAAAGAATGTTTCAGGGTTTTTTTTAATCAGAGTTCATAGCTCCACTGTTCTGAAATAGTTCACTGCTAATATCTCAAAATATGCTTGCTCAGCATGCCAGAAGGCATCATGCACACAAAAATCTCTCTGACCCAGCACTGGGCAGGCTTCTATGTTTATTGGGGTTGACACTCCTAAAACTTCTTTTGCTGGTGCTGCCAGTTTTCTGTGGGACTTCTGAATAGCTACCTCCATGTCCTCAAGCTTTGCAGCTTAAAACACAGAATGCTTTTCCTTGCACTCACACATTTTTCATACTCATGAATATACTGAAATGACTGAGAATTACATTATCAAATATTCAAAAACTAGGAGATCGTTCAAAAAACTTTGTTTGTGTAAAGTACATCTAGGATTAGGGCTTTTTTTCCTCTGTTTGGCTTCCAAAATCAGATTTGCCCAGTTATGTTTCAAAATTTCCCTCTACCATGAGGGAGCTTTCAATTCTTTTATTAAGAAACAAAGGCTGAAAATCTAATGCCATCAGAGTTACGACAGGTCAGGGTTTAGCAACACCAAACATGGTGATACCTTGATGAAAGTTGGCCATACTGCCATCATGCCCAACACCCAACAAAGCTCATCTAGGGTTAGCAAATGCTATGTTCTGTGGATTTACTATTTGGATGACACTGATGAAGAGATTTCAAGGAGGGTCAATGTGTGCCTTGAGGGCAGTTTTATGCTCACACTGCTCACCAGAGCTGAGCCCAAGACAAAAGCACCTCTCCCAGCACACTTCCTGACCTCCTGCTGCTGCTGCTATGTGCAGGGCTTGATGTGGTCAGATGCAAGACTCAGCTGTTAAAGTGCCTGCAGATTTAAGCCAACCTGCTCAGCACTTGAACAGTGGAGATGTACTCACACAGCCCACAGGCTGCTCAGCTGAGAAAGACAACTCCCCAGTTGACCTGGCTCTCTGACAGCCGATTGCCAGACCATTTCCAGGCAGTTTAAACAAGAGCAGGGTGAGCACGGGAGACAGAGCAAGACTCAAGATGTTTATTTCTTGAGATGTTTATAGTTGCCTTAGTATGGAGCTGACTGATGGTGTGAATATACCTGAAGACAGGAAATCAGCTGTAATGCACAGCATTCTGTGTGAGCTGAGGCTCCCAGAAAGATAATGCATGCCCTTTACAGCAAAAATGTAGCGTGGCATCAAGTCATGCAGGGTGAAACATGAGCACACCTTTTGCGCATCTGTCGGTGTGACAAGCTCTTTTCTAGTAGACTTACTGTGCACAAAATCAGAAAACTCCTTAACTAAAAGCATAAGGATGTACAACTTGAGCTTCAGAACTAAGCTCACTTCTGGCTCTACTACTGTATTTGCTCTATCAGCTAGGGAGAAGACATCAGGAGAACAAGACCCCACACTTTCACCATGCATCCTGACCACCTTTGAATATGTTTGAAGCAGCTGTAAGTTCAAAAAACAAGCTTGCAATGGGTCATCTTGCAGGAACACAGGCTCCTCTCCCTTCTCTTTGCAGTGGGAGGAAGTTAAACATACTCTAGCATTTAAGAGAGTTACTCTGAGGTCCCAAACTGGTTATATTTACTCTTAGGATACCAAGCTGTGGTAGCATAATGTACAGACCTTGTCATTTTTGCTCTTAGTCAGCAGTCTAGGAGAATTTTTTTAAGTTCATCTAGTGCTTACATACACTATTGTAGGAGACAAATAACCTGTAAATAAACCACGTGAAGTGCTACTAAAAGCCACCAAAACCTCACTCCAAAGACTCCTTGCTGTACAGAGGCTTTGAGATCTTTTTTCCTGCAGAGAGGCTGGATGGGAGGAAATCATTATCCATACATACCTTGTAGCTTTGGGATCCCAAATTACAATGTCAGCATCAGAACCCACAGCAATTCTCCCCTTCTTCGGGTAAATGTTAAAGATTTTTGCTGCATTTGTGCTGGTAACAGCTACAAATCTGTTTTCATCCATTTTTCCACTGTACTGCAGAAGAGTACACAAAAGCAAACTCATTACTTTTTTAAAGAAATTTAAAAAATGTTCCTGTTGTTTAAAATGCTAGGATGAGTGACAGCTCTCTGTCAGCATCACATCAATATTTTTTTTAAATGTCATACTGAAGAGTTTAAAAGAAATAAAAATAACTATTTGTCTCAGATGCACATGCTGCAATGTACATTCACCACATATGATAATGTTATCTTACTTTATGCCACAGCAAAGGGAATAAAAGACAGCTTTAACGCCAAATGCTCTGTGGATCTAAACCCAAGTCAACGGAAATCAAATTTTTTAGCTGCCTTTGAATCTGTAGTCCTGCTCAACTGTTTCCTCGGGAGACATAACATCTCTCAAGCATTCAGGTTTTGGAAAATGGTGAGACAGTATTAAGGAGAGCCTAGAAGATGATAAAGGAGAGGCAAGGCACAATGTGTAATATGGGAAAGGTGATTTGCAAATGTTTTCAGCAATAACACAGAGGATAGTACTGTTCAATAAATATTTGAGATCGAGTAGTATAAATAACAGATTTGCTGATGTGACACATTAGCAAAATGGCAAACAATAATGGATATGCGTGTGTCTTGGAACTGTCCACTGCTACACAACTAATTTAATCCAGCTTCCGTGACTGCTGCTTGCTCAGAAAGTCAGCTACACTGGAAGTCATACTGTGCATAGCTCAGTTTAGGAATCAGGATGTCATAAAAACGTGTTGGTATTGTGGCCTGTGAGCAGTCATCTGAGAAGAAAAGCAGAAGCAAAGTGGTGAACACTTCTAAATAATGGTGTGTGGGAAGGCAGGGAAGATTTCCAGACAAACTCTCACAGTTGTGAGAATTTATGAGTAAGAAAAGGGAGGAAATCACTGATTGAAGAACCTTTTGAAAAATTATCTTGCCCAACAGGATGCACCGTTCAAAAGCAGCACTGATGTACATATTCATTCTCTCTTTCATACTAACCACAAGCTAGATTACATTCCAGTTTACACCATCAATAATCACACTAGAGCTATGCCACATGTTGTACACACCAGCTGGAGCTGAATCCCAGAGACAGATAAACACGCGAGTTTCTGAACCACTTCCTTACAAAGTGTGTGAGGCAGGTAATTCTACTGTGACAAATAAATATGCTTCACACTGCACTATCAACAAGATTTCACTATTGCAAGGTAACTTAATATTAATTAGAAAGCTGAAGCAGAGCCTCCGGAACTTAACAGTATTGTATTAGTCAGAGCAATCGTAACACCCAGTAAGCAGCAGGTCCCTCATCAGATTGCCTCACCTCCCCCCTCATCAAACTACTCCATATCCAAAAAGCCTGGCCACTAGGTTTCATATTTATATTCATCTAGAGCCTGAAGGGCATTGTCCTGAGAAGCACTGAGCATTCTTGTGATGGCACTGAGAATCTGAAGTCAGTGGGACTTGAAGGTGCTCATCAGTCACAAGACTGAGCCATGCATTAGAGACGAATTTCTTATCTCTAGCTTGTTTCCCCTGGCTGAAAACACAAACTAGAAGTTGACAGGCACACAGCCAGTGTAGAAGCTCCTCCAACAGCTATGTTTGAGAGATATCAAAGAGGAAAAAATACAGAACTGACCAAGTCGAAACTGTGGGCACCTCTTTCCTTTCACTTTCCTTTCATCCATTGAAAAAAATGCTGCAAGTAAATGTACTGTACACCACCACTGAAACAATAGCAGTCCTTTGCTGCTAAACAATGGAAACAATTCTCTAGGGCTTTTTTTTCAGTACCAGGAATCTTCCTCTCTCTACCAGGACCATAAAGTGAGAGTTAGTAAGGACTCTGTTATGGTATTTGATCAAATGAGTTATCCTATGATAAATACACTTCATAAAACTAGAGAGCTGATACTGCTGAGAAATCTTATTTTGCTGGAGAAATTAATTACCTACATGTTCAGACCTCTTGATATACTTACAACGCCTTTTTCCCATATGACTGACATCCTGTCTTCCACACCATTCACTCCATTAGGGATTTTTGTGAAGTCATCCTTCCCTAGAGCTTTCTGGCATATGTCAAAAGTGCAATTGTCAGTCCCTGTCACAGATAGGTCATCACTATGGAGAAACAAAGTTCATTATGAATCAGGGCATGTACTAGACAGTATCACATAGCAAAATATGTTGCAAGGGCAGATCCAGCCCTCTGTCCTGCAAGGAAAAACTGATATGCACTGCCAGCCTGTCTTCAGTCCCATTCTCCAAGAGTAGCTCCACAGTAACAAGCCATTTCCCCTGTAAAGTAGTTTCATCTTCAGAAACTCCTCAGAAGAAATCAAGGACCAAAAATAACACTTTTACTTTGGATATGTGAAACATGTCCCACAAATGGAGGACCATCCCACATTGCCCAGAGCAAGGGGCTTGGTTTCATCCTCACTTAGGGCAATTTTAGACTGTCATTCCATATGCCCTGTGAAATTACTATGGATCTGCACAACCATCAGCCAGTATTCAGGCATAACTTCACAGACTCTTCAGTCAAATTCAACCCTTTTGTGGAGTTAAGCTTTATTGGTAATGAAATACCAGCAAACCACGCATTTTGTTAACTGCAGGTATCTGAAGGATACTTTCTGTTCCTGCTTCCTTCTGCAGGAGATGTTATGAAGTGGAGAACTAACTACCTTCAGAAGTTAGCAGGCTTAGTTTTTATGCAGCATCCAACTTGCAAGTGAAAAAGGCAGCTGACAATAAAACCCAGAATCCCTAGCTGCGATCCCATCTTTTACACGTTTCCCACTGACTTACAATCTTACTGTCCCCTAGTTGTGTTTCAATTTTTGCTACAGTATCAGCAAGGCAACACTTATTGATTAAAATCAAACAGGGACAGAAGGCCACAAGAGTTCAGAGAATGGAAATCTGAACACTTCCTAATTTATGTAACAAAAATATTTTTCATCTATGATTTCACCTTCCATTTCTCCTTCCTGATACAACATTCTGTACTTAGAAAATCTCCAGGGCATCAACCTGTTATTATACACTCCAGACAGAAATAGCTGTGTATTTGGGCATCAGCTATCATTATTTGTTCATCTGCTTACTTGGCCAGTAAGTTCATGAGGAAACCAGGAGTTGATGGATCTGGTCTCAGTGGAGGTCCCATGACATATGCTGCAGCATGAGCCCAGTCTTTGTTCCAGTAGTTGGTGCCATCGGTGCCAAGACTAGCAGCAATAGGCTCTCCATAAACCACCTTTCCTGAAAAATGTAAAGCGATAGTATCATCGTCAAACAACATATAAATGCACATCTTGTATTTTCTCTGTTCTGGATATTTTTGGTGGCAATAGATTTAAATTTGAACAAGAGTTTCAAATTAAACACCAACATATGGAAGGACATAATAAACTAAGCTATAACACGGCATCTCTGTTCTGAATGTTCTGCTGGTGATCTCCCAATATATTTCCTCATAAGAACATTGCTTGGGCAAGTTTTTTAATTAAATTGTTGACAGATATATTATAATGGGTTTTACACATTGTTTACCAGGCATGTGATTGAGATTTCAAAAGGAACACAGTCCTCAGTTGCATTAATTATGTTCAAGATCCATATATTTCTTGGTAGCACCTGTTTGGTGCTCTGAAATTATTGACTATAACAATGTAAGTTAATATATACAGCATACAGACTTTGCAAGGTGGTACTTTTAATTGTCAGGCTATAATTGTTCCAGGAAGAACAATATGGCACCAAACATAAATTTAAAGAGTATAAAAACATTTCCCAAAAGAAAAACTACAAATAATTTAATTTCAAAAGTTATTTCCTGAATTTTAATGTTTAATTCTTTGCTGCACAGTATTCTAGATTCCTCAGAAGAGGACACCAACCCAGACCAGCTGTTAGCCTTTGGATAGACTAACATATTTTAACTATTTTTTCCACCTAGGAAACCTGAGTTTGAAACTCATTAGAACAAGATGGGAGATGAAACAAGATGTTTCACTCCCTGAGGAGGTGGTCCAGCCACTTTGCAGTTCTGTAGGTGACAAGTGGCAATGCCCCTGACTGTGATGGTCACCAAAGAACCAGAGCAAGCTGGCACCTCACACACTTGCTCAGAGGCTGCTTGGTGCTAGTTAAAGGCAGCCTCTGCTGGATACCAGAAAGAGCTTTCTCCCTCCCCTGCTCACTAAAGACAGTGGGTATCTTGCTGTGGATCCCAGACTTCGCTCCAGGGACAACTTTTATTAGAACTATCACTGCATTACTTCAGCAAGCGCTCGCTCAGCTGGTAATCGCTCAGTGACACAAGACAGTGACCTTTCTCTGGCTTTCTGCATGTAAGTCAGGCATTCACTGTACGGTCAGAAAACAACAAAGCAAACCTTTGCAGTTTTCTCTCTGTACATTAGATTCTGGTACTTCTGTGAGCTACTGGATTATAACCACTACAATAGCACAGGTAGCTACTAAGGACCTCAATTCTTTTCAAAATAGGTTTTCCACTGTTTCAACACCTTCTCTGACATTACTGTACTGTATGTTTACTCCAAGTACTACATAGTATAACTTCTGCCACGACCCAAAGACTCCCTATGAGCATTGTTAATTTGCTATAACCGTCTCAGCATGCTCTGACATTCTGTACATGCTTGTCTTGCACTGACACTTAGGTTTGGAGCATTCTAAGCTCCCAGTCCCACATATCTACATATTAATAAGTTTATACTTGGGCTCAGACAAAGAAATCATGACTTGAACAGCTATTTGCTGGTTTTTGCATCTTTTTTTCAAAACCTAAAGCACTCGATATGAAGCCATCCATGAAAGTGATATGTCCACTCAGTGAATGAGGAGGTTTGAGTCAGACTAGTGGTTTCCTAGTTCAGAGCTGCTGCACGAGTTACGAGAATCTTAGCCATCCTTGGGCAACTTCAAACACAGTATTTGAGGGCAGGGTGCAACAAACATCAATATATACAGAAAAAGTCCTGTATATATAACCACTCTCATCTATTTATCTATTAGGCTTTTGACAAAGTTTTCAGGAGCAACGTCAGTGGAAAGGGGAGGAGGGGGAAGCGTGGTGTGGTGTGTGTCTTCCTATTGCATCTAAACATGCTAAAAAAAATTCCATTCAAACTTAAAATATGAATCATTAGGTCATAGCTGTAAATGATAAAATGGTAGGAAAGGAGTAAATGTTTAGCTTCCATATAATTTTCCTACCTTAGTTTCACAACACAAAATTGAAAAGAAGTCTCCAAGCTCACAGTTGTATATGCTGAGTTGTTTCTAACTCATGTACCACAGCTGATGACAGTATTTCTGCAGCCAGAGTTTGACCTGAGCAGCTCCCCTTGTTCCCATGAGTGGGAAGGAGTACAAGCCATTTCCTCAAGTGATGTTGAGTCTGAACACTGCAGCTTCAACAGACTACATCTGAACACTTCTGCTGACCATGCAATTTCTTGCATTTCATTTGGACAGTGACTAGCCAGACTGAAGGGCGTGACAACATCAAGATTCTGCTTTAATACAAATCACAAGGAAATTCTGCATTAAGGCTCTTCTAGCTCAGTTGGCAACAAGGAAATTCTGCATTAAGGTTATTCTAGCTCAACTGGCTTCTGCCTATGGGCATAAAACTGGAGTAATGCAGTAGTAAATCAGGTTCTTCCATTTGTTACGTTTTCTTGCATTCAATAAAAATAGCAAACAGAAACTGTTCTGCTGTTTGGTCTTTTTGACATCTCTGCGCTGCTAGAAAATAGCTGTGGATTTTGTGACTTCTTCATTAGATACCCAAACTGTCTGGCAAGAGACATTTTCACATAAATTACTTTATAACAGAGAAGAACATGCAACTGCAATTTACTTTACCACCTATCAGAACTCAAAAAGAGTTACAGTCTTGAGAAACACCAACTAACACTTATAGGCTTGAAAAACTGGCCCGTGTGCTTATTCTAGTAAAAGTTTCAGAAGTACTGAAGACAAGGTCACATGGGGCAAAGACACTCACTGACTAGCTATGATCTGAAAGAAGCAGAGCTGCAAGGCAGGGTTTATTGAATCAGGCATAGCATTGCATCCGTTAGGCTATCTGCAGTCTGGACCTGAGCTGTCCTGCATGAGCCATCAAAAAAGCTGGCATTTTTAGTTGCATTCCTGTACTCAGAATCAGCATGAGAGTCTGCATACTCTCATGCCCATGCTATGCACATGCCCTTCCTTTCACTAAGAGCAGACCTAACCCATGACTGATGCTAGGAGGTACCAACTTTATAAGACTGAGCAAGCTTCTTGTAATCTGACCACGTACATATTTTTCGTATGCATTTCTCTAAACGGGATAAACATTTTAAACACTGAATTTAGTAAGACGCTGCTTTAAAGTTCTCATC
>Ga0181612_179563_pt1 | contig 11464 bp, 5 predicted proteins | sample HoacroProtozoa21_FD_119630 | JGI IMG/M metagenome (GOLD analysis project Ga0181612, IMG submission 119630) | Hoatzin crop microbial communities from Cojedes, Venezuel. Combined Assembly of Gp0051906, Gp0051904, Gp0051908
CCGGAGGAGGTTTTCACGGGGGAGATGCTCCTGCCTCTCCCGAGCGCTGCAGCGCTGCGCCCAGAGCCGGGTACTGAGGCTGGTTTCATCCATGGACTGTTAAAATAGTCTAGTTTGAATTAAATCTCACATTTCCTGCTCAAAACGTGTTTTTAGAAGAATCATATACAGATTTTTATGGGATGTTTTCCTCTCAGCCATCATCTCCATACTCGCTAGCGATGCTGGAGAGCTGCTTACTCCCAGAAACCTTCGCTTCTCTGGGAGGCCGTGTTGATAACAAGAAATGAAGAAGGGTAAAACATTCAGGGCTAAACGTTCCAAATTTTCTGTTCAAAATGTGGCTTTTTATTATTATTATAAAACCTGTTTAAAATATAGCATTAAAATTTCTCCTAAATGACTTCTCTGTTTTAAAACTTTGCTTCATAGATTCATGCTTAGTAAGAACGTAAAAAAGAAGTCAAGGTATTTGCAAATACCAGCTCCAGCTCTCACACAGCTGTTTGCCAAATTAAATGAACTGTCAGCTTTACACATTAGACTCCATATCCTTTGGTAATCTAAATTTTTATTTGGCACTAAATGTTAATCACCAGAATTGATGTTCACGTTTTAATATTCCTTTTCATTATACAGGCTCACGTATGCGCAGCTGCCCACAGGAACCCTCTATTTCTATTGCTGTACAATGTGGCATAGACACTATAATACACTTTGTATTATTTAGGTCACATATTTGCAAAGGATAATGCAAAAATGCAAACTTCTTTTGTACAAGAAACCTTGTGCTTGGTCCAGGTACTTTTGTCATCAGTAAGAGATTTTTCATAAATATTAATGCAAGCTGAATTCAGTCGTCAGCACGGGGAGCATATAAAGCATGAAAAAATAAAAGTGTTTGCAAATATACAACCTAATTTTGGCTCTTGGTTGTTGAAAATACAGGGATTACTGTCAGGAACAGAAAGCAAGTAGAAGTGCAGTGAGTTCATACCTGTCATGAAGAAATGTGATCTGTACTTTGGAGCCTGCATCTATTTTTTCCATATCACACATAAAAAAAGAGAAAATGTATGAAACCTGTTCATTTGCAGCTTTGTGTTTGAGGCTTCCAGCAGAAAGGAGCCTCTGACTGGCCCGTTTTCTATAGGCAATGGATTCCAACTGGTGTAGGAATAAAGGGATTTGAAAGTGTTTGTGTCAGGCTTTGTGTTCCTGGATTTTCTTTTGTGTGCAGAAATAACTCTGATTTTCTAAGAAAGGCGGCCGGCTGGGAGGCAACCTTAACTCTGTAGATGAGAATTGCTTAGTCCATGCGTCCCTCGCTTGGAAAATCTCATGGCAAAGACCGATGTTCGGTCAAAGTGACCACCTCAGTCCCAGCTGCAGTAAGATCCTGAAGGTCACACTGCAGCCGGCGACGCTGCTGTTTTCTGTAAAGGCAGCAAGCAAACTGGGCACGGAGCAGCCACGCTTCCCCGCGCCGGGGGAGCGGGCGAGGCTGAACGCGGCGTTGCTGAAGGCAGCGCAGGTTTCCCAGTTGTGCCCTGTTGCTACACCAGTCGGCAGCGGGTTCTTCTGTGCTGCTTTCTGTGCTCTTCCGATCACAAAGCTGCACGAACCGTCCGCGCTTAGCGCTGCTGGAATATGGGCTCTTAGGAAGCAAAGGGACAAAAGCCACAGTGCTGGCTCAAGGATGACATTATCAACAAAACAAAATAAATATTCCATGGAGATGCCCTGACACCCCATGTCAGCCACGCCAGAGCTAAGGGAAACCACTCCTTCAGGCGGGGAGCTGGAGCAATTCGGCGCCTGTCCTGAAGTAACGAGAAGTCCTGGCAATTTTTGGGTGCTGATGTTTGGACATCACCCGCTTATTATCTGACCTTGGGGAAGGCGGATCCCCTGCTCTGTTTGCAAGCACTCCGTCGTATTTGTAAAACACTTTGGGATCAGGAGCTGAGAAAACTCCCATCAGCGGCGTTAAATTGCCAGAAGCTGTGGCCAGGCTGCGGGAGGCTGTGATTTCCAAACCAGGCTCCTAACCCAGCCAGTCTCTGACTGAATTTCTTTTTCTTCATTTCTTTGGTCAAATTCTTTGCTATTCAAAAGCAGCTCTGTTAACAACGTCACTTTGAGATGGAATTAGAGTTTTAATTGACAGCCAGCCACTCACTGGTTTCTACCATTTGGTAAAAACCTCCCAATTAGCCATTTGTCCCCTGATGTTTCAGTGATTATAACAGAGAGAGAAATGTTAGCTTTCACGATGACTAACTGTCACACCAGTGATTAATGGAGCATCAGCCTTGCTTTTCAGCGGAGGCTTGATGGGAATAGCAAGTATTTATTGTCTTCACGAAACGAAGTTGAAGGTAAAAATGCTACAGCTTTCAAGCTACAAGGATGTTTCAGCAATTTATTTCGCAGCTCTTGACTTGTCTGACGTGTTGAATGCGACAAATAAAACGCAGTTGGAAGTATTTTGGTACACACAAGACATTTTGAAAATTGAGTTGTAAGCAGAAGCATCAAGGGTTAGACACCAAAGTCTTGCTCCTGTTCAGGAGACAAAAATTCACGCTGTTATTTGTTGCTAAAGCATCTGCAGAACAATCTCTGTGCCGTGCTACAGTGATCCATATTCTGACCCATGCTGGCACTTAATATCCATCTCAAATCGTGTTCAGGGACCACAGCTGCCCGTGGTGGGCCTTTTCCTGAAAGTAGTTTGGGGGTTTATACCATAAAAGAGATGTAAACCACTTCTCTTTCAGCACAAGGCACTGGAGGGTAAGGGAACCCAGGAGGGCTGGCAGGGGCCTGCGGGAAGGTGTCACCGTCAGGAGCTTGCGCGTGGGTCCGTGTTCCCAGTGAGGGGTTCGGCCAAAAGCTGGTCTGTGCCTGCAGAGCTCCAGCCTCAACGTGAGCCCCGCAACAACAGGGGCTGTCGAATAGTGGGGCCCGGCGGCTATCTGAGGACCACGTATTACCACACCTCGCTCCAGCTCTCTGTTGAGAGCTACTGGTCCGGAGGTATTAATTTCATCCTCCCTGAGCAAACCAATTGAGGAAAAAGGGTTCATTTTTACAGTCGCTTTCCCAGCTGTAACTGCACTCTGTCTGCTTGGAAAGTTCAGCTCTAAGGGTTAGATTTATGGCATTTTTTTGAAGCTTGTAAAATCATTTGCTTCTATTAACACCATTCATCGCCCCACTGCCATTTTTATGACGGACAAATCTGCAAGTCACAGACGGAGAAAGACCAGAAATTAGAATAATCTGAAGAACCTGATTTCAGCCCACTCAAATTCAAGTGGAAAGCTGGAATGAGAGCCCAGGGACTTTCTAAGAAATGCATTTCTCCCAGACAATTTGGGGCCATAGCAAAGCCGTCACTGAGAAGGGGGACGGGGCTCATAACCTTTTTCTGGAGATGAAAAGGAGAAATGAACAGGACATGAAGAGCAGCAGAGATGCAGAGAGTTGGGGGTTGCGTATGCAGACGCACGTCTTTGGCTGTCGGAGACAAAAAGCCCAAATCTAGTCCTTGGTGGGTATTTAATGTACTGTCGGGTCGGTATCTAACCAGATCAGCCACTCCATCAACAGGAACATGAAGTTTGCCAGCAAGCCTCCAGTGCTCCTTGCACGTAATTTATTACTCCGGGTGACTTCAGTTGAATTTCAGTGTCTTTAGAAACTCAGATTCTTCCTAATTCTACGGAAAAGCCTTGGATATCTTTCTCATGATGAATTAATGCTTTACAACGATATTCACCATCTGGAAAATGCAACTTTGAAAACATTTCATTTCAAATCAGGCTAAAGGCATGCTCACTCCTATTCTGTCCACGCCGCTCTCTATACAGCAAGCCAAAATCCTTTATTTTAATATTAAACTGATCTTTCCCATCTGCCAACATTCAGCTCTCAATCCGGAGTGGATTGGTTTATTGTATCCAAGTTTGAAGTCCATGAGGAAGCAGTGTGACAAAGGAAAATGTGACACACTTTACTACACCACTGGCATGAAAGGAGATTTCCAAAGCCTGTATTGCTTTGTACATACCGCTTTTATTTTGTTTTCTAAACTAATCGAAAAGAAATAAAACAGAAAGTCAGCTGCAGCCTCCTCTGTTTATTTGTTTGTATGAATGCCACTTCCAGACTGCAGCTTTTTCTATCCCCTCTCTTGTTTGGTCTGGCTTAAAATACAATGTGTTTTGACTGAGCCATGGAAGCTTAAAAAAAAGCGATTAGAGACAGAGAAGAGAACAAAGCTCACTTCTGAGGAGGTTCAGATCATAAACGGACTCCTGACCTTGAAAAAAAAGCCTGCTCCAGGACCATAATTTAAATTTTGACTCTAACTAAGGCATATCAAGGACATTTGTATTTTAAAGCAATTTATAAGTGTTTGTATAAAATGTTTGATATTCTTTATGGTTTACTTTTGATAAACCTTTCAATATACAAACTTCAATCCCATCTTCAAACAAAGTATACCAATTTTTAGCAGCTGGGGGTTTGGCTCCAACCCAGTGCCAGCACAGATACTTCTGACCCATACTATGTTCCCACCTGCACTCAATCCTGCCCAGCTCGCCCTCCCCAGCGCCCTCCCTCCCGGCCACCCCCACCCAGCCACACCTCACTCGGGGTATTTAATCCCCCTGCATGGGTGGGAGCTGCTTTGTTGCTGTGTTCTCAGGAGCTCTGGGGGTTTTCTGGGGATGCTGTGCTGTCAGTAAGTGTGGCCAAGCTTTACAAAGGTGATTCTCTGTATTTGCTGCCTGAGGATAGCTGCAGCGCCTCGAATCAGCCTGGGTTTTTGGGCAGTGCTGTGTGATTTCAGAGGCAGAAAACTGTGGGTTTGCTGGCAAGGCAGGAGCCACCTTTGTGCTGGGGGGGGTTTGGGTGAGCTGGTGTCTCTGGGTAATCTGTGGCTAATTTTTAAAGTGTAAATCCTGAAGTCTAGTTTGAAATGTTCAGCCTGATGTCTAGCTTGGTGGCATTCCTAACCTTGTGGGTTGTCACCATGGGAGAAGCGTGGAAACAAGCAGCAGCCACCACTTCAGCAGTGCCCAGGTCGTGGCTAATGGTGATTGATGATTTCTGTAGCAGGAGAACAGAGCATAATGGAGCTGTGGGCTTATGAGCTTGAGGAATACCTCATCCTGCCCAACGCTGGGGCATGGGCATCGGAAAGGCCAAAAAATTAATCGATGTCACTTCTGATTTCACAGCAGAACCTGGAGACTTCTATCTTTATTTTTGCTTTCCTGGCACAAGACTTCCTCTGCTTCTAACCGTGTTAGCCCTAGTAGATGTGCTGACAATGCCAGCTCGGTTACAAAGGATGTTGGGATGCTGTTATTAACCGATGCATTAATACTAATTTCAGCTGTAGCAATCAACTCACAAGCCTGTGTTTAAGGCAGCTGTGAGCAGCAGCCTGTCCACAAATGCTGAGCGATTTTGAGATATGTGGGATACCCAAGTGTTAATTAAGCTTTCTTTCACAGGTCACTGGGGAAATGCTTGCTGTCTGTTTTAACTTGGCTGCTTCTCTCTTTACCAAGACAGAAATCAAACAATAAGAAATTAAAAGATGGTGGAAGAAAGATACAATAATCAATCAACTACTTTCCCAGGCAGGAGCGATCGACTCTAAGGGAAACTAAGAAGCAGCTTCCTTCCTAGATTAAAGCTGAAGTGAGAAGACCTTGTTAGCATATTTTAATGAGCTTCTGCTCTTTTGGCTGAGAGATGGTGACTTCCATGGGTGCACGGTGCAGCTTCTTGGGCAGGGGCCTGGCTTTAACTCCTCTGCACTGCCGTGGGCTCTCTGCCTGCAGACGGGGACTTGCTGTGCCCCCATGGTGGGAGCTGTGAGCCTCCGAAATGTGAACGTAATCCCAGTAGAGTCTGATCCAGCTCCAGTAAATGAGGGGTGGCAAAGCAAGATCTGAGTAAGCATAAACTCACTGGTTTTGAAACTGAATGCAAACTTTCCTAGAGCTTTGGCTTGCTGTTGCCCTGACAGAGCAGCTGTGAAGCTGAAGACTGCTGATACCTTTGGAGATGCCTTCTGTTCGCAGCCCCTGGTGCTCACCTCAGGTGAGGCATCCTGGATGCTGAAGAAAAGGGCTTCTGTTTATCTGACCATGCTTTCTTTTTACCTGCTCTGAATCTTCTTACAGTAACTTACTGCAGAAGCGATTGGCATTGCTTCCCGCTCAATATCCTCCAGAGATATTAAAACGTAGCCGTGGGAGATAAGGGGTGGTTATTCAGTGTGATCTAAAACGGGTCCTACCTGAGACTAGCAGTCATCTAAAAAGAAATGGTCCCCAAACAGATGCTTGGCACACACAGGCAACCCATCTGTCCAGAGATTTAGTCCATTTCTTCAGTTTAGGATAATCTTCAGGAGTCTGTTTTGTAAATCTGTTTAGAGCTCTTCTTGGGTGGGTGAGGGGGAGATGTTTCTTTTCTGGTAGCCAAGGGCTCAGGGACTGCCTTGCTGCAATGACAATTCTCTGCTGCACTTCAGCTTGGCAGGGTGGTCTGAGATAGTGTCAGATCAGTAGGTATCAGCTGAGGAACTGGTGGTAAATGGTGTTTTGTTTACAGGATCCAAATTATTCTCCCATCTGCTCTGTTCATGCACACTAGTGCTCAAGGGGAGCTTGCTTAAAAGTAACTTGCTTTATTTTGTGCTAGCAGGACAACATGCATTGATTACAGTCTTCTAACATGCTGAACAGTCTAGTTCAAAGTAAAAAGCCACAACTGTGATCCCAACTGATGGATATGGCTCTTTCGCAAGGCGAGCTACGGGATTTCACAAGCCAGCCCTTCCTTTATCACCATCTCCATAAGGACAGCGTGCAGGAGCGTTTGGTAGTGTTGGCCCTCCAGAACAGACAGCTTTACTGCTGGCGCTGCAAATTAGGGCTTTCTGTTGTCTAAGCAGTTGATCAAAAGCTCCTTGTCAGGAAAGATTACTAGCTGTGAAAAAAGAAAAAAATCTCAGGCTTGAGGCAAGCTGATAAATGATGTTTTTTATTTTCTGGATCATCTGTCAGTTTGTTCTCCTGGTCATACTGACGCAAAGGATGGATGAGGCATTTCTCTCTGTTTGCATATGGTGAGTCAAGCAAAAGGTTCATGTGTGGATGCTGCTTTTGGCTCTCAAACGAGGCCCCAGTCTAAGAAAAAGGCAGTTAATTAACACTGGCAACCTATCTATGTTTGAGCACCAGCCTTCATGGATTTGCAAAGGAACTTGGTTGTAGAATCAGGTACTTGGCTTGGGGCCCATGCTGTTCAAAATGCAAGCATCCATGGTATTTGTCTCACCTGAGACTTGAAGGACCAGACCTCTTTCATTAGCCAATTAAAAAAATACATTACACATAAAATAGGCTGCTGAAGTATTGCTCAAAACAGTGAATGGAACTGCAGTCTTGAATTTTTTTTCCTCATGAAAGTGTATGTCATATCTGGCACCTGCAGTAACAGCCGAACACTCAGATAAATACACCAATTCATAAAGCAGGCTATTTTTAGTTTGTGGCTTGCTTCAGCTGACTTACAGTTGATGTCTTTATTTGACATGGCCTTCAGGAAGGATTTCTTTAATTCATTTCTAAATGTTGAAGTGTAAAATTGATCTTTGCTGGCTGTTTCTGCTACTTCTCAGCAAACAAATGCATTTTCCCCCAGGAAAGGGCTTTATATACTTAGGTTAATGAGATGTGGAGTAACAGCAACTCTTTGGTCAGCAGTCTAAGGGATAAGCCACGAGACAGGACTGCTTCCTCACTTATTAGGTAAGGAATGAATTAATTTTATTGAGGCAAACAGGAAATATGCTGTTGTGATGTTTATCTCAAGAAGTGCTCTGTATCTGGATGCTGTTAAGTGATTTAGTTATCTTCTGTCCTTTACCTACAAACTGAGGTCATACGCGGTATATGGGAGTTAATCCAGGCTAATTCATTATTGGATCATTTCTTCAAAGGTTATTTGTGCAGCTGCAGCTTTTCTGGTCCAAGTAAGAAGGGTTACGCTGTTTTGAGTGTTCTGGGGTCTCGGAGCATGTAACTTCAGGAGATGCATGGTCCTTCATCTCTGCAAGAGACTTGGCAATGTCTACTCTTCTGGAAAAACCTGCCAGCACTGAAGACAGGACAGGTGATGTAATACAGTCCATCACAGTAATTTTGTTTGTCTGAGCTGCAGTGTATTTCTAACTACAAAGTGTAGCTAAAATATGTAGCCCTTAATTTATGCTAAGGTGAAAATGAAGCCCTCAAAGTCCCAGGCTCTCTAGTCCAAACAGTGACTGCTTCATGCTGCCCTACACATTATAGGCTCTCAGATCTCTAGTCAAAAACTTAATCTTTTCTGTCAGAAACTTCAAATATGGCCAAGATGCCTTGGACAACTCAGACTGAAGCAGGGTCTCATGTGGGTTTGAGCGTTGACACAGAAATAAAGATTTGATGGAATAAATCCATACTGCCAGAATGCAATACAGATTTGTTTTGTTTCTAGATGGATTTGATCTTCCTTTCTGCAAGAACTGAGTGGCATATCTAAGTAGCAGGAAAACACTAGACAGCAGGATAATTCTTCTAGGAAAAAGAAAGAAGGGTAAGTCAACTCATGTATTTTAATTGCAGTTCTAAAAGATGCTTCACCATGGCAAGCAGATAACATGTCAATAATGAAACAACAGAAATGAACCCTGCATGGCAAATAGTCGTGCCCCTTGTTAATTAGCAAATCTGTCAGAAAATGTCAGGCATGAGCTGTTTGAGGGAGTTTCTGTTGCTGTCATCCAGGGGTGTCAGCAAGACAATGTAGAATTTAATGTGTGCTGTGCAGAGGAAGAATTGAAGCAGATTACTCATGTGGACACTGTTACAGCCTCTGGAGATGGCAATAAGAACTAGAGGATTCGAAGATGCAGTATTTGTGTGGGGTTAGACCCTATTTTGATTTTTTCCTTTGCTTTCTCCTACCTAATCAGAGGCCATGTGATCTCCGTTGTGATTTAAACCAAATGGGAGTGGTTTGTTAAAACTTCTGTGTGGGGATCTGGGCGTTGGCATGGTCCGTATCTGTAAAGCTGTCTTGTTCTTTGTGCTCTGGCCACTGTAATAGCCTCAGAACAGGACAGCAATGGCACTGAAAGCCATCCAAGCCTGCTCGCAAGCATACAACTCCAAACATTTTCATAAAAGCACATGCAGAAACAATGAGCCTCTGAAAGCCCTCAGCTGGGAAATAAACTGGAACACAACTGGCCTTGGATATTGTATTTTTAATACTTGTGTAGACTGTTCTTGAAGAAATCTTTTTATGCATGGAATTCAGCATGCACTGGAGTCTTCAGAAAAGCTCTTTTTACTGGAAAAACCGCTCCTGAAGTCTGGTGACTGTTTTCAGTCTCTGTTAGGTGAAGCCAGGCTCTTAAACTGATCAGGCACCTGACAGGCAGAATTCTTCTGCAAAATACATGAATTGCAAGAACTGTAGTTAACTTGCCACAGAACCTGATGTCTGAAGTCTTGCTCAAAATCTTTGGAGTCCTTAATAACAATATCCTACTTCAGATTCTCCACGGAAAGACTCGGTGTCACCACCCAGCTAAAGCAAAAACCCAAGGGGAGAAGATGTACTGGGGAAGCTTCTGGCGACAGTGCTTCTGTATCCCGTGTCTGATCTTCTGTGGGGTTTTGGCTACGCAGATGTACATCGATGGCTGCATGTCTGCTAAAGAGCACAGCGAGGGTGATCTCTCTGCTTTCTCATCTTAAAGAACCGGTTCAGCCAGAGCAAAATCCTCATGTCCTGCCTCATTACGTATTTACTTGGGTGCTATAATCAAATGTAACAGCCCAGTGTCTGAGGTATCCAAGTGTGTAACGCACAGATTCTCAGGGCTGGAAACACTTTATGGGGTCTGGCAAGACGGCTTTTGACAAACCAGCTGTGCATACAGCAAATGATGCGAGTCCCAGGAGTAGTCACTGAATAATGCTGAAGCAGCCACAGAATGGTGCACATGGTTTAAGGTAACCTTGGCTTCCGAGTTAAACTCCTGGAGCGTTGCAGTCTGGAGATCTGATTAAAAGTGACTGGGCTGGTAGTGCTCAAAGAAATTACAGCAAAGTAAATGAGATAGCAAATGTAGGGGTAAAATCTCTGAAGGAAAAACCTTATTAAGCTATTTTAAAAAAAATCAATAGTACTTCCTACCTTGGTTTGCTATCAGCTGTGAGATCAGCGTAACCATTTAAAATTCTTTCTCAGTGGCTTAGGAATTTCTATTTCCAAAAAAACATTAATATTTGGGGGCTGCAGTGATATTTAAGGGTCCCAGTAGTCTCCTGATGTGTCTAGATGAGTCCTCCTTAGGAATCAGCAGAAACAAGAATATGTTCAATTAGTTTCTTGGTTAAAAATACAACTCACCGGGCTTTTAGGAACAGTGCTTGGCACTTCCTAGAAATCTAGCCTTCAGGGAATGCTAGAGTTGATCTAAACCCTCTTATTCCTGATATTTTGGGGTATTGACAGCTGAGACAAATCCTCCAGGACCTCAGGCCCATGGTGGTATAGCCCACACCCCTGTGAAAGAGCTGGCAGATCGCTCAGATCACAAGCTACGTGGGATGCGCTGTGCGGAGTCCGGTCTCTGCTACTGGTCCAGTGCAGCAAAGCCCTGAAGTCTGGGCAGAGACCTGACTGCAAAATTCACTTCTAGCTTGTGTAAATTGGGAGGATTCAGGATGCAAAAGGAATGGAGGGAGCAGAGCTGCATTCCCTCGCATTGAAGAAGGAAAGAGACTATTAAATGGTTTTTCTTTGTCTTGCAAAACTACAATAGAAATGATCGGGCTGCAGAACCATAAAAAGAAATTCATTTCATGGACTATGCAAGGAATTATGATGAGATTTCTAGCTAACGGCCTTTGACAGATGGAAGGGATAATAGAAATGCAACTGTATTTTCAATCAAAGAAGCAATGAAATGAGTTTTTTTAAATGATAAACCTTGTCACGTGAGCTATCTACTTGTTTTGCAAAGGAAGCAGTCTCTGACAGAGCAGGAGGGGGAGCTGGGGAGGAGGTCAGTGGAGCAAACTTCAGAGTAGAAGGCAATTAGGGGTGAACAACCTCAATTTAGTGTAGTAATATCATTGTTCTTCCCCAAAAGTGATCTGGGTAAGGATGCAGTATACTAGTATGTAGTGCTGTTCTGGCTTAACTAAACTTCTGGGTAGTGCTGTGTATGGTTAAAAAAAAAAAAAAAAAAACCAAAAAAAAAACCCCACAATTCCCGGGGTTTGCTGGTTTTGCTAACAGGGGAAAAACCCCCCATCTACCTTGCTTTTTCCCAAAGGACAGGGGCAAAAACTGAAAGGGGCGTTTTCAG
>Ga0181612_114584_pt1 | contig 11463 bp, 4 predicted proteins | sample HoacroProtozoa21_FD_119630 | JGI IMG/M metagenome (GOLD analysis project Ga0181612, IMG submission 119630) | Hoatzin crop microbial communities from Cojedes, Venezuel. Combined Assembly of Gp0051906, Gp0051904, Gp0051908
CCCCAAACCTGTTCTTTTCTGCAAGAACTGTAGTATTAAATTCCTCTGCAACTTAACTACTTTCATGCAAGTGGCCGTGTAGACTATGACTACGCTGTCAGTTTGGCCAAGCACCTAGCTGTCTACTGGTGCTTCTGCATACAATTGTTAACATAAGGTGTAAATACTTGCTGTTTAAATTTCCTGAGAGCAGCTTTTCAAATGTTTTTTGTTTGACTTTGCTGTTCTTGGCTTGTAGATCTCCTCAAAAATCCTGTTATGTTAAACTGAAAATACAAGGCACAAATACTCACAATGAACATTATTCTTACTTCTGTTTCTGCCGGATTTAGAAATACTGTAAAAGCATAACTTTGAATACACAAGTGATTATTTATGGATGAGTTAATCTCTACATGGAATGAATCAAGGTTGGAAAACTGATCTCTAAAGATATCAAAGCATTATTTGGGAATCCTAATGGAAATCAGCCTCCCATATCGGTGTAAAGAACCCATATATCCTCATAGAAGGCCAGCAGTTTATGGTGTCAGACTACAGGTGGTACATGGATAGCTCTGTTATTCCTTTCCTTGAGCTAGTTATGTCTCTCAACAACCAGGAGTTAAAATATCAAATGTTTGTAATACTAATTTAATGTAAGCTTTGAAGTGTTTTGGTTTTATAAATGTAGTATCATTTGATAATACATTTTTCGAAACATAAAGCGGTACTAAGATGCTCACAGAAAGGTACACTCGTGGTTAAGATACTGATTTTGACGATCTATTAGTCTGAAGTGAGAAACAAGAGTTTACTACAAATAGGCTAATTCTGTGTTGGCTAATGACTCTTGAGTATATGAAATTCAGTCAGATGACACACAGGTCACAGAAATTCAGTGGCAACAAAAAAGGCAATAAAATAACAGCTAGTTATGTTTTATGCGGTGTACAATTTTTAAAAACCTAAAAAATTACCTTTGTAAATGCTCAGAGATAATACATTGCCGTTCATGTATTTATGAATTTATAATAGTTCTGAGATAAAGCGTGAAATTTATACCTTGTTGATATCAATGAGATTTTTGTTAATGTTTTCAGCCAAATCAGTCTGGATGCCTTGGCTCTGCAGAGAAAAATGCCCAGCTAAGTTTTGAACACGTTTAAAACTAGACTGTTTGTATTATGGGATAATTACTTTTCAAGATACTTAAAAATTATTTACAACATAAATGACGTATTTTTTTCTGAAATTTATAGAAGGATTCCACCTGACTTCATGTTTCTTTGGAATAAGCTATCAAAGAGATTTCTAGCAGCAAAATAATATGGACAGTTTTCATGTCTTATTCAACACAGCATATGTTGAGTTTTTAGCAATAAAAACTGTGCCTGGACTGTTTGCTTCTGTGTACTCGCAGGACAGGGCATTGGATGTTAAATTATATTTTTAATAATTTCAAGTACTTTTAAAATATTGCTTTTATCTTACTTATGGCTCTGAAATAATGAAATATAAAGTACTGATTTGTACATGTGATTTGGAAATCAGTTAATGAAACATTTTTTCAGGTATCAGGACCTTAATACATCTAAGGACAGTATGTCTGAAGACCAACAAAATAAGAGGAGAAGCAAAGAAGGTAGTCAAATCAAAGTTTCTATGTATAAAGTGTAACTTGTGGGACCTGAAGGAGAAAAAGGACAATGATGACTTCAAGTCTAGCCACTTCTCAAAACCAAGCAACCACAAAAAAATTTGAAATCAGACTTAGAGTTACTCTTTTTCCACCTTTGAAAAGCCCTGAGATTTGTTTTGGTTTTAATACCTTTCCTATTTTTAAATGCTCTACTTTTGTAGAGTTTCTGTCAATATTTTTCTCTGCTGAATAGGAGTGGTAACTGGAATTTTTTTAGATGTTCTTTGTTTTTATAATTCATTGAATTAATACACTTACCTAAATAACTAAAAGTAATTCAGATTTATGCATTCATATTTCCAAAATTTGTAACAGAAAGTGTGTATAGGTATCTTAGTCAAATGAAAGATGCTCTTTTTTTCTGATAGTTACTTCCTGTATTTCTTTATAATAGTATTTAATGGCCAAAACCAACTTCATTTGCATTGTGTTACTTGTCAGTGAATTATACTGCTTTTATGCAAATATTAATATATTGTTGCAGATTGTGGAAGTGTTGTTGCTCTTCAGAATGCAGATAAGCTAATGACAGAAATGCAGTCATACAAAGCTCCAGGAAAAAACAGGTAAGTAATATTAATATTTAATTTGCAGTTGGTTATGCAAAAAATGGAGACAAAGCAGGCAGCAGTGTACAAGTAAGAGAAGATTTTCTTAGTGCCAGATGTTATACACAGCTGTATATGTTGTCTGGTGTTTCAGTCTTACCAACATCAATTACTGGCCATTGCTGGAGGCAGATATTGCACTAGATGAACAAATTATTTGGTACAATATGAAAAAACATATGGTAAATGGTTTTACATCAGCATTTGACTTAATTAAAAACAGACAATTATCTTGCATACATCTTTAAGATTAATCTCGACTATATTTTTGTACCTCTTTTCAGTCACAGTATTTGTCTTTTTCCATATTTGGACTTTTCATTCTTCAGAAACCAGGTGGCAGAAATCTGAGGCTTGTCCACACAGCCTCTCTTCTGTCAGGCAGGTCATAGCCTTTTTTTATAAATAACAAAGGCACATCTGGTCTTCAGAATTCTTCTGACACCCTTTCCTGATGATTCATAAAACATACATACTGGAAGCAATCAGTTTTTGTTAAGAAAGGGAAGGTGGATGATGTATTTTTCCATTCCTGTTGTTGCCTGGTTTACATTGTTTGTCATTCATTCTCACTTGGAGTCAATCTCTGGCCTCACAATCGGAGGCCACAACTCCCCAGATGGACCAAGAAAGAAAACATGCTTTGGCATTCTTGGATCTTACAAACTTCTTGTTCACAGTGTTTTACAGTCGTGTGGTTATTTGAACTGAGGAGGCTCTTTCCACATATTTTCACGCTGTATTTTGTTTTTATATTTTTGCCTTTTAGCCAAATAGCACCAGCATCCAGACTGTGGCCAGATCAACAAGTGGCACGTTTTCCAAGTAAAAATCAGTTAGGATTACAGATGAGACATCGCACTTCTTTACCTTTCTTCCCGAAGAAAGAGAACGTAGGACGTGGCTTTGACTTCAACTTTCTTCTACAGGCCTCATGCCCAGAATCCAACATTTCAAAATCATTTATGGATTTATATGCTTTTCAGATAATAAATGCACAAATACAACAAAGTAAGTTCAATTTTAAAGGTCACAACTTTAAAATAAAGTTATGTATTGCTATCAAACTAGATGGCAAAGCCTTGGAAGTCATTTTTCTTTAAACTTTAAGTTGTCTTTATGTCTTTTTGAATTCTTCACATAGAGTAGACTTCAGCCATGTTGAGCCTCTTCTTTAATTATAAAGTGTGTGAGTATATTTGCACCATGAAGGAAATAAAGAGAGGCCATAACAGACTTCACCGTTCCTGTTACTCTGTGTAATGAAACTGAACCCACAAAATGTGAAGTGTAATTCTCTGTAGCTGGAGTGGGGCCATGATGCCATCTCTTTCACTTTTTTCCTCATACTGGCAATATTAATTAGCCACATATTCAAGTTAGCAAACATCTGAAATTGAGGAGAAATATTTGCTTAAATTATTAATCAAAGTATTTTTGAATTATCATATTTTATAGTTTTCTATAGAAAATGGAATTGTAAAGTTCAGTATCACAATTAGATTTAAATTCACAACATTTTCCTGCATAGCAGATTTATAGCATAGTCCTGTAACCACACATCAGACAGATTCTTGGTCCGCAGGAGCCTACAGTTTGAAATTAATTTATAAATGAAAATTGTAGTCTGTTTAAGAATACCAAATTAACATTTCATTTGTTTTGATTTTTAAGGGTTAAATATAACAATGCTAAAAACCAGGCACAAGAGATCTAAGGTAAGGTGGTATTATGTATAAAACTGAACACCATTAAAAGTATTATATGCTTTCAAAACTGTAAAAATAGGAATACAGAAGAACTATAGGTAGTTTCCTCTGCTTAATCTTCAGTTTTCTGGATGAACGTGAAGTATTTTTACATATATTTTTTATACGCGCGTGTGTGTGTGTGTGAGCAAACCTTCAGATGTATATTAACAATTTGTCAGTAAGCTGTTACGTCAGGCATTTTGGAGGGTGAAGGGCTGGAAGTTCAAAAAGATATAAAACCTTATAAAACAGAAATATGTAAGTTGATTTAAAGTTTGCGCATCCGGTATGTTTAACACACGAGATGTCTAGTTTTGTCAAATTTAAAAAAAAAATGAAAATTCTTACATTGAGTGGTAATTTAAAATTGGAGCCTAACTGAAGAAGTCTTAATATTAGATGATTGCTGATTTTTTTTTTTTATGTTACTAATTAAAACATAAGGTCTTAGGATTAAACATATTTGACATAAATTTTTGTGGTAAGTGTAAATAGGATTCCTGACAAAACTTTTGTACTTTTTTGTACAAACAAGCTAGCAAGTTTACATGTATTAGTGCTTCACACTACATGAGCCTTAAAAGTTACAAAAGATCAAATATACTGTATTTAGAAAAAAAGATCATTTGGTCTTTATGGATATTAATTAATAGCCCTTTGTACAAAAGGGCTTTGTACAAAAGAGTTGACTTATTGAATCAGCTGTATACTTTGAATACAACAGCCTTCACAGGAAAAAAGTAAAGTGTAGAAGCAATAGCAAGAGTTCTGACAGAAAATCATAAAAATGGCTATGGAAAAAATAGTTAGAATGGAGTGAAATGTTTGAGAAAAATAATTTAGCTGACTTCAGTGTGATTTAATGCAGGTTTATTTCACATATTAGGCTCTGATGATTTCTAGAGGCATATCATTTGGGATAAACTGAGCATTCATATTAAAGCCATGAAGACTGGACAAAACCTTCAAAACTGTAAATTTCAAAACAGCACGCATTGCTTTTCCTGGCACATTCAAACTTCAGCTTGCCCTTGGAATGCAAACAAAAATTTCCTGCAGATTGCAAACTGATGTTGAGTATAGACATGCAAATGAGTAGTCAGAGCATATGACTGTGTGATTATTTTTGTTGCATTCATTTGCATAAAAATATACAGTATATTCAAGCTTATTTTTTCTCCATTTCCCACAAAAGGAACAGAAATATTATTTGCACAAAATTATTCTCATTATTCATCTGAATAATCACAACAAAGTACTAAAATTCTCAGATCTGTTCTCTTTCAAAGATAAGTGGTACCTTTCAATTAATGGGATGAGAAGAGAAGGAAGAAGGGAGGAAATACCAAATATATCCCCCACACAAGAGGCTTCTGCGTTAGCTGCCATATTAAAATGGCCTTTGGGTAGCTGTCCATTTAACTTCAATGAAAGTGAAGTGCAGACTGTGCTATCTTCCAGTGTACTTTAAACTGTGAGCTAAATCTGTGGCCCATATAATGTGGTTTACGGAATTTTACAAAACTACACTGAATATATGGAAGCTCTATATGTTTAGATTTATAATAATGTCTTTTAAAACCCATAAATGACTTGTAAGAATTGTTTTCTCCATGGATAAAATAGCACTCTGTTATGATAATCTAGTTTTTGCTTTTTAAAAATTGCTTACATGAGATCTAGTTCCATTGGGAATAAAATAACAGGTGTCAGCACACATTGGAGGGTTATGTAAAAAGACTTTAAATATTAGCATAAGAGGGGTGCTCTCGTTCAGTGAGAGTGCACAGCAAGGAAGAAACTTGGGTACATGAAGCCACTGGTCAGCCTTTGAATTCCTGTAGCAAACATACTATGCAGCATAAGACATCGTTAATAACTGACAAGATGATTTGTGTATGTGGACAAAGCTGACTACTTTTAAATCATGGAGAATGATTTATGCCTTATAGCAAAGGATCCCACTTTCTGTACTATGAAATACTTAGAGCTAATTCTGGGTGTGAGGAAATTCATGTATTTTCTCAGGGTTTTGATATTACACTTCCTGTTAGGTTGAATACAGGAATATATAGAAGAATAATCCTTTTCTGATTTTCTTTTCTTAGTCTACTTGGTTCTCAGTGATTAGATTTTACCTGTATCTGTTTTGTAGCACATTATTAATGGTTTTTATGGAAATTACAGTTTCATTTGCCACCAGTGACATTTCAGCCTGTAAGAACAATTCATCTTGCTCCTCTAGAGGATAACATTGTCAATGAAAGCACCAACATCAGAAACATTTTGAATACTATGAATTCTATTCCTCAGCCTATAAAACCAGTTACTGTTTTTTATCAGTATCAATTAGACAATCTATCAAAAAGGCACGCTGAAAAGTCATCAGACTTGATTGTGGCTGCTATTTCTGATAAGTTCACTCCAGTGAAAGACCTGTACTACTTCAGCATGAGTAACTATTGTAAGTACCCTAGCAACAAGAAAGAAGAAATTCCAAGCAATTTAAAATGGAGGGAAGCTGGTGTAGCTACTAATACTGAAAAGAACGACCGGATGAAGTACCAGTTTTCAGGGGCTTGTAAGAACACAGATCTTACGACCCAAGCCAGTTTCTATGATGATAGTTATCCCTACTTGAGCTCAAGTAATGCTCTGATAAACTGTGGAATATTTACAGCTCAGACAACGTTTACAGTGTCGAGTAACAGAGGTGCCTCGACAGCTGGCAATAAGGACAAAAGAGCAGAGAATTCCTCTAGAACTGGGCTAGAAGAAGGAAATGCTACAGAGATGATACTGGATTATAGACCACATGAAGATGTTGAGAGTGCGAACTTTGCGCTTGACAATCAGGATTTAGATTCTTCCTGTCAAAATGCAGTGACAGAAGCCTACCATGCCTTAGAAGATAATTCTGTAGCTGCAGTAATTCCCGGAGCAGAAATGCAAGATCCTTCTGGAAAACAGACAGAAAATAATATTTGTCTCTCTAAATTTGAAATGGAAAAAGAAGCAACATCAGAAGCAACTTCAAAAGACCGAAGTGAGCTTATACCTGTTGTTCATATGACATTCTCTGAACAAGAACCAGCTAGGGAACCACACATTGCTAAACAACCTGCCACAAAAAAGAGTGTAATTTGTAGCCTGCCTCCTCATGTTACTCAGAGCTTCAGTGTTCTTGCTCGCAAAGAAAATGACAAAGGCAAAGTAAAGATGAATAGATGTAAATATTCATCAAATTCTAAAGTCAGTAGCAAGATAAAGATATGTGAAGACTTAATTGTTTCTGATGAGATTTCCACAAAATGTAATGCCAAGAGTCAGAATTTTCCATCTTTGGAACTGCCACACATGGAACCTGAGACTTCCCTGAAGCGGCAAAAAAAACCTCCTCAAGCAGACAAAGCCCATTTTGCCCAGAGTGCTCGGAAACCTAAAAAGCAAAGTTTCTCCTGCAGTTGCAGAGATTCAGTTATCTTAAAGAAACCTGTTACTCCACTTTCTCTACCACATGCACAATCTGCTTCAAATTTTGTAGATCTGAAATACAGTGACATGTTCCAGAAAATAAATTCAAATGACAAAGGCCCAGGTATTTATGAAATGTTTGGAACTCCTGTCTATTCCCACACGTGCAAGCTTGATCAACATGAGAACCATTTGTATAGAGATGTTTGTTCTGCTCCATCTGGGAGATGCACTGCTAGCACCTGCAGATCTACCTGCAGTAAAGGGAGAGAGAGCAACCGAGTAAGAAATACTCAAAAGAGAACACATCTGAAGCCAAAGAAGACCATACCTGGCACTAAACAAAAGCAGAAAGGTTTCATTCCAAAGGACAGAAGTACCGAGCTGAGTGACAGCAACACAGAGCAAGATAATGTAACAACTTCTGAATCAGATTGTCAAATAAAGACTTCAAGGGGCATAACGTTGTTTCATGAAGACACAGATCATCAGCTTACATTTTTAGAAGAGCTTTCACAATCAACTAAGCAAGATAATTTTTTTTCAAATTTACACTTACCAACTATCAAAGAAGTTGCTTTGGAGCAGTCTTTAGACAGTCAGGATATGTCTAACCACCAGAGAGCTGCTACCTGTAGCCAGAATCTTCTTCAGTTCAGTGATAAAGACTACACAGAATGTGTTGCTCTAAGCAGTAGTCTACTAACAACAGACCAGAACATTTGTGTATCGAAGTGCAGGGTGGACGTGGATGCCTGCAAAGGCCTGGAATCAGACCAGGCCCCCTTGAAGTCTATAAATAAATGTGAAGCATTGCCCTTTTCAGATAGACAGGAGTGTCAATCCCCTACAAAAAAATTAAGTCACAGTTGGGCATACACACCTCAAAACAGTGGTTTGGCAAATGAATTGTCGCAACCTTCAGTGATTCAGACAAAAGCTGTTACAGGCCCCAGTTTCCAGACAAGTCAAGACATTTTGTCCTGGGCAGATAATAAGGATGTGACTGATGAGTTGCTTTGTTGTCTGGCCGAAGAATTGCTCATGCTTGAAGAAAAAGACATCAAATCTTCAAGAACAAAACTTACAGGTTTTAAGATGCAAAATACACATAATAAAGAAGAAGAAATTTTGATGAATGGAGATGGAGCAATAGTAAATAGTGCTCTAGAGAAGGTAAAAGTAATTTCTTGTAACTTTCTAGCTCCTTTGAGTGATGTTGCAACACAAGTTTGGATGAAAGACAGGAAATATGTGCTCATTAATGATCAAGTCTCATTCCCTTGGGCCAGCTGATTCTTCCAGTGCCCAGTTGAGGACACTCATGTTAGAGGCTGCATGTCAGTACACAAGCCAGATGGTTGCTAAGGCATGACAGGAATAGCTATCAAGGCTTATATGATGGGTCAGGGGAAATTGAGAAATTGTGGTGAATAAAAGGGAGAGGCTATTTTAACTGAAAGCATGTATAAAAAGGTGCTGGGGCAGAGCAAAAGCTCCTGAGATCTTGACGCCTAAGGAGTATGAAAAGACACTACAAATGGTTCTTGTATATCCAAACAGGCAATTTCCTTGAATCTCTTGAGTGCAGCAAGATACTTTTCTAGGTATGAACTATAAATATTGGCTGATCAGACAGCCTTAAGGCTGTTTAATTAATGTTTAATCAAAACTTCAAGCTCAGAAGGCTTAGATTCTGGCCCCCAACTCAGTTAAGAATATTCACGTACTGAGGTACCTATCTACCACTACTGCTTCTCCTTGGCCCTGTTAGCTTTTTGTCTATTTAAGCTAAAAATTTATAAGGAAATTTCTTTCAGTAGCTGTTGATAGACTTCCTTGTGATTCTGCAGGCACAGGTGCCAGTTATACCTCCATTCTCACTTCTCCTAGGGAGATCCATGGCTAGGTGGAGTAACTGTTACCATCTTTCTGAAGCAGTCTTTTCTTCCTGTGAAGTCATGTCCAAATTGTTTTCATCAGGCTTGGGTTACATATGTTACCTAGAGCAAGGTGATACTCCTATTCACCCTTCAACTTAGCAAACTGTACCTATGTGACAAAAAAAAAGAAAAGGAGTAAACAGATTTGTATATATTGTAAGTGTTGCCTCTGTCTGTCTTCCTGTCAGTGGAGAAAGATGGCATGCATTATTGTGATACATACTTCAAAATATTTACATAGTCTTACTTAGTATAGCAATTGTATCAATGAGCTGGGCAATGAGTGCATATAGATATAAAAATCTATAGAAAAGAGTCATGCCAGGTAAAAATTACTCCTTCTAAAAAATGACAGGATAATACAAAGCCTTTCTTTTCCTCCCTGCTTTCTCCCTGCACTGACCATCACCTTTCAAGCAGAGTTACAGTAAACTCATTTCGGCATCAAATGAACAAAGTGACCTGCTAAACTTCGAGGAATCTACTAAATTACCAGGAAACAGTTTAACTAACAAAGATCCTGTCATGTGGACGAGAGGTGAAGTCCTTGGAAAGGGAGCCTATGGCACGGTAAGTTAATATCTCAGTATGTTAAGAGCTGCGCTGGTTCTCTTTGAGATACATTTTACCTTATAACTGGCTGTTGTCCTATTCAACAAATAACAAATATTTTGGATTACACAATGAGACATGAAATATGACAAACACAAAAGTACTGTTTAAAACAAGTAAATATTCAGGTTTATTTCATGTTTCATTTTAATAAATACTAGTTTCATTGTAGGTATACTGCGGTCTGACAAGCCAGGGACAATTAATAGCTGTAAAACAAGTTGTTTTGGACACGTCAGATCAAGTCACTACAGAAAAGGAGTATCAGAAGTTTCATGAGGAAGTTGATCTTTTGAAGACGTTGAAGCACGTCAATATTGTAACTTATTTAGGAACTTGTCTGGAAGACAACATTTTAAGCATTTTCATGGAGTTTGTTCCTGGTGGCTCAATTTCTAGTATCATTAATCGTTTTGGTCCATTGCCAGAAGTTGTCCTTTGTAAATATACAAAACAAATTCTACAAGGGGTTGCATATTTACATGAGAATTGTGTAGTGCATCGGGATATCAAAGGCAATAATGTTATGCTGATGCCAAATGGTGTAGTAAAGCTAATTGACTTTGGCTGTGCTAGGCGTTTAGCTTGGGTAAGCCTCAGTGGCACACACAGCGAGATGCTCAAGTCTGTGCATGGGACTCCATACTGGATGGCACCAGAAGTTATAAATGAATCTGGATACGGAAGAAAATCAGACATCTGGAGCATTGGCTGCACTGTATTTGAGATGGCAACAGGAAAACCGCCCCTGGCTTCCATGGATAGGATAGCAGCCATGTTCTATATCGGGGCCCACAGAGGGCTGATGCCTTCCCTACCTGATCGATTCTCCGGCACTGCAGTGGATTTTGTGCATGCATGCTTAACCAGGTATGTAGATTTTTAACTGAAAAATGGAAGGAAAGGATGGAGATAGTTTCTTTGTAGAAATTCTTGATGGGATCTTAGGTTACCTCTTACATGGTACATATGACTATGCAGGAAAACTGTTTTGTAAATGCGTTGCTTTTTCACCAGGAAAGCCCTTAAATGATAGTATATCCAAAAGAGCTTTACTCTCTATAATGGTACAAAAAAACCCTTCACAGATTCTCTTTTTGTAGGCCTTATATTCATCATTTACTGTTCCTGTAATTTTCGTGCAGAAACATGGCACCACTGAGTTTTAGACAAAATGTTTGCTAAATTTCTTTGATGTGCCTTGCTGTTCCAGTATCCCATTGGCTGAGTCTGGCCTGTGTCAGGCAAGTTGTTTTGAGGACGATATTCTAAATCACAGAATCACAGAATCACAGAATCGTAGGGGTTGGAAGGGACCTCTGTGGGTCATCTAGTCCAACCCTCCTGCCGAAGCAGGGTCACCTACAGCAGGCTGCACAGGACCTTGTCCAGGC
>Ga0181612_123232_pt1 | contig 11463 bp, 5 predicted proteins | sample HoacroProtozoa21_FD_119630 | JGI IMG/M metagenome (GOLD analysis project Ga0181612, IMG submission 119630) | Hoatzin crop microbial communities from Cojedes, Venezuel. Combined Assembly of Gp0051906, Gp0051904, Gp0051908
CTGGTGGGCGGGGCGGGCGTGGGGGGGGGGGGGGGGGGGGGGGGGGCGGATACTGGTAGGTGGCAGTCTGTCCCATATAGCCCATCACGTTAGTGGCAGGGGGCTGCGGAAACTGTTGTGACATGAGCGGCTGTGGCTGCTGGCCTGAGCGCCCCACCATCCCTGCATACTGCTGTTGGGTAGTGCTCTGTGAGGTTCTCGCAGCGGTGGCAGCTGTGGTGCTGGCACCATAGCCACTAGCACTGTACTCTGCAGTGCCATAGCCACTCGTGCCATAGGCAGCTGCTCCATAGCTCCCTTGAGTGTAACCATACTGGCTCTGTGCTGCCCCAAAAGCGGAATTTGGGCTCCCGTAGGCACTGCCATAGGTCTTGTTGGCTCCGTTGGCATAACTGTCACCACGTTCACGGTCTCTGAAGCCACCTGAGTCTCTCCGGCCCTCTTTCACTCCCCGGAGCCTCCTGTCACACTCTTCCTGGTACATCAGGTTAGGGTTGTTTACTGAACTGCTCGTTCGGTAACGAGAACGACCTCCTGGCGATGGATATATTAAGATTTAGTACCGTGAACAAGTCTTAAACAATGAACTCTGGTACAATTATGCCACCCTTTCTCCCCCATTTACATCCACAATTTTGCCCACAAGGAGTGAGTTCTCTTGACTGGCTATAACTTCCCTGCCCCGCTATGCATACATCTCTTCATTTTGTTCAAGGTGTAAATATGAAGTTCAAAAGGGATTCTTAATGCATGTGTTTGGAGACAAAGAAACTGAAGAAACTCACAACTAAGTTGGAAATATAATTAAACTTACTATTCCTTCAGGGAATGGGAGGAAAAGCACTCCCAATCCCTGAAGGCAAAGTCAGTATAACCCTTTGCCGATTCCCATTTCACACGTGTATGCACACACATCCTGTTGCCTCTGCTTGGACACGAACTGCAAGGCATTGATTAATTCAAGCAAAATGAGCTCTGCGATTACCTTATCAGGAGAAAGAAATTCTACAGCTAAGGTGAAACAGAGGACTACCTCTTTTCTGGACAGAAACACTACACTTACCTAACGTGCTGTGATCTCAGGTACAAAACAGCTTTATTACTCATCTACCATTTGTTATCTTAGACTCGCACTTACTACTTCCCTACCCTCTTTCCACCTTCCCTCCCTCAAAATGGGAAACCTATTCCCCGTGTAGCCCCTTCCCCATGTGCCTTTACCTCCACCACCACCTCCTCCTCCTCTGTGGTCCACAAGCTGCATCAGTTTCGGATTGATGGCTTGATTGGCTTCTTCCAACACTTTGATAAGCTCCCTGGCCTGTTTCAGGTTTCCTGGTGTGAAGAAAGTGTAGGCAGTACCTTTGTTGGTACTACGTGCGGTACGGCCAATACGGTGCACATAATCTTCGGAGCTGTTCGGATAGTCGTAGTTTATCACAAATTTAACATCTTCCACGTCTTGTGAAGTGCCCAGGTGCGAAGCACAGTGAAGGGGTGGGGTTGAGGAAAGGGGAGAAGAAGAGAGGACGTGCCAACGAAAGGTGGGGAGCACGAATGCAGGTGACAGTAATAAGAAAAAAAAATACAAAGTTAGTAATTGCATGGAATAAATACAAGACAGACTCATCCCAAAAGAGCAGAAGTCTCAAATTTAAGATCATCAGGAACGAAGATCAGAGTCCTGACAAAGTGTGGTAATTTTAAAGCAGTTTTGCCCTGCACTCAAATCCATCCTCCCTCAAATGTACTTCTCTGTCTTCATGTGTCAAAGACACTGATGTTTGTGAATGAGCTAATTGAACATTCTTTTTTTGTTTTTTAAAAAAACCACCATCTGCAAAGTGAAAATGCCCCCATCAGACAGAGCACACTGGGGTGGAGGAAGGGCAGAACTGCCATGGTAAAGCTTTTACTCTGTTGGGAGAAGTCTAACAAATAGTAACAGTAATGAAATCACTTACCTTCCACTTGACAACATGAAATAAAAGGCAATCTTAAAAATATTTACTTTTACATTCCTAATAAAATGCAGTGAACTATTTTCCCTAGCGTAAAGCCTAAGACACTCCAATTACATTAGTATTATTTAGCCAACTTATTAAAAGCTATTCAGACCTAGAATACCTTCACTCAGCTTTGCAGTTATCACCTGAATGCATTGCACTAACATTTCACTGTGCTGTTCCGTCCAGTTCTGCCAAGCTTTTGTAATTTGGACAATCCTGAATTCCATTAACAATTCTCTACTTGCAGAGTCAGATGGAAGCAGAAATGAAAAGATCCAAATTGCTTTGTATACAAAATAACATTAAAAACTAGGCAATCAGAACTGCGTGCCTTATGGGAAGTCAGACTTTGTAAACTTTTGCGACGGAAACAAAATAAATGTTAGTGTAACACTTCAGTGAAAGCACCTCAATTACCAAAACCACCTATCTGCTACTGTATGCAGTATTTTAAAAAAGCATGGTATTACAGTAAGTGCCCTAACAGCTCATAGAAAAAGATTAAAAATCTGCATTTTAAGAAGAATATTCTTAAAATATCCAAGATAAAACACAGATTTTTATTATTTCCTTTCCTTTTTTTTTTTGTTTTAAAGAGAGAAACATTCTCTGTTTGTTACCAGACCGATGCACACTCCCTCCTCCTGTGGGAAACCGCTGCAGCCGATCCCGTCTCTTTGCCTTTTATTTTTGGCGGCCTCCTTTCGAAAACTCCGCCCTCTGACACGGGACCACTGGAGCGCGGGGAGCATGCATCAAGGGTCCATGGCAGCGAGAAGTCCCCACACACGCTCGCTCTGTGAACTGGCTTAGACGCTTCTCTGTTGCCCCATTTGGTTGTGAAGCGCCGGAGAACCTGGGTTCAGGTAAAAGTTTCAGGTCCTCCAACGCTTTTTGTCCCCTATTCGGGGCTCTTGGGGGCAATTGTCAAAAAAATGAAGGTACAAAAATTACATCCAAAGGGTCAGACTGCATCTATTGCCCAGACTGCATCAATTTCAAAGGGGTTGTAGGAAAAATAAAAACAAGAGGGATGTAGTGACAAAAGGGGGGCTTTATGTCTGTTTCTTATTACAGCAAAGGGGGGGGCTCCTCAGTCTTTGCTGACTCCAAAGTCCTGAATCACACCAAAAAAAGGGAGTGAGAAGGCAGGTTTCACAGGGGGCTGCGCGAGTCTCCAGCTAGGGTCCTTGATGCAACAGGTTTTTTTAAAAAGGGGAAAGTGAAGTAAAGAGAAGAGTACATCTGACAGATTGCATCTTCACAGCCAGGCTGTAACTAGTCTGACAAGCTGCAGGCTACACAGTCCTCGTCAGTCCCGTTTTGCACATCCATCAGTAGCAAAGCAACTTGAATTACCACAGAGGTTACACTGACGTGCTTTCCCAGCAGAAAGCACAGGGAATGGTAGCTACCAACGTAGACGGAACTGACTTGACTGTGAAGGAGCGGGAAGAATGGGAAGGCAGGAAGAGGAAAATGCAAGGGTGTTTTCCAGACTAGAAAGTGGTCCTGGTAGAGCACGCAGCTCGCTGAAGAAAGACCAGAGCAAGTGCAAGACTCGGCTTCTCCAGTCTAGCATGCTCCAAAGTGTTTGCGCACACTCACAATCTTCCTGCGCTTTTAGAAGGTAACATAGCAGGATCAAGAATTGAAACTGTAAATCATTTTTGACAGCTACCTGGGAAACATTTCCTTTGTCAGACCATCGGAATAACCTATGGTACAGTCAGTCTCCGATTATTAATCGGGAGAAATACCAACTAGCAAACATGCTAGTCTAGAGAGCTGTTTAGACCATCAACGTAGATGTGCCCCCACCCCTGCACTGAGAATGATCTGCAGCTGGTATCAAAGCTTCTGTTAAAGAAAACAAAACAAAGCAAATTCAATGTTTTTAGTTTAATAGACTGAACAAAAAAATAAAGTAAAAAAAAAAAAAAATCAGTGCAGAGAGAGGACCTCACTCCAGGGAATTATCACAAAGAAGTCATTATGGGACTCAGAACTTACCTGGAAGAAGCTTTTTTGAAACCAATGTTCCATTAGGAAGAGGGAAAGCCCTGGTGACCCAGCCAAAAGGCGCGCGCCCCTGTTTTATGTTATTTAGGTAGAAGCCTTCACTTTCCAGGATCTTGGAGGAAGTCGTCCAGAAGTTTGCCAGTTAAGTGACTTATTTTAAGAAGCAGCAAACTCAGGGCCCCAAAACAAGCAGAGATGTTGTTCAGTAACAAGAAACAGACTCTGGTACCTTTCCCCCTTCGCTCAGGTGAAGTGGAGGATGGGAACTGGGGAGACTGTTTTCTGAAGTGTTATCCAATTGAGTAGGTTTGGGGGTAGTGTTTTTTTTGAGGGAGGTGAGGCTGTTTTAAATGTCTAGGCAAGATGCACAAAGAAGCTACCAGCACATAGCAAGCCTGTTTAAAAAAACGCTGCTAGAGAAAGCAGCTCTCTTTCATACAAACTGGTTTCAGGCCTCAGTCCCTTCTCCCAACAGGCCCAAGCTCTAACTGCACAGGTCCAGACATGACCCTAGAGGGCAGAGACTGAAGTCCATGTAATCACCTCTCGAGGAAGTGTTGGACGTTTTTTGAGGGTGGAGGGGAAGGAGGGGTGAAGGTTGTGTGAACAAAGGCTGCCAAGTCTAGTAATGGTCTGCCTGTATTAAAGTGACCATATGATGCACAGCACAGCCACCCTTTCAGTATATGAAAGAAAGAGAGCTCAGATAACTGAGATTTTTAACAAAATAGAGATTTCTCTCAGCTTATCTGCAATGATTTGCAGCAATTTTGTCTAAAATTTACTACAGCAAGACATTGACCCCAAATAGTTTATCTTCTACCAAACTCAGGGGGTACAGAGCGTTCAATGTCCATTATTACACTCAGAGCACTTCACAAGTCGTCCTCCTTCTTCTAGAGTGGGCAGATGTACAAGGACTGTGCTTAGCACACAGACTGTTTCACAACACAATTATGCTTATTAAACAAGGGGGCACAACTGATGCATCCAGACACATCAGCTTCATACCACCAGACTAGAGCTGTGCAATTTTGATTCAGTTGCACATTTGGGTAACACGACGTTACAGGCCATACATAATCTCAGTGGTCCTGCCTAGAAGGAACACAGAAGAGGGGAGGCTACATGTCAAGACCATAGATCTGGAGCAGTGCTTTCTCAGATGTGAATACATCTGTGGGGTAAACATGCGTGTACACTGGGGCTGGTATGTTCAAATCTGTGGTGTGTCGTATGGGGAGAATATTAGCTATTTGCTGTTGAAATGCTCTCCCACAACTTCCTACTTGATCTGACACGCTCTGAACTGAGAGCAATCCGTCCCTATCATCCAGCAACAAAAGCTGGATTTGGGGAAGAAGTGAGTGTGGTGGAAGGGTTGGGTTGCATAATTGGACGTCTCTTCTCCCTCTTGGCGATCGATTGGTCATGCCTAGGCCTTGCTGCAGACCAAAGCCTGTTCATTAGGAGCAGGAAGAGACTTTGAATATGAAAGAAAAAAAAAAGATTAATGTTAAAAAACGTATTTCACATGTGGGGGAAAATCACGCTTTGAATTTTTTTTTTTTTAAAAAAAACAAAACATATTTCAGTCCAAAGAAGAAAAATATGCAGCAGTAGGCAAGAGTGGTCTATGTGTACAAACCTAGCCCACGAGATGCAACGTCAGTAGCAATGAGGATAGGAGCCTTTCCAGAACGAAACTCTGTAAAACAAAGCATGCTATGAAGTAAGATTTTTCAAAAAGACAAAGTTACTTGAATTTGATTTACACTACATGTTCATTTTCCAGAATCTAGGTAAGATGGGTCAATTTCAGAAACCCCAGCAAGTCTGGATGTAATGTGTCAACTATTTTTCAAAATCCAGCTCCCTGGGTTAAATAATTTCTCCCATTGTGTTTTTGTAAGTAAAAAAACCCAAACAAATACAAGCACTGAAATTAACAATACAAAAGTAAAGGAAGTTCTTTTGAGATGCATCTATTGGATATAGAGACAAAATAAGAAAAAAAGAAGACTGGAGAAAAATGCATCTCAGCAAAGTAATGTACAGCAGCCCGAGTTATTCTCCCCTCAGTGACAGACTCACCATTAAGCACCCAGTCTCTTTCTGGCTGACTCTTGTCTCCATGGATACACATAGCTGGCCAACTGCCAAACAGAGATGCACATTAATATAGACAGAAAGTACATTAAAGGCAACAGGAAGCTTTACTGGCATTTCAGAAAAAAAACAAAAAAAAAAAAAAAAAAAAGACTCGAGAAATATTTTGTTCCCTGTCCTCCTATGGCTTGTATTTACCTAGCATGTATACCGGTTTGTTTCTCGCATGTTAAACCTGCTACCTAGATAAACAACCATCTAAGCCAAATCACATTTGCTATATTGACACATTCCCAATCAGCGTGTCAGTATTCTGACACACTAAAAAGCTGCCTGGCTTACAAATACTCTCTCTTCCACTAATGCTTTGATGGACTGCAACCTTCTGGGAAACCAAGACTGAATTCAGCCAAGAAGAGAACGGACAAGTTGTTCCCGACAACAGCATCACGAACATTTAAACCTTACTGCTTTTGATTACAATTTCTGTTTCCCTCTAGGAACAAGGGAGGGGGGGGGAAGCTAATCACCCATCTCTGCGCATCCTTCGAGTGAGATCATCACAGCGCCTCTTTGTCTCCACAAAGATTATAGTCTTGTTTTCCTTCTCTGCCATGATTTCTTCCATCAGTTGTATCAGTCTAAAATAGAATGAGAGCCAAGATGTATAGCCATATATACAAGAACACCAGAGCACTCTCTCAACTTACATTGAGAACATACACAACACACATACATGTAAGGCAGTATCACTTACATAGAATTTAGCTCTATTGTACAAGAGTATGGTTAGAATATACACAATAGATTAGTTAATTACAGGACTTACTTATCCTGTAACACTCAAATATTAAATAATACTGCAAGTAACTTCACTATCTGGAATTTGTATTTGGCTTCCAAAGCAATGTAGCTTTTTAAGTACAACAATTAAAAAAAAAAAGTGAAACAGTAGGAAAATCAGCTTACTTATGGTCTTTCTCACTTTCCATGCATACATCCACTATCTGCAGGATATTGTGGTTGGCACTCAGCTCCAAGTTTCCCACATTGATCTGAACATAGTCCTGCAGAAAGTCCTCGGCAAGCTGGCGCACTTCTTTTGGCCAGGTGGCACTCCACATCAGAGTCTGTCTGTCAGGCTAAAAAACAAAAAACAAAAAAAAAAGGAAAATAGATTTATTTAAGATACTGGACTTCAAACGGGAAGCCAAAGGAGGCTGTCCTTTTACAAGCTTCACGCACCCTTATCTGGTCGACAATTTTACGAATTTGGGGTTCAAATCCCATGTCCAACATCCTGTCTGCTTCATCCAGCACGAGGTACGTACACCGACGAAGGTTGGTCTTTCCTGCCTCAAGGAAGTCAATCAAGCGACCTGGTGTAGCAATGCAGATCTCCACACCTTCAAAACAGAATGAGGAAAAAGAGTAAGGCTCTTCATTTGAATGTCAATTGGTATTTTTAGTTAGAATGAATCACCTTCCAGAGCAAAATTGTCTTAAAAAAAATAAGCACCACCCTCATTCGTACCCAAGATTGAGTCATTTCAGTAGAAGCCCTAGTTTCTTTTAATATTTTTTTCCATTCTGAAATTACTTTTACAGTGCTATTAGAATAATGAATGCAGTACAGAAGCTAAAAGCTGTTAGAAAACACCACCAAAGAGCTGTCCAAAAATCAGAAGTAAAATAAGCTTCTACTCAAGCCTGACCCAGCTTCATCCAGAATTATACAGTCTATAGAGCTCTCTAGAAAAACAGAGTGAACTCCAGCTGAACTCCACGTGTTAAGCAAACATGAAGTACTCCTCTTGCTATACAGGTCAAATTACTTTCATTTCCACTTTTTTTTTTTCCCCAATATATGAAGTCGAAGCATGGGTTTTAATACTGAGCAATTATGCACCAGTAGAGACAGACAACCATCCTGCCCATACCTGTTAGCATAAAAACAGAATTCAAATATTCACAAAGTAGTATCAGGTACGTCAATTTATACATTCCTTGAAAGAAGGGACTGGTTTCCACTGATTCCCAAATCTTACAGGCAAGTCCTTCAGTGTCACTGAGAAGTCCACCACAGCACCTAAGTTTAGGTAAGCAGTGCGGTGAAAATAGCAAAACCCCAGCAGCTTTCTTGATACTGCACTTACAGATGCAGAGTATTTTATGGCAACACAGATCTCTTTGTCTGCATCAACCTGGACTCCTCAGAGCTGTCAAAGCTGGGCATACTTCTAGTTTCTGTAAAGCTCACACAAGAATTACATTTCTAATAGAGCCATTAGTCTGCCAGGGAGACTGCAGAAAAACCAACTGCTGCTGTCAATGATGTACTACTCCTCCAAAGTAAATTCACTAAATACCCAAACACACACAACTGAGGGGGGGAAAAAAAAAAGTTCTCCAGACTCTATCTATTTAACAATCTTTGCTGCAGAAAATACTAAGCAATAATCCAAAGACAGTAATGCCTAAAAGGACTGAAAACACTGAAACATGCCCACATCCTCCAACCAAAGTGATTTCTTCACAAGCAGGAGAACACCTGTTTTACAGCACTCCAGGAAGGTGTGCAAAAATCCACCAAGCTGATCCTCCCAAGCTCTCTTCACGTAACCTTTCACTCCTCCATTGAATTGGAATGCACTACCACTGTCTTTAACAGAGTTACCTCATAGCCTTCAATCACACATCTATCCCATTACTGCAGTTCTCAATAATGACCCTTCAAACTGCAATGGCAAGTACAATTTTCTGATTTCTTGAGTAGAGCCGTATGTGTAAGCTTGCCTTGGTAACACTTCTTATCTATTTTCACATAATTCTACTACATTTTTTTAATCTAGTGAAGATGAGAGCCATTTGCATATTCCTGCATTTGAAATTGTATGTAACCAGCCTTTGATATGAAGGTTAGGTCACTACAGTACTACTCTTACAGCGGTTGCTGCAGAATCATAGTTCCTCATCATTCCCAACTCCAGCCCCTTCCCATGTACGGAAAAGCAGTTACAGAACACTATGGGGTTCATGAAAAGAAACCGACCTGGGTGCTTAAGAACAATAAGAAAACCAAAACCCACTGTCTAAAGAAATTTTCTATACATTCAGAAATTAAGTTTCATTATTTGAACAAGCCTGGGCAGAAAACTTGCAACCTGGCTTAAGAAAAATAAATCCTTAAACTCACTACTACTGCACTTCCTCAAAATAACCTGTTCTCTTTCTGGTAAGTTTCCTTTCCTCCCTCCTATGTCCTGATGATCTTCGCAAGTGGAAAGTTCAAACAGAAAATGGCAAGAAAATCCAATATCCAAATAGGTCACTACACAACAAAGGAGAGAAATCCTACATGCACTATCACTGTCGCTGGAGAAAGAAGTAGCTGCTCATTCATGCACACCCCCTTCCAAACAGGTTTTAAGAATATAATTTTATTTTTACAGAGTTTTTACAATACCACCTCCTCCAGAAACTGCAAACACCCATTTTACAATTACCTCTTTCTAGATCTCTGATTTGGGGACCTTTGGGTGCTCCTCCATATATGCATGTACTCTTCAGTCTTGAACATTTGCCATAATCATCAGCCACCTGCTGCACTTGCTGGGCCAACTCTCTAGTAGGTGCTAGAACCAGACACTGCAAAAGGAATCAATTTAGGATAGCCAAGCTCCACACACATTCCTAACCTAAGAGCTCCGCACAGATATCATAAGCAAAGTTGGACCATCTGCTCTTTATTAGCTAAAACATTTAAATATCTTTAGACTAAGTCAGCAATTGCACAGAATTTCAACTAATGAGTGGGATGTTCACATCATGATAGTAAACATTTCTCTAGTTGCTATTCTGATATACCAATTAAATAAAGTACACATCTCCTTAATGATGCCATGCCATACAAACAAAAAGCAAGAGAATCGACAAGCACTTACAATTGGGCCATCCCCTCTCTCCAAATATGGCTGGTGGTTGATGTGAACAATCGCAGGCAACAAGTACTAAAACAGAAGAATTTTAAGTCAAGATACAGGACTTCAACATTCAGTGCCAATGACCTCCTGCCATGACAACCTGATCACAGCAAGAGTCCATTTAGCCTAACATCCCTTCAAGAAGTCAACATCTGATGTAAGAGACAGCAAGAAACCTTGGCTATATAAAAGTCCGGATCTTGCAAAAACAGATACTAGCATATATCCAACAGAACAGCTGATTTTCAGAGCTGCTGACCAACCACATCTGCTTGGACACGAGCACAAAATGTAGTTGCTCAGCACCTCTAAAGCAAAAGCTCATTTACATTTGGAACCTAAGGTAGCAGAATTGAGCGTTCTTGATCTAATCAATGCTCTTCATGAAGGATAAAATTCCTTCTTAACCACTACAGATAAAATTAATGTATACCTTGAAGGCTGAACCATTTTTTATTTTAACTTGCATAGTTAATAAAACAAATATGCTAAAAAGCACATACTTTTTTTTAAAACACAGTGTAAGCACAGACCAAAGAGAAGTGACTATGCATCCACACAGAAAGACACACAAAATACACACCTGTGAATAAGGCATGCTAGTTGAGACTTAAGTCTCACCCATGACGCAATAAAGCAAGCTTTAAAAACACGTCATCATCTCACTTTATGCTTGCAGTACTGACAAGCCCAAAAACTACTAACGAGTAGCCAAGGGTTAATTTCTGGGCATCAACTAGGAAAACTAAATAAATAAATAAGAGGGAAGAATACATACTGCTAGTGTCTTCCCAGAGCCAGTCTGCGCAATGCCCACCATATCACGACCACTGAGGGCTAGTGGAAAGCCTTGGCACTGAATTGGAGTGGGTTCTGTGAAGTTCTGGTCCATCAAGGCATCCATCACATACTCTAAAAATTTAAGAGAAGCAAAAAATTTCTTAAAGGATAACTGGGACTTGAGAAGACCTTTTAGAAAACAAAACAGGTCTAAACAGTTATTATTTTTGAGTAATCCTCATTATCTTAAAGAATGACGAAATACTTACGCGGAAAGCTACACTGGTGAAAGGCAAACACAGGCTTGGGGCAGCCCTCCATTCCTCGAATTGTTATCTCTTTCTTTCTTCGCAGTTCTTCAACTTCGTACTATTTATGTGAAAAAAAAAAAAAAGCAAAGATAAACATAAAATGCCTGCATGGACTTAAAGTGCACGTTTCTAACCATTAATTCACGTCACACCTCTAGATAACAGCTTCAACAGAGAACTGAACTGAAACGCCGATCTAAAACGGACTGCTTTCCTAAGGATTTTGTCTTGACATTGAGCTATCGCATA
>Ga0181612_157592_pt1 | contig 11463 bp, 12 predicted proteins | sample HoacroProtozoa21_FD_119630 | JGI IMG/M metagenome (GOLD analysis project Ga0181612, IMG submission 119630) | Hoatzin crop microbial communities from Cojedes, Venezuel. Combined Assembly of Gp0051906, Gp0051904, Gp0051908
GTGCCCCGGTTGGTGCGGCGGTTTTGCCCGCGCGCGTGTGAGTTCTGAAAGCCAACCGAAGACCTGAGCCTCTCGCTTTGGTGTTGCCTTTTGTGCACCCGCGCAGGCGGTCTGCCGGGAGCGGGTCAGCAGGGGAGGTCCGCTCTCAGCCCCGGGTTCCTGATCCGATGGGGAGGCCTTGGTGGAGCCAAAAACCAGCTGAAGGGCCAGACTGTGGCAGCAGGGCGAGGAGGTGGTGGCATCTGGGGAGCGTGGGTACGGTGCAGTCACAGAATCACAGAATATCAGAATGGTAGGGGTTGGAAGGGACCTGTGTGGGTCATCTAGTCCAACCCCCCTGCCAAAGCAGGGTCACCTAGAGCCGTCCTTCGCTTCACCCCCAGCTCGGCACCGGGGCTCTGCCGCCTGCAGCTCACGGTGTCCGTCTGTCCACCGTGTCCACAGGGCGCCTGGCTGGGCTAAGTACAGCGAGCTGCCTGTGTGTTCCCCCTTGAAGCCCCTGCTGATGGCGGCTCTCCAAATGCAGCGCCTGCAGACCCGCAATACACAAGCCCTCCCGCTGCTGAGTTAGTGGCTAATCAAAGATTATTGTGGAGCGGGGAGAGATCTTTAAGACCCGTCTCAGAGGTGCCGCAGTCACTAAGGGCTCTTAATCGTCTTACCTATAAATAATAATAGACGGTGCGTAAGAGATGAGCGCTTTCCTTCCCTGACAGAACCTCAGTAAGTGCTGTAGCTCGACAAGGGGTGAGGACGACCGGGTGCCTGAGCGAGGATGGTTGATGGTGTGTTTGGCCTCATCTCCTTGTTCTGCTCCTCCGCTTACAGCACCATGCCCTAGCTGAACCGGCGTGGCTTTGGAGACAGATCCGCCTGCTGAAAACACAGGCATCTCCTGCCTGCTCGTGGGGCCTCTCGGTGGCTTCGGAGTCGCCTCGCTGGCTTCCCTCTCCGCAGCCGGTTTTGCTTTTTATCCTTCTCGCTGGCGGCTGGCGAGCTCAGCCTTTTCCATTTGTTTTCCCCGGGAGGACCACGCCAAGATGGCTCTCCTCCCGCGTCGCTTCGGCTGGTGTTGGCAGAGCGATCCCCTCCAGCAGCTACCGTTGCGTTAAAGAAGAGGCAGCCGGTGCACTTGGGCCTTGCCTCTGCCGTGGGGCACCGCCGCGTAGTACAGTACGCGGAAAGAAAAACAAACCGCCAAGGTACGGCATGGCTCGGCGAGTTACGAGACCTCTCGTCGCAGCGGGGGAAATTTTGGTGGTGCCTGAAAGGCCGAGAGCAAACCCTGACTAGTCTACATAGTTGAGAATTTTGGTGGTGGAATGGTAAACCCCCCAGTGAAATGTTTTCCTAGCTCTAGTAGCAGTAAAAAATAGTCGGAAGAATTCGACGGTACACAAGGGAGGGTTGAGATGTGTGTCTCCTGTAGGATATTGCAGCTCTCGAATGTCCCTGGGTCCTTCTGGGGCTTTTCAAAGGGTTTGTTTTAGAAACGAGCTGTACTACCATTAACTGCACCATTAGGGACAGGGAGTGTTTATTTCCATGATGCCCAGGGTGGAAAGATTATATGGGCAAAGCAGCCCAAGAGAGGACTCCCAGGGATCTTTTTATCCCACTTGAAAAAGTTGCCAACTCCAGCAGTCGCTTTCGCATCCTGCAAAGAGGATGGCTCAGCTCTGCCGAGACTGAAAAATGCTCCCTCCTCTGCCGGCCCTGGTGCGAGAAGCGAACATGAGTAGTTCTGCCTTTCCATGGTACCGCTCGTAAGCTTGCCAAGAAGCTGTGCTAGCCAGTAAAAGAGCCTGTCAGTGCTCGGTTATTGCCTTTTTCCCCCTGCCTTATCTGTGGGGAATCTCTCTTTTTTTTTTTTCCCCGTCCCCGCTGGTGTTTTCTTTCTTTCCTTCATTTCCTTCTATTTATTGTTCTTCCTCCTTCCGTGCGGTTTTACTGCGCCTTTCCTTCCCCTTGTCTCTACCCAGTCCCCTCTCGTGCCTGGGACAGACTCCCTGTGCTCCGGCGAGTGGCAAAGATGGGGCTGGCTGCCCCGGCTGCCGCTGCCCCACTGCCTGCCCCATCTGCACCCCCACGCCAGGCTCGGTGGTCCGTAGTGCAGGGAGAGGGGGTCCCATCCCGGGGTTACAGCCCATGCGCTGTGATTTTTCCTTCCGGAGGAAGGCCCACACGCTCTTTAATAAACTCGTCCGGGTGTTGTTAAATCGATTGAGACACCGGGCGATGATTTAGATGTTGGTTTTAATAAGTTAAGGGATCATCTTGAATTCATTACTGCTTCAAAAGCCACTTAGGTAAGTCAGTTAAAAAAAAATCCAAACAAACAAGAAAAACCACAAACCAATAAACCCACACCACCACCAGCACCACCCCTGAAAATCCTAATTCTGAAATAAAATGGGAAACAGTTCAAAATTAAAGACTCCAGTAAAGGGAGGGAGTGGGGGAGAAGCAGCGTCCCCAGGATTTGGCGGCAGCCGTAACTCTCATCTGCTGCCCGGTGCCTGTTGCCAGACTTTCGGCCGGGGGTGCTTCGTGCCCAGTGGGGGACAGGAGGCTTTGTGGCCAGGCTGACCTTTCCGGCTACAGATGCTCGGAGCGTCATGACCCGACCTCAGACGCTTGCTGACAGCCAGAAACACCCGATACTTCTCCAGGCTCCGTGTCAGCACCCCTCTTATTCGTCACCTCTTGTGTTGTGTCGCCCCGGGGTGTTTAGCCCCGGCTGGGCCCTGGATGCGCTGGGTGCTGCGTGGCCACGGGGTGCTGCGGCAGTCCCTGCGCCAAGCACCGGGTCCGCAGGTAGAGGTGGGAGGCCAAGGCTGGCTGGGGACCCCCGGAATGCTGTCTGTCTGTCCAGCGCCGTCTGTCTCAAGGGCGTGCGTCGGATAGTTTCGGTGTTACGTTAGAGACTTCCCTGAGAAATTGAGAAGGGGTGTCCTGACCCTTGGCGAGTGATCCTCACGGACCTCTCTGGTCTGCAGATTTGAAAGCGGCTTTCCAAAGAGCAGCACGTCAGGCTTTGAAGGCGTGCACGTGTTGTGCTCCCTGGTGCCGGGGGCCTGAGGGGTGGCACGAGCTGGGTCGAGGACTGTGCTCTGCAGCTCGAGGGTCACCTGCTCATTTGCTGTGTGGGTGGCCTGGGGTGCGCAGGAGGCGGGCAGCGCGGGATAAGCCCCTTCTGCGTAGGGAATGAGCCGCACACTCTCCAAGTGCAGCTCCTCTTGCCAATGTAGCCCGCATATGCCAAAACCAAAACTGCGTACAGCTTTCCAGCAAGATGGGGGCAAGCGAGGGTGCTTCGCGTGTGACCGGCAGTAACCACCCTAAGTCACAACCTACTGGAAAGTGCTTGGAGTAAACACGCCTGGAACGCACCTCTGTTTGAGACAGGTCAGAGTCCCCCTCCCGCCAGCAGCGCTGTGTAGTGGGTGGGAAAACGGTGATGTGCCTTCCTCTTCTGTGCTCATCTACCTCTGCTCCGTCCCACGGAGCCAGCGTGGATGCCAGCCCGTACCAAAGCGGTGGTGACATAGAGGGGACATTGCCCCATGTGGCAGAAGGAGTGGTGGGACGTGGCCTCTTTGCAGGAGGGAGTTTCAGCCCTAGTGGTTTGCCAAGCATTGCTTGGCAGATTGGTGGACAGAGCTGAGGGGTTTGCTTGTCTGTGCTTCCAGACGACTTCTCCTTGTAATGTCGTTCTGAAAGCTTTCCAGGAAGGGAGCACGTGGTCCTAGTTAAAGTCCTTCCTTACTCCTCTTGCCTTTTAATACGTCTGTTGGAGAGCTTGGAAGTCCTGTTGGGGGGCAGCAGTGTTGACAGCCTGAAGGAGGAGGAGTGTAGAGTTGAGTTGAACTGCCATGAGCGCTGGCCGTTGCATGTGACTTCCCTTTCAGTTCCCTGCTCGTCGCCCTCTAAGGAAAAGATGGCATTTTAACACATCTTCATTAATCTGAAGGGTAATAAGTTCTACTTCCAGACAACTCACCGTTACGTATAATCAATTTTAAAGGCGAAAGTTAATGCGATTTATAATTAGCGATAAGGAATTCTAAACCTGGAATTACAGGCATGTCTGTTAATGAATGTTCTTTCTGTAGGCTCACAAAATCTATGTCTGAGCTTATATAGATTGGTCATGCCGTGTAAAGTGCGTTAACTTCTGGGTGGACTAAACTTAAAATAACATGTTTTTCTGTTCTCCGAGTAGAAGGGTTGAATTGTGCTGCAAATACATTTGCAAGCGCTATTTAAAGAGGGTATGGCGCGGAAGTTTAATTCCTAGCAAATTTTCATAACTTATTTCTGTGTACATAATTTAGGAGCTTGGGGTAGCTGATTTCCGTGCTTGCCCAGAGGCAGGCTGAATGAGCCCTGACTCCACAGCATGCTGTTAAATTGGCAGAGATTTGGAACGGTAGAGTGACTTGCAGCAAAATTATATTTGTGAGGCTTCAAGCAAACGCCTGCTTTCTGTTAGAGCGGTGTAATTATTTTACTGGCCCTCGAAATACGTACGGCAGTGAACAGACGTAACAGACATACCTGCCCCGAGCAGTTTGACTGTGAAAAGACAAGAGGGGAGGGGATGATAAGCAAGTAAAACCAACAATGAGATGACTGGCAGCTGTATTAATAGTGTTATTTTCTATAAATAACTTCGATCTGAAGTTAGAAGTTTCTCATCAGGCACATTTGCATAATAGTGTTGAGTCAAAGTGTAACGCTGTGATCTTTTTTATTTCCCTAGACCAATCCATGACGCGGTCGAAAACGATCACTTGGAAATTGTCCGCCTGTTACTGTCTTACGGTGCTGATCCAACACTTGCGACCTACTCTGGGAGGACCATCGTGAAAATGACCCACAGTGAGCTCATGGAGACCTTCCTCACAGGTGCGTGGCCACGCCGTGTGGGACTCTGCTGGTCATGGCAAATGGGGGCATGTTCCCTGGCCCCCCCAAAGTCCCTGGCGGGGATCGCTCCACGCTGAGGAGCGTTAGGGTAGGCTGCAGTCGCTCCCTCTCTGCCTGCAAAAACCGTAGGCGTGCATGGGGGCTCCTTCTAGTTGAAACTCTTAGTAAGTCAGAAGGGTTGTGTTGCTCTCAGAGTTGATAGGTGGGAGGTCAGCGGGCCGTTTCGGTGCCTTCACTTTTCTGCCTGAAATGAAAAGAAGAAACTTGCCAAATTGATACCTATTTGTTAAACATAATGATGTTTGCCTGTGGTCTTGCTTTTTATCCTTCTAGTGCTTGTCTTTTTGCAAGTTCTGCCTCATTTTGTATCTGAAATGCTGTAAAACTATATTAAAGGCTCCTGTCTTTAAACCTGTCCATGTTCTAACATGGTTTTAGGTTTTTTCCCCGGTTAATTTTGGATAAAGACACTTGCATTCCCTGATAACCTACCTCTGAAAATGTTTGCAGTGTTCACAGTCAAGGAGTTACGTACTCATCCACTTACCTGCTTAAAAGTATAGAAAGTGCATAGGTGTATCAGGGCTCCAGTAAAGTCCAGTATCTTGGACTTCTTGGTGTCTTGAATCCCAGTATCTTTTCATCAACTCCACTAGCAAATCTCCTGAGTTACGTTTGTAGAAAAGAATTACATCTTCTGAACATATCTGTGTGGAAAAACCTTTTCCATCAGTTTCTTTGGGGCCACTGTTTCACTCCCAAGTTGGTGTCCAGAATAACTCTGCAGGCTAAGAAGTGTGGTGTATCCTATTTTTCAAAAAATAAAATGCCGCTCTCAGTTACTGAAGCTTAAGGTTGGGTCCATCCCTGTTAGACCCTGGGTGATTATTTGATGTGATGGGAGAAGGAATGCAGGAGAAAAGCAAATTCCAGGAATATTTGCAGGAATGATGTGCATATATGCTGTTCTTTGTAGCACACGCATCAGGAATATGGCGTGGGTTTTATTTGATGGAAGGTACAGAGCGTGCATAGCGAGACTCTGTATGACACACAGTCTGCTAAACTTGCCAGCTTTTTGTTCTCATCAGTATGTTTTTGTTGTTGTTTTTCCCTCTCCAGAGTATTTAACTGACCTGCAAGGTCGAAGTGTTGACGACCCTGGTTTGTACTGGGATTTCTATGGCAGCTCTGTGTGCGGTGAGCAAATGTTACCCTTTATTTCTTTGTATGCGGAGACTTTCAAAACATGCGGCACGTGGGGGTGGGAGCTGTTCTGTTTTTAGGGTAGGGGAAGCTAGGAAGGGAGCAAACTGCTTTTATTTACAGATCACGTTATTGGAAGAAAAAGCAAGACCTGCAACAATCTCTTCAATGCTGACTTGGCACCTTTATTCAATTTTATTTAGATCCAAAAGATGAATCTGGATTTGACATCCTGGCAAATCCTCCCGGCCCAGGTGACGAAGACGAAGATGGCTTTAGCGATGTGTTTGAATTTGAATTTTCGGATGAGCCTCCCTTGCCGTGTTACAACATTCAAGTGTGTCTCTCTCAGGGGTAAGAACAAATACAGGGTTTAGGGTAAAAATAGCTGTGACGATCTGCTTGGGATGGCAGCAGTTTGTGTCTGTGGGGAAACGGCGTTTGCATTTATCTAACGTAAATGAGAGAGCGATACCGTAACTGCCGGGCTTTTTAGAAATAAGCTAATAGGAGGTGAGAGGGGGAACGGCTGACTTGTCGGGGCTGTGTTTTGAGTGCCGTACTCCCGAGCTGAACAAATGACATCTGAACACCCCTTCCCTCATCCCAGGCAGTCATCTTGGTATAACATCCCAAAATACAAGTGCTTCTGGCACTTAAATTTGGATATCGTGTTTGTAAGGTGTTCATAATTTTATTTCATGGGCTTTTCTGTTTTGCTGAGTGGACACGCTTTTGTGGATGGTGAAACGACACCGTTATTGCTGTTCTAGACTTTGCAGCAAAACTGCTTTAAAGCCCTGAATGACGTAAAACAAATAAACATCTTGGAGAGGATACTATGATACTTAATAACAAACAAAGACCTGGAAAATTTTATTATCTGTTATAGTGAAGATATGAATTAGCTTCATAAACAGCTACCGTTTGTCATTTGCACCAGTTTTGATGACAGCCGTGGGAAAAATAGTTTTAAGTATTAATCATGCAGGAGTGCGGGTTTTAGCATGTTTTTATTATTTGGGTGATGGATATAACTTAAGTTCTTGGAAGTGGACAAGTACAAAGATGGAATTCAAAAAATGTGTTCTTAATCTGAGAAAAACCGCTCGGTTGACTTGTATTTAGTGCTGGCATCTCTGGAAGTCAGAGGTGCTGAAATTTCGGATTGTAACTCTAGGCCATCTCCTAACTTGCTAAATGGGAGCTAAATGAGCATGTGCCCATCAGCCCTGGGTTTGTAGGGTCCAGTGCCCCTGCATGCCCTGTCCCCCTCCTTCCCCAAAGCTGCGGTACGACAAGTAAATAGTACGCGCCTGCACATCTGTTACGTTTGACCCCCTGGGCAATGGCTTTGATTTCGGGGGGGGGAGGGGAGGGGTGGTGTTTGTGCGGGAGGGTTTGTCACACAGCGATGTAGTGAAGAGTCAAGAAGGCTGTGACTTGATGTCGGTTATTGGAGCCTGTTTCTCCTTCGCTTCCACAGACCACGAAACTGGCTTTTGCTCTCGGACGTGGTGAAGAGGCTAAAAATGTCATCTCGCATCTTCCGCTGCAACTTCCCCAATCTGGAAGTTGTCACCATCACGGAGGCCGAGTTTTACAAACAGACTTCCCTCAGCCAGTTGTTCTCTTGCCCTACGGACCTCGAAGCTTTTAACCCGGAGAGCAAAGAGCTGTTGGACTTGGTAGAGTTTACAAGCGAACTCAAGACTTTGCTCGGCTCCTCGCTTCACTGGTTGCATCCGCACGAGGACCCTCCCTTCGACATCCTCTGGTGAACCATCAGGCCGTTTAATGTACAGCGCTCTATACAGTTACTTCTTTATGTATATGTGTTCAAATGCAATTGTTTCTGTAAAGAAAGGACACTATTAAATATGAAAATATCTTTTCCTTTATATAAGAGATCTGAATTCCAGTTGGATGGATTTTGGAAGAATTTTTTTTTAACTTCAGTCAGTTTTTACAAAATTGTTATATAATGTTTCTTTAAATGCACACAGGCTTTGGGATAAGTTTGTTATTACTCGGAACACATGTTTTTTTTTTTTTAAAGAACACACCCACACATTGACTTTGTTTCATACAAAGCACTGATTACACAGAACATACTTTTTCTAGGTGATGTGATCAAAGTCGTGTGGCTTGTTTGGGAGACAAAATTCGGTAAGGCACTTGGTGATATTATTTTTGTTTTTTTGTTTACAGAATTACCTGCTTTGGCCAGGTAAGCACTATTGAATATAATTCAGTAGTTTGTAATATAAATGAAACCATATCCATACGCATCAACTAATTGTAAGAACTTTTATATCCTAATTTAAAAGCTGTGAAATTTAGTTTTCACACATCAAACCGGATTGTTTATATATGTTTAAACATTTTATGCTCTTTATTTAAAGAAGACTTTGAACTATTTTTTCTGTACCTTGTAAAATATTGAAAAACTAACATATGTTGAAGTTGCTTGAAACTGTACATAAACTAAATTTTCTGAATTGTGTGTTTATGTTTGAGATCTGTGTTTTAACTTTGTAAGTAAATCTCCTGCCTTTGTATTTATATTTTACAAAAATTTTCTTAAAGGCAATAAAACTGTTGAGAAATGAAGAGGCTAAATTGACTGCCATTAATTCCGTGCCTGGTTGCGAAATGAGCTCTGGGTCATTAATGCTTATGGGAGGATGCTCGGCGTGCCATTCCCAGAGCAGAGCTGGCACAAGGTGCCAGCGAGCAGCTGATGAAGTCTGAGGTAGAATCTGCATCGGCTTTCTAATTTCAAGGATACATGGAAACATCGGGCAGGCACCTTTTGTGGGACAGAGGTTTAAAAGCGGCATTGGCAATACTTTCAGCATCGCATTTTAGTTGAGGAGTTGTGAATAGGTTCAATTATTTTCCCTCCTTTGTCATCGTTTTGAGTTGAATCGACTGAATTCTATTTTCAGTGGTGTCTGCAGAGGGGTGGAAAATAGTACCAGGGCAAACACTTTAATGTAGAGCGATAATGCTGTGGGCACCCATTGGGGGATCAAAAGGGACGGTGAACAGAGTGTCGCTTTTACACAGCTTCTAACTTGAACTTGAGCGTGTATGTGAAGAGGCTGGGCTCCCAGGGCTTGGGCAGGCCCTCTCGTAGGGGTCGGGGTCTGCCCTTCCCCTTGTGGAAAGAAGCTCTTGCTGTGAACCCAAACTCTGCGTTTTGCTTTGGGGCCTTTTTTAACAGTAGTATGTCCTGTGAGATAGCCAAACGCTTCAGCTGAGATGTTGAAGTCGCGCTGCTCCTCCGATGAGGGCCAGGAGACCCACCAAAAGGGTCTTGAGCAGAGCACCTGGTCCATCTGAGGAAAACATCTGTGAAAAAGTTTCTCTGTCCATGGTGCAGTGAAGCTCAGAAGTTTTGACTAATGGTGAGTGTGCTGCAAGTTTCAGTCTTGGCTCTCGGGGGAGCTGAAGAAACTCTGGGATAAGGGAGAGAGACGCCTCGTTCCTGAAGGTGCCCTGGAGGAAAGGTGCAGAGCTGATGCCTCTCCTGTGGGAGGTTTAGATTAGATATTAGGAAAAATTTCTTTACTGAAAGAGTGGTCAGGCATTGGAACAGGCTGCCCACAGAAGTGGCTGAGTCACCATACCTGGAGGTGTTAAAAAAACATGTAGATATTGCTGTTCAGGACAGCAGGCATGGTGGTGTTGGGTTGACAGTTGGACTTGATGATCTTAGAGGTCTTTTCCAACCTTAATGATTCTATGATTCTACTGCAGATACTGCTATATATACTGAGTAAGATTCTGATGTAGTCCTTTGGGAAAATGAATACCAATGCAATTACAAAATGCAAACAAAGCTGTATGTCTTATAAAAATGTTGTTTTTCTCTGAGGAATCTGAAATCCAAAACAAACCAACACAAACCAGCTTCCTGATAAAGTTATTCAGGATGCATAGTATATTTCAAATGCTTCACTTGAGTATCAACAGTGAAAGCAGAATTCAATCAGCCCCACATGGAAATGTTATTGGTTGTGTTTAAATTTATGTGAGAATTAATGTGTCCATTAACCGCACTTTTGAAAAATTATCTTTTTTGATGGTCTAAATCTTACTGTACAAGGAACTATATAAAAAAGTAAAGGGCACCAGTAGGATAATATCTATCTTTTGAGGGGTACTTTAATGAAGTAAAAATAGCCTCTGAGAAAATAATAGTTACTTCAGTTACACAGGCTTTATTTTCAAATGGACAAGGAATGTGTCTGTTTCCTACTGGGAGAGAATGATTGTTCCTGCATCTTTGCTGATGCCTCTGAAACTCAGAATAATGCTTGATGTATCCTGTGTTTATCTGATAATTCAAATGTTTCACACAAGCTTAAAATTATCCATTATGCCTACCACGTACGAAATATTTTATCACTTTTTCTGATATTGTTGTTTTAACAAGACATTAGACAGTGCCAAAAAACCAAAGATAAATAAAATTAAAAAATGCTACAGTATTGTCAGACAGCCATATAGTGGACTGTACATAATAAGGCTTTAGATAAGATTAAATTTTTGATAACTTGTCATGTCCTCTTTGCAATGAGGTGTTAATGTCCTCCATGGCCTAGATAATGTGTATTTGTGTGTGGCAAATGGATTGGGTTCTGTGCAGGCAGAATTCAAATTTACCTATCACAAAAATACATTTATAATTACAGAGTATATTGAAATAACTTTTCATTAAAATGTTCTGTCACCTAAGTAGAATTCAGCTATTTCTAAACTGTTGAGGACACTGAATCAGTGTTGCATTGTAATGAGAAACTCAACCTCATACAGCCTGTCCTTTTATAGTTCAGATTCAGTACATGGGAACTCACAAGGTCTTGGATGGAATCCAGGTTAAAGACAGTGAAATCTGCAGGGTTTCATCCTAAATTTCATATTTTTCCAAATTAAGTCCATACTGATCCTTTGCCTTGTTCAGAGTTCAAATCCTTACAAGGAATATGTGAGCTAAGCCATTATACTCAGCCTTCTGAGTCCAGGACAGATTAGAAAGTTTAATATTAACTATAAATTGACAACAATAATAAACATAAAACAATTCAGAAAAAAAAGTACGTCGTGATTTTGTTCACAGAGGGCAATTAATTCAGTGTTACTGCTAAAGTGAATTAAAGTAATAGTAATTACTTTAATTTTATTTTATTACTAGTAATAGCACTAGTAACCTCCCTCCATCAGACTAAAGGAAGCAATGCAAAGGAAAACAGCAAGTGGAAGCGGGTCCGCAATCGGGGCAGGAGGCGAACCCTTCCCTTGCCCACCACATCTCCA